>WNGR01011669.1_pt1 | contig 11746 bp, 10 predicted proteins | sample 5407581 | NCBI WGS metagenome assembly WNGR01 (sample SAMN13153383, study PRJNA577476) | soil metagenome | isolation source: 80 cm soil or saprolite under Garry oak tree replicate 2 | place: USA:California | collected 2016-06-15
AGGACCCGCGAGCCGAGTTGAACAAGCTCCTCGACCTTGGGGGTGTCGGATGAAGATCGACATCCGCGCGCTGTTCCCGCCGGGCACCGACGAGGACACGCCGGTCTTCGTGATCTCGATCGCCGCCCAGATATCCGGGCTGCATGCCCAGACCCTGCGCAGTTACGACCGGCTCGGCCTGGTCAGCCCTGGCCGCGCGGCCGGTGGCGGCCGGCGCTACTCGGCCAGGGACATCGCGGTGCTGCGCGAGGTACAGCGACTGTCCCAAGAGGACGGTGTGAACCTGGCCGGTATCAAGCGGATCATCGAGCTGGAGAACGAGGTCGACGCGCTGCGCGGCCGGGTGGCCGAACTGGTCGAGGAACTGGCCGCCGCACATGCCGCCGCCGAGGGTGCCGCGGCCGCGGTGCACGCCTCCTACCGCCGCGATCTGGTGCCGGTCCGGCGGCAGACGGCCCTGGTGGTCTGGCAGCCGCAGCCTCGCCGGCACTGAGCAGAGGTCGTACGCGACCTGGCGCACCGGTCGAGTAGCCGGAGATCCCCTTGCCTTATCCGGCAGACGAAACGCCCGCTGCCGAACGGACGACGAACACGGGCCCACCCCCGTGTCCATTCTAGTCGATCTTGGAAGGGCGCGCCGCAGCTTTGATCGGACCTGTGGATAACTTCGTGGCCGCCGCGCCGGTCAGTCGATCGTGAACGGGTCGTAGGAGATTCGGTCCAGCGGCGTGCCCGCCACCAGCATCCGTGACACGGTCGAGCGGATCATCGCCGGCGAACCGGACACCAGCACGTCCCGGTCGGCCCACGCCCCGTACTTGGTGACGATGTCGGCCAGCGTGCCGTGCTCCGCGTTGCGGCTGGCCGGGTTCTGCTCCAGCACCGGCACGACCGTCAGCCACGGATTGGTGCTGGCCAGCTGGTGCAGGTCGTCGAGGGCGTAGAGATCGTCCTCGTGCCGCCCGCCGTAGAACAGGTGCACCCTGGGGTTCTCGCCCCACTGGGCCAAATCCTCCAGCAGCGACCGCATCGGGGAGATCCCGGTGCCGCCGGCCACCATCAGCACGTCCCGGTCGGCCTTGCGGTCCACGGCCAGCCGGCCGAGCGGCCGCCCGATCCGCCACATGTCGCCGACCTGGGCGTGCGCCACGATGGCCCGGCTGACCCAGCCGCCCGGCACGGACCGCACGTCGAACTCCAGGACGCCGTCCTCGCGCGGCGCGTTGGCCGGCGTCAGGTAGCGCCACAGCCGCGCCCGTTGCGGCACCTCGACGCTCACGTACTGGCCTGCCTCGAAGGGCACCGGGTAGTCCGGCTGCACGCGCAACCGGGCCAGGTCCCAGCCCAGGCGCTGGTGGTCGATCACCTGGGCGGGCCAGAACGCCGGCCCTTCGTCGGCCGCGGCGGCCTCGAGCATCGCCCGCGCCATCACGGTGTACGCCTCGGCCCATGCCCGCTCGACCGTCGTGGTCCAGTAGTTGCCGCTGTGTCGCTTGATGGCGGCGAGCAGGGCCGTGCCGACCGACTCGTACTGGGCGCTGACCACGCCGAACTTCCGGTGGTCGCGGCCGAGTTGGCGCAGGAACGGCATCAGCTCGTCGGGCCGGTCGATCATCTGCACGAGGTGGACCAGGGACCGCATCAGCCGGCTGCGCTGGACTTCCATATTGATCGGGAACATGTCCCGAATGGCCGGATTGAGGCTGAACAGCATGCCGTAGAAGAATTGCGCGATCTCGTCCTGACGTGCTTCTACCCGCGCCCAGCTTTCCCTGACCAAACGAACCATCGCGGCGGCGCCGGACGGTGGTTGGTGGCCTTTGGGCGGCTGGGGCGGCACTGGGCTGACTACGGCGTTCGCTGTCATGGTCGGGGCGAAGTCTCCACCTTAACGTGGGGCGTCGGCAAGACTCCCCTGCGGCGATCCGGCTTCCCCCGACCGTTCGACCCTAACTCGACGATGGTGGGTTGGGCGACTTAACTGCACGTTCGAGTGACTTCTGGTGACTGTCAGCACTGTTGACTAAGGCCAATGGGGGAACATTGCTCCGGCATAGTGAGTTGATCATGAATCCCGTGTTGGGTGTCCTGGTGACATCGGCCCCACCCACCCCGACCGGGACGGCTCAGGCGGACATGCTGCGGCTCGAGCTGTCCGATCCGTCACCAGAAGTCCCGTATAGCCAGTTCGCCACCCGCGCCGGCCCGCGCCACCGAGCGCCTGACCAGCCAGTGACCATTGCCACAGACGAACCGGACGATCCCCTCGCCTGCCAGGACCGCGCGCTGCCCGGGTCGGCGGGCGAACATCTGCTCCAGGCCGCGTACGGCACCGCGGCCCGTGCGGACCGCTTCTACGCCGACCAGGTACTCTGGCGTTCGTCGCCACGGCGGACGCGAACGGCGAGTGCGACTGCTCGCTGCGCACCGGCCCGCCCGGCTTCATCGAGGTGCTCGACGACCGCACGCTCGCCTATCCCGAGTACCGGGGCAACGGTGTGCTGTCCAGCCTCGGCAACATCAGCGAGAACCCGAGGATCGGCGTGCTGCTGGTGGACTTCGTGACCGACCTGATCGGCCTGCACGTCAACGGCGATGCCAGCATCGTCGAGGACGCCGTGCTGCGCGGCGAGCACTCGTGGCTCCCGGTGGACGCCGAGCGCGGCCGCGTGCCGGACCGTTGGGTCCTGGTGCACGTCGTCGAGGCGTACATCCACTGCCGCAAGCACATCCCGCGGCTGGTGCCGGTCGATGTGGACAACATCCTGGTGTTTGTGGACAACCCACCCTTCCTGTGGATAACTCGACGGTCGCTCCGCGTGGCAGGCCGCACCTCGATAATCTGGCGCCGACGAAGAAACTCAGGGTTGAGCGGAACACGCTCAACTTTTCTGACGTTGACTTCAGTGGTGGTCGCGCACCGGCGACCATGGTTGGTTCCTGGACGAGGTGAGGGATGGACGCTTTCAACCCGACGACGAAGACACAGCAGGCGATCTCGTCGGCGGTGCAGGCCGCCACGGTCGCCGGCAATCCCGACGTCGGCCCGGTTCACCTGCTCGGCGCCCTGTTGGCCCAGGCGGACGGACTGACCGCGCCCCTGCTGGTCGCGGTCGGCGCCGACGTGCCCGCCGTGCGCGCCGACCTGGAGCAGCTCTCCCGCGGCCTGCCATCGGCGACCGGCTCGACCGTGTCCGCTCCCCAGTTCTCCCCGCCGACGGTCCGCTCGCTGACCCACGCCCAACGGCTGGCCACCGAGATGGGCGACGAGTACGTGTCCACCGAACACCTGCTCGTCGGCCTCGCCGCCGACGGCGGTCCCGTTGCCGAGCTGCTGCGCCGCCACGGCGCGACACCCGACGCACTGCGCGAGGCGTTCGCCAAGGTCCGCGGCTCGGCCCGGGTGACAAGCCCCGATCCCGAGGGCAACTACAAGGCGCTGGAGAAGTACGGCGTCGACCTGACCGAACGGGCCCGGGCCGGCGCGCTGGACCCGGTGATCGGGCGGGACGCGGAGATCCGCAGGGTGGTCCAGGTGCTGTCCCGGCGCACCAAGAACAACCCGGTGCTGATCGGCGAACCCGGTGTCGGCAAGACCGCGATCGTGGAGGGCCTCGCCCAGCGGATCATCGCGGGCGACGTGCCGGAGTCGTTGCGCGACAAGCGGGTCGTCGCGCTGGACCTGGGTTCCATGGTGGCCGGCGCGAAGTACCGCGGCGAGTTCGAGGAACGGCTCAAGGCCGTGCTGAAGGAGATCACCGACTCAGCGGGCCAGGTGATCACGTTCATCGACGAACTGCACACCATCGTCGGTGCCGGCGCGACCGGCGACGGCGCGATGGACGCCGGCAACATGATCAAGCCGATGCTGGCCCGCGGCGAGCTGCGGATGGTCGGCGCGACCACGCTGGACGAGTACCGCCAGCACATCGAGAAGGACGCCGCACTGGAACGGCGGTTCCAGCAGGTCATGGTCGGCGAGCCGAGTGTCGAGGACACGATCGCCATCCTGCGCGGGCTCAAGGAGCGCTACGAGGTGCACCACGGCGTCCGGATCATGGACAGCGCCCTGGTCGCCGCGGCTGCCCTGTCCGACCGGTACATCACGGCCCGATTCCTGCCCGACAAGGCGATCGACCTGGTCGACGAGGCCGCGTCCCGGCTGCGGATGGAGATCGACTCCCGCCCGGTGGAGATCGACGAGGTCGAACGGGCGGTGCGTCGCCTCGAGATCGAGGAGATGGCACTGGCCAAGGAGGACGACCCGGCCTCCCAGGTCCGCCTCTCCGCGCTGCGCGCCGAACTGGCCGAGAAGCGTGAGGCGCTGACCGCGCTGACCGCCCGCTGGCAGAACGAGAAGTCGTCGATCGACCGGGTCCGCGAACTGAAGGAACAACTCGAATCCCTGCGCGGCGAATCGGAACGCGCGGAACGCGACGGCGACCTCGGCCGGGCCGCCGAGCTGCGCTACGGCCGCATCCCGAGCCTGGAGAAGGAACTCGCCCAGGCCACCGAGTCCACGCGCGACGGCCAGGTGATGCTCAAAGAGGAAGTCGGCCCGGACGACGTTGCGGACGTGGTGTCCGCGTGGACCGGCATCCCCGCCGGCCGGCTGCTGGAAGGCGAAACCGCCAAGCTGCTGCGCATGGAGGACGATCTGGCCAAGCGGGTGGTCGGGCAGGACGAGGCCGTCCGCGTGGTGTCGGACGCGGTCCGCAGGGCACGCGCCGGCGTCGCCGACCCGGACCGGCCGACCGGCTCGTTCCTGTTCCTGGGCCCGACCGGGGTCGGCAAGACCGAGCTGGCGAAGGCATTGGCGGCGTTCCTGTTCGACGACGAACGGGCCATGATCCGGATCGACATGAGCGAGTATTCCGAGAAGCACTCGGTGGCCCGGCTCGTCGGCGCACCACCCGGTTACGTCGGCTACGACCAGGGCGGCCAGCTCACCGAGTCGGTGCGTCGCCGGCCGTACTCGGTGGTCCTGCTCGACGAGGTCGAGAAGGCCCACTCGGACGTGTTCGACATCCTGCTGCAGGTACTGGACGACGGCCGGCTGACCGACGGCCAGGGCCGCACGGTCGACTTCCGCAACACGATCCTGATCCTGACGTCGAACCTCGGCTCGCAGGTCATCGCCGATCCCAACCTGGACGAGCGCACCCGCAAGGACTCCGTGCTGGCTGTCGTGCAGCGACACTTCAAGCCGGAGTTCCTGAACCGACTGGACGACGTGGTCGTCTTCCACGCCCTGTCCACCGCGGAACTGACGTCGATCGTTGACATCCAACTGCTGGCCCTGGCCAAGCGCCTGTCCGGTCGGCGACTCACGCTGGACGTGTCGCCGGCAGGCCGGGACTGGCTGGCCATCAACGGCTTCGACCCGGTCTACGGCGCCCGCCCGTTGCGCCGCCTGGTCGCGTCGGCCATCGGCGACCAACTGGCCAGGGAGCTGCTGTCCGGCGAAATCCGCGACGGCGACACGGTCTTCGTCGACGTACGAGACGACAACAGCGGCCTGACGGTCGACCGGGTCGACGCGTCGGCGGACAACCCACCCTTCGCCACCACCGGCTGACCAGAGCCCCACCGACACCGCCCCACCGACACCCGATGATCACTCGACTGGGTGATCATCATCGGATCGGGGATCAAATCACCCGGTCTCATTCGTTAAGCGACAACAAGACAGTCCCCCGCTCGCGACCACCACCAACGCTCACGCGGCCCGGCCCACCGCAGCTCATCCGGTGGGCCGGGCCGGCCGATGTGAGACCGAACCAAGTGAGTGGTTGGTCCGGCCGCCAACTGGCCGCCAGGTGCGTGGTGACCGGGCGGCGGCCCTGTGCCCGTGACCACGGCGTCCGGCCGGCCTACCGGTGCCTGCGCCGCATGGCGGCCAAGACATTACGAGTTGGTCCCGTAGGGCAACTGGCCGACAGTGGATCTTCGCCGCGAATCGATTCACCGCTACTCTCGTGACCGTGGGCATTCCGGCCTGGGTGTGGTTCACCATCGCGGCGGCCGCGTTGGTGGGCGGGCTCGCCCTGCTCGGCCGTGACCGCGCCACCCGCACCGCCCGCAACCGGGAGCGCCGCCGGTGGGCCGCGTTGCGGGGCTGGCAGTTCGCCGAAACCGACCACGTGCTCCTGACCAGGTGGCACGGCGGCGCGATCGCCTACTTCGGCACCGGTGTCGCCAGGGACGTGGTGGCCGGCTCGACCTTCACGGCGGATGGCCGGCGCCAGGTCTATGTCGCCGACTACGAGACCAGCGGCAAGATCAACTCGGTCCTGGTCGGCGTCCGGTGTCGTCACCCGATCGGGGTGCTGGTCGAACTGTGGTTGCCCAGCGTTCCCTTCCAGCGCGAGCAGATGCCGGATTTGCTCGGCCCGATCGGCCCGCGCTACGCGTTCGTGTCCGACCTGGCCGCGGCCCGCGCACTGATCACCCCGGACCTGGTGGACGCGGCCGAGGAAATCGGCGGCGACGTCACCGTCCTGTGGCTGGAAGAGGATTGGATCCTCGCGGCGGCACCGGCCCAGGCCAGCCCGGCCCGCCTGGAGCGCCTGCTGCGTGACCTGGGCGAACTGGCCGACGTGGTCGATCCGCTGGAATCGGAAGGCCGGCAGCCCAAGAAGTCGCGCCTGGACTCCAGCCATGACAATTCCGCCAACTCAGCCTGAGGCCGCGAACTAATTCAGTTGGTCAGGCTCGGTTGCCACGGACACTGCCGTCGTGTTCTCCGATGCGGATGCCGCGGCGCTGTACGACGTGATGGACTCGTGGGACCCCGCCCGTGCCGACCTCGTCTTCTGTACCGAGCAGGTCATGGCGGCTCATGCCGTGCTGGATCTGGCCTGCGGCACCGGAAGCATGCTGCATCACGCCCGCGACCTCGGCCACGCCGGCCGTCTGGTCGGGCTCGATCCGGACCGGAGCATGCTGGCTCGGGCCAGGCCCCGCACCGACATCGAATGGGTCGACGGCGTCGCCGCCGACGCCGCCTGGAACCAGGAATTCGACCGGGCCACGATGACCAGCAACGCATTCCAGTGCCTGATCACCGACGACGAACTGCGGGCCTCCCTGACCGCGATCCACACCTCGCTGCGCGATGGCGGCCGGTTCGTCTTCGGCACCCGCCACCCGCAGGCGCGCGCATGGGAGAACTGGAACCCGGCGCACGCCTTCGACGTCGAGGACGCCACCGGCCGTGAGCTACGCATGTGGCACGAAGTCGAGTCCGTCGTCGACGACGTCGTCACGCTCACCGAGACCACCGCCGAACGCGACGACACGGTCCTGCGTGTCGACCGGGCCGGCCTGCGCTTCCTCGACGTCCCGGCGCTGGCCGGGTTCCTGACCGGGGCCGGGTTCACCATCGAGGCCCAGTACGGCGACTGGCACCGGAGGCCCATCACGGACACCAGCCACGAGATCATCACCATCGCCCGCCGGACCCCCGACGTGCGCCTGACCTAGGGTGTTGGCCGTGACGACCATCGACCGAGCCGGCAAGGCCGAGCTCGCCCGGCTGGTCAGCGAACTTGCTGTCGTGCACGGCAAGGTCACGCTGTCCTCCGGCGCGATCGCCGACTACTACATCGACCTGCGGCGGGCCACGCTGCACCACGCGGCCGCCCCGCTGATCGGCACCCTGCTGCGCGAGCTCACGGCCGACTGGGACTACGTCGCGGCAGGCGGCCTCACGCTGGGGGCCGACCCGGTCGCCGGCGCGATGTTGCACGCGGCCGCGGCCAACGGCGAGGTGCTGGACGCGTTCGTGGTCCGCAAGGCCGCCAAGGAACACGGGATGCAGCGGCGGATCGAGGGCATCGAGGTCAGCGGCCAGCGGGTACTCGCGGTCGAGGACACGTCGACGACCGGCGGCAGCGTGCTGGACGCGGTGGCCGCGTTGCGCGATGCGGGCGCCGACGTGGTGGGCGTTGCGGCGATCGTGGACCGCGACACGGGGGCACGCGAGGCGATCGAGGCGGCCGGCCTGCCCTACCGGTACCTGCTGAACCTGGCTGACCTGAACCTGTGACGCAGGTGAACTGGTGATGACCATCGCGACCAAGACACTCGCAGACGGGCTACCTGCGATCTAGGCTGGGACCCGGGAGGGTGCCATGGTCGCGCGGGTGCTGGACGACATCACCGTTGCCGTGCATTACCTGGTGATGGGCTACATCGTGTTCGGTGGGTTCCTGGTCTGGCGGTGGCGCCGGACGTGGCCGATCCACGCCCTGGCGATCGTGTGGGCCGTGATCAGCCTGATCTTCCCGATCAGCTGCCCGCTGACGTTCCTGGAGAACTACTTCCGGCACCAGGGCGGCCTGCCGAGCCTGAACGGCGGCTTCATCAACACCTACATCACCGGCGTGCTCTATCCGGCGAACGACGTGCTCCTGGTCCAGATCATCGCGGGCCTGATCGTGGTCGCGTCGTGGGTCGGGATCTACCTGCGGTCGCCGCGCCGCAACCAGGTGGCGCCGGCCGAGAGCGCCGATCACGCCACGTTGGGCTGACGCCTACCGTTACCGGGTGATCGAGGATCAGGACGCCGGCCCGACGGAGTGGACCGCGGGCGAGGTCGGCGTCGGGCCGTGGCCGGGTGAGCCGCCGACGGACGACCGCTACGACCCGGAACTGCTGGCCGGCGGCGATCGGCGCAACGTCGTGGACGCCTACCGCTACTGGCGCCGCGCGGCGGTGGTGGCCGATCTGGACACCCGCCGGCACCCGTTTCACGTGGCGATCGAGAACTTCCAGCACGACCACAACATCGGCACCGTGGTCCGCTCCGCCAACGCCTTCGCCGCCCGTGCCGTGCACATCGTGGGACGGCGGCGCTGGAATCGGCGGGGCGCCATGGTCACCGACCGGTACCAGCACATCGCGCATCATCCGGACGTGTCACACCTGATCGAGTTCGCGCGTGCCGAGGGCCTGACCGTCGTCGCGGTGGACAACACGCCGGGTTCGGTGCGCCTGGAACGGACCGAACTGCCCCGAGACGCCCTGCTGCTGTTCGGCCAGGAAGGACCGGGCCTGACCGCCGATGCGCACGCGGCAGCCGGGCTGGTCGTGTCGATCGCGCAGTTCGGGTCGACCAGGTCGATCAACGCCGGGGTGGCGGCCGGGATCGTCATGCACGCCTGGATCCGCCAGCATGCGGACCTGACGGCGGCCTGGTGATCCGTTCGGGTCTCCTGCCGGACATCCTGATCGATTCAGACCGCACGATAGTGGAGTGAGCGAACGGGGAGGGCCGGCCAGCCCGTCGTTGTGGGCGGCACGCGCCGGGGTGGCGGAGCGGGCGGTCTACGCCCGGCACCTGCGCCACCTGTGGGGGTTGCCGGGCACGATGCTCGGCGTGGTCGGCTGGCCCGCGTCGGCCAACCAGCGGGCGTTCGGCCATTGGCACTACTGGTGGCAGGCCCACGTGCTGGACTGCCTGATCGACGCGCAGCTGCGCGCGCCGTCGACCAAGCGGAAGGCCGCGATCGTGCGGCAGGTCAACGGCATCCACCGGCGCAACCTGGGCACCTGGCTCAACGACTACTACGACGACGTGGCCTGGCTGGGCCTGGCGCTGATGCGCGCAGAGCAGCACGCCGGGATCCGCCGTCCGGACGCGATCCGCGCGATCGCGGCCCGGCTGCGGGCCGGCTGGACCGACCACGGCGGTGGCGGGATCTGGTGGCGCCGCAGGGAGAAGTACGCGGACGACTTCAAGAACGTGCCGTCCAACGGGCCGGCCGCGATCCTGCTGACCCGCCTGGTGGACAGCGAGGCCAACGACCATGGCGACCGCGCCGACCGCCAGCGGGCCCGGTCCACAGTGGAATGGATCGAGGAGTTCCTGATCGAGGAAGAAACCGGGCTGGTCTTCGACGGCCTGCACGTGCACCCGAACGGCGAGGTGCGCGAACGGGAAAACGCGATCTACACCTACTGTCAAGGGGTTTTTCTCGGCGCCTGCGTCGAGCTGGCCACCAGGGACAGCGTGGCCGGTGGCGGCACTTGGGCCGCGCGGGCGGTGCGCACCATCGATGCGGTGGCCGGGCACGTCACCGTGCCAGACGAACTGGGCCCGGTGCTGCGCGGCCAGGGCGGCGGCGACGGCGGGCTGTTCGCCGGCATCCTGGCGCGCTATCTCGTCCTGGCCGCGAACCACCTGCCGGTGCTGGGCACCGAGTACGCCCCGGCCGCCCAACTGGCCACCAACCTCGTCTACTCTTCCGCGGAAGCCGCGTGGCGCAACCGAACCCTCGCGCCGGGCGGCCCGCTGTTCGGTCCGGAGTGGACGAAACCGGCCGTGCTGCCCGGCCGTACCCATCGACCCGAGCGCGACCTGTCCGTGCAGGCCGGCGCATGGATGCTGCTGGAGGCGGCGGCCGCCCTCGAACGCGACGGCATCGAACCGGCCTAGGGACAGCCGCAGGACTGCCGGTGCATCATGACCGGCGGAATCCGGACGATGCTGGCCGGCCGGTCCGGCTGCGCGATCCGTTCGATCAGCAGCCGCACGGCGGTGGTGGCGATCCGCTCGACCGGCTGCGCCGTCGTGGTGATCCCCAGCAGTTCGGCCCAGTCGACGTCGTCGTGCGCGACCACGGCCAGGTCGGTGCCCACCCGCAGGCCAAGCCGCCTGGCCGCGCGCAGCACGCCGAGCAGCACGACACCGTCGCCGGCCACCACGGCCGTCGGCGGCACGGGCAGGTCGAGCAGGCTCGTCATCTCGTCGGCGGCGGCGCTCGACGGCCCGCTGGCCACGAGTTCGGGAGCCCACACGAGTTTCGCCCTGCCGAGGCCCAGGCGGTAGCCGAGCAGGCGTTCGGCTGACGTGCTGATCGCGGCCGGACCGGTGACCATGGCGATCCGCCGGTGGCCGAGGTCGCCGAGGTGGCGCACCAGGTCGGAGGTGGCCTGCACGTTCTCCGGGCCGACCTGGTCGGCGCCGGTGTGTTCGGGCACCCGGTCCAGCAGCACCGTCGGCACGCCCAGCCGCCGCAGTTCGGCGGCGGCGCCGTCGGCCGCGCTGCCATCGGCTCCCGCGGTGGGGGTGAGCAGGATGCCGTCGACCCGGCGGGAACGCAGGGCGCGCAACGCCGTGTGTTCCGGGTGCTGCTCGTCGTGCGTGTCGGCCAGGATCAGGGTGTAGCCGGCCTCGGTGGCGGCGCCCTCGACGGCCGCGGTGAGCGCGGCGGCGTGCGGGTTGCCGGCCAGCGGCAGTGCGAGGCCGAGGGTGCGCGTGCCGCCGGTGACCAGGGATCTGGCGATGGCGTCGCCGGTGTAGCCGGTCTGCGCCACGGCAGCCAGCACCCGGTCCCGCGTGTCCGCGGCAACAGGGCGGGTTTCGTTCACGACGTGCGACACCGTCGTGATCGAGACGCCGGCCAGCTGGGCCACGTCACGCATCGTTACCATTTCACTCCAACGTGGATCGCAAACGCATGCGCAATCGCTTGCCGGCGCTAACCCGATCGTGTGCGAATCATGCCCGATACCCGTACCCTCGGCGCGGCAGGACACTCCGAGATCAACGAACGGCTGCCGGGGGTCGGATGAGCCAGGCCGGTGTGCTGCTGGTCGGCCTGTGCACGGTCGACGTGGTGCAGCGGGTGACCGAACTGCCGTCCCCCGGCCAGAAACTCCAGTCCACCTCGGTCGAGCTGGTCGCGGGCGGTCCGGCGGCCAACGCCGCGATCACCGTGGCGGCCCTCGGCGGGCGGGC
>WNGR01012267.1_pt1 | contig 11746 bp, 8 predicted proteins | sample 5407581 | NCBI WGS metagenome assembly WNGR01 (sample SAMN13153383, study PRJNA577476) | soil metagenome | isolation source: 80 cm soil or saprolite under Garry oak tree replicate 2 | place: USA:California | collected 2016-06-15
AACCCAGCCCGAGAGCCGCACCGCCGTGCCGATGTCGCGTTCGCGAAGCGCGCCGCAGGTGTGCGTGCGGTAGCGATGCATGTCGTTCCCTTGAGGAGATGCTTCCGCCCAATGCGGCGCAAGCCGGCGGAAAAGCACACGCGATCCGGTTTTTGTCAAGGCAAGGGGGCCGGCAAATGGTTCGTAGAACGTCCTGGTTACTCGAGACACCTCCCCCCTTGTGGGGGAGGTCGGCGTCGCGGAGCGACGCCGGGAGGGGGGTCGCTTACTCTGCGAAACTCGTCACCCCCTCCCCCATCCCTCCCCCAAGTCCACGTCGGATGTTTCCGATTTGGACCCATTATCAATGGCCGAACTCGGGAACACCCGAGTTCGGCTGGGGGAGGGAGCAGACTGCCGCTCGCAAAGCCCAGGCCCTCGACACCGCGGCGGGGATTTGCAGACTCGCCGGCTTGCGCCCGTGCGAGCCGGAGCTTGTGAATGCAACGGATGACCGCCGCCGAAGCGACCGTCGCTTCGCTCATCGCCCACGGGCTCGACACGGTCTATGCGCTTCCCGGCGTGCACAACGATCCCCTGTTCGATGCGCTGTTCCAGGCCGCCGAAACCATCCGGACCGTCCACACCCGCCATGAGCAAGGCGCCGCCTATATGGCGCTCGGCGCCGCGCTCGCCACCGGCAAGCCCCAAGCCTACGCTGTGGTGCCCGGCCCCGGGCTGCTCAACTCGAGCGCGGCGCTGCTCATGGCCTATGCCATGAACGCGCCGGTGCTGGCGCTGATCGGGCAGATTCCCGATGCCGACATCGGCCGCGGCTTCGGCCATCTCCACGAGATCCGCGACCAGGCCGGCATCATCGGCCGCCTCGTCGGCCATTGCGCCCGCATCCGCGGCCCCGAGGAGGCCTCCGCGCTGGTCGCCCAGGCGATGCGCGCGATGCGGACCGGACGTCCGGGTCCGGCGGCGCTCGAATGCGCCATCGACGTGTGGGGCCGTACGGGCGAGGTGAAGCTCGTTCCCCCGCAGCCGCCGCCCGAACCGCCGCTCGACCAAGACGCCATCGCCGACGCGGCAAAGCGGCTCGGCGCGGCGAAGCGCGTGCTGATCTTGTGCGGGGGCGGCGCGCAGGATTCGGCCGAGGAGGTCGCGGAGATCTCCGCCATGCTGCAGGCGCCGGTGCTCGGCTATCGCCGCGGCCGCGGCGTGCTCGACAGCCGCAATCCGCTGAGCGTGACGCTCCCGCTCGGACACGAGCTATGGGGCGAAGCCGATGCGGTGCTCGCGGTCGGCACCAGGCTGCACAATCCGCAGACCGCATGGGGCCTCGACGACGGTCTCACGATCGTCCGGATCGACGCCGATCCGGACGAGCCGGCCCGGTTCCGCGCGCCGGCTGTCGCGCTGATCGGCAGCGCAAAATCGATCCTGCGCCGCCTGATCGACGCGCTGCCCGCGCACAATCACCGGCGCAGATCGCGCAAGGCCGAGCTGCAGGAGCGACAGGCGCGGATGCGCAAGCGGCTCGAGAAGCTCGGGCCGCAGATTGCATATTTGCAGGCGATCCGCGCCGAGCTGCCCGAGGACGGAATCTTCGTCGACGAGGTGACTCAGATCGGCTTCGCCGCGCGGCTCCTGCTCCCGGTCTACCAACCGCGGACGTTCCTCTCTCCGGGATATCAGGACAACCTCGGCTGGGGATTTGCCACCGCGCTCGGCGCCCAGGACGCCCGGCGCGACGTGCCGGTGGTGGCGATCTCGGGCGACGGCGGCTTCCTCTACAGCGCGAACGAGCTGGCGAGCGCCATGCATCACCGCATTCCCCTGGTGACGATCGTGTTCAACGACGATGCCTTCGGCAACGTCCGCCGCATCCAGGCCGAGCGCTACGGCAACCGGCTCATCGCGAGCGACCTCACCAACCCGGATTTCGTGCGCTACGCCGAGAGTTTTGGGGCGAGAGCCGAGCGGGTGCGTTCGCCCGAGGCGCTGCGGGGGGCGCTGCGGCGCGGCCTTGCCCAGCGCGATCGACCCAGTGTGATCGAGGTGCCGGTCGGGGAGATGCCGAGCCCGTGGGAGTTCATTCACATGCCGCGCGTGCGCGGACAGCCGTAGCCCGGATGGAGCGCCTGCTCGGCAGGCGCGTAATCCGGGGCGCCCTTCCCGGATTGCGCCGGGCTTCGCGCAGCTTCATCCGGGCTACCATTACCGGGCGGATTGTAAAATGATACCAGAGTCTCGGGCGAATCTGTTGACCCAGTTTGCAAGGCGCCGCCGAGGCGCTTGCCGGTATGTTTTGACCAGCGACACCGGGGCCGGCGTCCGCTAAAAAACCGAGACGCATGGAGCCGATCACCACCACCGATTCGCTTGCGCAAGCCTGCGCCCGGCTGGCGAAGCATCCGTGCGTGACCATCGACACCGAGTTTCTGCGCGAAAGCACCTATTACCCGATCCTGTGCGTGATGCAGATGGCGAGCCCGGACGAGGCTTTGGTCGTCGACGCGCTGGCGCCCGACATCGATCTCGCGCCGTTCTTCGCATTGATGGCGGACGAGCGCGTGCTGAAGGTCTTCCATGCCGGACGCCAGGATATCGAGATCGTCTGGCACCGGGCCGGCCTCATCCCGCATCCGGTGTTCGATACCCAAATCGCCGCCATGGTGCTCGGCCATGGCGATTCCATCTCGTACGAGCAGCTGGTCCAGCGCATCACCGGCGACTATCTCGACAAATCCCACCGGTTCACCGACTGGTCGCGCCGGCCGCTCAGCAAGGCGCAGATCGCCTACGCGATCTCCGACGTCACCCATTTGCGCGACATCTATCTCGCGCTGTCGGCGGATCTCGCAAAGCGCGGGCGCATCGAGTGGGTGAACGAGGAGATGGAGATCCTGACCTCGCCCGATACCTATCGGGCCGAGCCGGAGCGTGCCTGGCAGCGGGTCCGGACACGGGCGCGCAAGCCGAAGGAGCTTGCGGTCCTGATGGAGGTCGCAGCCTGGCGCGAGCGCGAGGCGCAAAGCCGGGACGTGCCGCGTGGGCGCGTGCTGAAAGACGACGCGCTCGGCGACATCGCCGTGCAGGCGCCGACCAGCATGGAAAAGCTCGCGGCGCTACGTTCCCTGCCGCGGGGGTTCGAGCGGTCGAAATGGGGCGAGGCCATTCTCCAAGCGGTCGAGCGCGGGCTTGCGCGCGATTTAAAATCGCTGCCGCGGATCGAACGCAGCCGCGCCGCGGTCAACGGCGCGGCAATTGTCGAATTGCTCAAGGTGCTGCTGCGCATGACCGCGGAGCGCCACGCGGTCGCCGCCAAGGTGATCGCCACCGTCGAGGACCTCGAACGGATCGCCGCCGACGACGAGGCCGACGTCGCCGCGCTCAAGGGCTGGCGGCGGGAGCTGTTCGGAGAAAAAGCGCTGGCGCTCAAGCATGGGCGCCTGGCGCTCGCGATCGAGAGCGGCCGCGTGGTGCCGGTGGAGCGCGGGTGAGGATACCGTCACCTCTCCCGGGAAGGGAGCCGGGGTACGGTTGGTTTGTGAATCGAGGTCAACGCCTCAATGCCGCGGCGGGCGGCGGTCCACCCACGGCCGGGCGGCCTCGAGCTGCGAGCCCAGACGCAACAGCGTCGCCTCGTCCCCGAAGGGCGCCGCAAACTGCACCCCGACCGGCAGGCCGCTGGCCGACCAGTGCAGCGGAACCGACATCGCAGGATTGCCGGCGGTGTTGAACAGCGACGTGAACGCGATCGTGCCGAGCAGCGCCTGCAGGTAGGTTTGCGGATCGTTGCCGCTCATGCTCAGCACGCCGAGCTTGTAGGGCGGCTCGCACATCGTCGGCGTGAGCAGCACGTCGTAACGGGTGAAGAAGCGGCCGACGACCCGGCCGATCTGATGCAGCACGCGGATGGCGCCGGCGTAATCGCTCGCGGTGAGCTCGCGCCCGGATTCGGCGGCCGCCCAGGTGAAGGTCTCGACATCGTCGGGTCTCGGCTCGCGGCCGAGCGCCTTGCCACGGGCTTCCAGCGTCGTGCGGGTGTTGGCGCCGATGACGACCCGGCGTGCCTTGTTGTGCAGCTCCTCGTCGATGAAAGGCGAAGCTTCCGCCACGGAATGGCCGAGGCTCTCGCACAGCTTCGCGCTCGCCAACACCGCGGCCACGCAATCCGCGTCGACCGGATGACCGCTCCACGCCTTCGTGGTGAAGGCGATTCTGAGCCGCCCCGGATCGACGCCGACCTCCGCAAGATAGGGACCTCCGGGCGGCGGCGCCCAATAGGGATCGCCGACGTCCGGGCCGGCGGTGGCATCGAGCAGCGCAGCGCTGTCGCGCACCGAGCGCGTGACCGCATGGCCGACGCCCATGCCGCTCCAGCCTTCGCCGAAGTCCGGCCCCAGCGGCGTGCGCGCGCGCGTGGGCTTGAGGCCGAACAAGCCGCAGCAGGACGCCGGAATGCGGATCGAGCCGCCGCCGTCGGTCGCATGCGCCACCGGCAACATGCCGGACGCCACCGCGGCGGCGGCACCACCGCTCGAGCCGCCGGCGCTGAACTCGAGGTTCCACGGGTTGCGGGTCGGGCCGAACAGCTTCGGCTCGACCGAGGTGGAAAGGCCGAATTCCGAGGTGTTGGTTTTGCCGAGAATGACCAGCCCAGCGCGCTTCAGGCGTGCCACGATCTCGCTGTCGTGGTCGGCAATCGCGTCACGGAAAAAGGCGGAGCCGGACGAGGTCACGGTGCCGGTGTAGTAAACGCCGAGATCTTTCAGGAGATACGGCACGCCGGCGAACGGGCCCGGGGGCAATCCCGCGGCAATGGTGGCCTCGGCGCGATCGTACATGCGATTGACGACGGCGTTGACCGCGGGATTGCGGGCCTCGATCCGCGCCACCGCGGCCGTGAGCAGCTCCTTCGCGGTGACCGCGCGGGTCTTCACCAGGTCGGCGAGGCCGAGGCCGTCGTAGCGCTCGTAATCCTTCATCGCAGGTCTCTTCCGTGTTCCGTGTCCGCTAGCCAGTCACCATCACCGGGTCCCGGCCGATCAGGCGACCAAGCTGCCGCAGCCGATTGAACAGGCGCTCGCCCGCGAGCGGCGCCAGCTTGGCGTCGAGGTCGAGCACCAGGCGCCGGTGCGCGACCCGCATGGGAGCCCGCGGCAGGATGCCGGGCATCGCCGCGGAGATCAAAAACGCGACCCGCAGCGCGGCACCGAGAATGCGCGCCCGGTCGAGCATGCGGGTCGAGGCCAGCTCGCGCAAGCGCGGGGAGAGCTCCTCGTCCACCAGGCCGACGTGGCGGAAGAACACGGTCAGCGCCAGGAACGCGCGCCCCGGGTGGTCGATGCCGACGAAGGCGGCATTGGCGACGATATTGAGCGATTGCTCGCCGCGGTAGTCGGGATGCGCCCGCCAGCCGATGTCGGCCAGCAGACAGGCCGCGTGGCGCAGCCGTTTCTCCTCCGGGGTTTCATCGATGCCGGAGGAGGCGAGAAAATCGTCGGTCCAGGACGTCAGCTCCTCACCGTGCGGGGGCGAGCGCGAGCGCAGCACGTTGAGGTCCTGCGCCGCGGCGATCAGGGGATCGCGCTTTCGCTGCTGCGGATCGAGCAGCGAATAGAGCAGGCCTTCGCGCACGCCGAGCGCCGAGATCACCACGTGCTTCGGGCGCGCCACGCGGACCAGGTGCTCCAGCACCAGCGCCGCATAGGCCAGCAGCGGCCGGCGCGCGTCGGAAACCACCTCGATGCGCGAGAGCATCTGCGGATCGATGCGGTGCACGAGCCGGGAGAACTCCAGCGCTTCCTTGGCCGGGATCACGTAGCCGTGCATGACGTGAAGCGGGTATCCGGTCTGCCACATGTGCAGGCGCGCGAGCGCGCGCCACGTGCCGCCGACCGCGTAGAAACTGCGCCCGGCCCCGGCTGCGAGCCCCGGTATGCCGGCCAGCGCCTTCTTGACGAATTTCTCCGCCTTCTTCAGCGACTTCGAGGAGATGTCCTGCAAGGCGAGGCCGCCGAGCGGAAGGGTCACGCCCTCGCGAATCCGGTTGCCGTGCACGTCGACGAGCTCGAGCGAGCCGCCGCCGAGGTCGCCGACGATGCCGTCGGGACGATGAATGCCGGAGGTCACGCCCAGCGCCGAATATTTGGCCTCGCGTTTGCCCGACAGCACGTCGATCTTGGTGCGGCAGATGCGCTCGGCGTCGGCGATGAACACGCGGCCGTTGCTGGCGTCGCGGCAGGCGGCCGTGGCCAGCCCCCACAAGCTCGCGACCCCGACGGTGTCGCACAAGGCGCGGAACCGGCCGAGCGCGGCCAGCGCCTTTTCCACCGCATCGGCGGGGAGCAGCCCGGTCGATTGCACTTCCCGGCCGAGCCCCGCCAGGACCTTTTCGTTGAAGATCGGCGTCGGACTGCGGGTCAACGCTTCGTAGATGATCAGGCGGACCGAATTCGACCCGATGTCGATGACGGCGACCGGCGGGCCGAGATCGAGCCGCCCGCGGGCGGCGTGCCCCGCGCGCCTAGGCGCGCTCGCGCCGGCGAATGAGGCTGCGGGGGGACGAGTCTTTAAGCGATTTTCCACGGCCGGACAGGCTTGGATTGGTCATGAAATATTTATGGGCATTGAACGGCTCCTCGCCGGATGCAGCCTTTATGCGCGTCGAGGTGCCGTCCGGCAAGAGCTTCCAGCTCTGCTGGTTGTCCTTGAAATTGGCGATCATGATCTGGTCGAGCACCTGCTCGTGCACGGTCGGATTGAGCACCGGGCACAGCACCTCGACCCGGCGATCGAGGTTGCGCGGCATGAGGTCGGCGGAGGAAATGTAGACCGCAGCCTTCGGGTGCGGCAGCGGATGGCCGGCCCCGAAACAATAGATCCGGCCATGCTCGAGAAATCGGCCGACGATCGATTTGACCCGGATGCGATCGGAGAGCCCCGGCACGCCGGGCCGCAGGCAGCAGATGCCGCGCACGACGAGATCGACCTCGACGCCGGCGCGCGAGGCGGCGTAGAGCGCGTCGATGATCTCCGGATCGACCAGCGCGTTCATCTTCATCCAGATCGCCGCCGGCCGCCCGGCCTTGGCATGGGCAGCCTCCTGGCGAATGTGATCGAGCATGCGCGATCTGAGGTTGAGCGGAGAGACCGCCATCTTCTCGATTTCGGCCGGCTCGGCGTAGCCGGTGATGAAATTGAAGATTCGCGCCACGTCGCGGGCGATCACCGGGTCCGCGGTGAACAGCGAGAGGTCCGCGTAGATCCGCGCCGTGACCGGATGATAATTGCCGGTGCCGACGTGGACGTAGGAGGCGAGCGAGCCGCCCTCGCGGCGCACCACGAGCGACAGCTTGGCGTGGGTCTTGAGTTCGATGAAGCCGAACACGACCTGGACCCCGGCGCGCTCGAGATCCCGGGCCCAGCGGATGTTGGCCTCCTCGTCGAACCGCGCCTTGAGCTCGACCAGCGCGGTGACGGATTTTCCCGCTTCCGCCGCCTCCGCCAGCGCCTTCACGATCGGGCTGTCGGACGAGGTCCGGTAGAGCGTCTGCCGGATGGCGACGACGTCGGGATCGCGCGCCGCCTGGTTGAGGAACTGCACGACGACGTCGAAGGATTCGTACGGGTGGTGGACGATCAGGTCCTTCTGCCGGATCGCCGCGAAGCAATCGCCACCCTGATCGCGGATGCGCTCGGGGAAGCGCGGGTTGTACGGCACGAATTCGAGATCCGGCCGGTCCAGGCTGCCAGTGAGCTGCGAGAGCTCATTGAGCGCCAGTACGCCGTCGACCAGGAATATTTCGTCCTCGGTAACCGCAAGCGCGCGCTGCACGAATTTGCGCAGCTCGGGCGGCATCGCCGCTTCGAGCTCGAGCCGGATCACCGAACCGCGCCGACGCCGCTTGAGCACGGATTCGAACGACCGCACCAGGTCCTCCGCTTCTTCCTCGACCTCGATCTCGGAATCGCGCAGCACCCGGAATGCGCCCTGCCCCTTCACCTGATAGCCCGGGAACAGCAGCGAGATGAACTGGCCGGCGGCCTGCTCGAGCGTGATCACCCGCGCGACCCCGGCTTCGGCGGGCGGCGGCAGGCGGATGAAGCGCTCGATCTTGTTGGGTACGCGAATGAGTGCGTTCATCGCCTTGCCGTCGCTGGCGCGTGCGAGGTGCAGCGCAATCGAGAATCCGAAGTTGGGGATGAACGGGAACGGATGCGCCGGGTCGATGGCGAGCGGGGTCAGGACCGGAAAGACATGGTGCAGGAAATGATCCTCGAGCCAGGCCCGCTCATGCCGGGTCAGATCGGGCCCGTCGACCAGCACGACGCCGGTTTCCGCCAGCTCCTGGCGCAGCTCCCGCCAGCGCCCCTGCTGATCGCTGGCGAGCACGCCGACGGCTTCGCGAATGCGGGCGAGTTGCTCGCTCGGCGTGAGCCCGTCCGGGCTCTTGGTAGCGATGCCGGCCCGCACCTGGCCCTTCAGGCCGGCGACGCGAACCATGAAGAATTCGTCGAGGTTGTTGGCGCTGATCGAAAGGAAGCGCACCCGCTCGAGCAGCGGATGGCCCTCGTTCGCCGCCTCCTCCAAGACCCGGCGGTTGAACAGAAGCCAGGACAATTCGCGATTGACGAACCGGGCGGGATTTCTCGCGAGCTCGAATTCCGGGACGGCCGGCGGGGCGACGGCGAGCCCCTCGCGACCCGCCGGCAACGGCTGCGGAGGTAAAAGCTCAATGTTTTCCGCGCGATCGACCATGAATTTGCCGTAGCCCTTGAACGGGGAATCGGGAGCCCGGACGGGCGCAGCCATGATCGCCCCGGCCGAGGCGTGTTTCAAGGCTCGAAACCGCGCAAGGTCGCGGCGGCGAGCGCGCGGTTAACCGGCCGTTGCACGCGAACAGCTTGATCAGCACCGCTCGCAGCAAATTGTCGTCGGGCGGGCCGAGCGCCGCCACGGGCAAGGCGCGCAACCGGGAGGCAAGATCGGGGACGCGCACCGGCCAGCCGACCGGCGATGTGCGCGAGGTCAGCAGCAAGAACGCCCGTTCCTCGCGCGCGAGATTGAGCAGATGGAACAGTGCGGCCTCTTCGAAAGCGCCGGCGCGCACATCCTCGAGCACGAGCGCGCCGGTCGCCAGCGCGCCGCCCAGGCTCGGCTCCTCGAGCGCCCGCGAGGACATCAGCCGCGCTCCGGCGCGCTCGGCCCAGATCGCCGCCAAATGGCTCTTGCCGGAACCGGGCGGGCCGACCAGGGCCAGCACCCGGTCGGGCCAGTCCGGCCAGCCCTCGACGAATGCCAGCGCGGCCGCATTGGAAGGCCCGGCGAGAAAATCCTCGCGCGCAAAGCTTTCGTGGTGGGCAAGGGCAAGCGCGAGCTGGTGGGGACCGGAGGCACTCGGCATGAAAAAACTCAGCGCAGCTCCTTGCGGGGCGCCGGCGCGATACCGGCCGCCGGCAGCGCCGGCTGCCCGGTGTAGAGCGGACTGGCCAGATATTGCCTGAGCGCGAAACGCGCGAGCACGCCGAAGGCCGCGGCGAGCGGCACCGCGAGCAGCAGCCCGACGAAGCCGAACAGATAGGCAAAGGCGAACAACGCGAAAATCAGCCACAACGGATGCAGGCCGACGCTCTCGCCCACCAGCTTCGGGGAAAGCACGTTGCCCTCGACGAACTGACCGAACAGAAAAATGCCCAGCACCATCAGGATGGAGGCGTAGTCGGGCCAGAACTGGGCGATGGCGACACTGAGCCCAACGACGAGTCCGGTGAGCGAGCCGACGTAGGGGATAAAGGTGATCACGCCCGCGAGGAGGCCGATGAGCAGGCCGAAATTGAGCCCGGCCACGGTGAGCGCCACCGCATAATAGGCGCCGAGGATCAGGCAGACTCCGCTCTGGCCGCGGACGAAACCGGCGATCGCGGCATTGATCTCGCGGCCGAGCGCGCGAATCGTCTCCTGATGCGGGCGCGGCACCCAGCTGTCCACCGCCGCGACCATGCGCGGCCAGTCGTAGATGAAATAGAACGCCACGACCGGCGTCACCACCAGCAGCGACACGATCGAGATCAGCGCCCGGCCGCCGGCCCACACCGAGGTGAGGAACGCGGCAAGCCACCCTATCCCTTGCTTGACCAGCTCGCCCGTCGACTGTTGGGCGTCGAGGAAGCCCTCGCCCACGATCTTGCTCAGCCATGGGCGGTTCGGGTCCGTGACCAGCGCCTGCACCTTGGCGACATATTCCGGCAGCTTGGCGATGAGCGCGCTGAGCTGGCCGGCGAGAACGGGCACGATCAGGATCCCGAGCAGCAGCAGCGCCAGCGCGAATATTCCGACGATGAGCAGTGCGGCGACGAGCCGGCGGACGCCGAGCTTCTCGAGGCGGTTGGCGAGCGGATCGAGCAGATAGGCAATCGCCATGCCGGCGACGAACGGCAGCAGGATGTCGCGCAGCAGCCACAGCAGCAGCGCGAAGGCGGCGACGGCCAGCGCCCAGAACACCATCTGCCGCATCGGCATCATCGCCGCCGTCCCCGCAAGGCATTGCCCGGAAGCGTCATCTCGTCTTCCCGATGCTGCCGTTGGAGCCCATGTGCCGCACCCATTCGCGGACATAGGCGGCGATCGAAAGCAGCGTCAAGGCGGCAACCACGGCCATGGCCACGTCGAGCACGATGCCGCCGTCGAAGCCGAACCCGAGCGAGGCCAGCACCAGACCCGCGAAGGCGATCTGCGCGGCGGTGTTGATCTTCGAGACCATCAGCGGCTTGGCGGCGATCGGCTTTCCCAGCAGCCACGCCAGCATCACCGCGCCCACGATCATGATGTCGCGCGATACCACCAGGATGACGAGCGGGCGCGGAACCGCCCCGCTGATGCCGAGCGTCACGTAGATCGACACGATCAGCGCCTTGTCGGCGATCGGGTCGAGGTAGGCGCCAAGCTCGCTCGCCATGTCGAGGCGCTTGGCGAGATAGCCGTCGACCGCGTCGCTCAGGCCCGCCAGCACGAACAGCGCGAACGCAAACAACATCTCGCCCGAGCTGATGGCCCAGACCATGATCGGCACGGAGAGAATCCGGGCGAGCGTGATGAGATTGGGGATATTCAAGCCGAGCGCCCTTGCGAACGGGGCCTGATAGACCGGCCGGCCGGCCTTGCCAAGCCGGCGCTCGGGGCCTCTGCCTCTCCCCGGGCCGAGCCCGGATGTTCCCGGGTTTGGCTTTCCATGCCTTTGTCCCGCCGTTGCGCGGCCCACGAATCCGCCGTACGACCCGCCCGATGGTTCCTACGATGCCGAGGCTGCCGATGATCGTTCGGCTTGGGCCGCGCCCGTGGCGAAGGGGATCGCGGTGAGCAAGAAGCGCGTGGCGATCCTCATCTCCGGCCGCGGCTCCAACATGGAGGCTCTGATCGCGGCCGCGGCGCAGGAATCCTATCCTGCGCAAATCGCGCTCGTGCTTTCGAACCGCCCCGGTGCACCCGGCCTGCGGCGCGCGGACGCGGCTGGGATCGCCACGGAAATCGTCGACCCCACGCTCTACGGAAACGATCGCGAGAGATTCGAGCGCGCGCTGCAGACGAAGCTCGAGGCGTACCGGATCGGTCTCGTCTGCCTCGCCGGCTTCATGCGCCTGCTCTCGCCAAGCTTCGTCGGCCAATGGCAAGACCGCATGCTCAACATCCACCCTGCCCTGCTGCCGTCTTTCAAGGGCCTCGACACCCACGCGCGGGCGCTCGCGGCGGGCGTGA
>WNGR01014921.1_pt1 | contig 11745 bp, 14 predicted proteins | sample 5407581 | NCBI WGS metagenome assembly WNGR01 (sample SAMN13153383, study PRJNA577476) | soil metagenome | isolation source: 80 cm soil or saprolite under Garry oak tree replicate 2 | place: USA:California | collected 2016-06-15
TACGGTCCGCGGGAGCTGTGGCGCGCGGTGGAACAGGGTGCCTGCGATCTCGTCATGCCGGACCTCATGCGGATCGGCGGCGTATCCGGCTGGTTGCGAGCCGCCCCGGTGGCCGCGGCCGCGGGCATCGAGGTATCCACGCATCTGTATCCAGAGGAATCCGCGCACCTGCTGAGGATCACCGAGACCGCGCACTGGCTGGAGTGGCAGGACTGGGCGTACCCGGTCCTCGCCGAGCCGTTCGAGCTCGCCGACGGCCGGCTCACCATCCCGGACCGCCCCGGATGCGGTATCGAATGGGACGAGCGGGCGGTGCGCAGGTTCCAACTCGCCACCTGACCGGAGGTACCCATGCGGGTCCTGGTGACCGGCGGCTCCGGCGTGCTCGGGCGTGCGTCGATGCCATTGCTGCGGGATGCCGGTCATCAGATCGACGCGCCGCGCCATGACGCACTCGACCTGTTCGATGCGCGGGCGGTCGCGGCCGCGGTGCGCGGAGCCGGGGCGGTACTGCATCTGGCCACGCGCCTCCCGCCGCGGGAGGCCCAGCAGCGGCGGGAGGCGTGGCGAGACAACGACCGCCTGCGCCGCGAGGCGACCGGGATCCTGGTCGACGCCGCGCTCGCGGCCGGGGTGGAGTGCTTCGTGTTTCCGAGTATCGCCTTCGTCTACCCGGCGTCCGGGCCGGTCGACGAGTCGACGCCGTTACCCGGGGACGTGTACGAGTTCGGCCGCTCCGCGGTGGACGCCGAGCACCATGTCGGGCGGTTCAGCGCCGGCGGTGGCCGGGGAGTGGTGCTGCGTCTCGGGCTCCTCTACGGCCCCGGCACCGGCAGCGAGACCCCGGCGCAGCGGTACCGCGCCTTCGGGGCGGCCCTCCCGATCGAGGATGCGGGGCGAGCCGTGGCGGCGGCGTTGCATGCGCCGGCTGGGGTCTACAACGTCGTCCGTGACGGCGAGCGGGTATCCAACGCCCGCTTCAAGAAGGCGACCGGCTGGTCCCCGGCGGCGGGTTGACGCCAGCGCGAGCGCCGGTGCGCGGCCTCGCCGCCCAGGATCGGCGGGTGGCGGCGGCGGGATCCGGTTGGGAAGCTAGCCGGGAAATGCCGGCAGGACGTGGCGGGCGAACAGCCGGATCTGGTTGCGCATCTCCTCGACGGTGTTGCCGACGAACAGCAGGCTGCACAGGTGGTCCACGCCTGCCTGCCCGGAGGCGGCCACCTTCGCGCACACCTCGTCCGGGGTACCCACGAGGTTCATCGCCAGGTATGTGTCGAGGTCGACGCCTTTGGTCATGGTCTTTTCCAGTGACCGGCGGAACAGGTCGAACGCGGACCGCTCGAACGTCTCCCGGGCCTGCGCCGGGGTGTCACCGAGACAGACGACGGATTGCAGGGCCGTGACGATCTGCGATGGATCGCGACCGGCGGCCGTGGCGTAGCGCTGTACGGTCTGCCGGCCCTCGCGGATCCGGTCGGGGCCGATCTTCGCCGGAAGCCAGCCCTGGGACAGTTCGCCGGCGCGGCGCATCGACCCGTCGGCGTTGCCTCCGCCGTAGATCGGCAGCGGGTTCTGGACCGGGCTTGGGGAAGGATTCGACGTCGTCGAACTGGATGTACCTGCCGTGGTAGCTGGCCCGGTCCTCGGTGAACAGCAGGCGCAGGGCTTCGATGCCTTCCCGGGTCAGGGCGGCGCGGGAGGCGTCACGCCGCTGCGGCGCGACGGCTTCGAACTCGTCACGGTACCCGCCGACAGCGACGCCGAGGATCACCCGGCCGTTGCTGAGCCGGTCCAGGGTGGCGACCTGCTTGGCGAGCAGGACCGGATCACGTTGGGGCAGCACCAGGATGCCGGTCGTCAACCGCAGGACCGACGTTCTGGCGGCGACGGTGGCCAGCGTCACGAGCGGCTCGAAGTAGTCCGGTGGGGTGGGCCAGGCGTCGCGAACATACCGCTGGGTGCTCAGATCAGATGGTCGTTACCGGCCACGTCGTAGTACCCGAGTTGCTCGGCCTCGACCGCGATCCGCACGACGTCGTCGGCGGTGGCGAACGGCACCGGGTACATCATCCCGGCGGTGCAGGTGGGCGTCTCGACTCCGAACTTCATGATGTCGACTTTCCGCTGTCGTTGCGTGCTGGAGGTTCCGGTTGCCTGCCCGGCTGTCTGGCACCACGGCGGCGCGGCGCGGTTCGTTCCGTCATCGGGCTGGCACGCCGGTCAGACCGAGTTGGGCGAGGATGCCAGCCTGGTCGGCGAGCGCCCAGTGCTGGACGATCCTGCCGTCCCGGATCCGCATCATGTCCAGGCCGAGTATCTCGAAGCGTCGCCCCGTTGCCGGTACGCCCATGAAGGTGCCGAGATGGGTGCCGCGCATGGTGAGCCGGTCGGCGACCATGTCCCCCGCCTCGACGCTCTGCTCGACGATGATCTGGAGGTCCGGGAACGCCGCCTGCATGATTTCCCACCGCTGCCGGAAACTGTCCCGCCCACGCACGGTGCCCCGGGCCGGTACCGCGCTGTCGTCGACGGCATCGGGAGCGATCAATGCCAGTCCGCGGTCCCAGTCCCGGGCGTTGAAAGCGCCGACCACGGTGTGCATCACATCGATCGGTGTGGTTGCCATCGGTCCGGATCCCTTCCTGCGGATGGGCTGGGAATGCTCAGTGCTCGTCGCCCGCGGTGCGGTGCGCTGAGGCGTCGCCGAGTGGCGTGGCGGGCTCCGCTGGCCCGCACCAGTGGGTCAGCGCGGCGGACAGTGCGGTATCCCGGCGGGTGGGGTCGGTGTCGTCGCTACCCCAGGCGACATAGGCGTCCGGGCGTATCAGCATGGTCGGCCCGGTGCGATCGGCGGGCCTGACGACATCGACCCGATCGCCCCACCGTTCGGCTACCCACGGTGGTAGCCGGTTGGCCGCGCAGACGAGCACGAACCGGCCCGCCCGAAGCGCCTCGTACAGCCGGCCGGCTCTGCTGTCGCGGCCGTCGACGCGGGTGTCGGGTGCCCGGGTGCCGACCAGCCGGTGGGCGTCTGCCGCGGCGGGGTAGGCGATGCCGACCCCGGACACGGTCATCGCCGCCTTGTCCGCGATCGGGCGCAGGTGCAGCAGGCGAGCGCCGATCGCGTCGCGGGCGGTACGCGCGATGGCGGGTTTGAGCATCGCCATGCGCAGCAGCCCGCCGCTGACCCGCAGCACGTGCCGGCCGACCGGGTGGCGTTCGGTCTGGTAGCTGTCGAGCAGCCCGGCCGGTGCCCAGCCGTGCACGGCGGCGGCGAGTTTCCAGGCGAGGTTGGCGGCGTCCTGGATGCCGGTGTTCATGCCCTGCCCGGCGGCGGGCGAGTGCACGTGCGCGGCGTCGCCGGCCAGGAACACCCGGCTGACCCGGTAGCGGGGTGCCTGCCGTTCGTCGCTGTGGAACCGGGACAGCCAGCGGGCCTCGTGCATGCCGTAGTCCGTGCCCAACGCCAGCCGGGTGATCTCCCGTACCTCGTCCAGGCTGACCGGTGCGGTGTCGGGCATCTGGTGGCGGCGGTCCCAGGCGATGACCCGGTACCAGCCATCGCCGAACGGGGTGATGAACGCAAACCCGTCCCGCACGGCGTTGACGGTCAGCAGGTCCGGCGGCGGGTCGGTGACCCGTACGTCGGCGAGCATCACCGACCGGACCGCGGAGCGGCCGGGAAACGGCAGCCGCAGCGAGCGCCGTACGGTGCTGTGCACACCGTCCGCGCCGACCAGCCAGCCCGCCCGCCATACCTGGACGCCGTCGCCGGTACGGACCTCGGCGTCCACGCCGGTGTCGTCCTGGGTGTGATACTGCGGGGTGACCAGCAGGTACGCAAACCTGCTCGGCAGCCGGGACAGGTCCACCTGCAGCTTGGCGAACAGCCGCAACACTCCGACGGTCTTCCCGGTGCCGATCAGCTCCTCGGCCAGCCCGCGCGCGTCGAGCAGTTCGAGCGTACGGGCGTGGACGGCGAAGGCGCGGGTCAGGTTCGACCCTTCGGCACGGCGTTCGGCCACGGTCACGGCAACGCCCTGCGCGGCGAGGTCACCGGCGAGCATCAGCCCGGCTGGGCCGGCGCCGACGACCAACACATCCATGTCGTACGAGTTCATAGGTACCTCCCGAGTCAGCAGGACCGCTCAGACCGCGCGGTACCGGGGTTCGCGGTTTTCCTGTGCGGCCGTGACGGTCTCGTGGAAGTCGACGCTGGAGAACGCCACGATCTCGTAGGCGAGTGCGACGTCGAAGGGCCATGTTCAGCGCGTCCTTGACGAGCTTGTTGATCGCCAGCTTGGTGTAGCGCACAGCGAGCGGCGCGCCGGCAGCCAGGCGGGTGGCGAACGCCATCGCCTCCTCGTGCAGTTGGTCGTCGGCGACGACGTGCGTGGCCAGGCCGATCCGCAGCGCCTCGGCGGCGTTCACCGGGTCGCCGGTCAGCAGGTACCGTTTCGCCAGCGCCGGGCCGACCAGCAGCGGCCAGATGGCGGTACCGCCATCGCCCGCGGCGACTCCCTGTAGCACATGGAAGTCCGCGATCGTGGCCGTCCGGGCCATGAAGACGGCGTCGGACAGCAGCGCCAGGCTCCCCAGCAGCCCACGCGCCTGGCCGTTGATCGCGGCCACCACGGGCAGTTCGAGGTCGACGAAGTCCCACAGCATCTGCTTGGTCGCGATGCGGGTGTGTTCGCGGGGCAGCTTGGTGACGTCACGAGCCACGAAGTCGGGGTCGCCGCCGGCGGAGAACGCCTGCTTGGAGCCTTGGAGGACGACCGCCCGGGCGTCACGTTCAAGCCGCAGCCCACGGATCAGGTCGATGATCTCATCGTGCATCTCGGCGTCGACAGCGTTGACGGCACTTCGCGGGTTGTCGATCGTCACCGCGAGAACGGCTCCGACACGGTCCAGTTTGGGGGTTTTGAAGCGCGCGTCGTCGAGGCGGGTCGTGACTGACATCGAAGGCCTTCCCGTCGGGTTGCGGTCAGGTGCGGCGAGCGTCGGCGTCCGCGGCAAGGGCGGACCGTGGGCTGGTGGACCGTGGACTACCCGTCCGGGTATCTCGCGGCGGCGCGCCCGCTGTGACGGACCGGCCGCGGGCACCGCCGGTACGGGCCGCGGAGCCGGGCCGGGGCAGGTCGAAGAACCGTCGGCGGAGCCGGTCGAGTACCGGCGCGGGAAGCCTTGCCACCGTGGCGAGCAGCCGGGCATCCTTGCCGGCCAGGTAGCGGGTCTTCGGCTGGGCCGCATGCACGGCGCGGCTGATGACCGCGGCGACCGCGTCGGGGTGGCTGCCGTGCGCCTCGCGGGCCAGCGCCCGGGTGGCCATGTGGGTGAATGCGTCGCCGTACAGCGCCCACCCGTCCGGGCCGAAGTCGTGCTCGGCGGCCTTGACGTCGCGGTCGAGTTTGTCGATGGCGTTGGTGCGGATGCTGGCCGGTTCGATCAGGATGACCCGGATGTTCCACGGCGCCAGTTCCAGGCGCAGGGCGTCCGTCAGCGACCGGAGTGCATGCTTGGCCGCGGCGAGCGGGCCACCGAAGGGCATGGTGATCCGGTCCCCGATCGAGCCGATCATCACGATCCGGCCGGCCGCTTGGCGGATCATCGGAAGGTACGCCTGGGTGACCGCGATCTGGCCGTCCACATTGATCCCGAACTGCCAGCGGAACCTGTCCAGCGGGACGAGTTCGACCGGCCAGGCGAGGCCGACGCCGGCGTTGTTGACCAGGACGTCAAGTCCGGCCGGGCCGACGTGGTCGCGGACCGCCCGGGCCACCTCGGCGATCTGATCAGTGTCGGTCACGTCCATCAGCAGCCAGTCCAGCTGACCGGGCGCCGCCTGTCGCAGGGACTGGCCGTCGGTGTCGCGGCGGACCGTGGCGAACACGTGGAAGCCGTCGCGGCAAAGGCGCAGGGCGGTGGCCCGGCCGATGCCGGTCGACGCGCCGGTCACCACCGCGTGTCGGGCGCTGCAGGGCACGGTGTACCTCCCGGTGGTGGGTCAGTGGTGGATGGGCCGTAGCAGTTGCTCGTCGGTGCGGCTGACCATGACCTCCCCCGTCAGGCCGTCGAGGGGCTCGACGTCGAAGGCGGCCAGCGCGCGGCGGACGTTGTCGGCGGCGGGCTCGGCCCGGCGGCACTGTTCCTCGTCGGCGAACAGGGTCAGCGTGGCGATCGTGGCGTCGCCGGCGTCGATCGCCAGGTACCCGAGCAAACCGAGTTGGTCGCGCAGCCGGTCGGCGAACTGAGTGTCCACCCTGTGCATCAGCTCGTGGACCGATCCGGCACCCATCCGGTACTGGCGGATCATCGCGTACATCAGGCACTCCCAGGCAGGAGACCGGCGAGCGTGTCGACCGCGACGGCGGCCTTGACGGCGCCGAACTCGGCGGTGAACCGGACCGCATCGCGGACCTGGTCGGCGCTCGCGCCGGCGTCGAGGGCCAGTCGCACGTGCCGAGCAAACGACGGTCCGAGGGTCTGCTGGGCGATGGCGACGGCGATGGCGAGGTAGGCCCGTTCGCGCGGGCTGAGCCGGGTCTCCGCCCAGGCTCTCGTGGTGCGTGAGGCGATGAACCCGACCATCCAGTCGTCGGTGGTCGCCCGGCCGTAGCCGGGATCGACCCGCTCGCCCGGCGCCCCGCCGTCGGTGGCGCGCTGCGGGGAAGTGTCCACGCCAAACTGACCAGCGGCCGCGGCCAGCTGGGCCATCGCATCGGCGGCGGCCGGGTAGCCGGCGTACGGGGCGACGAAGCGCACCAGGGCGAGCATGTCCTCGTACGACACGTTGTTGTCCAACGCCGCCTGGACATGCATCCGCAGCGCCAGTCCGAGGTGTTCCCGGCACACGTCGTTGGCCAGGCACAGCAGGAACTTCTCCCGGGTACTCAGGCCAGGCAGGCCGTACGTCAGCTCCCCGGTCTCCAGGGCGACCTTCTCGAACTCCGGGTCGATCTCGGCCAGCGGCCGGCTGGGTAGGTCAACCATGACGTCCTCCGGTGCGCGCCGGCACGGTGTCGTCGGCGGGGGTGTGGATGTGCTCAGGGCGGGTTCCCATGGCCAGGGTGCGCAGCAGCCAGCGCCGGACCGGTCCGACGTGGCGCATGATGCGGGCCATCCGTGGTACCCCGGCGGTTTCCCCTCGCAGTGCCGGTTCGACCAGGCGTTCCTGCATGGTGCGCTGCATCCGTTGGATCAGCGCGGTGGGGAACTGCCGTCGGCGCTGGACCGCGTGCAGCAGATGCCCCGGCACCGGTGTGCCGTCGTGCTGGGCGGCCAGCAACGCCCGGTACAGGATGTTGGCCGCGGCGACGGCGTCCTGGATGGCGAGGTTGACACCGACCCCGCCGATCGGCGACATCGCGTGCGCGGCGTCGCCGACCAGCAGCAGGCCCGGCGTGTGCCAGCGGGGCGCCCGGTTGACCTGTACCTCGAGCATGCTGGTGTCGTCGAACGATTTCAGCTCTCCGACCCGGTCGGCCAGCTCGGGGATCGTGCGGGCGATGCTGTCACGGAACGCGTCGATGCCGGCCGCGAGCAGTTCAGGCCGGGCGCCTTTGCGGATCACGTAGGCGATCTGCACGTACGTGCGCCGGTCGAACCCGACGATCCACCGGCCGGGCACCACCCGGAAGTAGAACTCGTCCGGCCCGCCCGGATGCTTGGACAGCCGGAACCACACCACGTCGATCGGCGCCCCGAACTCGCGGGTGGACAGCCCGGCCGCCGGGCGGACGGTGGAGTGCCGCCCGTCCCCCGCGACGGTCAACGCCGCACGAAGCTCGTGGTCGCGCCCGTCGGCGGTGCGGTACCGCACCCCCGCGATGCGGCCGGGCTCGCGCAATACGTCGACGGCCTCGGCCTGGCGGAGCAGGTGGAAGCGCGGGTACCGGGCCGCTTCGTCGGCGATCATGTTGAGGAAGTCCCACTGCGGGGCGATCGCGATGTACGGGTACCTGATCTTCAGTTCGGCCAGCGACCCGACCGTGAGGTCCTCGCCGAACCCGACGTTGGTGAACCTGCCCTGCGGGATCTGCGCGAACCGGTCGTGCAACCCCAGCTCGTCGATCACCTCCAGGGTGGACGGGTGGATCGTGTCGCCGCGGAAGTCGCGCAGGAAGTCCGCGTGCTTCTCCAGTACCACGGTGTCGATGCCGGCGCGGGCCAGCAGCAGCCCCAGCATCATGCCCGCGGGGCCGCCACCGACCACGGCGACGGTCGTGTCCTCGGTCATGCTTTCGGTCGTGCCCATCCGCCCCCGGACTGAAACACGGATATGCGAACGATCTAGAGATATTCCATAAGACTAGAATCCAGTCATGACGTACCCGGAGTCCGTGCCAGCGGATCTCGTCGCCGCGGCGCTGGCGGCCGCCCGGCGGCGGGGCCAGGACGTCAGCCAGGTACCGGTCGCCGCGATCGCCGCCGCGGCCGGCATCTCCCGCAGCACCCTGCTACGCCGCCTCGGCGGCACCCGGGCCGCCCTCGACGACGCACTGCGCCGGGCCGGCGTCACGCCCGGCCGACGGCCCCCAGTCCGGGAACGGGCGATCGAGGCCACCGCCCGTCTGATCGCCGAACGCGGCCTGGGCGCGGTCACCCTCGAGTCCGTCGCCGCGACCGCGGGCTGCTCGCTGCCCAGCCTGCACGCCGTATTCCAGGGCCGCGACGGGCTGCTGACCGCCGTGTTCGACCGCTACACCGCCGTCCTCGACGCCGAAGCCCTCGCCGCCGACCCACCCGAGCGCGTCGAGGACCTCGTTCGCGCCATCTACCGGGCGATGTGCGGCGCGCTGCTCCGCGAACCCCGGGTCATGCCCGCCCTGTTCGCCGACCTGCTCGCCCGCCCCACCGGTCCGGCCGCCCAAATCCTGACCGCCAGCTACCCCCGCCTCATCGGCAGCGTCGGCGCCCTCATCACCGCGCACGTCCGGGCGGGACGGCTGCGACCCTACCCGCTGCCGGTGCTCGCCCAGCTGATGGTCGGCCCGCTGGTGACCCACCTGCTGCTTCGACCGGTCGAACAGAACCTGCTCGGCGCCGACCTCCCCACCGTGGACGACGCCTGCGACATGTTCACCGACGCCTTCCTGCGCGCCGTGTTCACCGACTCAGGCGCCCGGCCGCGCCCGGCCCGTACCCGGCCTGCCGACACCTGACCCCGGCGGCTGCCAGGCCCGACGCACCAGTGGTCGGGTCCAGGCTGTGCCGCCGGGCTTGGCGGCGGCGACCTTCGGCGCGGGGCCGGCGGGGTCTACAGCAGGCCCGCGCACTCGTCTGTTGGCGTCGCGGCGGCCCTCGCCGGCGCTGCGGCCCGGCCTGACCCGCAGCGCGGTGCCGCCGAGACCTTGGTGTTGCCCGACAGCCACACCGAGCCGAGTGGTCCGCCGGTGGCGATCAGCTCCCCGACGCTGCGACCGGGGCCAGATCGTGACGCAACCCTGGATGCATCGAGCGGGATCCACAGGTCGCGCATGACTACCTCCGCCCCCGGACCTGAGCAGCGGCACCGGGCCCGGCGGCCTCGCACCCGCGGCGCAGCCGGGCAACGTCGAGTCAGTCCAGCAAGCGAAAGCCTATTGGCGTCCCCTGGCCGGGGCCGGTGCGCGGTTCGCCTTCGCCACCAGCGGGATGCCCTCACGGTAGGTCGACACCGCCGGAACCCAGCCCAGTTCGCGCCTGGCCTTCGCGTTGGACACGCGCATCGAGGTGGTCATGATCGCACCGAGGTACGGGATCGCGCGCAGCAGCCAGGTGGGCACCCGCCACGGCCGGCGCGCCCCGATCTCGGCCGCGAGCGCGTCCAGGTAGTCGGCCCAGCGCACCGGCTCGTCGTCGACGATGTTGTACGCCTGCCCGGCGCGCCCCTTCTCCAGGGCGGCCACGGTCGCCGCGGCGGCGTCCTCCAGGTAGATGAAGCTGACGAACCCGCCGCCGGACGAGGGCACCGGCAACCGGCGCTTGCGCAGCAGGTTGATGACCATCCGGGTGAAACTGTCCTGGCCGTAGAACGAACCGTAGCGCAGCGCGATGCCCTCCATCTCGTCGGCCGAGAACACCTGCTCCTCGGTGGCGCGGATGGCGGCCATGCCGGCGGCGAACACGCCGGGCTGTGGTTCGCCGAACGGGTCGTCCTCGCTGATCACGCGCGGGCCGTGGTCCCGGTAGCCGTACCCGAGCACGATCGACTGGGTGAGGAAGCGGTGGGCGCCCACCGCCCGGGCGGCCGCGAGCAGGTGGGCGGTCCCCGTGCTACGCAGGGCGTTCGTAGCCTCCATCATCTTCCGCATCTTCGTCGTGCCCAGCGCGGTCAACTCGTGCATCACCGCGTCGGCCCGCACGTCGCGGACTGCCGCGAGCAGGCTCTCCCGGTCCATCACGTCGGCCACCACGGCCTCCGCACCGGCGGTACGCAGCCGCTCGGCGTTGGCCCGGCTGCGCGTGATGCCGGCGACCTCGTGTCCGGCGGCGATCAGCTGCCGGGTCAGCGGTGTACCGACGGCGCCCGAGGCGCCGGCGAGCAGTACTCTCATGGCGTCGACCCCTTTCTCCAGGTCCTCACCCTGGGACGGGGTACCGGCCAGGCATGTGACGAGCCGGCGGTGTGTCGCCCCGCATAGCCAAGGTGATCCCTGGCGACCACTCCCCGGTACCGGTATCCACTCCACCCAGTGGGCTACCCGGCCGGGAGATCAGATAACCAGGTGAGGGTTGCCCGGCGTGGCCGGCGCCGGCGATCTGACGTACGAGCATCTCCGAGAGAAACAGCCGGCGCCCGCTGGTACCCGACGAAGCGGCACCCCACCCGGCGTACCAGGGTGTCACTGGATGACCGGTCCGTTCGTGAGCCACACCTGGTCCGTCCCGGCCTGCAACGGACCGACCATGCCGGCCCTGCGGCGCCCCGCCTCCAGGACCTGCGAATGCCAGTACTCCTTGGCCCGCGCGACGTCGGTCACCTCCATCAGCACCACGATCGTGTCGGGTTCGGAGGCTTCGCGGAACGTGTCGATGTCGATCAGGCCATACTCCCGCCGGCGTGGCAACAATTCGTCGAACGCGGCCTGGAACTGGGCGAAATCAGCCACCCGCTGCTTGATCATCATGTAGTTCTTCACTCGACGTATCCCTTCGCTGGACTTCCCCGCAGGTGCGGCCCCGGAGTACCGCGCCCGGCCGAGCCCCGGCGGCAGCGAGCCGGGCGCTTCCCGGTTGGCGTCGGAGTCCGGGCCGACGCCGGGCCGGTCCACCAGTTCGCCGCCAGCGTCAACGACGGCTCGCCTGCCAGGGGTGCAGCCGCGGCCACCAGGCGGGTACCGCGCGCCGGTACCCCTCGTATTCGGCGCCGAACTGGCGGACCAGGGTGGGCTCCTCGTACCAGTGCACGAAGGAGGCGGTGACGATCCAGCCGGCCGCCGCGTACAGCAGCAGGCTGAACTGGCCGAACAGCAGGGCCTGGCCGATGATGGCGGTCAGCAGCCCGAGGTACATCGGGTTGCGCACGTACCGGTTGAAGCCGGTGACCACCAGGCGTTGGGTCGGCGCGATCGGGATCGGGGTGCCGCCCGCCTTCGCGAACTGCACGAACGCGTGTACCGGCGGGATCAGCCCACCGACGATCAGCAGCACGCCCACGACCTGCGCCACCACCCAGTACGGCAACGGGTGATGGAACTCCCAGCGGGTGATCAGCCACGGGATCAGCCCGGCGAAGGTGCCCGGGGCGACCACGAAGAACGC
>WNGR01007267.1_pt1 | contig 11743 bp, 8 predicted proteins | sample 5407581 | NCBI WGS metagenome assembly WNGR01 (sample SAMN13153383, study PRJNA577476) | soil metagenome | isolation source: 80 cm soil or saprolite under Garry oak tree replicate 2 | place: USA:California | collected 2016-06-15
GGGAGACCGAGTATTGCAGCGACAAGGCTTGATTGGAGGAGAAACCGAATGACGGATCGTCCGCTCTCGAGAAGACGATTGCTCGCTGAGTTTGAATGTGGACACGGTCGTTTCCGAGTGGGTCGGGTTGGATCTGCACTGGCGGGCTTCTCGTCTTCGGACGACACTCAGCAAGATCGGGCTTATGCCACGCTTGGTCCTCGCATATCCTGGTCCACGCATCCTAGTTCTCGAGGCTGATGTTATCCCCTTTCTTCACGGACAAAACCTCAAGCTGAACTCGTGGTGGGTGCTGCTAAGTGTTATGCGTCGAGCTACTCTCGCATTAACCATTTTGCACAGTTGGTAGCGTGAAAGTAGCATGTTTATACGTCTCGCTCGATCCCGCATGACACATGATAACAGATGACACAAAGGTCAGACAAATCGCCTTAAGCAAGAACAACAACACATGATAATATGGTTAGTAGAGGGATGGTAATCGTACAGATGCATGATGAGTGGGGTATCGTGGTACATTTAGTTGTTTGCTGAAAGATTGTGCATGATGTAGCTGCAGGGGGGGGGAAGAATTATTGTCCACGTCCAAGATAAAGCAGGTGGCTCACTCACTCCAGTTAGTCGTCATAGTTTCTGTTCAAGAGCTCGTTCAAACCCCTCACGACGACCCCCGCGCCCGCCTTCACCTTCTCTCGTTCCTCCTCTGCGACCCTAGGAAGTATGCGCGTCTCAAACTTGTCGGGATGCCACCGCTTTATATGATCCTTGACCCGATCCTTGGAGCTTTTCGCGTTAGCATCAGGGGCGTACTTGGACAGCACGTATGCGCCTATCGCCGAGGTCGTCATGTCCTCTGGCTCGGATGGACGCCTGAACACGGGCCACGCGAAGCTGTTCCACCCAAGGTTGTCGCTGTCCCTGAGCTGTCTCCACTTATTATCGTGGTTCTCGAATAGTCTGATGAGCTCTTCTCGAGAAAGCATCTTCGTGCTCTTTGCCTGGCGTTCGCTCTCCAATCGCTCTTGCTCCCGCTTGAACTGCTCCTGCTGCTGCCTGGCGCGCTCTTCCGCCCGCTGCGCCCACTCGGCTTCGTCAAACTTGGCCGCATAAGGAGACGTCCCTGGAGCACCCGGTTTGGTATTCGGTGGCGATGGTTTTGGCGTGGTGGAGAAAGGAATCGAAGATGACGTGAAAGAAGAGCTAGTCGTATGTGAACTCGTGGAGGTCGGGCGACTTGACCACGTCGAGCTTGCGGAGGCACTAAAAGTAGATGATGCGCTGCTGCGATCGCCAGCGGAGCCGGTCGTAGAATTGGGACGATGCGGTGGCCATGAGTCGAATGTTGCGCCCATGCTGTTCTGGCGCTCTCGCTCCACCGTGCGCTGGTAATACTGAGCCTCCCTGCGCTCGAACTCCCTTTGTTGCTCCTCCTTGACGCGCTGTTGCTGCTGGCGAAACTGCTCATTGCGGAGCTGCTCGTCTCGCTGACGACCCTGCTCAGCGACCTTGCGCCGCTGCTCCTCGAGATGCCTGAACTGCTCCTCCTCTGCAGCACGCAGGTGCTCCTCACGAAGTCTGTTAGCCTCCCGCTCCTGGGCTTCCAAGTGAAGACGTTCTCGTTCGAGAATGGCCTCATGAGCGAAGCGCTCCTGTTCCTGGCGGCTCAGTTCCTCGTCGAGGCGGATCTGTTTCTCTCTTTCTTGCCTCAACCTTTCGTCTTCGAGTCGCTTCTCTTCAAGGCGCTGTTGCTCCAGCTCCTTTAGCCGCTGTTCCTCGAGTGCTTTCTCCTTCTGCCGCTTCGCTTGCCCCTTGGCCTTCTTACCCTGACCCTTCGTCTGCTTCTCCTGTTCGGGTGCAGCATTCTCGGGCTCTAGGATCTGTTGGGCAGACTCTTCGGCAGCGCGATCTAGCTTGAAAGTCTCCTCGGCTTGACGAGCAACCTCCTCAGCCTGAAGTCGGGCAGCCTCCTCAACTTGACGGGCAACTTCTTCGGCTTGAAGTCGGGCGGTTTCAGCCTCAGCTTGAATTCTGGCGGTCTCTTCGGCTTGGCGTGCCGCTTCCTCTTGAGCACGACGGGCGGCGCCTTCCAAGAGCAAGAGCTCATCCTCACGTTTCTTCAACTCGACCTCCTTCTGCTCTATCTCCCGCCTCTTCCGCTCAAAATCTTCTTCGGCTCGCCTGGCCACCTCCTTCTTGCGCCTAGCCTCCTCTTCTTTCCGTCTTACCTCTTCTTCCATCTTCCTCGCTTCGTCCTCGAAGCGACGCGCGTCTTCTTCCATCTTCCGAGCCATCCTTTCCCGCTTCCGGGCGTCCTCCTCCCTTCGTCTGGCATCGTCCTCCCGCTTGCGCGCCTCGTCCTCTATCCGCCTGACCTCCTCCTCTCGCTTTCGTGCGTCCTCTTCCTTCCGCAGGGCTTCTTCTTCCTTTCGCCGCGCCTGCTCCTCCTTCCGCCGGGCTGCCACCTCCCTCAGTCGCGCTTCCTCCTCCTTGTGCTGAGCCTGGGCCTCCCGCTTCTGTGCTTCCGCCTCGCGTTTTTTGGCTTCCGCCTCCTTAAGCTTGGCTTCGGCTTCCTTCTTCTGAGCAGCCGCCTCGCGCAGCTTGGCGGAAGCTTCCGCTTGGCGTGCACCCTTCTCGAGGCGCTCAGCCTCCTCCAAAGACTGTCGCGCTTTCTCTTCGAGACGACGGGCCTCCTCCTCCTTCTTAGTCGCCTCATCCTCCTTGCGGGTCGCTTCCTCCTCCTTGCGGCGCGCCTCTGCTTCTCTGCGTATCGCGAGTTGTTCGAGCTCCATACTCCGCATACTCCGCATGCTTCGTACGCTGCGTGCACTGTATACGCTATGCCGATCGTCGAGCTGACCGACGACATCATCTGATGCGTCCGAATAATCACCGTCGACCGGAGGCAACCGCGAATCGCCCTTGCTGTTGTGGCGCCGGTGGGCATTGAAGTCGCCAAAGGAGCGGCGCGAGTGGAGGCTTGAGCTCCACGAAGCCCCACGAGGACCCTCGTCAGGTGTCGTGGGACCACGCGGGATCGCGATGCCCTGCCTCACGTCCTCGGGCGAGCGTTGGGGGCCATACATGGCCCGCGAACTCGGGCTCGCGGACGTCGGGAAGCGCATCGCCTCGTCGAGCGGGGGAGGGCGCGGACCGGGGATCGGTCGTGGTGATACTATAGGATAGCTCGGTGGGCTGGGCCTGTCATGTGGGCTGGCCGAGGCAGAGGTCTGCCGCTCGCGGGGAGGGACACTCACGATGCGATCGCGATTCTGCGCTGGGGGACGATCGGTGCCGCCGGGGCCGTGTGGAGCAATGCTGCCGCTTCGATACTGATCGGTGTTCAAAGAAGCAGCGCGATGAAGCCCCACGCTGCTACCGGCTGAGCCAGTGCTGTTGACACTGCCGCGGCGTGGAAACTGGACGGGGCTTGTGCTATACGTCTGCCCGTTGGCATGGGCGAGGGTACGAGAGATACCAGAAGGTTCCGTTGCGCGAGGAGGGTGGCGCCAGTAGGGACCCTGGGAGCCCGAACTTGGACGGCGGAGAGGAGTTCCACCGGTAACGTATGGTTGACTCCCTTGCCGGCGCGGAGGATGACCGTGCAAGTCATCTGCTTCTTCCTCATCGTTATCTTCTGGAGGCTGGTTATTAGAAGGATGTCGCTGACGCGAAGGGGGACCCCTTCGAGAGACGGGGGACTTTGACTGGGGGGGATGAACCAAAGAAGCATTCAGACGTGATGGTAAACGCGATTGCCGAGGTTTAGAGTCATCTTCTTCGTGAACCTCCTCTTCGTCATCGTCGTCATCATCGTCGTTGTCATCCTCCTCCTCTTCCTCGCTTTCCGCCAACCCATCAGATGCACCACCTTCGCCCTCTGACCCAGCGCTTCCAAAACCGTCTTCAAAGTGGTTTTCGAAGCCCCCATCGGAGACTCGCTCACCATCGCCATGTTGCTGAGGACTGCTGGAAAGGGCACCGGCGGCGCGGCGGGTGCCATCTCCAGAGGCGAAAGGTGTGCGTTGTTCTTCGGCCTTGTTAATGTTGTCGAGGATCCACTGCTGCTGCCGAGCAACGTCTGGTGAGTTGGAGTCGACAACATCGAGGGCCCATTTACGCTCGGACATCTCCTGGCGCAGTTGGCGGGTGAACTCCTCTTGCGCTATCATCCGGATTTCGTTCATACTCTTATCGTATTGGACCATGGCACGTTCACGACTGTTTTCGGATGGCTGACAGTTGAGAATGGTGTCGCGTGCTGTCTGTGCATCCTCGACCATGCCGAGGAGGCTATGCTCGATACGCTTGCGCAAGTCGGCCTTCCATTGTTCATCGGGCTCAATCTCGAGCCGAGCATCTATGCGAACTGGTGGTGGAGGTGGTGGCGGTGTCGGCGCTGGCGGTGATAGCATTTAGGGTGCGCTAGGATGAAGCGCCGAGTAGGACGTAGATAACAATCTGGACGAGCTAACCAGGTCGGGTTAATAGCAGCATCATACGGAGGAGTGGCGATACTCACGGTTGTGCACGGCGCTATGAGTTCTCGGAGGAGGACTGAGGGGCACCGTATGGAGGGGATGGGGACAGGTGGAGACCACCAAGGGTCTTACGGGATCTGTTTGTAGGGATGATCGGCCTCATGGTCAGCACACGCGGTGAGAAGCGAGAACGGGCCAGACCTGCGAGCGACGCGAAGCCGTAATGCACCTGCAATAGTGCAGCCAGGGATCCGGAGACACAGCCGTGTCTGGGTCGTTATGTTGAACAACACGACGGTGGACGACGAGCGACGAGCGGAAGGAGAGGGGCCCGTTGCCCGGACCTTAATGTCTATCCGCGGGCACCTTTCCTCTTCTCACGACTCTATCACTTTCCGGTAGACCCCGGTCAATATCGCTCGGCCTTGGCCTCAGGTTCCCTCTTTGCCTTAGTAGAGAACAAAATCCGCTCTCCTCCTTTATCGGACTTCTCTTGAGTAAATTTCCCTTCCTCGCTTTCGATTGGTACCACTATTTGTCCATTCTATTGCGGCTTGAGGCAGAGGCGGGGGCGGCCACGTCCAATATCGCCTTGCCGGGACTGACACGTGGCGTTAGCGCTTGTACTGTCTTTTCCATGGATCATAGAACATTCTTCTCGCGGTCTTGTCCCTCAGTCCTCGACACGTTGCACCGGGCTTTTAGTCACGATATCCTATTCGCGCTTTCGGGAGGTACCTCTCCATACTCAATACGGCGTCACACACGGCACCTCGAGGCGTATCGCGACCGTTTAAGCTCGCCAGAGGTGCTTTTTTCACTCCACCCGTCCGTGTAGGGTTGTGAAGTACGTGGATAGGAGAGGATTATCTTGATAATCGATGGATGGATCGAATCATAATGGCTTTATCGGTCCGAGGGGGTCCCTTAAAGTGGTGTATTCTATCCAATAGAGCAGAGGCTGGTGCGTGCGGTACCCCGTTAGAGCTTGCTGTAATGACCATATTGCTATCCGCTTCGAAGGCTTCTCTCTGCCTACGTGGTGGTGAACAGTTCTAGGGTTGGACAGCCGTTCCGCACGCTTCTTCTCCAGCGGCCATGTGTCCAACACCATTTAGCCACGTATCATTGTTTCGATATCCAGGCGTTTATGTGGGCGTCACCCCAGTTTCGATCGACAGGCGAAGTCTTGGAGCCTCCTTGAAGGCCTTCACCAAGGTGGTTATGACGACACTATCGTGGACACGGCGATCTAGATCATGATCGAACATATCATCACCGGGAGGGCCTTCACTGCAGCTCAAGCGATTGATGATAGACCGCGCTTCCAGTCCTCGTCACCCGGCTTTTGCGGTCAACGTAATAAGTCGTATCTGCTCAGTACTTGCACCACACGCGCGAACACTCGAGCTGTAGGGGACCTTGAACTTCAACCACCATGTGGGTGAGTTTTCCCACGCTTCGGCGAAGGCAAGGATGGGCTGCATCACATACAGAATAAAATGACACTAGCGCGGAAAGACACCACCGAACCCCCTAAGGAAGACAAACCTCCAATAGAAAACAAAACACAGTGCCAATTGCAAACCCACAGCACCCAATTTCTGTCTACCCAATGTCCGCTCTCATCAAGCTCGTCAACAATTGAAGCCAAGACAATGGGAGAAATTTCTATCAGCGGCCGCCGAAGTATCGAAGGTGAACCTGAACACTGAGGGTATCCCAGTCGCTTCGACATCCTCAAACGCTCCCACCTCAGAAAATCAACCGAAACTGCAGCTCAGAGACAACAATTCTGACATTAGCACAGAATAGACATGTCTCCAAGATCTGCAGTATTGCAGGTGGACTCCTTTTCGTCGCACCACTCATTCGTTACTTCGTTCAACTCGGAACAAACAATCTCCAGAGGTATTTTGACATGTCATCTGGTCATCTGTAGTTCCGAGTCACAATATCAATTTTATTTTTCTCGCTCAATTGGTGAGATTGTGTGCTTCAGATGGTCTTATGGACTTTCAGACAGCTTTCAGACACCCAGAGAGCCTTTCAAAGTAATTACTGTAATGTACTTTCAACACAAGTTCACGAGATATCAACATAACTCTCAAAGAACTCTGCCGCTTTCCCCCTTTCTAAAGCCGCTCAAAGGGACCAAAAGCACTTTTGTAGTTTTGCTGATGGGATAAGTAGTCGGACCACCTTCAAGGTGTCCCTCGTCCCTTGCCTCGTCCCCTCGCCCATTCACGACGCACGTGCGCTAGATGGTCGTGTTGGTGCCAGTTAGCGCGTAGTCCGTTAGAACCGGATTATACGCTGTTTCGGTAATCCCACAGATCCGCGTATTCCCTAGATGATAGTTCAAGTTAAATGAAATGATGTCTCCACGCCTTGGCCATGGGGCTTTGGACAATCATCGTAAATCTTCAAGCGTTGCATCAGAAGTAATTTGCAACCACATCCCGATCAACTACCATCGTCGTAGACTCCTGACCACCTCAGACTGCTCAGAGCCTGGTCCTTTATTTCTGGGTTCAGCTTAGCTGCTGCCAGTGGCAATGCTCGTGAGACTTCGTTGTCGGTCGTGTTAGACAAACAACAACTGTCAATAAGATATTGATACCGTGACCACACATGGAAACGACGTAAACCAAGGAGACGTGTCCCTGACATGCAACGAGTAATCCTATACTGTAACTTCCACTGCCCATTCTTTCTTAGCGCCGTGATCCAACAGCAATTGCGCGATCTCACTGAATCCACGCTCCGACGCCATCTGGAATGGCGTCTTGTTCCGTCTGTTCGATATATGCACATCCGCCCCGTGCTCGAGTAGCAACCGCACGTCTTCGAGCTTTCCCTCCTCCGACGCCCAGTGTAATGATGTGCAATTGAAGCTGTCTTGTGCGTTTATGTTAGCTCCATGCTCGATGAGGAGCCGCACGACCTCGACGTGTCCCTTCTCCACCGCATAGCCCAACGGCGTGTACTCCATAAGGTGCTTAGCGTTGACATCTGCATTGTGCTGGAGTAGCATACGCGTGACCTCGTAGTGTCCATTGAATGCCGCTTCGTGCAATGGTGTCCAGTCGAATCTGTCGCGCACGTTCACATCTGCTCCAAAATCAAGTAACAGGCGCATGACCTCCACATGACCGCCCCAGGAAAAGGTCTGCAGTGGAGTTTCTCCATCCGAGTTCTTACCATCGACATCGGCCCCGCGTTCGAGCAGAAAACGCGCAACTTCTAGGTGACCCATTCTCAACGCTGCGCATATCGGAGTGCCATACAGACCGCCCCTGACATCTATGTCCTGCCCCCGCGCAACAACAAGCTGCTTTGTCGCCCAGATGAGGCCAAGCGATGCGGCATAGTATAGCGGGGTAGCCCAAGGTTCTAGTGGGTGCTCTGCCAGACTGGTCACGGATCGGCCGTCCCCCTCACCTTCGTCATATACCCAAGCCCATGATGCGAAATGGGGCTTGGTGGGGTCGAACAAAAGCTCTATGCGATCTTGAATTTGTACTTCTACATTCTTAAACCGCGCATGATCGGCCCAGTGCCGAGCAGCATAAGGGGCGAGAGGAAGGTCCTCGATACGCTTTCTATCCACCTTCTCGTCCAGTTGAAGCAGCACGGCTAGGCAGGCCTGTACCAGAATCACGTGAGCCGACTCTAAGGGAGCGTGGAAGTAACAGATATTTGTAGTGGTCGAGGTGGCGAGGCGATCAGAGGTCAAGAATTCTTTGACCGAGAAGTGTGAGAATTGCACGATTCGTGAACTCCTCACTTTGACGACGGAGACCAAGCTAGAACACGCGGACAGCACCGCGTCTTCTGCATCTTCCAGGCGCCAGCCCTCTTCAAGCCTGGTGGCCATTCTTGAGTCGAACCGAATAGCGAAGATCTCAGCAAGCTCTTGAACTTTGAGCGGGCGACTAGCCGCTATCAGGCACTGGAACAGACGATGCGCGTGCGCTCGTTTCTGCACGGGAATGCCCTGCAATATCCGCTCGTATGTCTCGTCCAGACTGACTGGCAACTCGTCCAGGGCCTGTCGAATGCTCGCCACCACACAGCGGCGCAGCGTGTCCAACTGACAAAACACCCAGCGAAACCTGCGTGACACCGTGAGCAGCGCTTAAACCATACAAGGGCAAGGGCGCCTTACATCCCGTCAGCTCTTTCCGAAAGCGTATTTATTACCAGTTGCTGTTCCTCCGCTCTCCACCTTCGCATCGCTCGGTCCGTGTCAACAAAAGATCTGATGTAGGTGTTGATATCCCCCCTTTGCCCACCTTCCTCGTGAAGGGACACGCGGCAGGATGTGGGAGTTAAGGGGTCGAGAACAATTCGAATGTCTTGTTCGGGGCGACTGGTAACACACAAATACAGATTTGGATACTGGGACCCGACAAGGTCCTCGACAAAGTTCAGGACCTTTTCGCGAGGGGATGGTGTTCCAGTAGTATTAGGGCACTCGTCCAAAGCGTCTACGATGACGTAAAATGGGGTATGTGCCACAGATCGGAGCATGTCCTTAAGACATTGTACAAGGGCGGCCTCGCTTGGTTGATCCGAGCCGTCCCGGTGTTTAGTGTATAGATCCGAAAGGACGCTCCAGCAAATGTCAGATGTGTCACTGAGCTGGATGAGGAGAGAGGAAAGCAGGCCGCGGATGTCCCGTTTCGCTGCATCTTTAAAGTCGAAATAAAAGTATATCATCAACGATGACCTGGCAGTTCTTTTGAGGTCTTCAATAATTGTGGAGCTTAGCAACGACATAAATTTCCTTAGGCAAACGTAGGTGAGTGAAATCACCTACCAAAGAACACTCTTTCCGGAACCCGCTAAGGCAGACAAGGGAAATCAACGTCTTTGGAGGTGCAGAGGGCTGAAAAAAAACACACGATTTCCACGGATCCACAACAAAGGACCATTCTTTTTCCATCCACCAAACGCATTTCCTTGAGCAAACCATGTTGTAGTGCCATTGTGGTGAGTATCGCAAGCAAGATTGTGATTTATGGAAGGATTTGGAGGAGAGAACCACCTTCGGAGGTCGCTTCGTGCGCGACCACCTGTGAGGGAGGTTAAGCACTCATGGTAACAGGTACATCAACTGTAAAAAAAACTGACGGCTCAATGTGCCCGTTGCTATTCAGATGCCGTTTTTTCAACGCTGAGCGAACGTATAAAACAATCTTTACGCACCTTCTCTGATTGCTCTCACGTTGTTATCGACGCTGTGTGTGACCTCCAAATTTCTTGCCACCACCATCTGCATCTCTCTCTGAGTGAGCGTGTCCAATCTCTTGAGCGCGTTCTCAACATCTGTCCTTCCCACCAGTCTCTTCAGATATTTCTCTGCTCTACCGTGAGCCAGAAATCACGAGTTGGATGAGCTAACTCACTGAATCGCCTCTGCTTCATCTCTTTTGTTACAAGAGCGAAGATGGACAGCACTTCCGCCATGATTTTGCCCAGCACCTCCGTCATTGCAGGTGTCAGTGGCGTGCCACTGTATACCTCAAGTCGTTGTAAGAAGCCTTGCATGCGCTCAAAGAGGCTGGCGAGTGTATCATAACTCGCCGTGACGTCCTTGGCTGCCTGAAAGACTGGAGCGTTCCCGATGCGCTACAAACTCAGGCAGTGTTGGGGGGTACCCACAGTAAGAAGTAACCCAACGCCAGCGAAAATTACTTTTGCAGGTGAAAATATCTGAGAAAATGTCTGTTTTGGTATGCAATCAGTGGATTCCTTGCAAACTTACCAGTCCGACTCCCTCTCCAAGTGCTGCCGAAAATGTGAACAAGATATGGACCATCGGATCCAGCCACTTTATGAGCCTCTCATCCCCTTTATGTATTTCGTCGAAGACTTGTGCTTGCTTATGAAATATGCTCAAGACAGTATCAGGCGAGTCGCAGCTGTCGAACTCCACAGAAAATGGATGCGTATTGAGATCTTGTCCCGTCAGTTTCTTGTACTCTTTCGAGGCGGCTTCGAAGATTGAGATAAAATTAGAGGTAGAAGAGGCCGCAGTTGCACATTGTGTTCCGGACATGGTATAGATGCTATTGTTAGTCAAGCGAGGGTGATCACTGACGGTGATAATGTGTGGGTATGGCCTGAGGAGTCAGTGAGGACTCGTGAGGGTGCGTTGAACTGATGCCATGGAACACTGCCTCGTCGCTGGGAAGGCGCAGTGTGATAACTTAAGAAGGGAATTACGTTGAGGGCCAAGTAGGCGACCAGGAACAAGACCGGGAAGGTACTTTGCCCCCAAGACTAATGTGTAACAAGTAGAATGCTATATATAATAATACTACTTCCACCGCCCATGCCACCAAGCTCAACCATGTAAGCAATCCCGCGCTTGAAAACTCCCGAGCTCGCAAACCTTCCTAGGGCACCCGCCCCTCTGAGATCGGTCAATGTCGATTACGCCTCTTTCTTTTCACAGAATTATCAGAATTATCTAATGACGCCGCCTCAAAGTTCCGACACAATCTCCGGCTCTGGCGTCGTCCTCGTCACCAAGTACAAACCGCAGCCCACCTCGGAGCCCTTCGACCCGTCGTACCCCGGCGCTCACCTCTCCCTTGATCGGCGACACGCGCTCACACCGCGCTGGGTCAGCAAGCACTTCAGCTTCTACGCGTTCCCAAAAGCGTTTCTGAGCAAGCCTGGCACGCCGTGCCCCTTGCCGTACGCGCCGCGGCCGTACCTGGCGCGTCCTCAGTGGCCAGAGCAACGCAGCGCCGACATGTCGTTGCGTTCAACTCGCACCGCCCCACCTCGCGCACCAAGATCAAGCGCAGGATCAAGGAGGCCATCAGGCTCATTGTCACGCGCGGCGGCGCGGCGGTTGAGGAGTCGAGTGGGGCCACACCGAGGGTTGTGCTCCGTGCTGATGACGTCGGCGCGGAAATGTGGATTGTGCCTGGTGCGTCTTCGATGCGTTTGCTGGGGGAGGTCTCGCTAAGACATACATCGCCCTTCCCACAACCGAAATGTTCCGCACTACTCATTCGTTACTTCATTCAACTCGGAGCAAGTAATCCCCAGAGGTATTTTGACGTGTCACTGGCACCTGTAATTCCGAGTTATAATATCAAAAAACATTCCCGCTCAATTGGTGCGAAAATGTGTGCTTTAGATGGTCTTTGAGATGAACATTCAGATAGCCTTCAGACACCCAGAGAGCTTTTCAAAGTATTTGAACACGATTTCGAAATCTCAAAGTGCTCTGCCGCTTTCTC
>WNGR01011387.1_pt1 | contig 11741 bp, 8 predicted proteins | sample 5407581 | NCBI WGS metagenome assembly WNGR01 (sample SAMN13153383, study PRJNA577476) | soil metagenome | isolation source: 80 cm soil or saprolite under Garry oak tree replicate 2 | place: USA:California | collected 2016-06-15
TAGCCTACCCATTGTCGTCACTCCTTTAGATTAAACATGTCTCACTGGGCTTTGATTACAAAAGAGACCGTTCGGTCGCAATAAACTTTTAGACTTTTGGACATTAACGGGACCGCACGGTCTCTTATGATGTCTAACGTATATAACTAAACTGGGAGACTATCCGAATTCATCCGATCCGAGTGGGGAAAGTTGATGCCGGCATCACGGGGGCAATTCGGAAATTGAACCATGGAGATCCATACTGACCAGAAGTCGGCTTGGGGGAAGTTTGAAGCTTCACTTGGAGCTTGCAGCTGATTGCGTGCGGAATCAAGGAAGAAGGTCTGTGACCCTATTTGTCTATACGACCAGAACGCTGACCGAGGAAGCTACCTGGATACGGTAGAGGTCCTTTGACGACGCTGGTGTTGCACTCCGCCACTGCGGACGTCCCGAAGGAAGGTGCTACGGCAGGGGGGCGTGATCGGTCCAATCGACAAATTGGTGTTACGCTGCGGCAGCGGCGTTAGAATTCCTACCCAAAATCGCTAACGTGGAAGCCCATTCGGGTGCAGCCGATCTAAAACCTGCCTCTACTTCATCCGCCAAACGTTTCTTCGTAGCCGAGGAAACCGATGCGGGGGAGTTCCACACTTGGCTATGGAGGGGCGCTAGTTTGGTGTCAGTCGTTTAAAGAGGATCTCACTGCTGAGTGAATTTCAAGTTATTATTTCACCGAGACTGGCTAGTACCGCTGCTTGCGACCTTGGGAATAGTGGCAAATCATTGTGGGGGAAGTATGGCGATCAAGATTGAGCAGACACGTGACGGAGACTACGACTCCCTAACCTTTCAACCAATGGAACGCCTGAAGGTGTATTTGTTCGGGCTAACTGTGTTGTTCGCATCTTTTGGGGCGGGTGAAGCGGTCTATCGCCTCTTGTTTTCCGAGTTCGACGGCGCGACCGATCGTATTCCGGTTGAAGGGCTGTTTGGTTTGGTATTTGCGTGGCTCGCCACTAAGTTCGTCGGAGGCGTTTACAGAAGTCGTAAGGAGAGGAGCGCACGCCTCAATTTCGTTTTGGCTCGGAATCATCAAATACGAGGCGCTCTGGAAGGAATCACTCCGTTCGCTCACCCATCGAGAAACCAACAATCGATCAGAGTAATCCGCGAAGAAGTCGACAGGATTGACTGCGCCCTTAAGGAGATCTTGCCGGGTTAAGCTTCTCGGGCGAGGCTTGGAAAGAAATTGGGTAGAATCTGCTCATTGCGTCTGCTCGACGCATGCTAGCAGAGGGGAGTTTCGGTAATGTGGGGGTCTTGCACGTCCTGGACTCTCCCTTTCCAGTCGCCACCACTGCCGTTCCAGTACTTGACCGCCGAATGCATTGTCGCGCCCAGATAAAACAGAGCCGCCAGCGGCATGGCCAATGCCCATGCGGGGTTCAGTCGATAGTAGCGCACCATGGTCGAGTACGTCACCGTCATGGCAGCCCAGGCCGCAGCGCCGATAAAGAACGCCTGCCTGCTGCCGCAGAGCAACAACAGTGGAGGCGCCAGATAAGTGATTACCATGCCCGCAATAGTGCACAGTAGCAGCAGCGAAGAGTGCTTCAACTGGTTGAAGGCCGTGCGCGAGACCATGCGCTCGATGTCCGAGAAGGTCTCGTATCGTCGCAAGCTTTGGCTCTGATCTGTCAATCCTATCCACAATCGGCCGCCGTGCCGCTTCAGGAGCCGCGCCAGAGAGCAATCATCGATAAGCGCGTCGCGAGTGGCTTCTAGTCCTCCGGCGCGTTCCAGAGCCTCTGATCTCACAAGCATGCAGCCCCCGGCCGCGCCGGCAGTCGAGTGCCGGGTATCGCGAACCCAGGCTGGCGGGTAGAGCATGAAAAAGAAATATACAAAGGCCGGAATGAGCAGTTTTTCAGGAAGGCTCTCGCAATGCAGCTTCACCATAAACGAGACCAGATCGTAATGACCCCGCGAAGCAATGCAACTCAGATTCACTACTGTCTCTGCATCGTGCAGTACATCGGCGTCCGCGAACATGAGCCATGCGGGATTCAACTCGCGTGCCCGCTCAATGCCCTGGTGCATCGCCCATAATTTTCCTGTCCACCCCGCCGGCAAGGGCTTGCTCTGAATCACGATAAGCGCATCGGCCTTGCCTGTTTTTTCTGCAGCGCGCCGTGCCACATCGGCTGTGCCGTCTGTACTCTCATCATCCACAAGGAGGACGGGCATAGCCGCGCGCTGATTTAATAAGGATGTGACGACCGGTCCTATCAGTTCTGCCTCATTGCGGGCCGGAACTATGGCAGCGATGCAGCCGGAAAATTCCGCCTTGTCACTGGCGTCGACCTTCAAGGTCTTAAGACGCCAGAAGGACCCCCTGGCCAAGGCGAGGTAAGACCAGGTCACAGCCGTAAGCGTAGCGACGCTCGTGGCAAGCACCGACATCGGCGTGAGCCCGAGGGTACAACTTCGGGAGATGCGGATCAAGGCGCATGTAGACGAGGCGCATGTAGACGAGACCGACCCGATTGTTTTCCTTCAGAGCGCTCCGAGGTTCCTCCAACAGATGTAGCAAGGGCTTTCTTGGCAGGGCGAGATTTCAGGCCGGAGAGCACGTACTCGTGTATGGCGGAACAGCCATCGGTGTCTTTGCCATACAGCTATCTCGGTTTCGTTGCGAACATGTGCCGATGGTAGACTGCTCCTATGGCTGCTAAAAAGAAAACTAAGAAGAAGCAGATGAAGTCGAAGAGAACTGCCGGTAACAAGATGACGCCGATGAAGAAGACGGCTAAAAAGAAAGTGGCTATGCAGAGGATAACTCCCAAGAAGGAGTTGGCGAAGAAGGCAGCTCAGAGAAAGGCGACGGTGAAAACGAAGGCCGTTGCCAAGAAGACAATTGGCGCGAAGAGAGTGAGAGCACTCAAGAAACAAGCTACGAAGAAAAGCCAGAGCGTGGATACGGTGGCCCTGCCAGCGGAGGAGCGGGAAGCTCGTTTGGGCCGGCAATCGGGAGATCTGCAGGGACTATCCAACGTCCAAGGTGCGGATTCGGAGAGTGTCGACGAGTTGCTTGAGGAGGGAAACGCGTTCGAAGCTGATGTAGTGACGGGCGTAGAAGACGCTGGGGGCGCTGATGAGAGGGAAGTTCGCACGCATGAGGTACCGGAGGATGATGTTCCCGAGGAATATCTGGGTAAAAAATAGAGAGTGAGAGGCTCTCTCCGCGCCGGTGAGGTTCGTATCTTTCCATAATCCTGACCAGTGAGGATGCGGCCTCGTTTCATCTGTTTCCCCGTTGACTCCCTGCCAGCTGACAAAGGAATCAAACAGGTGGTATCGATGGCAAGAACGAAAACTCCGAGACCGGGAAGTATCCAGTCACTCGTTCCCGCTTTGAAATGCTGGCTGGAGCACACCCTGGAAGGTCGCTTGGAGGATGTTTCTCAGCGGCTACGAGGTCAGGGCGGTAATCGACGACAAACAATTCGCGGTGCTCTCCAGTTCTAGACCTTTCGGCAGGGGCTCACCGAAAGTGCGCACAACATCGGCACGGCCTGGCGCAATGTACTCGTGCAGTGGCCGCAAGAAAATATCGTCTGCAACTCCGGCTGACGTCAGTTCTGCAATAGCGGATCGCACCACGTCCCGACCGATGTCGCGGGTGCGATGATCGACCCGTCTGCCCAGCTGAACGACCGCAGACGCCGTCTCATGCGTTAGCTCACGCAAGTCCAGAAGTGCAGTGATCCAGTCAGCCGCTGTCTCCGCAGGAATCACACAGCTGAGCGCCCCGTAGAGTGGGATGCGCACCCCGAATCTGCCCAGCGACCACAACCAGCCGCTGTCAGTGGGTTCTCTCCTGAGCTTGCGAAGTAGCTCACTTCCCAGCGCCGCGCGTGTCGCGCCTGACAGATGCTCAAGGCTGGCCAACAAACGCCAACCATCATGCTCCAACTGGGAGTTCAGACGCGTGCCAGGCTTCTTACGGCCAATACCGAGGTCTCCGAGGTAGTTCCGGAGTTCCTGTTGATGGACAGAATTGAGGCCGCCCCCGATCCTTCGCCACAGCACCAGCCAATCGACCTGGGACTGAAGCTCTCGGGGGAATGCCAATCCCACCTGATAAATCCGGCGCGCCTGGATAATTCGAAAGCTGTCCTGCGGATCTCCAAAACCTGGCCGCAGGCAAAAGCCAAACAGGTTTAGCCAACGAACCTCGTGTCGCGGACTCAGCGTTCGCCCGTCTGCCACCTCCAGAAGCACATCGCAGAAGACCCGCACCGTCGCGATGGGCCATGATTCTCTTTTCAGCCCCGTGACTGACTCCAATTCGCCCACCAGTGAAGCAGGATCCACTGGGACACCTTCGCCCACTCCGGATCCAGTGAACGCACGCTGAATCAGCCGTACGGCAGATTCCTGCGCCTGCTCCGAAATACTCGAGGAGTCATGTCGATTCGCAGTTGACGCTGTCTGCGATGTGTACCCGCTCTGATCCGTCGCGGTTGCCTCGCGTCTCAATTCGAACCGAAGGCGCCATCGGTGCGGTGAGCTCACGGACTCGCACCAAAGTTCGAGCGTTCCCACCTCGGTAAAGCTCACGGACAACCGCACTGCCAGTTCCATCTGCTGGAGCTTCTTTCCATAGCGCAGCAACGTGACCAAAGGCGCGTGACGATGGACCTCCTCGGGGTCCAAGTCTGCAATTCCACCGTGCGCGTCATGACGAATCGTCGAGCTGTACAGATGGAACGATACCGGGCGGTTTGTCAGCACGGAGAATTTACGATCCAGCAGCGGCAATGTCGTGCCCTCGTTCGTGCCGGAAGGCAGTACGCAGACCGCCTTGATGCCATGTTCCGAACGCATTCCGATGTAGTAGGTCGAGGCGCTGCCGGCCTTCACGCGCAATCCGGCTCCCCGCCTCACGCGGCCGTAGTAGGCAGCCCCAATTGCGACGGCACTGCTCATGACTTCGTTGCTGAGAATCTTCGGGCGCCACCCGCCGCCAGCGCCAAACCAATTGGCAATGGCCTCGGTGATCCGCTCGCGAGCGATAGTGGGAATGCAAAAGCCTCCGTTGAAGAGAACAGCGTCCGGCCTTGCCATCTGCAGGCGATCATCGATGTGTGGCCGAGAATTTTCTCCGGCGCCCATCGCCGTGGCGGCTTGCTTGAGGAACGCCGCAAGATGTTTCGTGATGGCGGGGTCCGTGGCGTACGGTAGTCCGATTTCGCGAAGACCAGCGGCGCGGGTGCGCAGAGGCATCTCGTCAGGGGTGGTCAGCGGGAGGAAGCCGCTGGTGATCAACTCGGCCACTTCGTCATGGCACAACTCGCTGCTTAACATTTGGCCTACGACCGCTCGTCCGCCACCCAGAATGTTGATTTGAAGACGATCGGTGTTTTCCTCGCTCAGTAGGCGCTCTTTGGCCGCTGAACATATGATTCGCAATGAATGACGCTGACGCAGACTGAGCTTCGTGGTGAGCTTATGTTCGACGCGTCGCGCCAGCGCGAGGTCGAGATTCTCGCCCCCGAGCAGTAGGTGCTCGCCGATGGCGGTGCGTTGAAATTCGACGTTTCGGCCTTGGACGTGGGCCAGCACGAGGCTGAAGTCCGAGGTGCCGCCTCCGATGTCGCAAATCAGCACGAGCTCGCCATTTCGCAGGTGCTCTCCGAGAACGTTCTGATGCTCTGCCACCCACGCGTAAAAGGCAGCCAGCGGCTCTTCCAGCAGAGTCAGGTTTTGCAGTCCTGCCTCTCGCGCCGCTTCCACCGTCAGCTCTCGAGCTTCCTCGTCGAAGGAAGCCGGCACGGTTAGTACGATTTCCTGGTTCTCGAAGAGCTGTTGCGGATTGGTGGCTCCCTCGGCCGTCATCGCGTGGTTCCAGGCGTTCCGCAGATGCATGAGGTAACGGGCAGACGCTTCGACGGGAGACACCATCGGTTCGGGCGGCTCCGCGTCGCGCGGCAGAATGTTCGCTGTTCGATCGATGGCACTCTGGCACAGCCATGACTTCGCCGAAGATACCTGCCGCCCCGGCACGAGGGCGCCCTGGTCGCGGGCCATCATGCCGACGATTGAGGACGGATGTTCTTCCCACGGCAGGCTCACTGTACCCGATGAGACTTCGTCTTCGATTGGGAAATAGAGAAAGGAGGGCAAGAGTGGCACCGCGCGCACTTCACCCGGGCTGGTGAGCTGCGCAACCTCAAAGATCCTTATTCCTGACGAATCGGCTTCGTTCGCACTTTCGCGGGTGTCGACAAAGGCCACAGCGGAATTCGTCGTGCCCAGGTCGATGCCAATCAGGTAGCGGGAAGGGCCTTCCATCACGGTCTCAAAACAGACTGCTGCCGATTCGTCATTAGTCGCTCTTCTCGCGGATGTTCAGCTCGAGCTTCCAGCGGTTGGCACCGTCCCGCGAGGCACACCAGAGTTCTAACGTACCGATTTCTGTCACGCGTGACTCCAAGCGCACAGGTAAAACAGTTCCTTGCTGGCCATCAAGCCTCAGCGTGACTTCAAGCGGGTTGAGTTCCTCGATCTCGCTGCCCCAGTTCTCCAGAAGATCGCCGACACGGTCCTGCTTTCGAATCGTGGAACTCAGGAAGCGGAACTCTGCGGGCTCCCCGACGACCAACCCGAACTCCCGGTCGGGCACCACCGCCTCGGTGCCTTCCTCCATCCCAAAGGGCACCACGCAGAGCGCCTTCAGCGGGGCTTCCATTCCTGGGACGGCTGGCATCGCACTTTCGATTCCGACGTAGTACGTGCGCGAGGTCCCACTCCGGATGCGAACTCCCTGTCCGTGCCGGGCCCTTCCGTAATAGGCCGCCCCTCTCGCCACTGCATGCTCGAGGTCAGGCGCTTCCAGAACATTGGCAGGACCAAGCGCTTCAAATCCCTCTTCGGTCAGCCAGCTATTGAGCACCTCTACCAGCCGCCTCCGCAGCACGTCCGCCTTCATGACGCCCCCATTGAACAGAACATGCGTCGGGCATGCCAAACCGTTTCGCCCTCGCCGAATGTTGCCAGCTTCCGGACTGTTCTGTACCTGATGGGACAGAAAGCGCGCCAAGTGCTTCGTGACTGCCGCATCAGCGGCATACGGCAGGCCTAGTTCTTGAAATCCGATGCGGCGCTGCCCGGTCGGCATTTCATCATGGCCTACCTTCGGGAAGAATCCTTCGACGAGGACGCGGTTCAGGTCTTCGCGCAACACCTCCGTCTTGATAGTGCCCCCAACCAACTTGCGTCCTTTGCCCAACAAGGTGACATCTTGCTTTTGGCTTTTAGGATGTTCGAACAACTGCTCTTTCGCAGAGCGGCACTGATACCACAGACCCTGCAACTGATAGGTGTCGATGCGATGGCCTGCAGCTTCCAGATTCTGTTGCAGTAAGCGGGCGAGGGCGAGGTCCATGTTGTCGCCGCCCAGCAGGATGTGATCGCCGACTGCGACACGCTTCAACGCCAAGTCTCCATTTTCTTCCGAAACCGCGATCAGGCTGAAGTCGGTGGTTCCGCCGCCGACGTCGCAAACTAGAACCAAGTCCCCAACCTTGATGCGCTTGCGCCATCCATTCCCCTGGCTCTCGAGCCACGCGTAGAATGCGGCCTGCGGTTCTTCGAGGAGCGTCACGCACTGCAGCCCAGCCTGCTCAGCCGCACGCCGGGTTAGTTCTCGCGCTTCTTCGTCAAACGAAGCGGGCACGGTGAGCAGAACGTCTTGTTCGGCCAAGGCATGGCTTTTCCCGTCCGCCGCATGATGCATGTCCCATACTGTCCGGAGGTACTGCAGATAAAGCGAAGAAACCTCCAGCGGAGAGAGTTTGCTGACCTCTTTCGGAGCCTGCCACGGCAGAATCGGCGCCGCGCGGTTTGCGGCAGAGTAGGAAAGCCATGACTTGGCTGATGCGACCAGTCTTCCCGGACTTTCCGCCCCGCGCTTGCGCGCCAACTCTCCAATCACGAACTTCGGTTCCGCGTCCCAAGGCAAGCGGAGGCTGCCCTTGGGAAAATCCAAGTCGCCCGGAATGTAGAGAAAGGATGGGAGCAATGTCCGGTCGGCTATTTCATTCGGATGGACGACCTGAGGAATGGTGCCAACTTCGATGCGCGCTCCTTCCGAGGCAGCGGCACTTTCACAATATGCCAGCGCGGAATTGGTAGTGCCTAAGTCGATGCCAACGATGAATTGTGAGTCCAACTAAGTCTCCTGTGGCCAGCATTGCGCCACGTGAAAATTGCTTTGGTGTGCGCAGAGGTGCAGGTTTGCTAGGGGACCTCAACCTCTGCCGGGGCCACAATCGCTCTGCCCGTACCCTGCGGCAGTGACGGCAGGGTCACTTCGGTGACGCGCCAGCCGCGATGGCGCAACAAACCACGAATTGGCGGTTCGCCGGTTACATTGCCGACCAGTTTGATAGCTCCCGGATCGAAGCCCACCGGTACGGTGACGGGCTGGTCTTCCTCGGAAGAGAGGATCGGCTCGAGTCTGATATAGCGGTCCAGAACCTGGCGGCATGAAGTGTGAATGCTGCGTACGGCAGCCCCGAGTTGACCGTCAGGGTAGGAAGAAACGTCTTCCTCCAGAAAATCCACAAGCCGGCCATCACGCTGCAACAAAGCCAGCATCTGCACCGCCCGGTCGGGCGATTCAGGGCTCGGCTTGTCGCCTCTGACCTTTGGTGCGGCAGGAGTCACCTTTGCTGCGGTGGCAAGGGGTGCGACTTCTACTTTAGCCCACCCCAGCGCCTGCAGTACGTCCTGCGGGATCTTTCCCTGAAACAGCAGCGAGAAAAAGCAGCGAAACGCAAAAGATAGCCGTGTTGAAAATCCAATCATAGTTATATTTGCTCCGAAGTCCAAGCTGGCACCCGGAAAACACTTTTTATATTCTAAATGCACAGTTGCCCTGCAAAACGCCGTCTCAGTGCTCTGAATGCGATGTTGTCAGCGATAGTCCACGCGAGAGGGTCTGGTTACGGAAATGGCTCACTGTTCAACATATCTCGTATGTTGGCGGTAAGCTTCTCAGGAATCGCGCAATCTTGATCAAACCGGCGACATTGGAGCAACGGACGCCGGAACCTGTGCTGAGTTTTTCGAGGGTCCATACTGTCCGAAGAAACCTTTCCGTCTAGTCATCTCGAGCATGGCGGTCGTGCCGGGGCCATACACCGACGTTGCAGGGAGTCAGCGTCTTTTACAAGAGACACGGCAGGTAGCGTCTTTCATTTTACAAGAGACACGGCAGGTAGCGTCTTTCACACGTATTCAACTCATTCGTGCCGGCATCGACCTTATGAACACGGCCTACAACTATCTTGACCTCACGCTAAACGGAGGGGATGAAGGTGGTCGCGGACAATTCTGGGTCCGGCGCCACAACGAGTACGAGGATTGAGGATAGCGGGCGCAATCCGCAAATTATTCCGGGCCAGAAGTCTTAGTGCTGTATCTGAAGCGCCCACGAGTGAAGATCTACCGTTCCGATGCGCGGTGTACGGGCGCTTCAGATATAGCGACTTGTAAGGAAGCCGCCCCGGGGAACTATGGGGTTTGTATGTGGATGAGCCGGTTCTGATCGTTTGCGAGGTTGCGGTTGCTGTCGGTGCGCTTCGGTTTCAGTTGGTGGTCGCAGAGAGAATGGTCGTGGGGCGGTGCCTTGGAGAGTCTGGATCGCACAACAATAGTGCAATGTGAGGAATACGAGACACAGAACCAGTGTGCGTGCCGAAGCGCGAGGGAGAAGCGTGGCTGAGGATGTGGATTCATGCTGCGCACCGCCCAGGATGAGGCGGAGATCTGAGGAGGAGTTGCGCGGCGGAGAGCCGCTCGACAACATGCATGATTCCGCCGCAGAGCGGACAGTTCCACAGCGAGTGTGTGGAGAGCGCGGACGGCAGGGCGGGGCGTGCTGGGTGTTGATCTGATTGCTTGAGAAGACGGAAACAAAGTGGAAGAAGCTCCGCTCTCCGCCGGTTAGCGAGGAAGCCGAAGTTGCGGATGCGCACGAAACCGCGCGGTAATAGATGAAGTAGGAAGCGGCGCAGGAACTCGCCGACCGACAGGGTCATGACGCGCTTACGGTTGCTGTGGGCGGAGTCTCTCCACCGGAATGTGACGTTACCCTCTGTGAGGGCAAGCAGCCGGTGGTTGGAGATGGCGACACGGTGGGTGTAGGCGCCGAGATAGCGCAACACGTGTTCTGGACCACCGAAGGGAGGCTTGGAATAGACGACCCAGTCCTGGCGGAACAGTAGTCTGAGCCAGGGTGCGAAGGTTCGTGGTTCGGCGAGTAGAGCGAGTCGGCCGTGGAACTCGATCCTGGTTTCGCGGAAAGCATTCTTGAGTGCGGCGACGAACTTACCGCGGAACACACGGCTGAGCACTTTGACAGGAAGAAAAAAGGAGCGGTGGGAGGAGATCCAGCGAGCGTAGTCCGGAGCGAGGCCGCCAGCCGCGACTACGCAGTGAACATGAGGATGATGCTGCAGTCGCTGATCCCAGGTATGGAGCACGCAGAAGAAGCCGATCTCTGCGCCAAGGTGGCGGGGATCGCGGGCGATCTCCAGCAGGGTTTCGGCGCTGGCGTGAAACAGCAGGTTGTAGATCAGTCGCTTGTTCTGCAATGCGAGGGGAGCGAGTTCTCGCGGGAGTGTGAAGACGACGTGGACATAGTGGGTGGGCAGCAGTTCCTGTTCCCGTGCCTGGAGCCAGCGCAGGCGGGCGTTGCCCTGGCACCGTGGGCAATGCCGGTTGCGGCACGAGTTATACGAGATGGCAGTATGTCCGCAGTCCGAGCACTGATCGCGATGTCCACCCAACGCGGCGGTGCGGCAGCGTGTGATGGCTAGCAACACCTTTTCGTGTTGTCCGTTGATCCACTTGCGACTGCGCTCAATGAAGAACTGTCCTGCACAGCGAACGATGTCGGCCACCTCCAGAGGAGGCCGGTTCATGCGTTCTGTGTCTGTTCTCCTTGTCCACGGATCGTCAGGGCATCCAGAGGACTACCGGTGGCGCTGAGATGACGCCGGGAGAGATGCAGGTAGATCGTCGTTTCCTCGAGGTCGCGATGCCCCAGCAGCATCTGGATGGTTCGCAGGTCAGCTCCAGCTTCGAGCAGATGGGTGGCAAAGCAGTGACGCAGGGTATGGGGATGGATGTGCTTGTGTTCAAGCCCAGCGCGTTGTGCGGCGCGCTGGCAGGCTGTCCAAAGAACCTTGGTGGTGACAGGATAACTCGCCGTGTGCCATCGGTTGCCGGGAAACAGCCAGTCGGTAGGCTTGCGCCGCAGCCCGCGCCAGTAGACGCGCAGTGCATCGAGTAGCTTCGGGCTGAGCATGACATCACGGTCCTTGCGGCCCTTGCCTCCCCGGATGTGAACAACCATGCGTTGGCTGTCTATATCACTGAGCTTCAAGTGCGCGACTTCTTCACGGCGTGCACCCGTGGCATAGAGCGTCATCAGCAGGATGCGATGAAAGGGAAACTCCGCCGCGTCAATCAGACGCGCGACCTGCTCCTGGCTGAGTATCTCCGGAAGGTGAAAAACCTTCTTCGGATAGGGCGTCTCTGCGATGCTCCAGCCTCTCTTCAACACCTGAATATAGAAGAAGCGTAAGGCAGCAAGCCGCAGGGTTACGGTGTTCGGGCTGAACTTCAACTTAGTGAAGAGCGCCGCCTGATACTGGCGAATGTGCTCGGGACCAAGCTGATCG
>WNGR01007271.1_pt1 | contig 11740 bp, 9 predicted proteins | sample 5407581 | NCBI WGS metagenome assembly WNGR01 (sample SAMN13153383, study PRJNA577476) | soil metagenome | isolation source: 80 cm soil or saprolite under Garry oak tree replicate 2 | place: USA:California | collected 2016-06-15
CTAGGGCGCCAAGCGACCCGTTTCTCGATACCCCAGCTCTGTCACGCTCCTACTCGTCTTCTCCCCGATCAAGCGCTGTCCCCCTCTCTACCTCTCTTACGGATACCATAGAGGATCCTCCAGGCCCAATCACACCACCCCAGGAAATCGACGACATTTTTAACCCACGACAGGCAGCGACATATGGATCCCCGGAGATTGATGAGGATTTGATGAGGATTTGGGTCTCTCTTGATCTCTCCAACCTAGAAATATTACAGCTCTTGAAGGTCTTCCCCGCTTTCGTCACGCGCCGTGCCACCCCGCGGTTTCCTAGCGATTCTCCACACTCGCATCCCCAGTCCGACCTCGAGGTTGGTCAAGAGTCCTCGGGTGGGGCGGGCGAGATAGAAATCGGTACTGGTAAGATGTGGATAAGCACACGACCGCGCGCAGAAGGTTGGGAAGGGAACTGGTGGACCAAGTTCAAAAATTGGTGGCACAGGCTGTTCTGCTGAGTGTCCTTGTCGCTGCTTGATCTTGCGTCTCATTATTTCCCTGAGTCACTGTTGCCTCGGTGCTTTTCCACCTATAACTCCGCGTTTGTCTTTCATTACACACAAATCATCCATTGTGCGAAACTCATGCTTTGTCCTTGTGTCTCCATCCATCGCGCCGCCTCACATTCACTGATTGTTACTCCATATTTGTACTGTCATTATTCGGGACAGTTGTACGGCAAAAAAAATGTGAACCAGTTTGGGACGTTGATTCGAGGAGATGCCGTCAGGATTCACAAAAAAACAACCGAGTGTTGTACTACTGGACTCGGATATTGCGCTCGACCCGTCACCTGACAGTGTCAATCAGGGCAGCCAATTCCAATGCGATCTTTCCTCACTCTGAGAACGGGGTGGCGCGCGACATTTATGTCCAACTAGGCTATATAACTACCCGATGTCGGAGAGGACCACCACAGCACCCAATGAGGCAGGAAAATAGGCTTTTGCTCTCACGACCTGAGCGACCTGACCTTATGGCTTCAGTGTCCCCTTCTGCACCCAGGTGGGTGGCGACGTGATGATCATAGCGCGGGCCTGCTTCCCTGACTCCTCACGAAAGAATACCACCGGCAATGAGGGGAAGCGAGATCTGCCTGAGCGAGATTGTGCAAATGGTCCTGCTTCCATTGGCACGGGCATAATAAGACACGGACACAGTGCGCGCGGCGCACGCGTCTTTGTCCTGGCCGATGTCGTACAAAGGGGGCCCGGGAGCATGTGCAGGACAACCCCGAACCCAATCACAAATCACATGGACATCAGCTGGACAATGAAAAAAAAAAAAGATAGAGAGGAGGTACTCTGTGTAGAATGGAGAGCTTTGAAAGGAAAGAAAAATTATCATTGGATTTGTGAGTTTACAACGCCGCAACGCCGCGTTCATGTGGTGACTCTGTGTGGATAAACGAGCGACTGGAGCGAGGCATCTTTCACACTTTTGATTAAGTGTTAATAATAACGGCGATAATGATAATCAACCGCTGCTCTGCTGTTGGTGGTTGATGTTATTTGCCCGAGCTCGCCAGGATAGCAACGCTTATGTGCTGTGCGTGCTTCATTTACTACCGCTATCACCCGGACACGAGTAAAACACGCGACTCGTAGAAGGGGGAGGACGGTAGAGAAATGAGGGTCTGGAATGTGTAGTATTGGATACGAGCGGTTGTGTTACATACGACGACGGTCTAGGTATGGTCGTAGGCAAGCACGGAGAAAGACAAAAAGACCGTATTACAAGGCAACGAACCGTTTCGCGCACTTGGCCGGTCGGTCGGTCGACCGACCGACCAACCAGCCCGTCTCCATCTCGCTCCTCTCTGTCACCCTCGAGTGGCGGAAAAGAGAAAAACGATACCGGAAAAGCTAAAATGACTTGGGGCCATCCAGTTAGGGTCGAACAAAGAGCTGATTGTGCCAGTAGACGCCCCCGCGAAATGTCGTATAATTCATAAAACGCAAGAAGGCGAGACGAGGGGCGTCCGAGCGCCGGGTGGCGTTCCTGGCCCCTCTGCGTGTACGTACGTTAATTGGCGGCCCAGGGCAATCGCCGTGGGGAGAGGGGCCTAGCGGGTGTCGTCGGCCGGGGGGAGGGTGGGGAGTGGAGAGGAGCTTGAGGGGGAGAGTGGGGTCTGCGCGGCGTCGAGAATTGACGTATTTTGACAGGCAAGAGCGCCATCGAATAGCTGCTGGGATGGCGTGTGCAGCTGTCATTCAGTGCTGTCACTAGTACTGAGCATGGTCCATGGCCGAGTCATCATTGCTTGTCAAACGACCTCCGAGCGCAGACGGCGCCTCTCTTGAGAGTTAGTCATCGCAAACGAAAAGTTTATGTGACCCACTCGCCACAGCACGTGTGGGACGTTCGTCTCGCGCCCCGTGCCCGCGCAGCGGGCAGAGCGCTCAAAGCTGCGGTATAACATATTGCAGTCGGTCGGTCGGTCGGTCCGCGGTTGCGCGGAATGCTGCGGTCATCGTCGGACGATAAAGTTATGGTGGCGAGATAATGGATTGGCAAATCTAAGAGTGATCGCCGTCTCCCCTCTCCACTTTCCCCCTTAATCAGGTCAGCTAGTAGAGAGCATCTCTTCGTGGAACGAGTCAATGGCCGGCTGTGGAGCGACTTAGGAAGGTCGAGAAACCCCTTGAGGCGGCGGGCGCTGCACAGGTGATCTCGCCTGTCATGTGAATAGGGCTTCGATGAGGAGCGAGCCGCGTGTATCGGTGTCGTAAAAACGCTTGTGCTCCCGACGGAATCACCAAGGCGCACGCGGTGTGCTTATGGATTCGAGTTTGACTCCTGCTTAATGCGGGCAGGACTTCGTTACCGGTAGTATGGGTGCCGAACGGGCGCATCAAGGGGAGAAGGGCACAAGGGCATTGGTAGCTTCTTCGCGTCCTGCACTGCTTTGGTACTGTAGCCACGGGATCTGGTCGGCTGTACTCAGGGACTCTGGCTGACAGTATATTATTTGACTGATATTGCGTTTAGGGACGGCGCAAGAGTGAATTTAGCGCAAGAGTGGATTCGCCAATTGCAAGGAAGATCGGATAGAGCATGATTTAGCTTGGACAGGTATGGATCAGTGGCGCGAACACGAGCTGCCAACGGCTTGAAGTGAGCGAATGAGGAAACTTGAAGCTTGAACTTGTAAGTATGAATCACCAACGCAAGCGTATTACTGTCACCGGATACGAACAAGTAAGATGAGGCGTGAGCTAAAAGTACATAGAAGACATTCGTTACGATTGAACGTCCACCTGTATATTACACGCACTTGACCATGAAACTGACAAAAGTCTAGGACGACCCACAGGGATCCGAAATACGAGGGCAGCTAGCTCCAGATGAATGCGAGTCCCTTGAGGGAGTCGAGATAACCCGATGACCATACCCTCTGATCGACGAGTAACTCGGTGGATCTCCAGCTGCTCTTCCATTTCGCGCAGCCTGATATCGATGCCATACGCGCGCGAACATCGGATCAACTCTACGCTGTGCATCTGGCATACGCACTTTTTTGCAAGTTGCAAAATGTGTCCTCGATGTCCTCGGGATTTTCATACCGACACTCCATTTTACGTACGCGAGCAGTCTTGCCTACGAGTTCACTCAACGTATCCTGAACCGCGTCGATAGATATCCCCAGCTGCGCTTGTGCGGTTTCTAGCGATGCTAATGCGAGGTGAGTAAAGGTGACGGTGGATCTCTGACGCGGACGATCACCTTCCCAATTGGAAGCGAACGGCGATGCATTTTCGCTATCGGTGATCTCTCGCGCCGTCCCTTACTTGCTTTGGCCGAGGAGTCTTCTGTTGAACGTAGGCTACTGGAATGTCCTTTCCTGAAAAGGGGCATCCGATTGGATTTTCTTCGGATAAGTCTCAGGGTCGCGTAATAAGATGTGCATGTACATATACCTCCCATAAGTTGTCAATGAGGTCCACCGCAGTGGCAACCTTATCCACGTCAGCTTGGTCGTAGGATTTCCTCCCGCTTCCACTCGATCCGGAAAAAGGGTTTCCAGATGACCCCGTGGAGGTCGCGCACCGGCTTCTAAGACGTGGGTGTCATCCTCGAAGAACGAAAAGTATAGATGACAGTATAGATTGGCTAGCGGGCGCAAATAAGGTGACTCCAAGATGGAGACTTGAGTATAGAAGATTGCGAAGGTGTGGTGGCAGTCAATGAGTCACCAATGATAGTCGGAGTTGCAGATTCATCTTCGACCAATGAAGAAATTCCCTCGATGAGTAGGGAATACAATAATTCAGAGAGCAGGGCAAAGTGGACGACGTGTGTACTTACGAAGAATAAAGAAGCAGTAGTGCTGTGGATCTCCCCAGTGACTGGAGCAAGTCCAGAAGTCTCTATTGTGTGTCGAGGAGGCATTAGGGCACACCCTGTTTCGTGCACTGACCACCATTTGGGCCTTTGACCTGTACGGCGGACGGCGTGAAACTGTACCAGCACTGAGGAGCGCTAAATGGGCTATTCGCGGGCCAGATTTTTGTGTTGTGCGGCTTCCTCGACTATTGGAACTGGTCGTGAGGGGTTAGGAGTTTAGGTAGCACACGCACGGCACGGGGGAAGCGGATGAGCGGAATGAACCCGCAGACGGGCCGCCATCGGCATCGCATCGCTCCTTTACTCGCAGCCGCCCAGAGTGCTCACTGGCCATGACGGTCATCAGCGTCGAGACAAAATACTTTCCAACGTTGAGGCCATCGTCGCCTGCACTGGTAGTGCAGGTGACGTGTTTGGCAGATTCATATATGGTCTGGGTCGGGGCGACGGAGGAACCTGAGGAGAATGCCGGCCGAGCGACCTTGCAGGGACAACTCGGGAAAGATTGGGTGGTGGCTATGCCGCCTTGGAAAGTGCGTGCTCACAGAATGGAGACGTGGATGGTTCCGATATAGTATTATGTTCGCCGTCAGACGCTACCAGCCACGGGAACTCAGTTGTTGCGGTCCTCGAACTCGGACGTGGCACTTTCGATAGCGACCAGACTGGGTGAGCGGTCACTTCGGGGAGATGCCAGGTTGTTGACGGCTCGTGTGGACAGCGCGGCGATATGGGAAGCAGATATTTTTATCTGTAGATGTACCGGAAGCTTCTGGGGTATTGTTGGAGGCGGAAAAGGCGGTGTTTGGGGCATTGAAGGGTATCGAGGAGAAGAATAGTAGGATGTAAGGGTTGTTGTGTTGGATTACCGAGTTGAATCGATTCCGAGAACATGTCTGCCTCTGCCGCTGTCGAGCTCTAACCACACCACGATCAACCTGCTCCCTCGGCCCTTCCTTTCTTTTTGCCATTGCCTTCGAGGCGACAATACGTTTAAAACTTTTTCCATCCTCAAATCTGTCATCTCTGTCGCCCGCCAAGGACATGTCGGAACCTGAACTCGCCTACATGAGCGGTGCAAACGACGACTTTGATCTCCCTCGCTGGCAGACACAATCTACACACCTACCCAGCGACATTCTTCCCTCTTCTACAGCAGCGAATCCTTCCTATCTCTATCCCGTCCCACCTCCCCCTGCTGCTCAAACGACATCTTCCACATCCAGGAACAGGGCACCGCCTCCTTCCGGACATCACTCCCCTTCCTCATCTACCTCGAGACAACCGAGAATCAATCAGCTCCTCGAGGACGACCCCCCTCTCAGCACTTCTCTTCCATATCTTTCTCCTTCACAGAACCAACTTTCCCGTAGTGCATCTTTGGGCGCAAGTGCTGCAGCCTCCGCTCGAACCCGTCGACATCACATGCCAGATGATTTAGAGGGTGCCTACAGCACCACCAATGCCAACCCTGCTGTTCATCAGCGGCAACACTCCAACTCCTTCTACAATTCCAGTGTTGCCTACCAGACCTCGTCTTTCGGCGCTAACACGAGTGACTCAAATCCGAACTCACAGCCGGCTGCGAGCGACGCCACTTACCAAGACATGTACTTTAATAATCCAGGTGGCCAGCCCCCCAAGCGTGCTCACACACAGCACGATTCGAGCACCACAGCCCGCGTTGCTCGTTCGCCACTGAGGACCAATGCCAACACGTCTCTTCTCGACCCCTACGCTCAACAGTCACAGTATTCACCTACTTCCGCGACTTACAATTACCAGTCCCCAAGTTTTCACGCACGTTCCCATTCCCAAACAAAGACGGAAGTCGTTACCCCTCCCACTTCGTCACCCTATTCTCAACCAAACGCGCCGCCCGCCCCTCCACCGCCGATCTACTCCCCGTCATACGCCATGGACACGGGCAGTCCTCATCTTCCCCCTTCAGCGCTTCTGACACAGCCGCTCAAACAGAGCGCCTCCGTTTCTACACCGAGTACGCCAATTGGGTTCCCTGTCCCGCAGCATAGTCCTGCACCTACCGGACCGTACTATCCCCAATCACAGGATCAGCCCATGATGGTGGACCCCCCTACGAAGCGACGTGCGTCTGGCCTCAGGCGTGTGCGCGATCAACGCGATCTGCGTCCTCAAGTCAGGACCCGGCCTGCGTCTCGACGCATAGACGCGTCCGGCGCGTTTTTATCAGTACGTTCTGACCAATTCTACATCGTCACTATCTTGGTCACCGTTTCTCCTTGTTATATAGCCCTTGCGTCAGCTCACAACGTACATCACCGATACCTACCGCATATGCAACCCCCAGTTCAAGTACGAGTCGACGCATAACCCAAGGCGTGTGCTCACAAAGCCGAGCAAGCCGTCGCATAACGAAGGGTACGATAATGAGGACTACGACTACATCCTCTATGTAAACGACTGGTTGGGGACTGAGGAAGGACACAAGTCCGTTATTATACTACTCGGTCTTGCATCACCCTGAACGCGTTCCAGATACCTGATTCTTGACGTTCTTGGCCAAGGCACCTTTGGGCAGGTTGTCAAGTGTCAAGACATGAAAACACACGAGGTGGTGGCGGTGAAGGTTGTAAAAAACAAACCCGCTTACTTTAACCAAAGTATGATGGAGGTCACCATACTAGAACTGGTTCGTTTCTCTTTGAAGTACCAATTCCCCCACATTGATGCAAGTTTCACAGCTCAACAACCAGTGTGACCCACATGATGAACACCACATCCTTCGTCTACGAGATTCCTTTATTCATCGCAATCACTTGTGCCTTGTCTTCGAACTGCTGTCGTCGAACTTGTACGAGCTGATCAAGCAGAATCAGTTTCAGGGCCTCAGCACGCAACTCGTTAAAGTCTTCACGGCCCAACTCCTTGACGCCCTGACCGTCTTGAAAGATGCCAGGCTCATACATTGCGATCTGAAACCCGAAAACATCCTGCTCAAGTCGTACGTCATCTTATCTACTTGAAGTGACGTGTTACCAGAGCTGCTATAGGTTACAATCACCCCAGATTAAGGTCATCGACTTCGGTTCTGCATGTCATGAACGACAAACGGTCTATACGTATATCCAATCTCGGTTCTACCGCTCGCCCGAAGTGTTGTTAGGCCTTCCTTACACCGCAGCGATAGATATGTGGTCGCTGGGCTGCATCGCTGTTGAGCTCTTTCTTGGCCTTCCTCTCTTCCCCGGTACAAGTGAGTACAACCAGATCACCCGCATAGTTGAGATGCTCGGGTAGGCTTTCGTACTCCCTTATTCCACGGGCGCCTTCTTGACGGACCTATATGCAGACAACCACCAGGATACATGATGGAGATGGGAAAGCAGACTGGCCAGTTCTTCGACTCTTTTGCTGATATGTATGGCCGAAAGAAGTGGCGCTTGAAGAGCCTTGAACAGTACTCTCGCGAGCACAATACAAACGAGCAGCCCGGGAAGCAGTATTTCAAGGCCACCACGTTACCCGAAATTGTGAACACGGCTCCAATGCCACAGTTCAAGTCCGGGCGGCAGAGTGCTGAGATGGAAAAAGGTCCTCCGCATTCTTTGTCCTCGGACCTCTTCAGACTAACTAACCTTGATTATCAGAACTGAACAACCGGGCTTCTTTTATTGACTTTTGCCAGGGTCTGTTGAATCTGAACCCCATAGAGCGCTGGTCGCCTCAGCAAGCCAGACTCCACCCATTTATCACTGGGGAGAAGTTCACTAAGCCTTTCGTGGTATGTAGCAGCTTCACCATCTCGACTGACGATCTTCTCATGCACCATATCAGCCTGCGGGTCACCCTTCGCAACAGCCACAAGTCTCCCCTTCCGTTGTTTCTCCCACAAGCACGTCAGATCCCAAACGTCCGTTTGGTGGGCTTGTTCCGTCCCAGCCCAAGGGTACGCGAGCCTACCAAGATGCCGCTTCGTACAACCAGCACCTTGCCCAGCATCAGGCCTTTACAGCCCAGGCGCAGGCGGCGACTCAGGCAGCGAACAATGTTTTCCGCAATCCGTACATTACGACGCAGTTACAGTCGCAGCCGCCATCTTCCTCCACGTATCCTGTTGCCGCCGGCGACTCGGGGAACACATATACTCAACCACCGGCATCCCAACACTCGCAATACGCGACGAATACACAAAGTCAGTTCGGCTCATTTAAGGGCTAGTTCATCCGTACTCACATTCCATCTTACAGGGTCGAACAACGGGAGCGGGGCGCCACAGCAGTCATCTTACTCGTCTGGAAGTAACGTCGGGGTTTCAACCCACTTGAACCCGAACCCGCCATCCAACGCGTACTATCCCAACTCCCGCACACGCGCAAACACGATTAACCACATGGACAGGATTCCGCCTGCGCTTGCGCGTCTTCAGCATATGTCGCAGGATGTGATTAGTGGGCGCAACGCGCTCACTCCCGTGCTCAACCGAGACGATGCTATCAAGGAATGGGAGCGGCGACAGTCGGGCAAAGCCGCCGCAGCGCAGCCCTACCCGCAGCTGGAATACCTTCAGCAGCAAGCAGAACTCGTTGGAGTGTCTGGCATAGCAAGCTGGCAACAGCCGACAACGCGTTACCAACCTCCGCAGAGCTCGGGACTCGCACACCAGTACCACCCACCATCTGCAATTGTGGTTGACGACGATCGAAGGGACGCTATCATATCGAATGTGCGCGCGACTGCGCAGGGTCAAGGCTACATGTCTTCGAACCCCATTCCGAATCCCCCTCCCGCTTACACGGGGGCCTCTACAACGGCTGGTAGCCGTTTCACAGTGACGTACCCCCAACAGCCTCCAGCTGGTTCCCAGTCCCAGTCACAGCAGCATACGCAACCAACACAGCAACAGCAACAACAGTCGCCGACATCTCCGTTTGACTCACTTGATCGTCGGCCGGACATGGGTGGGCTCTTCGTCCCCTTGCAGCCGGATCACTTCCAGTCGTACGCTGGCGCTTCGGTCGCGGGCGCCCGAGGCGCAGCGGCACCGCCTCCGCCAACAGTCCAGCCTTCTTTCTATGACGCCGCTGTCGCACAACAAACGAATGCTGCGCCGCAGCGTAATCCATTCTCGGGAGAAGCGTCATCCAGTGGGGGCGGTGCACCTGGAAGCGGTGGTACGAATACGACGAAGGACAGAAGAGGCAGTGGGATGGACTTCTGGCCGCGGTGAGCCCTGCACGGTTGTGTCCCGCACTAAATCTGCCAGTCTGGCTGTCTCTTCATCGCTCTCGTTTGTTGTAATAACGTTTGCGCAGTGTGCAGCAGCATCTCTTTTATCTTCCTGTGCAAATTTCCTTTGCTTGTCCTTTGTTCTTTCACTTCGGCTTTTCACACCCCTCCCCTCACACCCCCTTTCCCAATTCACTCCACCCAAAGGTTGCACCCAAGATTGCCCCCGTACAACGACCCATCCGATTCAGGATCTTACACTGTATGTCCTTCTCCAAAGCCCAAGCTTTTGCCGAAAGGATGTCGGGCGACCGTTCGCATTGCCCGTATTATTGGTGTAGTACCACGCAAATGTATATGTTTCGGCGATGCAACGAGAATAACCGTTGAGTGGACGCTACGCGGAGGTTCAATGGCTACCCCTTTCTATCCCTTCTACCCCTTTCTCTATGCACCCTTGCATTCTAGCTCGTCGCCACCGTGTCGGGGAGTTGCTTGAAAATTTCTTCAGCTTCCCATGCCCCTGCCCAGTACCGGACTTGGCATTTGAGGCCTAAGCCTTCGCCTTCCCGCGCGATACGATGTTCTAATCCTCGGTATCTGCGACACAGCACCATGTCCTGACTGAAAAAAAACAAGCTTGTCAAGGCTCGAGGTTACACCGCGGTGTCCGACTATACCTTCTCAGCCTCAGAACAGGACAGAAATCATTTGAGCCATCCCCGACGTAGATGATACGGTCATAATCCGTGCCGCGGCGTTTGAGGAACGCGTCGAGCTCATTACCTGGGGAGCTAGTGCCTGAGTGCCACGTGCGAGAACAAAAGGTAGACGACTCAAAAAGAAAAAGAGGGCCACCTTTGCAAATGTTAGCATTGCAACCAACAGGGCAGTTATGTTGGGGTCCGCTGGGATCGATGTGTCGTCTGAGCTTGAGTAGGCCAGACGGGTCCCACTCAGCAGGATTGGTCACTATCTCTGTGAAGAGGTCCTGGAGTCCTTTCGACTTGTGATTATCGTTAATAATGAGATGGAGCGACCGACGATGACCACACGTACTTCTAATATGGTGGAGATAAATACGTTGTTGGCGCTAGAGAGACAGAGGAATGTGGTCTGCGGTTTGGCTGCGGCCTTGATCATCTTGACACCGCGAACCATCGCGGGGTGCTGATGAAGGGTTAGCACATTACAGCAGGTGGGGAAAACCGTCGCGCGGGTGGACTCGCAAAGGGCATGATTCGGAGTGCTCCCTCGATATCTTCCCTGGTACGACCTTGTTCATGGAGTTCACGTAGACCTTGGGCTCTGCGAAGACAGTCGATGAGAAAGAGAAAAGCATCTCATGCGAGTGCGCTAACACCAGGTCGGTCCATTCAGAACCCCCTTTGTTGTCTTTCAATTTTCTACGGATATCTGGTGCCAAGACTTCAAAGATCCACCTGTCAGAGTCCTGATCTGCCAGAGACCTGCGTTTGCGCGTCAGAACCAGTCGCTTTACCGATGCGCAAAAACACATATGCTCACCAGTCAAAATCAAAGACAATTAATTGTCGTTCTACTTGCTTAGACATGAGTTGGGTACTAGTTACACGAAGGGCTGCTCACCGCCATCGTCCGATCGACGCGATCATAAAATAAAGATACGAGTCACGTGTTTCATAGATGTGGTCATGTGATGCAACACCGGACCGTTGCGCTGCCGGGCGGTGGCGGCGTCTGGAGTGGTCTGCTTTGCTCACAACCGACATTGGGGTTCTTTCATGGCCCTTTCAGAACAGAATTTCTCTGGCGCACTAGCGACATGGAAGGGTGTGTGTATTTCTCCTCTATGTTTGCACGCAAACTGACATGTAATATATCTTAGACATCAACCTCACTGAGCTACAGAAGACTCTCGACTCGCAGGGTCTAGAGCTCGTCGAGAACCAGAAGGAAAGTGTCGTCGGGAGAAAGGCATTGGCAGACAAGACCAAGGGTAAAGTGTCGACCTGTTGTGCTTCGAAACATGTGTCCCCATTTTAGGACAGACTTCAAAAAGATACCCGATGAGGAGAAGGCCAACGCGTTCAAGGGCTTGTTGAAGTGTGCGTCTCATCTGTTGTTCGCGTTCACGTCCGCTCATCCTCTGCTCTGTCACAGCGTA
>WNGR01020464.1_pt1 | contig 11740 bp, 10 predicted proteins | sample 5407581 | NCBI WGS metagenome assembly WNGR01 (sample SAMN13153383, study PRJNA577476) | soil metagenome | isolation source: 80 cm soil or saprolite under Garry oak tree replicate 2 | place: USA:California | collected 2016-06-15
CGCCACCACGTCGACCGGGCGCCCGGCGATGCGCCCGAGTCCCGTGATCACGCCGGCGGCGGGGGCCTGGCCGTCGTACTGGTCGTACGCGACCAGCAGGCCGACTTCGAACCAGTCGCCGCCGGGGTCGAGCAAGGCCGTGACGCGCTCCCGGGCGGTGAGCTTCCGCTGCTCGTGCTGGCGGCGGATCTTCTCCGGCCCGCCTCCCTGCTCGAGGCGGGCGCGGAGCTCGCGATACCCGGCCGTGAGGGTGTGGAGCCGGTTCAATGACGGAGGGCGTGTGGAGGGCGCCGGGAGCGGGGGGGAGGGCATGGGCCGTGGGACGCCTGATTACGCCGAGACATGCTCCGCCGCCCATTCTTCGATGTACGCGATCAGCTCCGTCGTCGGCGTGCCCGGGCCGAACAGCTTGCCGATCCCCTGCCGCTCGAGCGAATCCATGTCGTCGGGTGGAATGATGCCGCCGCCGGTGACGAGGATGTCGCTTCGCCCCGCCGCATCGACCAGCTTCCTGATGCGGGGGAAGAGCGTCATGTGCGCCCCGGACAGGATCGACAGCCCGATGACATCCACGTCTTCCTGGATCGCGGCCTGGGCGATCATTTCCGGAGTCTGGTGGAGGCCCGTGTAGATCACTTCCATCCCCGCGTCGCGCAACGCCGCCGCGACCACCTTTGCGCCGCGGTCGTGGCCGTCGAGCCCTGGCTTTGCGATCAGGACCCGGATCGGTCGTTTCGGGCCGGGCATCAGCGCCGGAACCGCAGCAGGGCCGCCAGGCCGTCCACGGCGCGGCGCGCCTTCTCATCGTACAGCACGTCGACCTGCGTCCGCTGGCGGAGCGCGTCCTCGACCGCGTCGTCAATGCGCGCGTCGTCGTCCTGGCCGTCGGCGAGCAAGGTGCGCACCTGACCCTTGCCCAGCGCCCGGAGGGTGTCGTCGATGCCATTCACCGCCCACCCGGTGCCCAGGGCTTCCCGCACGGCTTCGGCGTGCGTCTGCTCCCACGCCCGCTCGCGCTGGTCGCGCAGAAACAGGGCCGCTTCGCGCACCTCGCCCGGGCTCGCCTTCTTGGGGTTGAGCTTCACCACGCCCAGCAGGAGGTCGTGCAGGTAGGTATGGAGGTGCGGTACGAGCGCGGCGGCGTCCACGCCGATCCCCGCCACGACGATCCCGGCGAGCGGCCGCTGGTTCTGGATCTGGTAGATGTGCTCGGCGACGTTGGCGTAGTGGCGCTGTTTTTCCTGGCGGATCCGCATGTTGTAGTTGTGCTCGCCGTACCCGCCGGCCAGCACGGTGCCCTTCTTCGCCTGCCGCTCGCCGTGGAATTTCCCAGGGCGAGTCGCCTCGGCCATGAGGCCCGGCAGCTCGGCGACGTCGAACGCGGTCACCTCGAAGAAGCGCGCCCCGGTGCGATCACACGCCGCGACGAGAATGGTTCCGAACTCCTGCTCCAGCGCGACGAGCTCGCGGATCAGCGGCGTCGCGTCCACGCGCAGGCGTGAGCGGTGTACGTGGGGCAGGGCGAGCGCCTCGAACAGCCCCAGCGACCGGCAGGCGAAGATCGCGATGCCGCGCGACGGCGGCAGCCGACCGGGCTCCTCGAAGTAGCGCCGCACCCGCTCCAGATCCGCTGCGACGGCGTCGCGCACCGCGCGGTCCAGCGTCTGGCCCTCGAGCAGCGCGAGCGCCTCGCGGATGCGGTTCTTCATTTTGATCAGGTACTTCCCGCGCGTCTTGTCGCGCGGCTCGAGCTTCAGATAACACGACACCACCCGGTGGGACCCGGGCACGATGGCGGCGAGCCGCCGGACGACGTCACGCACGGCGCGCACGGAGGGAACGACGGGGAGCGCGGTCATGGATCAGAAGAACACCGGCTCGCGGTACGCGCCGTAGACGCTCTCGAGCGCGTGCCGGATCTCGTACAGGGTACAGTAGACCCGCGCGCAGTCGAGCATCGGCCCGATCACGTTCCGGTCGCGCAGCGCCGCCTGGCGCAGCGCCTCCAGCTTCTCCTGGACGAGGCTCGTGTCGCGTTCCGCCCGAAGCCGCGCGAGGCGGCGCCGCTGGTCTTGCTCCGCGTCGTTCGCGATCTTGAGAATCTCCACCGGATGGTCGTCCTCGCTGGTGAACTCGTTCACGCCCACGATGATCCGCTTCCCCTGCTCGGCCTCGCGTTGGAATCGCTCGGCGGAGCGGGCGATCTGACGCTGGAACCAGCCGTCCTCGATCCCCTTCACCACGCCCCCGATCGACTGGATCTCCGCGAACAGCGCCTCCGCCTCGCGCTCGAGCTGGTCCGTGAGAGACTCGACGTAGTAGGACCCCCCCAGCGGATCGATCACGTCGGCCACGCCCGACTCATGGGCGATGATCTGCTGGGTGCGGAGCGCGAGCCGCGCCGCCTCCTCCGTGGGGAGCGCGAGCGTCTCGTCGAGGGAGTTGGTGTGCAGCGACTGCGTTCCACCCAGCACCGCCGCGAGCGCCTGGTAGGCGACCCGCACCACGTTGTTCATCGGCTGCTGCGCCGTGAGCGTGACCCCCGCCGTCTGGCAGTGGAACCGCATCATCCAGGAGCGCGGGTTCGCCGCCGCGAAGCGCTCCCGCATGTGCCGGGCCCAGATACGCCGCGCGGCGCGCAGCTTCGCGATCTCCTCGAAGAAGTCGTTGTGCACGTCCCAGAAGAACGAGAGCCGCGGCGCGAACCGGTCCACGTCGAGCCCGCGCGCGACGGCCCGATCCACGTACGTGAACCCGTTCGCCAGGGTGAAAGCGAGCTCCTGCGCCGCCGTCGCGCCGGCTTCCCGGATGTGATAGCCCGAGATCGAGATTGTGTTCCAGAGCGGCGCGTGCTCGGCGCACCACTCGAACATGTCGACGATGACCTTGAGCGCCGGCTCCACGGGGTAGACCCACGCGTGCTGGGCCATGTACTCCTTGAGGATGTCGTTCTGCACCGTGCCCCGCAGCTTGTGGCTGGGCACCCCCTGCCGCTCCGCCGCAGCCACGTAAAAGCAGAACAGCATCGCGGCAGGGCCGTTGATCGTCATGGAGGTCGAGACCTGGTCGAGCGGGATGCCGCGGAATAGATCCTCCATGTCCTGGAGCGAGGCGATCGCCACGCCGCATTTCCCCACTTCCCCTTCGGCGCGCGCGTGGTCCGAGTCGTACCCCATGAGGGTCGGGAAGTCGAAGGCGACCGACAGACCCGTCTGACCGTGATCGAGGAGGAACTTGTAGCGCCGGTTCGTGTCCTGCGCCGTGCCGAACCCGGCGAACTGGCGCATCGTCCAGAGCCTCCCCCGGTACATCGTCGGGTGGACGCCGCGGGTGAAGGGAAACGCGCCCGGGGCGCCCAACTGTCGCTCCGGGTCGAACCCGGCCAGGTCCGCGGGCCCGTACACGGGGTGGCTGTCGATTCCGCTCATCCGAGCGCTCCGGTTTTCACCTGGTCCAGGATCTCGGCGGCCACATCGTAGGGGCTCCTGCGGCCGTCCGCCACGTCGTCGAGGCGGCGCTGCAGCAGCTCCTCCGCACGCGTCGCCTCCGAGATCCAGTGTTGCACGGCGCGCTCCAGCACCGCGCGGGTCCGTTGCGCCAGCTGCTGCCGGCGTCGCTCGGCGAGGAGCCCGCCGGCCTCGAGGTAGGCGTAGTGGCGATCGACGGCCTGCGCAAGCTCTGCCACCCCATCGCCCCGCGATGCGACCGTGGCGATCACCGGCGGGTCCCAAACGTCGGACGGGCGGACAGGCGGACGGCCGGACGGAGGTGCACCCCTGTCCGCCGGTCCCCCCGTCCGCCCGTCCGCCGGGCGGGGGGCGCGGGGGGGGGGAGCATGGTGCGGCGCCATGTGCCGGAATGCGTTCCCGTGCCTGATCCCCAGCATCACCTCGATCTCCTGACGCAGCTTGTCGGCTCCCGGACGGTCGCTCTTGTTGATCACGTAGACGTCGGCGATCTCCATCACGCCGGCCTTGAGCGTCTGGATGCCATCGCCCGATTCGGGCACGAGCACGAGCACGGTCGTCTCGGCCGTGCGTGCGACGTCCAGTTCCGTCTGTCCGACCCCCACGGTCTCGAGCAGGATGCGGTCGAACCCGAAGGCTTCGAGCAGGTCCGTCACCTCTTCGGTCGTCGTGGCGAGGCCGCCGCGCGCGCCCCGGGTTGCCATCGACCGGATGAACACGTTCGGGTCGAGGCTGGCAGCCTCCATCCGGATCCGGTCTCCGAGCAGCGCGCCGCCGGTGAACGGGCTGGTGGGATCGACCGCCACAACTCCCACCCGGAGCTCTTGTGACCGAAACTGCTGGATCAGGCGCTCGGTGAGCGTGCTCTTCCCCGCGCCCGGGGGCCCGGTGATCCCGATGCGTCTGGTGCCGCCGCGACGCAACCGGGCGTGCACGTGGGACAGGACACGCTCGAACCCATCGCGCTGATTCTCGACCAGGCTGATGGCGCGGGCCAGCGCCGCCGGCTCTCGCCTCTCGAGCCCCTCGAGGATCGCCTCCAGTCGCATCCGCTCGCTATGCCTCAGGCCTAACTGGGTCCTGAAAATAGGTCATTCTACCCGACACGAGGGGCGTTACCGCCGTTTGTTATGAGGGACTAAAGTCCCTCATAAAAATCTCGAGCCGCTTCGATCCTCATCAGAGATCCGAATACGCTCTATCCATCCGAACACGCTCTATCAAGAAGAATAACCGGGGTCTGCCCGGCGCCGCAGCGTGCCGCGCGAGGCGCACCAGGTGCGGTTCACGGCCCGGTTCGCGTCGTCAGGTCCACGGGACGCGTGCGAGTCCGGGGCACGATCAGCAGGTAGCCGGACGTCGGGTTCGGCGTCGTGGCGACGAACACGTTGACGCAGGGCTCGCCGACCACCGCTTCCGCGGCGGGGTTCTGTTCCGCGGTCACCCAGCCGATGGCGTAACTCCCGGGCGTGGGGAATTCGACCAGCACGGTGCGCAGAAACACCCGGCGCCCGCCGCCCAGCACGGCCTGCACGATCTGGCTGGCGGTGTTGTAGATGCGCCCGGCGATGGGGAACCTCGCAAGCATGTTATTCCACCAGGCGATCAGCTGGCGACCGAGGGCGTAGGTCGCGAGCCAGCCGATGCCGAGGATCGCCAGCGCGAGCAGGGGCGTGCCGAGGATCGCGTCGAGCGTATTGAACAGCCAGACGAGGATCGCCGCCGTCGCGCCGACCGGCGCCAGCACCACGAGGCCGGTGAAGAAGTAGCGCCGCAGACGGCGTCGCGCGCTCACGCACGCTCCTCCGGCCGATCGAGCGAGATGGTACGCACCGTGCCCGGGCGAACGGCCACGCGCTCGACCCGCGTGGCGGTGGCTGCGAGGATGTCGAACTCGAGGCCCTTGAGCAGGAAACGCTCGCCCGGCTTGGGAATCCGACCCAGCACCTGCACCAGCAGGCCGCCGACGGTCTCTGCGCTCCGCGTCCCCAGCGTGATCCCGAACACCTCTTCGAGGCGGCTCGCCGGCGCGCTCCCTTCGAGCTCGGCCACTCGGAGCGGCGCTTCGGCACCGGGTGGAACGGGGGTGGGCGCGGACTCAAAGATTTCCGACACCAGATCACGCAGCAGGTCCTCGAACGTGAAGAGCCCCGCCGTCCCGCCGTACTCGTCGAGCACGACCGCCAGGTGGCTCCGTCCCCTCTGCATCTCGAGCATGACGTCCGCCGCCCGCGTGGTCCCGGGGACGGCGAGCGCGGGGTGGACGGGGACTGGATCTTCGGGCTGGAGCTTGAGGAGGTCGAAGACGTGAGCGATGCCCACCACCTCGTCGGGCGAGCTCCTGTATACGGGATAGCGGCTGTAGCGCGACTGCATGCACACGTGCGCCGCTTCGGCCGCGAGCAGGCCCTCGGGGATGGCGACGATCGCGGTGCGGGGAGTCATCAACTCCCGGACCGGGCGGTCGGCGAACGCGAGCACGCCCGAGACGATCGCCATTTCGTCCGCGGACGCCAGCGCTCCGGTGTCGGCGTTCGTGAGCACCGCGGCCAGGGCGGTGCGCTTCGAGGGATCGCGCCAGGGGATGAACGGTGCGAGCGGCCATGCCAGGCGCTCGAGCCACGGGAGCGCGCGGGCCACGATCGGCTCGGCCCAGCGCCGCCCTACCACCCGCGGGACCAGGTAGGCCGCGCTGATGAACAGCGGCACGCCCACTGCGACCGTGAATACGCCCAGGAACGTGGTCGTGGTCTGGGCGAGGAGCGCGGGCATCGCGCTCGCCGCGGCGATGATCCCGAGGGTGGTGAGGGTGTTGGCGACGGCGAGCACGCGGCCGGGGTTCTCCAACACCTGGGCCGCACCGCTCGCACCGCGGAGCTTGTAGGACACCCACCGGGTCAGCTCGAGCTGGCTCACGGCGGCCGCGGCGACGCCCACGGCCGCCGAGGTGCCGGCGACAACCAGGCCAAGGACGAGGAGGGCGAGGGAGCGGGTCACTGTCTCTGGAAGCGGACGCGGGTCACCCGGCGACGGTCCACGCGCTCGACCACCACCCAGAACCCGTCGAGCGTCAGCTCTTCCCCGGCGCGCGGCACGCGCCCCAGCACCGAATAGATCAAGCCGCCGACGGTGGAGACTTCCGGATGCTCGAAGGTGCGCCCCAAGGCATGGGACAGCTCGTCCAGGCTGACGCGCCCGTCCACGACGTAGCGGTCGCCTTCCTGGCGGATCGCGGGCGGCGTCGCGACGCGGTGCTCGTCGCGGATCTCGCCGACGATCTCCTCCAGGATGTCGTGGAGCGTGATGAGCCCGGACGTGCCGCCGAACTCGTCCACGACGATGGCGAGATGGGCCGGCCCGCGCTGGAAATCGCGCAGCTGGCTGTCCAGGGTCTTGGCCTCGGGAACGTAGGCGGCGGTCTTGACGAGCTGCTGCCACCGCGGGGTGCCGTTCGACTCGGCGACGCCCATCACCAGGGGCACGAGATCCTTCGCGAAGATGACGCCCACGATGTTGTCGGGCGTCCCGTCATAGACGGGGAGGCGTCTGTGCTCGGTCTGGCGGAACGCCTCGACCACCTCATCGGTCGCGGCCGCGATGTCCACGGCGGCCATGTCGAGGCGCGGCGTCATGACCTCGTCCACGGTCGTGTCGGCGAGGGTGAAGACGCCGAGCAGCATGTCGCGCTGGGAAGCGCCCAGGTCAGGCTCGAGCGGCCGCGGGGTGGAGATGAGGGTGTGGAGCCCCTTGTCCACCCAGCTCAGCAACCAGAGCAACGGTGCGAATGGCGTGAGCGCGCGCCGCGCGAGGGGCAACGCCTCGGACGCGAGCTGCGGTGCGACCGCGGCCAGCGCGCGCGGCGCCGCATCGCCGACGACGAACAGGAGCGAGACGGCGATCGCCAGATCGGCGAGCCCGACGAGCCACGACCGCTCCCACCAGCGTAGCATGAACGCGGCCGCGACGGCACCCACGACGAGCAGGGCGAGGCGCGCGACGTAGACGGCCCGATGCGGGGGGACCCGCCCGATGGCGGTTGCCGGTGGCGCGTCGCCGAGCGTGTGCAACGCTTCCCCCACCGCGGCCTCCTCGACCAGCGCCATCAGGCCCGCCACCAGGGCCGGAGCGAGGGGCACGGCCAGACGGACCCACAGGAGCGCCGTCACCGTCTCCATCAGCGGCCGCCGTTCGCGAGCCGCCGGACGTAGCGCTCCTGGCGGCGCCACATGGCGGAGCGGGTCCGGTCCGGTCCTGCCGGGTGGTCGTACCCCAATACGTGCAGCGTGCCGTGGACCGCCAGGCGGACGAGCTCCTGGTCCAGGTTTCCCCCTTTTCCCTTCCCTGCTCCCTCGGTCTTCACCCAGCGGCGGGCCGCCGCCGCGCAGACGTAGACGTCGCCGAGGACCGTCCCGTCCGGCTGCGGCAGCGCGAACGCGATCACGTCCGTCACGCCGCGCCGGCCGGTGGCGCGCCGGTTGAGGCGGCGCATCGCGCCGCCGTCGAGCAGGGTCAGCTCGACGCGGGCCGCGGTCGCGCCCTCCCACGCGAGCACGCGCCGGGCGACGCGCGCCAGGCGGGCGACGCGCTCAGACCCGCTCGGCCGCCTGCCAGCTCGCCGTGATGCCACCACTCGACTCCGGGTAGTCGATGCGGCTGTGGTACATCCCGCCGATGATGCGCACGAACTCCTGCTTCACCTGCTCGAGCTGCTGCAGCGTCATCGGCACGTCGTCGAGCTGGCCGCCGTTGAGCTTGCTCCGCACGATGTGGTCGATGACCTCTTCGATCTTTTGGGGCGTGAGCTCCTCGAGGACGCGCAGCGCCGCCTCGACCGAGTCGGCGAGCATCGTGATGGCGGTTTCCGGAGAGCGCGGCCGAGGGCCGGGATAGGTATAGTCTCTGGGGTCCGGGGGACCGCCGTCGCCGCTCTTGATCGCGCGGTCGAGGAAGTAGGTGATCTCCATGGTGCCGTGATGCTCCGGGATGAAGGCGGCGACCGCATCGGGAAGCGCCGCCTCACGGGCCAACGCGATCCCGTCGGTCACGTGCGCCCTGATGATCTGCGCCGATTGGTACGGCTTCAGCCGGTCGTGCGGGTTGTTGCCGCGCGTCTGGTTCTCCACGAAGTACTGCGGGTTTCTGATCTTGCCGATGTCGTGGTAATAGCAGCCCACGCGCCCGAGCAGTCCGTTGGCACCGATGCGGTTGCAGGCCGCCTCGACAAGGTTCGCCATCGCGACGCTGTGGGCATACGTCCCAGGCGCCTCGAGGGAGAGGCGTCGCAGCAGTGGTCGGCTCGGGTCCGACAGCTCGAGCAGCGTGATGTCCGTGGTGATGTGCGTCAGGGACTCGGCAGCCGGGAGCAGCATGTACGTGAAGCCCGCGGATACGAGGGCCTGGCCGGTTCCCAGCAGCGCGACGGTGCCGATCGCGCCGACCGCCCAGCTCGCCGCCATGCCCAGGGCGAGCGCGCCGACCAGGTAGCCGGCGCCGACCATCGCCGCCGCCGCCAGCAGGTTGCTGCGACGTCGCAGGGCCCGGACCGAGAGGGCGGCGGTGACCCCGCCCACGTTGCAAAGGAACAGGGCCGGAACGTCGTGGAACACCGGCTGCACGCCCATGACCGCCGCCAGGATCATGGCGGCGATCATCGAGACGCGGCCGTTGAACAGCACGGTGAGCGTCATCGCCTGAAACGGGAGCGGGATGAGCTCCGGATGCCCCGGTTCCGCCCGCGCCACGATCGCGGCCCCGACGATGCTCACCGCGAACAGACAGCCGACCAGGGCGACCTGGCGCCGGTCGCCGTACATGTCGCGGCGATAGAAAACCATGAGCGCCCAGAAGATGCCGAGGAGCAATGCATCGCGGAGCATGGGACCGAACACGCCACCCGGCGACCGGCTGGTCGCCGCCCCGCGCCGCACGAGGTCGTTGTACAGCGCGACGAGCTTCTCGTGCGCTTCGTTCGTCACGACCTCGTGGGCGCCCACGATCCGGTCGCCGCCGCGCACGACGTACTTGTTCGGATCCACGCCCCGCCGCAGCTCGTCCCGGCGCCGCTCGGCCTCGAGCACGTTGGGCCCAAGGGTGGGCCGGAAGAAATGGTCCGCCAGCCGGATGTACAGGGAGACGCCGACCGTCGAGCCCTTGTCGGGCGGCGCGGCGCGGGCCCGGGCGAGGTATCCCTCATACGACAGGACCTGGTCGCGTGGCACCGACGCTTCGGATGCGCCGCGCCGCACGACGAGGTCGGGTGCGCGCTCCTGCTGGAGCACGCCCGCTCCGGTCACGCCGAGGGCGAGTGTGCGCTCGAACAGGTCGCGTAGCCCTTGCTCGAGAAGGGCGCGGTGGCCGCTCTGGGCGAGGTAGGCCGCCTCGGGCGGCCTCAGGTCCACGCCCTGGTCCTTCGCGAGGCGCAGGATCGCCGAGGGTCCGCCCTGGCCGGCGGCGGTTTGCATCGCGCTGAAGAACGCGTGCATTGCGATCGTGGCGCTGTCGAGCGCGCGCTGCTGAAACTCGTAGATCGGCTTGACCGTGCTCGCGAGCGCTTCGGCCTCGCTCGCGAGGTCATGGTCCGACTTGTTGACCGGGAACGTGAACGGCGCAAGGACCTCGCGCTCGGACACCACCCCGGGATCGAGCAGGGGCGCGACGTTGCCCGCAGTGGAAGGGAACGCCGCGTACGCGAGCGCGGCGAGCGCGGCCACCCACCACCAGCGGGCGCCGTGATAGCGCACCTGCTGCTTCGTCGGGAGCCTCACGCTAGCCCTGCGCGTCCACGGCGTACGCCCGAATGATGTCGCGGACGAGCCGGTGGCGGACGACGTCGGCTTCGCCGAGGTAGCAGAAGCCGATGCCCTCGATGCCCGGGAGGATCCGCTCGATTTGGAGCAGCCCCGAGTCCTCGCGGTTGGTGAGGTCGATCTGCGTCTTGTCGCCCGTGATAACCGCCCGTGAGTTCACCCCCAGGCGGGTGAGGAACATCTTCATCTGCATGCCGGTGGCGTTCTGGGCCTCGTCCAGGATCACGAACGCGTCGGACAGGGTGCGCCCGCGCATGTAGGCGAGCGGGGCGATCTCGATGACGCGGCTCTCGATCGCCCGCTGCACCCGCTCGCGCGGCATCATGTCCTCGAGCGCGTCGTACAGCGGGCGCAGGTAGGGATCCACTTTGTCCTGCACGTCGCCCGGGAGGAACCCGAGACTCTCGCCCGCCTCGACCGCCGGCCGGGCGAGCACGATGCGGCGCACCCGCTTGCGAGCCAGGCCGTCCACTGCGGCGGCCACGGCGAGATAGGTCTTTCCCGTTCCGGCAGGGCCGATCCCCACCACGATGTCCTGTCTGACGATCGCCTCGAGGTAGTCGCGCTGGCCCGCCGTCTTCGGCTGGATCACCCGCCGCAGCCCCGGGAGGATGATCTTGAATTCGCCGTCCTTAGCGCGGTCGGGCGCGCCGTGGGATTCCTCGTCGACGAGCCGCTCGACGTCCTCGACATCCACGATCTCGCCCACGCGCGCGAGATCCACGAGGGCCTGCGCCACCGGCGTCGCCCGCTCCACCGCACGGAGCGGCCCCTGGAGCATAAGGGTGTCGCCGCGCAGCGACACCCGCACGCCCAGTCGCTTTGCCAGCTCCACCAGGTTGCCGTCGTTCACGCCGGCGAGCGCGAACGAATCCACCCCTTCGGTCGACAGGCGGTGAATGATCTCGTCGCTCATCGCTCGATCGCGATGTGCAGGGCCGCCAGGTCCGCCGGGTTCGCCGGCGCCGGCGCGCCCTCGAACAGCGCGCGGGCCGCCGTGGTCTTCGGGAACGCGATCACGTCGCGCAACGAGCCCGCGCCGGCGAGGAGCATCACCACCCGGTCGAACCCGATGGCGAACCCGCCGTGCGGGGGCGCCCCCGCCTGCAGTCCGTTCAGCAAGAACCCGAACCGCGCCTCGGCGTCCTCGGGGGAAATGCCCAGGCGCGCCAGCACCGTCCGCTGGAGCGCCGGGTCCGTGATCCGGATCGAGCCCGAGCCGAGCTCGGCGCCGTTGTAGACCGCGTCGTAATGGAGCGCGCGGCACTCGAACGGCTCGGCCTCCAGCCGCTGCAGGTCGTCGGGATGCGGCGCGGTGAAGGGATGATGCGCGAATACCGGCTTCCCCGTCTCCGGGTCGGGCTCGAACAGCGGGAAATCCACGACCCAGCAGAATGCATGCGCTGCCTTGGGCTTGAACTCGAGCCGGCGGATCACCTCCTGGCGCACGCGGTCGAGCACGGGCGA
>WNGR01009124.1_pt1 | contig 11739 bp, 10 predicted proteins | sample 5407581 | NCBI WGS metagenome assembly WNGR01 (sample SAMN13153383, study PRJNA577476) | soil metagenome | isolation source: 80 cm soil or saprolite under Garry oak tree replicate 2 | place: USA:California | collected 2016-06-15
CTCCTCCCTATATTCTTCGCAATCCTGGGCAATTGGATCGGCGTTTTTATGATGGGTTTGATCACAAATTTCTGTTTCGTAAAGCCCAGACACTCATGTATCTCTTCGATCAAAAAGAACAGTTCAAAGAACTGGTCACAAAGAGAGATGAGCAGAGCGAGAATACAGGTAGCGAATATCTGGCCAGCCAGGATATTGACGATAAGTACTTTGAGGGACTGAAAGCTGAAGTATACTTTACTGAAATGCATCAGTTCGAGGGATTCTTTGCCCTCCTACTTGCTCTGTTTCAAGAGCTTCCTCATTGGCTTTACCTCACAACCTACAAAACAGGAGAAATTAAAACGGCTGTTCAGAATTTTCTTGATGGGCAAATTAAAGCAATAACAAATAATAAAGTAGATAACAAGAAAGATTTTATTATCCATGCAATATACGCGGGGTTTCCTCTAAGTGATGAAAATCGGGAGGTAACGCTAGAAAATATTGGCTGGTTCTTAGAACGCCTGGGGGAAAGATATCTTGAGGCGGTTGAATACAATGCATATAAGCATGGGTTACGTGTCCTTACTGGCCCTTCGCAATTTTCACTACGCCTGAACGATGCAAACGGTGTTGCTCATGGGCCGTCCTATGTTCTGGGTGCGTCTGATGATGCATTTTCCTTTTTAGAGCTGGAGGACCAAGGAGAAGGTGGCTTAACAGTGGTAGAGGTGAATAAGCATTTTAATCCCGAAGAGAATTTTGTCAATTTGTATATGATGCACATGCTTCTGGCAGAGATTAAAAAGACGAGACTGGCGCGTATTAAGGGGGAAACGCAAATCGACATACTCACCGTTCCGACCTTGCACAAAGACAAAATACAATCGCTCAGAAAGTTTTTTACCTGGCGTCTGACTGTCTAAAGGTACCAACTAGATTTGTCCGTAATTATGTGCTAAGGCATGGTTCAAAGAGAGCAGGAACCAATGTGACAATTGGGGGAAAAGTTGCCAAAAGCATCCCTGAGAGATAAGGTGAAAGCAAGAAAAGCGACACCGCTCTCAGGGAGGAAACATGCACCATTCTAGCACAGCCGAACAAAGAGTTCAGTGGATCAGTCAGTTGTTGGTTCCCAAACCAGCCCATGGGCTGGTGAGCCAGTTGAGTCGTAGCCATGAGGTCTCGCGTCAGACGTTGTATCGATGGAAAGAGAAAGGAACTCAGGCCTTGCAAGCCGCTCTGGAACTCAGGCAAGACCCGCCCAAACGGAGGATGCAGGTGCAAGAACGGGTGCTGACCTTGCTGATCGAAGCGCATGCCAGTTATCGCGATATCCAGACCTGTCTGCTGAAGATGTGTGGCGTCAAGATGAGCGTGGGAAGCATTGTGGGGATCGTGCAAGAAGCCGGGCAACGTGCCCAACGCTGGTTGAGCCAGCAGCAGGCCAGCACCCCGCGTGCCCTGGCCTTGGATGAGCAGTACAGCAGTCAGAGAGGAAAAGCTTATCTCAATGTGATTGATGTTCACAGCGGACAAGTGTGGGCCACCGTGCCTCCTGTAGCGGTAGACGGGGAAAGTTGGACGTTGGTCTGGTGGTATTTGTGTGAGCAGGGACTCTGCTGTGAGCGCAGTGTCAGTGATGGAGGACGAGCTATTCAAGAAGCGCTTGGCCAGATGCAGCGACTGGAGCGCCATCAGCGGGATGTCTGGCATGTGTTGCATGCAGCATCCCAAGTGCAAGGGCGCTGTGATCGAGCGGTGCAGCACCTGCAAGACCGCTTGCCAATTATTCAACGACAAGCTCAGCGCGTCGCCCAGGGGAAAAAAGCACGGGGACGAGTGCCTGAGACGAACACCGCTGCCCATGAGCAACGCATCGGACAAGCCAGCTACGTTGCTGAGGCTCTCCGCTATCTGTCGCAGGAACTGCGGAGTTTGCTGGAGGTCGTTGTGCTTGGGCCAGCCGGGATCGTGAGGAGCACAGATCGTGAGCAGGAATTGCAAGCCCTGCTGGCCTTGTTGGAGGAGTTGGCAGAACAGGCCTTGCCTCCCTTGCAGAAGGATATGCGGTCTTTGAGCAAGCAGCTGCGTTTGGCACTTCCTCATCTGGTGCTGTTTGCCGCAGATCTTGATGCACCCCAACAGCAAGCAAACGAGCGATTGGGACCAGAGGCGGTGCGCTTGCTTGCCTGGGCATGGCAACGCCGTGCGGTGCTGGGTCCAAGCATCAAGGACCTGGTGGCAGGCTTGGATCCGGCCTGGCGCGAAGAGGCCCAGGCCTTGCTGCACGTGTGGGAACATGCCGTGCGAGCCAGTAGTGCTGTGGAGAATTGGCATAGTATCGTCCGGCCTCACTTGGCGGTGCATCGCACGCTCTCGGCGGGCATGTTGGCTCTGCTGGCTGTCAGGCATAATCATCACGTCGCTCCACGTGGAGTTCATGAGGGTCTCTCTCCCTTACAACGGACTGGGACGCTCCAGCCTGAAACCGATTGGTTGCTGGCTTTGGGGTATTCTCCTCAAGCCGCCTAATCGTTCAATTGTCACATTGATTTGAACCACGCCTAAAGAATGGGTTATGCCGCACTGGTTGCATTTCTCTCTACTTTCAAGTGCTCTCATGAATGTTTCTGATAACCAGAAAAAGCTCTATGTCAATTTAAGTGAGCCTGCTTGCTTGGAGTAGCACTTTCTCACTCGGCAATGATAGATCTTCTTCAACCGGGCGACATATCGCCCGGTTCCGTGGCATACTATTCTCATAAGAAATGCTACAAGCTTGTTAGATATTTGGAGGGTGCAAGTGAAATTGATCTATGTTGCCGGGCCGCTCTTCAGTACGCATGAACGATGGTACCTGGAACGTGCCGCGGAGGCGCTCGAAGCTAACGGTTATCGCACATTTTTACCGCATCGCGATGCAGGCCTCGTGAAACTCGGTACATATGAAGAGCGATACCGCGTTTTTCACACGGATATCGAGGCATTGAAGTCATGCGACATGTGTGTGGCGCTCCTCAGCGGCCAGGACCACGATTCTGCGACGAGCGCCGAACTCGGCTATCTGTACGCGCTTGGGAAGCCCTGTATTGGAATCACGGATGATAAGCGTGGCTATTTGAATACCATCATCTGGGGTATCTGTGGTTATGGTAAGCAAATTGTGCCAACGGTGGACGAGCTGCTGGAAATGGTGAGAAGCATGTAGGGATGCAGTGAATATCTGGTGATGCCCATAAGTCGGTGAGAGATCCTTCGCTGCGCTCAGGATGACAGCGCGGGGTGATGTCATCCTGAGCGCAGCGAAGGATCTGTGGCGCGCATTCGTCCAGCAAACCTGACCTGCCTCGCCTTGCGCACTTATGGAGCATCACCAGTCAATATGCCTTGACATGCCTGTCTGTTAGCTACTATGCTATAGGTTAAGCTGACTTGTAGAAATGCGTTACCTGCTCAGGCAGAGTGTGAATATAGCGAAAGGCCCGCCTCTTTTAGGATAGAAGCTCACCATATCGCAAAAGGATAGTCTCGTATGTCCCCGCGCCTCACCGACTGGAGCATTGCACTCGCCGCCCTCCTCGCCTTCACGACCGGCGTGGTCAGCCTGGTGAGTGGTCTCCCGCAAGATTGGACCATCTTCATGCTGCATGGCATAGCTGGCCTCTGGCTGCTGCTGCTCCTGTGGGGCAAGCTGCGCCGCGTCTGGCCCCGACTGATCCATCCCCGGCGCTGGGATCGCCGCACCGTCTATGGGCTGCTGGCGCTGCTGCTGGTCACGGTGACGCTGGGAGCAGGCATATGGTGGGCCGCGGGCGGCGATTTGTACTTCGCCGGATTCAATCTGTTGAACTGGCATATTGCCATGGGCCTCGCGATCACGGCAGCCATCATGTTGCATATGCTCGCGCGCGCCAAACGGCTGCGCAAACGCGATATTGCCGGAAGGCGACAGGCTCTGTATTTCAGTGCCTTGCTCCTGGCCGGCGTGGCGCTCTGGCCAGGACAGCAGCTCACCCAACGTATCTTGAATCTGCCTGGCGCCAGACGGCGCTTCACCGGCTCGCGCGAGATGGGCAGCTACGCCGGGAACGTCTTCCCCACCACAAGCTGGGTTGCCGATCAGCCGCGTCCCCTGGATGCGCAGACCTGGCGGCTCTCGCTTGGCGGCGCCGTCACTACGCCCCGCGACTTCTCCTACGACGAACTGGCTGCGGCGGGTGATACCCTGGAGGCAACGCTGGATTGTACCGGTGGGTTCTATAGCACCCAGCGCTGGCGAGGTATCAGTATTGGACGCCTGCTCGACCAGGTTGCCCTTCATAAGGATGCGGGCTACGTGAGTTTCATCTCCGTAACGAGCTATCGCTGGAGCTTGCCGCTGGGGGAAGCGCGCACGGCGCTGCTGGCCACACATATCGACGAGGAGCCGCTTTCGTATGAGCATGGCTTTCCCCTGCGCTTAGTCGCACCGGGCCGTCGCGGCTTTGAATGGGTCAAGTGGATTACCCGTATTGAGGTACTGACCGCGCCTGATCCCGGAGAGGCTCTCAGCATCTTCACCAGCAGCTTCACCGATGCCGGGCGTGGAGGGTGAGAGCCAGTGCCGGTAATGCGACCTCGAACAGCTGATCCACAGAGGAGAAGAGTGATGGCAGATTATAGTGCATACGCGGTTGCGTGTATTAAGGCTCTTCAGGGTTGGTATAACACAAAGAATGGGCTTTGGAACAGTATGGGCTGGTGGAATGCGGCCAATGCTATTGAGGCATTGATAGACCATTCTCTTCTGACGGGCACGAATGTCTCTTCCAGCGTTATTACCAATACCTACGAGAGAAACGTGAAGAGCAAATTTTTTAGCAATTACTATGACGATGAAGGATGGTGGGCGCTGGCGTGGATCAAGGCATATGATTTGACAAAGGACGGGCGTTATTTAGACTCGGCTGAGACGATCTTCGAGGATATTTGCAAAGGATGGGACGATGTTTGTGGAGGTGGATTGTGGTGGAAAAAGGATCGAACGTATAAAGCTGCCATTCAGAACGAGCTCTTTTTGGCCGTTGCAACTCGCTTGTTTGAACGTAGGGCTGAGGCAACATACCTTGAGTGGGCCAACAAAGAGTGGGACTGGTTCCAAAACAGTGGTATGCTCAATGCTCAGAACCTTGTGAATAATGGCCTCAATGATGCTTGTCAAAACGATGGTAAACCTCCATGGACGTACAATCAAGGCGTTATTCTGGGCGCGCTGGTGGAAATGTACAAGATAAAGCAGAGTGGCGGTGAGACTGACGCGGCTCAATTTCTGCAACAAGCCGAGGCGATTGCGGACGCTGCGATAACAACGCTTGTGAATGAAAACGGTATTTTGATTGAGCCTTGTGAAGCAAATAATGGATGTGATGGCAATGGAACGCAATTTAAAGGGATCTTTATGCGTAATCTGGGGTATCTCTGTCGCACCCTGAGAGAAGAAAACAAGGACTCCGCTTCTTATGAGCGGTACCGACAGTTTATCGTCAAAAATGTTGATTCAATCTGGGCAAACAATCGCAATAGCCAAAATCAGTTTGGGTTGAAATGGGCAGGGCCTGTCGATGCAACCGATGCTTCCAGGCAATCGTCTGCATTGGATGCTTTTAATGCAGCCATCCCTTTTAGCTCCCTTCCTTGAAAGATGTCGAGGTAAGCGGAGCGTCAAGCTGACGCTGAAAAGTCGCCAAATTAATTACTCAAGAAGAGAATGGGAGAGTCCCGCTATGGCAGATGAGCAGATTTTGCGTAGGGTGAAGGTGGAGGGAGGCTATCTACGCTTTAGCTCGGCCCACTTTATCACCTTTGGTGGTAAGTGTGAACGGCTGCATGGTCATAATTATGGCGTGCTGGTTGAGGCGGAAGGCACGCTCAATGAGGATAAATTAGTCTTTGATTTTACCGTGCTGAAACGCCTTACCCGGGAAATTTGTCGTACATTGAATCATCGTTTCCTGTTGCCGCTGCATAATCCTCACCTGCAGCTGATTGAGTCTCCTGATGCCTGGGAGATCCATTTTCAGACCAAGCGCTATGTATTTCCTCGTACTGACGTGGTCGAATTGCCCATTGATAACTCATCGGCCGAGCGCCTGGCAGAATATATCTGCAGTGAACTTTACAGGATGCTGGCTGCTGAATATGATATCTCGAACCTGGATACGCTCATGGTTGGAGTTGAGGAGGCGCCAACGCAGATGGCCTACTATCGCAGGCCACTGCGTAACGAGACCTCATAAATTGATCTTGGTCTGTAGAACCTGGGCATGGATACGTACAGCCTCGGCCACCGTTGCAGAAAAGGTTTTCCAGGGCTCACTTGCAGGATCAACCAGTGCACTGATGCGATCATGGAAGGGGCTGCTTGTAGCTCCCTGGCGGGTAGATTCCTCGACCCGCACGGTATACTCTACCTCAGTGACCGCCTGGTTATACATACGCAGCGAGATTGGTTGTAACGTCTCGTCGACGAGTATGACGGCCGCACCGTAAATCGACGCCGGCTGCACCGTATCTACTACCCACCCGCCACTGTTGTACACGTTCATCGAAGCGGGATAGCCGGTAAAGTTCATCTCCTGCGAAAAAGGCTTATGCGTATGACCGAAGATAAAGGTAATATCTGCCGGTATGTTCTGCTTGTTTTCTGTGCGAATCTGTGCGAGCAGCATGGTTTCTATAAAAAAATGCAAACCATGCTGGGCATCAGGGCTTAACAACGCCGGTTGATGTTTTTCCAGCTCAGCCACGCCCCCGAGAATAATACCAAGTATCCACGCTAGCCCTTTCGTCTCAATGCCTTCGGCGAACTTCAGGTGGTTATATTGCTTAACCAGACTGGCCGAAAGGTTTGTAATAAGCTTTCCAAGCTGTTTCTTATCCTGCAGTTTGTCATAAAGCAAGCCAATATTGTGCCCGACATCGCCCGAACGGGCCATGGTTGACCAGAAAAAATCGATCCAGGCAAAGTTGTCTGCTTCGAGGTCATAGATAACTTTTGGCCCTGGACTCGTAGGGAAAATCATTGTATTCAAGTTACTCATCAGCGAGTAGAGGGACTCAATATAATGACCATGACTGAAAATGACACATTTCTGGCCATCGCTGCCAACAAGAGCGTAGTTCGGGTAGACGATGCTGATAACAGCATCCTTCAAGTGCGGGTAGCGCTGAATCAGGTCGGTCACGAAGTAGCCGCGCACTAAATCAGGAGAGAACATTTTTGTCGTATGCCAGGGAATATCGAGATGGCTACCCGGCGGAATGCCGTCGATGAAATTCACATACTGCGTCTCGCGAGCATTCTCCCAGAGGTGATGGTCGTGATTGCCGGGGAGATAGATGATGTTTTTATCAAAGAGCGCCTCGCCATCCTTTGGGAAGATTAACTCGATGAAGCGCTCAAAAACCATGGCCGCCTCGTTGGTTTCGGCCAGGGCCAATTCGAGGATATCGCCATTGAGGATCAGGGTAGGTTTTTCCTTGCTTTCATTGTGCGCAATAAGCTCCCTTAAGCAGGCGACGAGCTGGGTCAAAACTGGGCTGGGTGTAGTAGTGTCAGTTAAGATACTGCCTGGTTGTATCCTGGTTAACACACTGTCATCTGCGGCCAGGTGCATATCTGATAAACACACGTAACGGATGTCGGGCATAGTATTCCTTCTTTCCCTGCTGCTCCGACGCAAGCAGAAAACTCATCTAACTACCAGCTACTGACTCTTAGCTCCTGGTCCGTAGGTATCCCATAGCTCACCAAGAAAGAAGCGTCCAAAGTGGAACAGTGTGCCTGCCTTGTCGGTAATCGAGTGTGCGTTGGTCACTTGCATGCTCGAGACCATTTTCGTGAAGGAACCCATGTCTATCGTCAGGATACCCGCTCCCACAATAGGCCCACTGCGGTCGGTACCCTGGTGTAGCGTTGTATAGAGAGTCGTTGTATCCCGCCATAGGTCATAGATCGGGTCATTCCGAACCTCTTTCCGCCCGGCAAGGTAGTAGTCCTGGCCAGCATGGGCAAAGGCAAGCTCGTAGACCATCAGCTTGCGCTTTGGGTCATCTGTCGGCGAGAAGAGATTAAATACACCACTTTTGGCAGGCATGTTCTCCTCGAAAGGGGTAAAACTTACCTGGCCAATGATGTCGCCGTAATGATTTGGGTCAGCGATAAAGCGATCGAGGTCATGGATATTGATGGCGCAGGTGATACGAAGCGTTGTACCTGCCGCCTTGCCCTTCTCGGCACCGACATGAGGGTCGGTCTCGCCGAGGGCGAATGGACCTGCCATGGTCTCATGAAAGGCAATGCCTGCCTTGTCATCCTGCATTTTCGTAACCTCCGGTGAAAAAGAAAGCCCCTCGTTGTGCATCCCTACGAGGTAGCGCATTGCATCCGCATATCCCATGTCGATGAGGGTGGCGGTGTCGATGTGACCCAGGTAGAGATCTGGATCGAGGGGTAAAGGATAAAAAGGTTTAATGAGGTGCAGCTTGATGGGCTGTGTCTGCCCATAGGCTTCTTCTCCCCGAATAATGCGACTATTCAGTTCGTTGATATATTCAAACTCCTCGAATAGCTTGCCGTTGGCACTTAGTTCGATCATGTGTACATACTGGTTGAACGCCCCCGTCTTGTACCCACCTGTGTTACCGATACACCAGACCACCCAGAGCTCCTCAGCACCACGCTTGACCGCCTCCGTAAGATTTGCATCCTTGATCCAGACCGAATCAACATACAGATTCCCATTCTTTGGCACTGGCGGCATAAAGATGGGTAGAGAGATACCGGCTATCAGCAGGTCCAGATCTATTGTGTCGTGTGTGATGACCTCGTTAGTTTTGCGCGTGTAATTACACACGTTGAAGGTGCCAAGCATACCCTGTGCAGCGTTGATTGACGATACGTCAATACCAAGGTGAGGAAAGACGCTGTTTCTGATGCCGTCAGCCGTACCCATAGCAAGCATATCATAAACCTTAAGATACGCCTCGAAGGGCATGAAATGGACGAAGTCATGTACTTTCAGGGTGCGCCAACGATCGCACATCTCGGTTGGTGAGAGTCCTGAGAACAACATGGCAAGATTGATAGTGCCACCTGATGTACCATCAGCATGCACAAAGCGTAGCCCTGACTCGATGAGAGCGCGTATCACCCCGGCCTGGTATGCCACGCGCATACCACCACCGGCCAGGATAAGGGCGCGTTTCGGTCCAGTGTACTCGTCGTCTGGCGCGGCGTATAGTTTATGTCCTTGCTCGTTCATACCTTCTTCTCGCTTAAGACCTATGTACGCGATACAGGGGCAGTATCAGCGGCTATGTCACGGTTGATAAAGGTTGAACTCTCTTCTGACACATGTTGAGTTCGCGCCCAATACCACATGATGAGTACGCCTGATAAGAAGTCAAAGCTTGCAACCAGAAGCGCTAAGGGGGAAAAGATGGCCCTTCTCACGCCTATAGCGACCGCGATGCTAGCACCGAATTTCTGTAGTCCTGCCCATAAAACCAGGACGCGATTGTCCGAGTGGCTAAGTAGAGCATGTAGAAGAGCCCCACCAACCACGACCATAAACATTCCAATCGTGCCGAAAAAGTGCCTGCTGGTCGGTGTATTTTGCGCAGAAAGCCCGCGCAACAGCACCTTCGGCACGAGTAATTGCACGAAGCCGCTGAGGACAGTCAGGCCCGATATTGCTACCAGGCTCCAGTAGTGCCAATTCCTTGTTTTCATTGCTCTGCTCCTGCTATGTATACGTAATAAGCGAAGTAGACCATCATGCTCAGCCACTGGATGGTCCAGAGACCGACGCGGATTTTATTCAAGAAGATCCACTCATTCAAAATGCTCTTAAGTTGCACAGGATCGGTGATGCCTTTGCTCATCAGATCGTTAAGTGGTAGGATGACGACGATGGTCAGGCCGGTTGCAAGCAAGATGCCTGCCAACACAATGATTGGTACCCAGCGTAGTGCGCTCTTCCATTCTGCGATGAGCATAACAACCGCCAATATGATCATCAGCGTGGTCATGTAGGTAAAGAACTGTGTTGCGAGAGTAACCTGAGGGACAAACTGCATGTAGTAGTTATTAACCGTTAGCTGTGGCGCAATTGGAAATGAAAACAACAGAAGTGACCAGCCCGTCCCCAGGTATATCGATGCACAAAGGAATAACAGCGCGTTATTGAGAATGAGGAGTGTTTTTTTCAGGCCGACACTATTCAGGCCCGTACTTTTCAGATTCACACTATTCATAATTCACTCATCTTTCCTATGACCCGACTCTTTGGGGTGCCGGTGCTTCGGGTGGCGCTAGCCACTCCTGGCTTAGACCGAGGTTGACGACGCTCTCCAATCCCTCTGGGGCCTCCTGTGGAGGAGTTTCGTAGCTCAGAAACCAGCTATCGACGTGTTAAAGACTTGCGCTCGCGGATGATCACCGATGGTTAGGCGGGCCGAGCCTTTTTTCAGCAGGGAGAAACCTAACTTAGCCTTGAAATGGATCTGGGATTTCATGAGCATGCCACGGAACTGGCAATAGTTTATGGCACCCATGTTGAGTGGCAGCCAGGCTCTCTTCGGGCGGTCAATCTCGATTTTCATCACCAGCTGGCCATCCAGGTCGTACTGGCTACTGACAGTCCGGTCGGTAATAATGTAACTGAGGTTGGCCTGGTGCTTGGGCATACCCCATATGCCCTTACCTCCCTTAACCGAGATCTCGGTACTCACCGGTAGATCGTACACGTATTGCCCCGTGCCGAAAGGCTTCATGAAGAGAACGGGAAGCAGACCTGGCGGCTGTTTTGCCCCATGGGTGCAGGCGATGGCGATGCTAAACTCAATGTACTTACCGATATTCGTGTCAAGGTATTCAATAACCGTGATCACGAGTAAAGCCCGCCGCCCTAAACGCAAGAGGTGAATCTCATTGCCTGGTAGGAGTGCCTGCGCTTTATCGGCATCGATGGTGTAAATGGCCATCAGGGCCGGCGAGTTTTTCCCCTCGACGGGCATCTGGAAAGGGATGCCGTCAACGAGAGCGTACCGCCCTGTCTCTCTATTTATGCGCTCTGGAATCATCTGGTATCCTCCTCTGTCTCTTTCAGGATTTGTCCAACTCTTGAAGCATGAGCGGGAATATATCTTTGGCGGCGTTCTGACCCATGAAAACATCCAGGTGACTATAACGGGGTAAGATGTGCAAGGAGTGGTAGTTCCGGTGGTGCTTGTCGAAAAACTCGAAACTGCGCACCTGGCTCTCTGCCAGGAAGCAGAGGTTCTTCTCCCCAGCAAAAAAGGAGATTCGGGCGTCCGTCTCGGGCGGTTGAGCCACGTAGTCTACTGGTAGTGCTCGTTCTCCTTCCACAGAAACCAGGTGTCCCACGCGGATGCAGCGGGCCATCTGCTCGAAGAAGCTCATAGGTACATGCGCAAATTCATTTTTGAGCCACTCGTGTGTCTCGTCGTTGAGGTTTTCGTGAAGCCACAGTGCCGGGAAGCCAGTGCCGTACGTAAAACTCACTTCCTTGCAGACAGGGTTGTCACACTCGCGATGCGTCATTTCTACGAATAAGTCGATGGCTTTAGCAGTGAAGCCTTGTGCGTGCAAACCCCACTGGGGATTGAGATATTGCGTAAAAGGGGTCACAAAAGGCAGGATACGCTCTATTTTGAAGCCGGAGAAGACCGGCACGATGGTGTGCAGCGAGA
>WNGR01011941.1_pt1 | contig 11738 bp, 12 predicted proteins | sample 5407581 | NCBI WGS metagenome assembly WNGR01 (sample SAMN13153383, study PRJNA577476) | soil metagenome | isolation source: 80 cm soil or saprolite under Garry oak tree replicate 2 | place: USA:California | collected 2016-06-15
TCGCCGCCTGCATCGAGCGCTGGCGCGACGCCGCCGCCTACGCCCTGGAGACGAAAGCATGGCTCACCGGGGGCGGATTCGTCGCGGCGTTCCTGTTGCAGATTGCGCTTCTCGCACATAGTCTGACCCTGACCGAGTGAGCCGACGGGAAGGACTACCGCGGCGCGATGCCAGATGAACCCGTCCCGGCGATCGAAGCGCCCCTGCTCAAGCAGCTCTATGCGGATTGGCAGGCGCGGCGCCGCGGACGGACAATGCCGGCACGAGAGGATTTCGATCCGCTCGACCTGAAATACATCCTCGGCAAGCTGTAGCTGATCGATGTCCTGCAGCGGCCCCCGCTCTATCGCTTCCGCCTCGTTGGCACCGAGCTGGTCGTGCGATCGGGCGTCGATCTCACAGGCAAGACGCTCGACGACTATCCCGATCCCGAGTATCGCGAGTTCATGCGCCAGCGCTACACCGCGGCCGTCGTCGCCCGGTACCCGCTCAGCTCGATCCAGACGCGCCTCGTCGTCGACAAGCGCATCCGCCGCTACGAGGCGCTGCTCCTGCCGCTCGCCGCAGACGGCGAGACCGTCGACATGCTGATGATCGGCATCGTCTATCTATAGAACTGCCTATGACGAGCACGCAGCGTCGCGATACTCGATCGCCAGCACCTCGATGCGCTCTAGCCCGGCAGGGGTCCGCAGATCCACGGTATCGCCTTCGCGCGCCTTGCGCAGCGCCCGGGCGATCGGCGAGATCCAGCTGACCTGACCGTGTGCCAGATCGGCTTCGTCGACGCCGACGATGGTAACGGTGCGCGTCATCCCGCGCGCGTCGCCATAGGTCACCGTGGCGCCGAAGAATACCTGATCGCGGTTCTTCTGCTGCGCCGGATCGACGACCTGGCTGTTTTCTAGTCGCTTGACGAGGAAGCGGATGCGCCGATCGATCTCGCGCAGCCGCCGCTTGCCATAGATGTAGTCGCCGTTCTCCGAGCGATCGCCGTTAGCCGCCGCCCACGACACCACCTCGACCACCTTCGGCCGCTCGACGCGGCTAAGCTGCCGCAGCTCGTCGCGCAGCTGCCCGTAGCCTCGTGGCGTCATGTAGTTCTTGGCGCCGTCCGGCAGAGCCGGTGCATCGTCGGATGCTTCCCCGGCAATCTCGTCAGCGCTGCCGCGACCCTCGCTCATCGAGCGCGACTATCGACGCAAGAAGCGCGTCCCGCAACCCCGCAGCACGAACGCCATTGGACGCGTCAGACACCCCAGGCGAACGCCGCCCAGCCGACGATGACGCAGCCGCTAACGGCCAGGCCCATGACCAGCTTGTCCCAAACATCCATCTCTTGTACCGGTCCGTGTGCCGCTTCGCTGCGCATCTCAGACTACTCCCGCCAGCCTGAGCATGCCGCCGGTCGTCACGATCAGCCCGCTCAAGACGATACTGAACGCCGCGATCGCGCCGATGATCAGGAAGCAAGCATCGAAACGTTCTGCCAAGGTCCGCCGCATCACTCTAGCCCCGCTGACATACCCATCCGAGGACGGTTGCTGTCCTCTAATTGGAGAAATAGCGGGGGGCGATCGGCAGTTCTGTGAGTCTCTTCACATTTAGCGGGATTTTTTCGCCAAATGGTAGCGGCGTACCGGGTTGCCACACTGCGGCGGCGGCGCGCAAAAGCGGGCCCTGCCGCGAGGGCAGGGCCCATGGAGAAGGTGCTTGTGGCTACCGCATAGGCGGGTGAGCCATCCTCGCTGCGAAGCATTGAAGCTCCGTTAAGTCCGCCGCCTAATCAGGACTCGATAGGCCGGCGCAGATCGAATCCCGCAGATCGAGTCCTCGCGAGGCCAGGCCCGGCGATCAAATTCGCCGGGATGGAATCATTGTGCCCGGCGCGGCGATGATCTAGAGACCGCAGGCCCCTCCGCCGCCGGAGCACTCTTCTTGACCGACAAGATATCGGACGCGACGCTTCTCGCGGGCGCTGCTCTGGTCATCCCGAGCATCGCGATGATCGCGCCGCTTGGCATCGCGCCGCTGCTCGCGGTGCTCGCGCTTGCGCTGCTCGCCATCGAGCCGCGCCGTCGCCTGATCCTGCAACCGCCGCTGTTGCCGCTGGCGGCCCTCCTTACCGCCCTGGCGCTCTGGGGCGCCCTCTCGGCGTCGTGGTCGATCGTCCCGGCGCACAGTCTTTTCGAGGCGGCGCGTTTCCTGTTGCTCGTGATCGCGGGATTGGTCGTCGTCGCCGCCGCGCTGACGGTCGACGACGCGGGCAGCGCGCAGGTCGGACGCACCAGCCTTCTCGGCTTCGCGCTCGCCCTCGCCGTTGTCACAATCGAGCTCGTCGGCGATTTCCCGATCCGCCGGGCATTGTCGAGCGTGGCGCGCGACGCGATCGGCCTCAACGTGCTCGACCGCGGCGCAACGGTGCTGTCGCTCGCCTGCTGGGCCCCGGTGCTGTTTCTCGCCCAGCGAGGTCGCGGCCTCGCCGCCGCCTTGGTCGTCCTCGCCACGCTCGCCATGCTCTATCGGCTGCTCAGCCTCAGCGCGGTTCTCGGCGGCGCCGCCGCCGTCGCCAGCTTTGCCCTCGCTCGCTGGCGGCCGCGCGCGACCGCGGCGCTGCTTGCCGGCGGATTTGCCCTCCTCGCGGTGATCCTGCCGTTGCGGGCGCCGACGCGCGATACGGTGATCTGGCTGAGCGAGGAGGCGCCCTGGCTGCGCAAATCGGCGGAGCACCGGCTGGTCATCTGGCGCTTTGCCAGCGATCGAATCGCCGAAAGACCGCTGCTCGGCTGGGGGATGGACGCGGCGCGCGCCATCCCCGGGGGGAAAACGGATATCCGCGACTACCTTAACCTTCCGGCGATCCCCGATCTGGAGGGTGGCGTCATGCCGTTGCATCCGCATGACGCCATCCTGCAATGGTCGCTCGAGCTTGGCATCGGCGGCACGCTGCTGGGCGGTGCCATCGTCGTCAGTGCCATCTTGCTCGCCGGCTTCGCCGGCACGGCGGCGCGCGCCGCCCGCGCCACCGGTTTGGCGGTGATCGCCGCCGCTCTGCCGCCGCTTCTGCTCAATTTCGGCGTCTGGCAGGCCTGGTGGCAGTCGACGCTCTGGCTGGTGGCGGCGCTCGTCATCGCCGTTGCCGGCGCGCCACCTCGCGGTGCGCCAGTCGCGCCCGAACGGTAACGGTCGTCTCGCCTCGCGGCGAGGTGGGGCCTAGCCGCTAGGCGGACGCGGCCCTTGGCGCCGGGTCGACGCAGCCGGGCGCGACGGCAAGCACATCGCCCGCCAGCGAGAAGACGATGCGGGTTCCCTTGTCGGGTTCGCTCTCGAGCCTGAATTCGCCGTCCATCAGCTCCACCAGGCGCTTGGCGAGCGGCAGGCCGAGACCGGTACCCTCGTGCCGTCGAACCTGCGAGTTCTCGATCTGACCGAACGGCGTGAGCGCGATCGGGATCTGCTCCGGCGCGATGCCGATGCCGGTATCGGCGACGGCAATCCAGACGCGGCCGTCGGCCCGCCATCCGGTGATAGTGATACGGCCGCCATCCGGCGTGAATTTCAGCGCGTTCGATACGAGGTTGAGTAGCACCTGGCGCAACCGCCCGGGATCAGCGCGGCCGACGAGGCCGGGCGGGACCGTGATCTCGAGCGCGAGGCCGAGCCCGACGGCGCTGTCATGGACGATGCGGCGCACCGTCTCCATCACCGGCGCGATCTCCGTCGCTTCGAGGCGAACCGCGATGGCGCCGGCCTCTGCCTTGGTCAGATCGAGGATATCGTTGACGACATCGAGAAGATGCGTGCCGGCGAGATGGATATCCGCGGCATAGCCGCGATATTTCGCATGACCGAGCGGTCCGAAGACCTCGCGTTCCATGACTTCGGAAAATCCGAGGATGGCGTTGAGCGGCGTCCTCAGCTCATGGCTCATATTGGCGAAGAACTCGGATTTGACCCGGTTTGCCGCCTCCGCCAGCGCGGCACGCTCGATCGCCTGCTCGGCTTCGCGGATCGCCGTGATGTCGGTCGAGGCGACGATCAGCAGGGCGCGGCCGCCGACCTCGCAGCTTTGCCGCTGATTGATGTAATAGTACGACTTGCCATCGACGATCAGCGGGCGTTTGCCGCTGATCAGCTGGTTCGGCGCGCGGCGCGCGGCGGCGTCCCATTCCTGGATCTGATGGGCGTCCTCCGCCGACATCAGGTCCTCGATTCGGCTGCCGATGATCTCGCTCCGCCGCCGTCCGAACTGGCGCTCCATCGCGCCGTTGATGAGGAGATAGCGGCCGTTTTCGTCCTTCACCGCGATCGCCGACGGCGTGACCTCGAGCACGGTCGACAACAACGCCGCCTGCTCCGCCAGATCGCTCTCGCGGCGGCGGCGACGGGTGGCTTCGCGGAGGAGGAGCACGACGAATATGACGATCACCAGGGTCAGCGCGGCGGCCATCAACAAGCGGCGATGCAGCTCGTCGTCGAGCCCGGCCAGTACGTCGTACATGCCCAAGCCGACGATGACGACGAGAGGAAATCCGGGTACCACCAGGGCGCTGCGGATGCGCTCGACCCCGTCGATGGCGCCGTAGCCAATGAAGGTCGCCTGCGCCGCCGCGCCGAGAGCCTCGCGCCATTGTCCGCGACCGATGTCCTGGCCGACCGTGGTATCGGCGCCCGCCCGCCGGGCGCGCACGATGCCGTCGCGGCCGACCAGCAGCGCGACGCCGCGGGGGCCGAGATCGACGGTCTCGAAGAACTGGCCGAGGCTGGACGGATCGATCGAAACGACGACGACGCCGGCGAAGCTACCGTCGGCGCGCTCGAGGCGGCGCGTTACCTGGAAGGTCCAGCGGCCGGACATGCGGCCCGGCAGCGGCACGCCGATATAGGGTTGGGCGGCGCCGGCATCGAGGTGATGGCGAAAATGCGCGCGGTCGGCGATGTTGGCCCGGCTCTCCGCCGGGCCGAAATTAGTCGCCCGGATCACACCGTCGGCATCGGCCAGCGAGACCCGCACCGCAAGTCCGGCAAGGAAGCTCGAATGGTCGAGCCATGCCGGAATGTCGAAACGCTCTGGCGCCGCCTCGTGCTCAGCCTTGATTGCCAGCATGATTTGGTCGAGCGCGGTCATCGTTCGGCCGATGTGCTCGCGAAAGGCAATGGCGAGATTGGCCGTATCGCGTCCGGCCTGGGCGATGCGCAACTCGCGCTGTGCCGCCGATTCGGCGAGCACATTCGCCCACAAGATGAGGAGGATTCCTGCTCCGCAGGCCAGAATGGACAGGCCTAACCCGCCGAGCCGCGATATCAGGCCAATCTTCACCGTTCTCGCTCGCGGCAAGCGCGCCCCCTCTGAAGCATTAGCGAGTGCCTGGGAAGGAGATCGGTTGCGCAGTCTGTTTCCGACCCCGCGAGCTTGCCCGGGAACGGTTAACATCGGCTTAAGAAATCTGTCCGAGACTGAAAGGGCGGCTGAAATGAGGGCCGTCCAAGTGAATCGGTTCGTGAAATTCGTTAATTGACTGGTAATTTTCAAAAGTTACCTTAGAATCGAGTTCCATCATCGGCCCTGAGGACTTGCCAGATGATCGATATGTTCCAGCGCCTTTACGATGCTGTCCTCGCCCGACGCGGACGCGACCCGTCGACGTCGAGAACGGCAAAGCTGCTCGCCGCCGGCCGCAACAAGATGGCGCAAAAGGTCGGCGAGGAGGCGGTCGAGGTCGCCATCGACGCCGCGAGAAACAGTCGCGCGGGGGTCGTTACCGAGAGTGCCGATCTCATTTATCACCTCGTCGTCCTGTGGGCCGAAATGGGTATCGAGCCCGCCGATATTTGGGCCGAGATGCAGCGGCGCGAGAAGGCGTGCGGCATCGCCGAGAAACTACCAAAGCAGGCCGCCTGATACCGACCCTCCTGCCGATGGTCGCTCTCTGAATCGCCTCATCCGGCGATGGAATTGTTGCTTTGCTAGCCTCGCGGGTCTTGCCGGCGGCGGCGAACTAAGCTTTTCTCCCAGGCATGGTGATGCGATCGACGCTGAGGCGGCTACGTGCCGGCGCGCTGGCCGGCGCGCTGGTGGTGGCGCTCGCCACGCCGTCGATCGCCCAGAACGCCAGCGTGACGCTGCTCCACGTCAACGACGTCTACGAGATCTCGCCGGTCAAGGGTCAAGGCGGCCTTGCCGAGTTGATGACGCTGCTACGCCAGGAACGCCAGCAGCACAAGGACACGATCACTGTGGTTTCCGGCGATTTCCTCTCGCCGTCGATCCTGTCAGGCATCACCAAGGGCGCGCAGATGGTCGAGTTGTTCGGCGCGCTCGGCGTCGACCTCGTCACCTTCGGCAATCATGAATTCGATTTCGGACCCGATGTCCTGAAGAGCCGCATCGCCGAATCGAAGTTCCCGTGGGTCGGCACCAACGTGCTCGATGCCGCCGACCAGCCCTTTGGCGGTGCCGTCCCGACATTCATCAAAGCGGTCGGCGACGTCAAGATCGGCTTTCTTGGCATCGTCACGCCGGAAACCCATCATCTGTCGAGCGCCGGCCCGACGGTCCACTTTGCCGACCCGGTCGCCGCCGGTAAGGCGGCCGCCGCCGCGTTGCGGCAAGCCGGCGCGAACGTCGTCATCGCGCTCACCCATCTGAATTTCGAGGAGGACCGCGCGCTGTCGCGCGCGGTTCCCGGAATCGACGTCATCCTGGGCGGCCATGATCACGACCCGATCACCTTCTACGAGCACGGTGTGCTCCTGCACAAATCCGGATCGGACGCGCGTTTTCTCGGCGCCGTCGATCTAGATATCCGCACCGAAGAGACGAGCAGCGGCAAGCGGACCAGCGTTCGGCCGTCCTGGCGAATGATCGCCAATGCCGGGATCGCACCCGATCCGGCGGTCGCCGCCATCGTCAAGACCTATAACGATCGGCTCGATGCTGAGCTCGGCAGCGTCATCGGCAAGACCACGGTCGAGCTTGACAGCAGGATCGACACGGTGCGCACAGGCGAGGCACGCATCGGCAATCTCATCGCCGATGCCCTGCGCGACAGTCTCGGCGCCGATCTCGCGATCACCAATGGCGGCGGCATCCGCGGCAACCGGGTACTCGCCGCCGGTACCGCACTGACCCGCAAGGATGTCCTGGTCGAGCTGCCGTTCGGCAATCTCGAAATCCTCATCGAGCTGCGCGGCGCCGATCTCCTGGCGGCGCTCGAAAGCGGCGTCGGCGGCGTCGAGCAGAAGGCCGGGCGCTTCCCGCAGATCTCCGGCATGACGGTGACCTACGACCCCAAGGCCGAAAGCGGCAAGCGGATCCGCGAGGTCAGCGTCGGTGGGCGACCGCTAGCGCCAGAGGCACTCTATCGCGTCGCGACCAGCGACTACATGGCGGGCGGCGGCGACGGCTATGCCGCGCTGAGCCGCGGCAAGGTGCTGACCGACCCACGTTTTGCCAAGCTGATGGCGACAGCGGTCAGCGACTACATCGCGCGGCAGGGTACCGTCGCACCGCAACTCGAAGGCAGGATCACCGCGCGTTAAGCCAATCTAAAGCAGCGCGGGCGTTTCATCGGGCACCGAGGATCATCGATGCCCGTACCTTCCCGCCTATGGCCCATCGCGGCCTGGATCGCCGCGATGCTCGCCCTCGCCGCACCGGCGGCTGCCATGGACGCCTATTGGACGGAGCCCGCTTACGAGGTCTACCCGCTCAAAGGGCCGGACCGGGCGCTCGGCCTCGTCATCTGGAATCACGGCGTCAACGGACAGCTGCCGCAATACAAAGGGCCGCCAATTCCCGCGATGCAGGCGCTCGCCGCGCGCGGCTGGGACGTCATCAAGCTCAACCGCAACCCGGTCTGGGAGAACACCTGGTCGAATGCCGGCCAGCGTCACGTGGCGCGCGTCGTCGAGGAGGTCGCGGCCGCGCGCCAGCACGGCTATCGCCGAATCATCATCGCCGGCCAGTCCTACGGCGGCGCCATCGCCTTGGCGGCGGCGGGCGCAATCGAAGGGCTGTGGGGGGTGATCGCCGCCGCCCCCGGTACCGGCCAGGAGATGCGCAGCGACAACGTCATCACCGACAAATGGAGCAACGCAATCGCGCAGCAGACCTACGAGGAGCTGCGGGTCGCCAACGCAACGCGGCTAGTCGTCGTATTTCCTGACGCCGACGAGTTCATCGGCATCAAGCGTGGCACCGAAGCGCGCGCCATCCTCGGCGAAAAGTCGCTTCCTTTCCTCATCGTCGACGAGACGGCGCCGCTCAAGGGGCATCACGGCGCCTATGCCGACGCCTTCAACCCCTATGTCACGTGCATCGGTCATTTTCTCGATCCGGCGACCGAGACGGCGCGCGGCGAGTTTCGCTGCAGCCACGACGAGTTCGCCGCCGTGCGCGGCGCCATCCGCGCGGTCAAGCCCGAGGCGCTTGCCAGCGACGGCGCGCGCTGGTTCGGCTATTTCGAGAAATCCGGACAGGAGATCGTGCTCACCGTACCGCGCAACGAGAGCGGCGCAACACCGGTCGTCGAATACGCCTGGGGTAAGGGTCTTCTCGACAAGTTCAGGCCCGGCGTCGCCAGCCTGCCCGCCGAACGCCGCAACGGCACGTTGACCCTGCGCCTTGTCAATGGCGCGCTGGTCGAGGCCGATCCGACTGCCGACGGCGGCATGCATCTGACCTTCACCAAGACCGGTCAGCCGCCGCTCGTCGCCAACCTTCGGCGGGTCGCCGACTAAGGACGACTTGCCGCCCTCGGTCCCGTCCGCCTTCGCTTACGGCTGCGCCTTGGCCGTGAAGTCGAAGGCGTTGCGCATGTCGCTCGCGGCGGCGTCGCGCTCGCCGAGCGGTGCCACATCGAAGCGCTCCTCGATCAGCTTGAGGATCGAGGTGTTGTCGTAGCTCGTGTGGTCGACGTAGTGCCGCTTGGCAAAGGGCGAGATGATGACGGTGGGCACGCGGATGCCGGGCCCCCAGCGATCGGCCTTGGGCGGCGCCCCGCAGGCAGGCTGTCGCTGTCGATGGCGTTGAGAAAATCGACCTCGTCCTTGAGATGCTCGCGGCGCGCCGCCGTGCCATCGCCATAGGCGGTGAAATAGGCGAAAGGCTGATGGTGGTACTGGAAACTGGGATCGGCAGTGCCAGCGAGCGCCGCGTTCCAGCCACCGGAATACCACACCCAGGTGATGTTCTTCGCCGACAGCCGGTCGCCGATCGTCGGCATGTTCTGCGGCGGCAGCAGCCGGGATGGGTCGGTGATCGTCGGCGAATGCGGCGAATAGGCCGTCTGCATCGTGTTGACGGCGAAACCGTCAGGAGTGACGGCGCCGTCCTTGACCAGCTTGCCCTCCGGCCCAAGGGTCGCGACGAGGTCCGCCGGTGCATTCTCGTAACGCGGTGTGCAGGCGCAGATTGTCCAGAAATGATTGAGGAAGGAGCCACCGAGCGCGGCGTGGAAAAAATTGTCGGCGAGGGTGAATTCGCGCGCATAGCTCCATAACCGCATCCGCCGCCCGTCGTGATAGCCCATGGCAAGCCCCTGGGCGTCGGAGATCGCGGCGAATCTGTCCATCTTGCCGCCGTCGATCTGCTCGATCTCTTGGTAGTAGCGATGAACGAGGTCGGGGACCTTCTCCGACTGCTTGACGTACTTGTCGATCAGGAAGGGACGATTCGGCAGATCGGCGGGAAAGCGCGGATCGGGACCGGGCGGCTTCTTGTAGGCATCGAAAGGCGGCGGCAGCGTGGCATAGGGTTTGCCGTCGCGATCGACCTGACGGGCGGCGGTGCCCGCCTTCGCCCGGCCGTTCGCACCCGGAAAATCACCGAACAGATTGTCGAAGCTGTGATTCTCAAGATAGATGACGATGACATGCTGGAGGCGCTCGAGCCCCTGTGGGGCATGGCCCGCCCGCGGTCCCGCCGCGCTGCTCTGGGCAGCGGACGAGGTCGCCGATCCGACGATGGCGAGGATGGCGCCGGTGACGATTGAGGCGATGCGGTGCATGTCTGTGGCCCCCCTTGAGCGCGCGTTCGGGGCGGTCATGCCGCCCCGTGGCGATAGAAGACCGCGCGACGGTTGCCCTTTTGTGACAGAGGCGCATTTGATCGTCCAGCCGGGCGGCGCCGCAGCGCCGGGGACTTACGCCATCGCGCCGGCGGCTGCGTTTTCCTGGAGTTTGGCCAAGAGGTAGTCGAGGTCTTCGGCGCCGATCGCCTCGAATTGCGTCAGGATGCGCTCCAGCACGCGACGGCGGTGACGTTCGCGATCGTTGTCGCCGCCATCAAACGGCGTCTCGCGGGCCACCTCGATGGCCACACGAAACGCCGGGTAGAGTTCCTCGGGCAGGCCGGAACGGGCATAGAGCGACTTCAGCCCGAGGCGGCCTGGATCATGGATCAGCAGGCGCGCATTGTCGATTAGCAAGCCGGTCAGCTCGGCGAAGGCGGCTTCGAGGAAGGCCAAGTCGCCGAGACAGAGCGTGCGCAGGATGAGCGACGCGGTGAGCCGGCCATGGGCATTCAGTTGGCGCGCCAGGCGCTCGGCATCCCCTGCCGCCGCGCCGGCGGAGAGCAGCCCTGCGGTTGCGCGCTCGCGGATCCGGATGATCAGGTCGCTGGCGGCGCCGGTCGGCAGATCGCCACGTTGGGCCAGCGTGTCGCGCAGTGAATCGGAGGCCAACGCGACGAGGCGTTCGAGCACCACCGCCGGCAGCACCTTGCGTCCGGCCAATGGCTTTTGGATCGCATCGTCGCCCGGGTAGCGATCAAGGACCCGGCGCAATACGTCGGCATCGAGTTCGGCCCCGTCATTGCCAACGAGGCGGGCCACTGCCGCCGGATTCGCCGCCTCGACGATGGCTTGGGCGACGATTGCCGGGACCGCGGCGCGGCCGGCGATTGCGAGCTGCTTGCCGGCGCCGTCTTGGCGGATGATCTCGAGCAGATCGGCATCGGTCAGCACTGCGGAATGCTGCAGGATCGGCAATGCCACTTCATCGATGTCGCGCGCCAGGGCCAAGGCGACATCATGCGGCAAATCCCGCGATTCCTTGAGATGCTCGGCGAGCGCCTGGCGCACGCGTTGGGCCGCGTCCTGCGCCAGGGCGCGAAAGATATCCTCGGCAATTCGGCGTTCGGCTGCGGTCAGGCTACCGGCCTCGAACTCCCTAGCAAGCGCGGTCGCCATATCGGCACGTGCATTCGCCGACGGGTCGGCAAGCAGCCGTTCGACGTCCGATCTCGCCAAAAAACCTGCCATCGCCTCGCAGCCCGGTCGCAATTATCGTCATTCGCCGGCGCACAATGCCAACGCAGCATCCGGTATTGTCGCGGAGAGCGATTAAGAGTCTGTAAATCTTCGCGGCAGAAGGCGGTGTCAGGCGGCCCGGCGCAGTGCCAGGTCGATAAGGCGGAGCTGTTCGGCGATGTCGATCTCGATAGTCGACGCCACTTCGAGCCGGCGATCCTCGAAGACATGGACCTTGCCGCGATGGCGGCGACGCCAATTCATTATCGCCGAGTCGCGGGCGTGCAGCAGCGCCGCCATTTGCGGTGAGAACAAACAGAACATCGCCGAGAGCCAGCGGTTGAGCGGCCAGGATGGCCGCGCCAAGTCGATGACGAAGCGGTCGAGCATGGCACAGACATCGGCCGCCGCGTACCAGGTTTCGCCGGTGACCCAGCGGTTGGTGGTGAACAGCCGCACCGGCGCGCCGTTGCGGCCCATGGCGAT
>WNGR01007274.1_pt1 | contig 11737 bp, 11 predicted proteins | sample 5407581 | NCBI WGS metagenome assembly WNGR01 (sample SAMN13153383, study PRJNA577476) | soil metagenome | isolation source: 80 cm soil or saprolite under Garry oak tree replicate 2 | place: USA:California | collected 2016-06-15
TCCCGACACTCGCAAGAGCCCTCCAACGTCCACCTTAACCCCTTTTCCGTTTCCGCTGATCGAGGCGAGACCTCCCACGTCGAGGGAGTTGAATGATAGGTCTGCTCTGCTCTCGAACTTTCCCCCCACGTCGACATCTCCTCCCTCGCCGCCTTCGGTGAGTGTTGCCAGTCCGCCGACATCGATCTTGGCGAACTTGAGGGGTTTGGTCGATTCGAATTTTCCGCCCACGTCCACGTCTTTGCTGACTTCTCCGCCGCCGATCCGGGCCATTCCTCCGACATCGAGCTGCGAGCACTTTACGAGGCCGGCTATGTCGACGCTCCCTCCAACATCCACCTCATCGACGTCGGCTGCTCCCTGGACCTTGAATGAGCCGCCTACGTCCACCTTCTTTCCCATGATGTTTCCTCTGACTTCTAGGACGCCGCCAACGTCGAAGTCGTCTGCTCGGGCGTTTCCGCCGACCCACAGGGCTTTGTCGATGTTGACTGTGGCCGCGTCGAGTGAGCCGTCGATGGATAATTGTCCGTTCTCAACCCTGACCTCGCCAGTGGCCTTGAGATCGCCATGGATCTTGATCTTGCCCCCAAACCCCCATGCTCCTCGAGCCGAGAACTCTGAGCATGATAGGCTTGCTTGGAACTCGGCCTCGCCTTCGCAGATGACCCGTCCGGTCACCTCAATTATGGCGCCTTCTGATTCTGCCATTGCACCCTGGCCGACTCGGAGGTCGCCCTCAACCCGGCCGAGCTTGGCTGTCGCGCCTTTGGGGACGGAGACATCTCCCATTCTCTGGAAGCCTCTATCGGAGAGCCAGTCTCAGACTGTTTGCATTGACCCAGTTCTTGATGGTTGCTCGCTCTATTCTCTCGGCGTCTATTTTGACGTGACACATTTCTCGTCAAACGGACCAATGTCCGTCGAGGCTTATAACCGCCGTGCACGTCCAATAGTCACTTCTAGTAATCACGCCGGGCCTTTTCAGAAAGTAGCTCAGGGTCGGGAGCGCGAAAGCTTCTCACTCACGCCGCTAAAATGAGAAGATTTCCGACATGGACTGAATTGTTGGGCGGGTGAACCAGAAACGAATTGCAATACTCCGAACGGAGATATGCGTCTACTGGAACCCTGTGTCTCTTGGGAGAAAGAAAGGGGGATGGGTCCCGCTAGGGACCCGAGCTCTTCCACGTGACTGAGAAACTGTCGCCGCTGCCGGATAGAGACGATGGCTGCGCCTTGACGGCTCCCGAGTTGGAAACCATTGTGATCACTTGGACTGATGACCCGAACGACCCGATGGTTCCTGAAGCTGTGCCTACCTTAGCCGTGCATGCTGCAAATGAGACTGTTCCGAAGTTGGCTAGGGGGAGAATGCCTCCGCTGGAAGATGGTGCTTCAGCGATCCATTCTGCTGATGATCGTTGAGCAGAGTGTACTCTTGCTGATGTGCTGAAGGAGTGGCCCGTTGTTGTGTCGGTTATGGTTACGGTGAACGATCTTCCGCTGAAGCTTGCTTCCGCAGTGATATGGTCTCCAGGAGTTATGGTGAGGCCGTTGATGAGGAAGGCGGGGTGTGGGTAGAATTCGTACCATGCGTAGTAGGTGGGGGCGCCATTCTGGCAGTCGGAGTCTGTACCTGTCTGTTCCACAGTCCCGGAGCTGAACCCGTCTATTCCGACCCAGAAGGATGAGTACTGGTTAGTGCTCGGGCACCGGCCTTGTATTGCCGGGACGGTCCATGATCCTTTGGCGTCGCTTACCGATCCAGAGGCTCCGGTTACCGCGTAGCCGCTCCAGTTCGTACTCTGGAAGCTACCCTCATGTGTCCGCGGTGCAAGGGTCAGCTGTGGAATAGGAGCTGCTGAGGCTAGAGAGAGGAAGGAGAGAACGATGAGAGCAGTCGCGCTGGCAGACGAGATCGTTAGTTTTGTCTGTGACTTCATTTTCAAGAGACGGTTCGGCGATAAATAGTCCTGATAAGATTTGTGAACACAACTCATCACAAGTGAGTCGCATGATGGCGCGACTGGCTAATCGTCAAGGATACCTCAGATATCTCGTCGGGAACACATCAATGGTGGAAAGTTCCTCCTGTGACCAGGAAACCCTCGTCAAGATCCAACGAAACATCCTTCTATCATTAATCAACGCCGTGAACTAATTACTGGTGGCCGCGTGTGTCGTTGGCAGAAAGCCTGGGACTTGACCTTACCTCGTGGGTTCGAAGCCTTCGAGCCTCTCTCCGAGTGACTCTCGTCTGTCTAGTCGGTTTCACCCTAGCCTGGCTAATCTTCTGGCAGCTTGCTCCGTCGTTGAACAAGAGCGGAGCCATCATCCTTTACAGCCTCGTCCAAAGTGATACTGCCATCCTTATTGTCGGCGGCATCGCTACTCTCGGCGACGTAATCTGGGTCCCCCTCGTCTTCTACCAATACGTTTTCAGGAAGAACCCCTACGACTGGACAAGCTCACTGGTGCTGGCAGTCGCCATCGTGTCGGCTATGACGCTCACTGATATTCTAAAGCTTTCATTCGGACTCCCCCGACCCTTCCAAGACCCAACCCTCGGAATAACAGCCCGTTTCGAGAACCCAACCAACCACGGCTTCCCGTCAGGACATACGACAAACGCGTTCACTGTAGCAACAGTAATCTGGACGAGATACACTTCATGGCGCATCCCATTCGTCGCACTCGCGATCGCTACAGGAGTCTGCATGATCATCCTGGGATTGCATTATCCAAGCGATGCTATAGGCGGAAGCTTCTTGGGAATGTTTTGCGGAACATTTGCCATCTCACTGGCCAGACTCCGAACAGCCAAGTAGAGTATTAGTTGCAAGTACGAATTTTGAGCTCGATACTAGAAACTGTATCTGAATCTAGTATCCGAAAACGGTCCTTGAAAATCACGTTCCAAAATCAGCTCATGAGACCTTTCGAGAATGGGAATGCTCTTTGACGAGACACTTGTACTAGACTAGGTTCAGACTAGGCCCAATGCTCTTCGCATCAATTCTTTTTCCGATGTGATCGTTACACGCTAGATGCATATGGGGAGTAGGCTCATGAACGGACTCGGATCGGTCTCAGTATAACACTGCCCTTGAGGGACATTAGCGCATAAGTAGCCTTGCCGGGGAACTCCCTCACACAAAGAGTGTTCTTTGCTCCGACACTGAACCGAATCCCACGCGAATGGCGTGGGAAATCCTGACCGAACAAGTAGGTTGACAAGGCATATGAGCATAATTCCGCATGTTAACCGGAAGAGCCTCGCAGGCATCCTACTCACCCTCTCAATGGCCGGCCTAATCTTCACCCCTCTCCCGGCAAGAGTCTCAGCCGCTCCATCTGGAACCTATTTCGATCATATTGTCATAATTGCGATGGAGAATACTGCGTATGATTCTGTCTTCGGTTCTGGAACGATCTCCAGCTGCCCTACAAGCTCTGCTCCGTTTCTCTGCAGTATGCTCCCGCTTGGATCAACTCTGCCCAACTATAACAGCTATGGGGCTACCGCGGCTGACGCGAACGATTTCAACGGCTGTTCGGCCGCCTGCTATGTCGGCTTCATGGCAGGCGACACCTACGGGGTATCTGACGGTTACGGTAGCCTGTCTGCTGGCAATCTTGTGGCTGACCGGATGGCTCCGGCAGGTCTTACTTGGAAGGCGTACTGTGAGAGCGGCTGTCCGAGGGGTAACGACCATTTCCCGTTCACCAGCTTCACTGACACAAGTAGCAGTTCGAACGTCTTCGCAGGCTCTTCCGTCTCAACTTCGACCTTTATCTCCGCAGCCAACTCTGCCAACCCTCCTAACTTTCTCTGGTATACTCCCACTGACAGCCACAACATGCATGACGTTAGTGTCTCTACCGGAGACTCATATCTCAAGAACTTTCTGATAGGAAGTGGAAGCATTGCCAGCCCTTCTACAGGCTCCCTCCTAGCCTCCAACGTATTCACCAATACAGGCTATAGGACTCTGCTCTATCTCTGGTGGGACGAGTGCGGAGGCAGCAATGGCTCCTGTGATAGTAACAATGCCTCGCCAAACCTTCTCTATGGTACACCTGTGAAGATGGGCTACGTCTCTTCGGACACGACCGGGATAGACGAATATGCCAGTCTATGGACGATCGAAAACAATTGGGGATTCTCCCCCCTCGCCCAAGGAGACACTGCTGCAGCAAACTCGGGGTATGTGTTCAATGACATATTCGCTAGCGGCGGTAGCGGCCCATCGCCACTATCGGCCGGTCTCACATACTCGCCTTCATCCATCGCTATCGGCACTGCCGTTACCTTTTCAGCCTCAGCGCAGGGCGGAACCAGTCCATACACTTACTCGTGGGATTTTGGGGACGGAAGCACAGCCACTGGACCCAGCGCGACGCACACCTATGCTAGTGCAGGAACGTACACTGCGACCGTTACCGCCACAGACTACAACGGACAAACGAGCACGAAGACCCAGCAGATGAGCGTGGGTCAAACCTCGCCCTCAGGTCAGCCTCCTACATGCGTCTTATGCAGCTTCACGGACATACCCTCAACTGTATCACTCCTCACCATAGCACTCATCCTCGTCGGAGCCTCTGGCGCAACCATATTCCTGGCCAGATACCATGCACAGAACCGCCGACTCAGGAACGTGGTAAATGGGAGAAACATTACAACTGCTAATCGACGCCATTCGATGAACTCGCAATCCGGAAGAGTCATTCGAAACGGCCCAGAGTCACGATTCCTAGAAAGGAAGGCTGGATCGCGCCACTATGACGATTGAGCGGTAGTAGCGGGCTCCAATGACGAGACAGTTTCTCGTTGTGGAGACTGATCCTCTCTAGCCGCAACCGCTGGTGTTGCCACAGTTGAGACACTTGTAGCAGGAGCCGGCACGGACCATTATCATACCGCAATTGTCGCAGGCAGGCGCGTCAGACTGGGGATCGAACGTCAGGAGATCCGGCTCCATATGAATAGACGACTCGCGCCCCACAGATTTCTGCCCCGCTAGTTTCTGCGTTGGCTCGACGAGCTTAGCTTGACTCTCATGATTCTCAACCACTGTCTTCGCGAGGCCGAGCGCGTCCTGGTCCTCCTTCGACAGATACTTCAGCCCGAGATACCTGAAGATATAGTCGACGACAGACTTTGCGAATCTGATCTCGGGATTGTTGGTCATCCCGGCAGGCTCAAACCGTGTATGGATGAACTTGTTCACCAGCACTTTCAACGGGACGCCGTATTGTAATGCGATCGACACGGACGTGGCGAATGCGTCCATTAGGCCGGAGATGGTGCTGCCTTCCTTGGACATCACTACAAAGATCTCGCCAGGCGTCCCGTCGCTGTACAGTCCCACCATCAAGTATCCCTCGTTCCCGTTGATACTGAACTTGTGAATAGTCGCTTCACGCTGGTCGGGCAACCTCCTCCGGAGCGGCTTGTATACGACCTGCTCAACCGACTTGGCCTTATCCCTCTCTTCCATGCTCGTGGTGAGCGGCTGGGTCCTCTTCGAGCCGTCTCGGTAGATGGCGATAGCCTTCAAGCCCATCTTCCAGGCGTTGACGTAGGTCTGCATGATCTCGTCTACAGTCACGGAATTCGGCATGTTGACTGTCTTGGAAATTGCTCCGCTGATGAAGGGCTGGACCGCACTCATCATCTTGACGTGTCCCATGTAGTGGATACTGCGCGTTCCTTTGGAGGGTTTGAAAGCGCAGTCGAAGACAGGGAGATGCTCAGGCTTCAGGTGGGGTGCTCCTTCAATTGTGTCGTTGTCATGGAGATACTGGAGGATCGCGTCAGCCTCCTCAAGTGAGTATCCGAGCCTCTTCAAGGCTTCCGGAACAGTGTTGTTGACTATCTTGATAACCCCTCCGCCGACCAGCCACTTGTACTTGACGAGCGCGATGTCAGGCTCGATCCCGGTCGTGTCGCAGTCCATCATGAAAGCGATGGTGCCTGTTGGCGCGATGACCGATATCTGCGCGTTCTTGAAACCGAACCGTTCCCCTAGCGACAACGCCTCATCCCAAGACTTGACTGCAGCATCGACTAAGTCCCTCGGCACATCGCCGCGTGGGATCTTGTACGCGTGGGACCGGTGCATTCCTATCACATTGAGGAAGGGCTTCTCGTTGCTCGGATAACCGCGGAAGGGTCCCAGCCTCTTCGCGATAAGCGACGAGGTCGAGTACGCGTGCCCAGACATCAGCGCGGATATGGCCGCGGAATAGTTCCGGCCCTTGTCGCTGTCATAGGGAACTCCCAGCGACATTAACAGCGCACCCAGGTTGGCGTATCCCATTCCGAGCGGCCGATAGTCGTGACTGTTCTTCTCAATCCCTGGAGTGGGATAGCTTGCATTGTCGACCAGAATTTCCTGTGCGGTGATGATTATCTCGACGGCATGCTTGAAGGACTTCACGTCGAGCTCTCCGTCCGGCGTTCTGAACTTCATCAGGTTGAGCGATGCGAGGTTGCATGCTGAGTCATCTAGGAACATGTACTCGGAGCAGGGGTTGGAAGCGTTGATCCGGTCCGTGTTCGAGCACGGGTTCCACTCGTTGACCGTAGTATCGAACTGAATGCCAGGGTCGCCGCAGATATAGGCCGCCTCGGCCATCTGCCTCATCAGATCAGCGGCCTTGTAATTGTCCGCGACCTTGTGGTTGGTTATGTAGTGTGTCTGCCACTCCTTGTCGTCCGTGACAGCGTGCATGAAATCGTCGGTAACTCGCACACTGTGATTGGCGTTCTGGAAGAAGACAGAGCCATAGGCCTCACCATCAACGCTACCATCGTAACCGGCGTCGATGAGCGCCCAGGCCTTCTTCTCCTCGTTAGCCTTCGACCAGATGAACTCGACGATGTCAGGGTGATCGGCGTTGAGTATGACCATCTTGGCCGCTCTCCGCGTTCGTCCGCCGGATTTTATGACCCCGGCGAAGGCATCGTAGCCCTTCATGAAAGACACTGGTCCGCTCGCTTTCCCGCCGGTCGAAAGGTGTTCCTTGGACGATCGAAGATTGGACAGGTTGGAGCCGGTTCCGGAGCCGTACTTGAAGAGCATCCCCTCGGTCATGGCCAGCTGCATTATTGATCGCATATCGTCCCGGACTGAGTTGATGAAGCAGGCCGAGCACTGAGGACGCTCCTCGACCCCAACATTGAACCAGACGGGGCTGTTGAACGCGGCCATCTGGTACAACAGAATATGCGTGAGCTCCGCCTCAAAGGTCTGAGCCTCCTCTTCGTCCTGGAAGTATCGGCCCTTCAAGCCCCATCTGGAGATGGTCTTGGCGACTCTGTCGAGGAGTTGCCGGACACTTGACTCTCGCTCGCTAGTTCCCAGCCTTCCCCGGAAGTATTTTGAGGCGACGATATTGGTCGCGGTCTGGGACCAGAAGGATGGGGTCTCGACCTTCTTCTGTTCGAATATTATCTGACCTTTGTGGTCTGTGATTGTTGCGTCTCTCAGTTCCCATTTTACACTGTCGTATGGGTGGACTTCTGATTTAGTGTACCGTCTCTTGTAGCGGTACTCTCCGAAAGGGACCTTCGGTATTTGATGTGTTTCCAATACTTGATCTACCTTTTCGCTCTGTTTTCGTTCCGAAAACCGAGGAAGTATATCTACTCCAAGCGTGTTCGGATTAAAGAAATCTGTACTGATTCGTATAAAAATCTGAAGTATGCGTGCCCGCGTCGATTCGGAGGCTCTGACTCATCAGATGCAATGGCCCCAAAGACAGCCAAAGTTGACTATTCTTTCAGACTGACCAGCACACCGTCACGGAGAGGGACTATGACCGTCGACATTCCGGGAGAACCAGTTACCAGCTTATTGAATCTGATCATCGCCTGAGTATCCTTCGACTTGCCGCCTTTAGCCACATCTCCACCCCAGAGAGCATTGTCGGCGACGAAGAGCCCTCCCTTGCGGAGTAGTGGAAGAGACATTTTGAACGCGTCTGGATAAACATCCTTGTCCGAGTCGAGAAATATCATGTCGTATGATTCTTTTAGAGTTGGGAGAATGTCGAGGGCACCCCCCTCGATTACTTTCACCGTCCGGTCAAGACCGGCTTCGGCGATATTCTTCCTTGCGATCCTAACCCGTTCCGGGTTCATGTCGATGGTGGTTAGACTCCCCTTCAGCGGGGCTATTGCTCTGGCTAGCCAGATTCCCGAGTATCCAATGGCGGTTCCGATCTCTAGGACTTTTCTGCTCTGGCTAGTCTTGGCAAGGTTGTAGAGCAGTCTGCCGACCAGGGGTCCTATAATGGGAACAGAGTTGGTCTCCGCGTATTCCTCCATTCTTTCGAGTAGACTGTCTCTTGGAGGTGCGATTCTGTACAGGTAATCGTCGATGTAGTCGTAGGTTATCGACAAGACGTGGTCTGGCCGGATATTTTTGGAGGGCTACATAATCCTTAGCCGGACCTAGACCACGTTCTGGGTTATGTTGAAAGAATCAACATGCGTATTGTCCGATACCGATCCGAGCAGGAGGAGATCGTACAGCTGGTAGGTTACAGTGATTCGGATTTCATGGACCGCGGAAGTCTGGAAGTTGAAGACTCCTGCTACTTGAACCGCGTCGGTCAGGTCGTTTCCAATTCCCCACTTTGATGTTGACCCGTCATAGTTGTCCTGCATTGTGATCGAGGTTACGTGCATCCCGAAGCCTTTGACGAACGATTCCGTGGTACTCTGGTTTACATTGCTTATCGTCAACGTGCAGTATGTTTGCGGACCGGTTCGGGGATAGCTCTGGTTTGCGATTGAGAAGGCTGTGTAGGCTCCCCCATAGCTCATGTTCTCGAGGATTATCCATGTTCCCCGGTTCGTGTAGATTGTCTGTGAGGTGTAGGAGTATTGTGATTGCGATCTTGGCCTTTGGGCCCATGAGCACGATTGGATGATGGTCGTGTTTCGGGCAGGTGTTACTTGCTGATTTTTTAACGGGTTACACTAGGATTAGTAGGTGTGCGGGACAGGGAGCGTAATGGCGCCATTCAAATGGCAGGAGCGAAGCCTATGCTTCTCTGGTACGTCTGGATCCGCCTTGTGGATGGAGCCTGGCATAGGCTGGACGACATCAGCAAACAGCTTCATCTCCCGAAGAACGCGGTCGAGTGGGCGGCCAAGTTTCTCTGCGACAAAGGCATGGCAGAGTCCGACTTCGAAGAGGGCGAGATCCGCCTCCACCAGGGAGGCGCGAGGTTCGAGGACGCGGTGAAAGCACTCGTCCCATCCACGAAGCCTCAACATTAGCCGCGACAGTCAGAAACGTTGTGAATCACAAGGCTCCTCATCGCACTCTTCCGAGTGTATGTCGTGCATCTCTCTTAGCCTGCAGATACTCTGGGATATCGAGTTCGAGGAATACCTCGCCAATGTCGCCAATTGTCTGCTTGAAATGATGCTTTTCGTATAATCTCTTAGCGAGAGCGTGTATCGTCGAGGTTTCGACACCCACTGCTCCACTTTCTAGAGAATCCTCGATTGCTGCCTCTAGGAGAAGAGTTCCCACTCCAGCTCTCCGATGCACCTTGGAAACGTAGAACGCTGATATGAACGAGTTTGGGCCTCCATCGATGAGATCTTCATGGATCACATAGTGGATGAACCCAATAATTTTGCTACCGGCTTTCGCTACAAGCAGTTCTCTCTTTGCGATTCCTCTTTGAATTGATTCTAGTCGTCCGGAGCTTGGCTTCCAGTCAAACCATTCAGATAGAAGAGAGTCCACCGCGGAGGCATCTCTCATTGCGGCTCTCCTTACAAAGATACGTCCCGTCAAGTCTCATCGAGACCCCTCCAGTACGGAGATAGGCGCTTTCGACGGATGGATAAAGTCTCCGCAGGTTCAGGATGATTCAACACATTTTATCCAAGAGCCATCCCAAGGTTCAGCTTAAACCCCTGAAGAGTCTGTTACGCTCTGATTGGCCTTGGAATTCCGTGATCTCGGAAAGACCGGGAAACAGATTCCTGTCGTCGGGATGGGGACATGGGAGATCGGCGGAGGTATGATGAACAATGCTTCGAGGGACGAAGAGGCTGTCGAAGCCCTCAAGCTTGGCCTGGAACTTGGAATGACTTTGGTTGATACTGCAGAAATGTACGGGGCCGGTCACAGCGAAGAGGTTGTCTCAAGAGCGTTGGACGGCAGGCGTGAGAAGGTGCTTGTTGCTTCAAAAGTCTCGCCGTCCCACTTTGCATACGATGATGTGCTGAGATCAGCTCAGAAGAGTCTTGAGAGATTGAAGACTAAGGAGATGGACCTGTACCAGCTCCACTGGCCAAATCCTCGGGTCCCGATCGAAGAGACTATGAGAGCGATGGAGAAGCTTGTCCGGGACGGTCTTATCCGGCATATCGGCGTGAGCAACTTCTCTGTCACGCAGATGAAGGAGGCGCAGGCGTCTCTATCCCGGGAACAGATCGTCTCGAACCAGGTGGAGTATAGTCTGCTCGACCGGTCGATCGAACCGGACGTGCTGCCGTATTGTCAGCAGGAGGGTGTGACCGTAATCGCGTACAGTCCGCTTGGCAAGGGGAGGATTCCGAAGGGTCGTGGAGGATCGTTCAAGGTCCTAGACGAGATAGCGGCAAAGTATGGAAAGAGCCGTAGTCAGGTGGCATTGAACTGGCTTCTAAACCACGAGTCGGTCGTTGTAATCCCGAAGGCCATAGACAAGGAGCATGTTAGAGAGAACGCTGAGGTCGTCGGCTGGAGACTGAGCCCAGAGGATTCTAAGAAACTCGCTACTGCATTTGCCCCGGAATGATCGTCTAGTCTTGGGTGGACGGAGACTGGTCAGTCTCATCCGAGAAGGCCAGTCTTCACGGTTACGAGCTTGTTGTGGGACCTTCTCAATACAAGGATCATCGCGACATAGCAGATTGTGGCTCCTAGCCCGTACCAGAAAAGCTCAGAATAGACCCCGGAACTATCTACCCCAGCGTTCTGCAACAACGAGACCCAGCTAAGGGTCAGGAAGAATCTTTCCCCGAGCCAGTAGCCCATGAAACCTGAGAGGACGAGGGCTGAAAAGACGTAGACCCACCTCCAGCCCTTCCCGATCAAGCCGGAAGCCGCTAGGGTCAGAACGAGAACCGCCAGCAACGCTTGAAAGATTAGAAGCGTCCAGAGAAACTCGAACGTGAGGCCGAGTCTAATCCCGTAGGATGAGATGAAACCTGCAGTACTGCCCTCGAGAGGCAAGTAGGAGAGGACCGCTGTCCGAACCGCCAGATATTCAGGGATCGAGAGAAACAGGTTGGAGGCCGTTGCGAGAACATAGACACTCGCATGTTCTCGCGAGTTGTGCTGGCTCAAAAGCCTCCAAGGCTTTGTCAATCTGCTACGCTCATCAACAAGTAGCGAGAAAAGACTATCGGGTGGGACCGTCGGGTTCTTATCACCACATCGCCCGGGCCATGGGACATGAACGATTCCGACAGGGTCCTCCGCGATATGGAGGAAGGCGGAGACGGAATGACAAAGTACGGCAACATGCTCTTGGAGTTCATCAAGAAAGAGATCTTCCAAGAACGGAAAAATGTGTCAGTGGAGGAGATCGTGACACTTGTGGCCAGTCTAACTGACGTGTCGGTCGGTCTGCTCGCCAAGTTCCGGAAGGAACCCGTCGACGAGTCACGCGTGGCCGAGATCGGCCGGGACGTTTTCAAACACATGGTTGG
>WNGR01007280.1_pt1 | contig 11727 bp, 7 predicted proteins | sample 5407581 | NCBI WGS metagenome assembly WNGR01 (sample SAMN13153383, study PRJNA577476) | soil metagenome | isolation source: 80 cm soil or saprolite under Garry oak tree replicate 2 | place: USA:California | collected 2016-06-15
GCGAGTTCATCGACCGCATCTTCCAGAAGTATCTCACCCCGCGTGAGCGCAAGATCCTCTATCTCTACTACGGCCTCGAAGAAGGCAGCGAGGCCATGACGCTCGAGAAGATCGGGGCGCTGATGGGCGTCACCCGGGAGAGAATCAGGCAAATCAGGGAACGGGCTTTCGAAAAGCTCCGTGAATCCCCCGATGGCCGGGCCCTGAAAGGGTTCTGGAGAGCTGCCTAGGAACTGCAAAGACTAGACGCACAGACGCACAGCGGTGAACAGTTTGAGGGGTCAGGAAAGGCGCTTTCCTGGCCCCTCTTGGCTGTTCTCCCCTGTGCGTCTGTGCGTCTAGCCGTGGCCCATCCTGTATACTATTTAGCATGGCGCGCGAGCTCCCCATCTTCCCGTTGCCGATTGTCCTGTTTCCCGGGGCCCCCCAGCCATTGCACATCTTCGAGCCTCGCTACCGCCAGCTGCTGCAGGACTGTCTCGCCGGTGACCGGCGGTTCGGGATCGCCTACGTGGCGCCCGACCCCGCACCGGACGCCGATCCCGTACCGAACCCGGGTGACGTCGGCTGCGTCGCCCTCATCCAGTCGAACCAGCCGCTCCCCGACGGGCGCTCCAATGTCCTCACCGTTGGCGAGCGTCGTTTCGTACTGCGGGACTGGATCTCGAGCACGCGCCCGTACCGGGTCGCCGAGATCGAGGAATTCGACGACGATCCGACCGATGCCACCGAGGTGACCACCCTCGCCGCAGACGTGCGGGACGGCTTCGGGCGCCTTGCGCGCGCGCTCGGCGTCCTCACGGAGCGAGAGGACGAGGAGATCGAGCTGGCGACCGATCCCCAGCTCCTCTCGTTCCAGGTCGCGGCGTCGCTCGAGCTCGAGGCGCCGGCAAAGCAGGCGCTGCAGGCGATCCGGAGCACCAGCGCCCGGCTGCGCCAGCTCGCGAGCTTGCTTGGTCCGGTCGCGGCTGACGCCGAGCGCCGGGCGGTGGTGCGCCAACGGGCGCGGGGCAACGGGCGTGGCGGGCGCCACCCCGAGATCGAGCGCGCCACGTGACCACCGCAGGGAGAGGGGGGCTGGGGGAATCGCTGGCCGCGGCGCTCAGTGAGATCGTCGGCGCGCGCCACGTGCGCACCGCGCTCCCCGAGCGAGTCACGTACGCGCGCGACGGGTTGCCGACGCATCGGCGCGTCCCCGGCGTGGTGGTGCTGCCCGGAAGCCGGGACGAGGTGGTCGCGGTCGTGCGCCTGCTCGCCGCGCTGGGCGTGCCGTTCGTACCCCGGGGCGCCGGCACCGGCCTGTCGGGAGGCGCGCTCGCGGACGACGACGCGGTGCTGATGGTGCTCACGCGGCTGAACCGCATTTTGGCGATCGATCCCGTGAACCGGCTCGCGGTGGTCGAGCCTGGCGTCGTGAACGTGCGTCTCTCGGCCGCGGCGGCGCCCCACGGGCTGTACTACAGCCCCGATCCGTCGAGTCAGACCGCCTGCACCATCGGCGGGAACGTGGCCGAAAACGCCGGCGGGCCGCACTGTCTGAAGTACGGGGTGACGGCGACCCACGTGCTCGGACTGGAGGTCGTGCTGGCCGGCGGGCAGATCGTCGACCTCGGCAGCCCGGGCGGCGAGCCGTGGGGCCCCGATCTGGTGGGGTTGTTCGTCGGCTCGGAGGGCAACTTCGGAGTCGCGACCCGCATCAGGGTGCGCCTGCTGCCGGTGCCGCGCGCCATCCGCACGCTGCTCGCCGACTTCAGCGCGCTGCGAACGGCCGGCGAGGCCGTGTCCGCCGTGATCGCGAGCGGCATCGTGCCAGCGGCCCTCGAGATGATGGACCAGTCGTGCATCAATGCCGTGGAGGATTCGGTGTACGCGGCGGGCTATCCACGCGATGCCGCGGCGGTGCTGCTGGTCGAGCTCGACGGCTCCCGTGAGGAAGCGGTGGCAGCGGACGCGGACACGATCGCCGGCATCCTGCGCGCGCACGGCGCGCGCAGCGTGCTCAGCGCCGCGGATGCGAAGCAGCGGGAGCGGCTGTGGCAGGGCCGCAAGAAAGCGTTCGGCGCCATGGGCCGCCTCTCGCGTGACCTCGTCGTCCAGGACGCCGTGGTCCCGCGCTCCTCACTCCCCGACGTGCTGGAGGCGATCGGCCGGATCGCCGCGGCCTACGGGCTCACCGTCAGCAACGTGTTCCACGCCGGGGACGGCAACCTGCACCCCAATATTTCGTTCGACGGGCGGGTGCCGGGCCTCAAGGCGCGGGTGGACCAGGCGAGCGGGGAGATCATGGCGGTGTGCATCGCCGCCGGCGGCACCATCACGGGCGAGCACGGCATTGGGCTCGACAAGCTGCGATACATGCCCCTCATTTTCGACGGGGACGCGCTCGCCGCGATGCGGGCCGTACGGCTGGTGTTCGATCCCCTCGAGCGGGTGAATCCGGGAAAGGTGGTGCCGATCCACGCCTGCCGTGAATGGTCGGGAGTGCGGAATGCGGAATTCGGAATGCGGAATAGAAGGTCGCGCGTCGATTCCGCATTCCACACTCCGCATTCCGCATTGGAATCATGAGCTTAGTCGACCGCGTGCGCGCGCTGCTGGGCGACGACGCCGTAGACGTCGCCGCGACGCGCGACGGCGTGCCGCGCGTCGCTCCCGGGTCGCCCGACGCCGTGGCGCTGCTGCTCGGCACCGCACGCGAGGAGGGGTGGCGCGTTCGCGTCGAGGGCGCGGGGACGTGGCTGCCGGTCGACGCTCCCGCCGACCTGGCGCTCACCACCCGCCGGCTCGACAAGGTCCCGGCGATCGAGCCGCAGGACCTCTCCGCGACCGCCGAGGCGGGCATCGGCTGCGATCTACTCCGCCAACAGCTCGCCGACCGTGGTACCTGGCTCGCGCTCGATCCGCCGGGGCTCGCCGGCCGCACGCTCGGCTCGGTGGTCGCGACGGCGACGGCGGGCCCATTGCGGCAGGGGTTCGGCCCGGTGCGCGACCACCTGCTCGGCGTCACCTTCGTCACCGGCGACGGCCGCCTGGTACACAGCGGCGGGCGCGTAATGAAGAACGTCGCGGGCTACGACCTCACGAAGCTCGCCGCCGGCGGGTTCGGGGCGTTCGGTGTGATCGTGCTGGCGCACCTGCGGCTCCGCGCCCTGCCGCGCGCCGACCAGACCCTGGTGCTGGAAGGGTCGCGCGAGGATCTGGCCCAGGTGGCCGAGGACATCGCCGCGGCGGCCGTGCAGCCGGCCGCGCACGAGCTGATGTCGCCGGCCCTGGCGCGCCGCGAGCGGTGGATGCTGGCGGTCCGCTTCGCCGGCTCGGCCGCCCTGGTGTCCGCCGAAGAAGCCGCGCTACGCGCCGCCACCGGCGGACGCTTCACCGCGTTGCGCGCGGACGAGGCGCACGCCCTGTGGATGCGCGCCGCCGAGAGCTTCGCCACACGGCCCGTGACGTTTCGCGTCGGCGCCCTCCCCGACTCGAGCGACGAGCTCATGGACCTGCTGCAGCACCAGGTAGGGGACGAGTGGGTCTCCGCCAGCCCCGGCACCGGCGCGATTCGCTGGGGCGGCGAGACCAGCGTGGACCGCTTGCGGCGGCTGCGCCGCACGTTGGCCGGCCTGGAAGTGCCGCTCACGCTGGAGCGGGCCCCATGGCCGGTGCGCTCCGCCGTCGGTCACTTCGGCGCCTACCGCGAGGGCGTAGGCCCGCTCGTCGCCGGGCTGCGGCGCACGTTCGATCCGGGCGAGGCGTTCGTGGTGGCCGTCGAAGGCACGGAATGACGGAGCGGGGCGGCTTCGAAGGGCTGGACTCCTGTGTGCATTGTGGCTTCTGTCTCCAAGCGTGCCCCACCTTCCTCGCGACCGGTGACGAATCCGACAGCCCGCGCGGCCGCATCGAGCTGATGCGCGCGCTCGAGGCGGGCGAGCTCGCGCCCGCCGATCCGGGGGTCGCGCTGCACCTCGACCGCTGTCTCGGCTGCCGCGGGTGCGAGCCCGTCTGTCCCTCCGGCGTCAGCTACGGCCGCGGCCTCGAGGCGGCCCGCGCGCTGCTGACGGAGCGCCGCGGCGTGTCACCGCTGGTGCGCGCGGCGCTCGAAGCGCTCACCGGCGCAGGCGCCGCACGCGTCGCGTACGCCCTCGCACGGCTGGTGAGAGCGACGGGAATCCCGCGGCGACTGGCGGGATGGGGGCGGGTGCGATTCGCGATGGGGATGCTCGCGGCGACGGCGCCGGAGGTTAGGGGAGGACGGAGGAGGTTAGGAAAGGTTGGGGGAGGTGCATCACGGAGTAACCTCCCCCAACCTCCCCCAACCTCCCCAACCTCCCCCGTCCTGTTGTTCCGAGGCTGCGTCATGGAGGGCCTCTTCTCCCACGTGCACGACGCCACGATCCGCACGCTCCAGGTGAACGGCTACGAGATACGCGAAGCCCCGGCCCAGGTGTGCTGCGGTGCGCTGCACGCACATGCCGGTCTGCGGGACGAGGCCCGGCGCCTCGCCCAGACCAACGTCGCCGCGTTCGGCGCCGACGATACGCCCATCGTGGTCAACAGCGCGGGGTGCGGCGCGATGCTGAAGGAGTACGGGCACCTGGTCGACGTCCCGGAGGATGGGCTCAGCTTCGCCGCGCGCGTGCGGGACGTGACCGAGCTCTTGGCCGAGCGCGGTCCGCGGCCCGGCGCGCCGCTCGATGTGACCGTCGCCTACGATCCTCCCTGCCACCTGCTGCACGCCCAGCGGATCGCCGAGCCGCCGGAACGGGTGCTGCGCGCGATCCCCGTGCTGCGCGTGATCTCCATGCCGGACGCGGTCCAGTGCTGTGGCAGCGCGGGACTGTTTACGCTGGTCGAGCCCGCGATGTCGCGCGCCGTCCTCGCGCCCAAGCTCGCCTCCCTCGCCGAGGCCCGGCCCCAAGTGGTGGCGACGGGGAACCCGGGGTGTCTCATGCAGCTCGGCGCGGGGCTCGCCGCGGCGGGGGTTCCCGCCTCGGCGCGCCACCCGGTCGAGCTGCTGGACGAGTCGTACCGGGCTGCGGGCTATTATGCTTGAGGAATGACGGAAGGGTTGCCGCAGGTCGCGCGGGTCGAGCCTGGTGAGGTCACTCCGGCGCTCGTCACCGCGCTGTACACCGGGGCGGTCATGTCGCCTGTCGATGTCGGAGTGGTGGCGCTCACGGGCCCCGGGGCCGTCACCTCCTTTCAAGGCCTGCTGACGAACGACATCGAGCTGCCCGGCGAGGGCTCGTTCGTGTACGGCGCGCTCCTCACCCCCAAAGGAATGATCGTCGTGGATGGCTGGGCGGCCCGGCTGGGCGCCACGGTGGGCTACACCGTGCCGGCGGACACGGGGGGACGCGACCGCGCGCTCGCGATCTTCACGCGCTCGGTGCCGCCGCGTCTCGCCCGCGTAACCGACCGCACCGCGGACGTGGTGGTTTATCGCCTGGCCGGTCCAAGCGCGCTCGCGGTGGCCGTCGCGGCGGGCCTGGAGGTACCGCCCGGCGCCGGTCGCGTGCTCCTCCGGCCCGACGGCGTGGAGACCGCGCGGGCCACCGAAGGGGCGCCGTTCGTTGTCCAGGTGACGGTGCCCGCAGAGGCGGCCGCCCTGCTGGCCGCCCGCTTGCAGGCTGCCGGCGCGGTGGCGACGGGGCCCGCTGCGCTCGAGCTGAGCCGCATCCTCGCGGGCTGGCCGCGTCTGGGTGCCGAAGTGGACGAGAAGACCATCCCCCAAGAAGTGCGCCTCGACGAGATCGGCGGCGTCTCGTACACGAAAGGCTGCTACACCGGGCAGGAGACGGTCGCGCGGCTGCACTTCCGCGGCCACGTCAACCGCCAGGTGCGCGGCCTGCTGTTCGATCCCGAGCCGCCCGCCGCCCCCGCCGAGGGCTGGAGCGCGGTCACCCACGTCGATCGCGACGTCGGGCGGGTGACCAGCCTGGCGTTCGTGCCCGAGACCGGGGTCGCCGGTGCGGGACGATGGATCGGCCTCGCGCTGATCCGGCGCGAGGTGGAGCCCGGCTCGGTGGTGCGCGCGTCCGGCCGCGACGCGCGCGTCGTCGACCTCCCCTTCACATTCCCGATCGCCGCGCCGGCATGACCGTGCTCGTCACGGGCGCGAGCGGCCTCGTCGGCAGTCATGTGGTCGAGGCCCTCGTCGCGCGGGGTGAGCCCGTGCGCGCACTGGTGCGGCCGGCGAGTCGCGCCGCCGCGGTGCCGCTCGGGGCGGAGGCAGTCGCCGGCGACGTGACCGACGCCGCGGTGTGGCAGCGAGCGGCGCACGGCGTCCGCGCCATCGTGCATGCCGCCGCCATCGTACAGCGGCGGGCCTCCTGGGAGCGGTACGTCGCGGTCAACGTCGAGGGCACGCGACTCGCCGTCGCCGCGGCCCGGGCGGCGCGCGCGCGGTTGGTCCACATCTCGTCCGTCGCGGTGTACGGCGGCTCGGCGGCCTACCCGTCCACACCCGATCGGCGGGACGAAGATTTCCCGTTCCAGCCGATCGCCACCCCCGACTACTACGCCCGCAGCAAGCGCATGGCCGAGGACGTGGTCCGCGAGGCCGCGACGCATCGGGACCTCGATGTCGCGGCCCTGCGCCCGAACGTCATCTACGGGGAGCGGGACCGCTTGTTCACACCCCGCGTGATCGGCGCGGTGCGGCTCCCGTTCGTGCCCCAGATCGGTCCAGGCACGAACCGGTTGTCGTGCGTGTACGCCGGCAACGTGGCGGCCGCGGCCGTCGTCGCACTCGACGCACCGCTGCGGGGGTTCCGTGCGTACAACGTGACCAGCGACGGGCCGCCCGCCCTGTCGCAGCGCGAGTTCTTCGCCGCGTTTGCGGCCGCGCTCGGTCGGCGCTACCGGCCGGTTCCGATTCCCAGCGCGTTTGCGGGCCTCGTGATCGGCCTGTTGACCGTCCGCCGCCTGGCACGCGCGGCGGTGTCCTTCGTCTCGGGCGAGAATCCCTACAGCGACGATCGCATTCGCGCCGAGCTCCAGTGGCGGCCGTTGACGCCGGCCCCCGAGGCCATCCGGCGCACCGTCGCCTGGTTTCTCGCAAACGAAAAGCCCGGGCGCTAGTCCCGGGCATCGTCTCTGTCCTGTCTAGCTCCTGGCTACGCCCGGCGCTTTTTCTTGGCGGTGGGCTTGGCGGCCGGTTTGGCGGCCGGGGCCATCTTCTTCGCCGTATCGGCCATCATCTTGTGGGACGTGTCGGCCATCATCTTGTGGGACGTGTCGGCCATCATCATGTGGGACGTGTCGACCGGAGTCTGCGTCGTCTGCTGCTGCGCGGGCTTTTGACACGCGCCCATCGCTACGAAGGCGAGGACCATTGCGAGACGCTTCATGCGGGCTCCTCTAGAGAAAAGAGTAGCGGTGCGGGGTTCGGCCGGGGGAAAACCTAGCGGCGGGCCCCCGGGAGTCAAGGCCGCGGCACGCCGCCGGGTGTATTAGTCCGCCATGACCGATCGCCGCAGCTTCGTCGCCTGGCTCGGTAGCCTGCCGCTGCTCCGCCGGCACCGCTCCCTCCGCTCTCGAGCGCCGATTCTCATCGAGGCGACCCCCACGGCGCTGTATCAGCAGCCCGATGGGCGCAACAACCTCGTGCGGGTCGCCGTGACGGGCCTCGACGCCCCGGCGGCGCGCGCCCGCCTGACCGACCGCCGCGGCACGCTCGTGGGGACGGCGGGACTGTTGCCGACCGGCGCGGGCCTGGCCGGCGAGCTCTGGGTTCCGCTTTCGCGGGCAGCCGGGGCGGAATTCCAGATCGACGTCGAGGTAGGCAAACAGCGCATCGGCGGCCGGCGCGTCCGACTCGCTCCGCCGCGGCGCTGGACCCTGTACTGGATCGCCTCGAGCCACACGGAGGTCGGGCTCACCGAGCGCCACGACGAATGCCTCGAACTGCATCGCCAAAACCTGGATGCGGCGCTGGCCCGAATAGCAGCGCATCCCGACTTCCGGTGGACCGCAGAGTGCGCACTCCAGCTGATCTCGTATGTCGAGAACCGGCCCCCCGCCGCGGGGGAATTGCTCGCGCGCGCCCTCCGCGACGGCAAGGTCGGCTTTTCCGCCCTGTTCGCGCAACCACTGACGGGGATCCTCGACCATGAGACCTTCGCGCGCCTGGTCTGGCCCGCGGGCCTGTTCGCCCGCGAGCACGGACTGGGCTATCAGGCAGTACAGCTGTCAGACGTGCCGGGGCAAACGCTCACTCTCCCCACTCTGCTCGCGGCGAGCGGTGTGCGCTATCTCGCGAGCGGCGTCAATCCGGAGCGCGCGGCTCCGCTCCTCTCTCCCGCGGAGGCCGCGCGCGCCCAGCTCGCGGGCGGCGGCAGGGGCGAGTGGACCACGTACCCTCAGCTGTATTGGTGGGAGGGGCCGGACGGGAGCCGTGTGCTGCACTGGCGCGCCGACCAATACGTCGATGGCCTGCGCTTCGGATTCGACGTGGATCCGGCCGAGATGGGCCGACGCCTCTCCGACTGGCTGCTCACCCATCCCGTGCTCCTGTCCCCCGGCTATCCCTACGACGTCGCACTGCTGAGCGGCGCCGCGGGCGACAACGGCCTGCTCGACGAGCGCGTGGTCGCCAACGTCGAGGAGTTTTCCCGGCGCTTCGCGTATCCCCGGCTCATCGCCGCGCGCCCGGAGGACTTCTTCCGCGACGTAGAGCGGCGTTGGGGCACGAAACTGCCCGTGCGGCGCGGCGATACCGGGTGCTATCGCGAGGACGGCGCCGCGTCCACGGCGGCGGAGCTCGGACGCTACCGCGCGGCCCAGTTAGTCGCCCGGGCCGCGGAACTACTCGCCCTGTGGGACGAGAAGACCGAGCTGCGTGACGGCGGCGCGGCCGACCGGATCGAGCAGCGGGCGGCGGCGCGTCGGAAAATGTGGCGCGATCTGCTGCTGTTCGGTGAGCATACCTGGGGGGGATCGGCCGGCGGATCGGACTCCGACGAGGCGGAGACCGTCGCGCGCTGGCAGTACAAGCGGCGCTTCCTCGACGGCGCCGCCGCCGCCGCCGACGCCCAGGTCGCCGCGGCGCTGCTCCGGATCGGCCTCAGTGCCGCCGCCGGGGGGGGCGGAGCGGGCGGGGCGGGCGGGAGCGCAGGTCGTGTCGTGTTCAACGCCTCGAGCTGGGCGCGAAGCGAGGTGGTGCACGTCCCCAAGGGCGCGGCGCGGCGGCTCACGCACGGTGGCCGGGAGTGGCCGGCGGTGGATCTGCCCGACGGGTCGGCGCTGGCCCTGGCGCGGGACGTCCCCGCGCTGGGCTACGTGGCGCTCGCGGAAAGTGAGCGCCCACCGAACCCGCCGCGGGACGACGGCGCGGCGCTCGAGGCGCAGGCCGGCGCCTTCCACGTGGTGCTCAATCCCGCGAGCGGCGCGATCCGCTCGCTCACGACCGGTGACGGCGTGGAGCGTGTCCGGCCGGCCGACTGGTCGGGGCTGAACCAGCTCGTATACGTGCAGGGCGGCGCACATAGCGCCCTCTGGACCGGCCGGGCGCGGGACGAGCTGCGCGCCGCCCCCGACCTCACGCTGAGCCAGGCCGAGCTCGGTTCGGCGCGCCGCGAGCGGCTCCCCGGCATCGGCACCCGGCTCGTAGTGGAGCGCAAGCTCCAAGGCTGCACCAGCGTCACGACGGTCGTGACGCTGTACGACGAGTTGCCGTGGATGGACCTCGTGAACCGAATTACCAAGCCGCCCACGCTCGAGAAGGAAGCGCTGTACGTCGCGTTCCCCTTCGCGCTCACGAAGCCCACGGTCGAGGTCGAGGTGCCACTCGGGCGAATGACGGTGGAGCGCGACCAGCAGCCCGGCAGCTGCCGGGACTGGTACTGCCACGCCCACTGGGTGTGGCTGCACGACGCGGCGGGCGGGATCGTCTGGAGCGGACCCGACACGCCGCTCTTCACGCTGAACGACATCTTCCGCGGGGTGTGGCGCCGGAAGATCGAGCCCGACGGCACGCTGTTCGCGTATGTCCTGCACAACTACTGGCCCGCGAACTTCGCGGCCCGCCAGGGTGGGGAGCTCTCGTTTCGATACCGCATTTCGTCGCTCCCGCCCGGCGGCGACGCCGCCGAGCCGGCCCGGCGCGGCTGGGCCGCGTGCGACCCGCTGTACGTGAGCGCCCCGTACGCGAGCGCCGGCTCGGGCTCGCTCCCCCGCAAGGACTCAGGGCTGTTCATCGCGGATCAGGGCGTCGCGGTCGTCGGCGTGAAGCCGGCGGACGACCGCACCGGGGCGGTGCTGAAGCTCGTCGACCTCACGGGCGTAGCACGCGCGGTCCCGGTCTGGCCGGGGGCGTACCGGTTCCAGGGCGCCCGTCGCACGAACTTCGTCGAGATGAACGGCGACCGGGTCCCGGTCGCCCCGGACGGACACGCCACGATCGAGCTTCCCGCATGGGGCACCGCGGCGCTACGACTCTTTACACCGCGGGAGGGAGCCGATTAACTATCGCCCTATGACCAAGCCGACCACGCTGGGCGAGCTGAAACAGACGGAGTGGGCGAGTCCCGCCCGCATCCACCGGACCGTGAAGGACGAGCTGCGCGAGAATCTGGTGTGTCTGCTCGAGAATGGCTCGCCGCTGTTCCCGGGAATCGTGGGCTACGAGGATTCCGTCATTCCACAGCTGGTGAATGCCGTCCTGTCACGCCACAACTTCATTCTGCTGGGCCTGCGGGGGCAAGCGAAGAGCCGCATCCTGCGCCAGCTCGTCACGCTGCTCGACGAGGAGATTCCGATTCTCGCGGGGAGCGAAGTGAACGACAATCCGTTCGCGCCGATCTCGAAGTTCGGGCGCGAGCTCGTGGCCGAGCAGGACGCCCGGACGCCGATCGCCTGGTTGCCGCGCGAGTCCCGCTTTGTGGAGAAGCTCGCCACGCCCGACGTCACCATCGCGGACATCATCGGCGACGTGGACCCCATCAAGGCGGCGCGGGGCGGCCACCTCTTGTCCGACGAGCTGACCATGCACTTCGGGCTCCTGCCGCGGGCGAACCGCGGCATTTTCGCGATCAACGAGCTCCCCGATCTCGCCGGCAAGATCCAGGTGGGCCTGTTCAACATCATGCAGGAGGGGGACGTCCAGGTGAAGGGCTACCCGGTGCGCCTGAACCTCGACGTGGCGCTCGTGTTCACCGCCAACCCCGAGGACTACACCGCCCGCGGCAAGATCATCACGCCGCTCAAGGACCGTATCGGATCGGAGATCGTTACGCACTACCCGTACACGGTCGAGCTGGGCGCGGCGATCACGCGTCAGGAAGCCTGGCTCGAGCGCCACGGGCGCCCGCTCAAGCTGCCCGACTTCGTGGCGGAGCTGATCGAGCGGGTCGCCTTCGAGGCGCGCGAGGACAAGCGCGTGGACCGCCGTTCCGGCGTTTCACAGCGCCTCCCGATCAGCGTACTCGAGAACGTGGTGTCGAACGCCGAGCGTCGCACGGTCACGACCAAGGAAAAGACCGTGGTCCCCCGCATCTCGGACATCTACGCCGCACTGCCCGCCATTACGGGCAAGCTGGAGCTCGAGTACGAAGGCGAGCTGCAGGGTCCCGAATCCATCGCCAAGGACCTGATCCGCCGCGCCGCCGGCAAGACGTTCGAGGCCCGGGTGGGCGGCGCCAACGTGGACGACATCGTCCACTGGTTCGATGAAGGCGGGGCGCTGAAGATCTCCGTGGGCGAGCGCTCGGAGACCTGCCTCAAGGGCTTCAGCGT
>WNGR01007289.1_pt1 | contig 11721 bp, 9 predicted proteins | sample 5407581 | NCBI WGS metagenome assembly WNGR01 (sample SAMN13153383, study PRJNA577476) | soil metagenome | isolation source: 80 cm soil or saprolite under Garry oak tree replicate 2 | place: USA:California | collected 2016-06-15
TTGAGGACGTGGTCAGCTTCGCAGTTCTCCGGCATAGAGGGTCCCAGAGTTGCATTGTTATGGGTCCATTTAGTCGTTTTGTGGGTTCAAGAATTGTCAGGATTCATGAGCTACTTAGAGGCACCTTCGTTCGACATGTTTGTGCCGCTACTTCGTACGTACCTGTTATCATTATGGTCCACTCCGAGTCGCATTCTGACGTCCTTGTCTTTGTCCATGGTTCGCCATCCCTCGTTCCCACCCGTCATGGCTTCTTTGTTCGTGCTGACAAAGTAAACCGCTGAACGCACAACATACGGGTCTCGACATATATGATCACGTACTCGCTCGCGGTCCTCTATAAGCTTGTCGGAAGACCTGTCGTCCAGACTCCGCGGCAAGTTTATCCGAGCAATCATCAGTCTGGTGGTATCCTACAATTTTTTAAATCCTCTTCCCCTTTATGCTGTGGGTCTAATTGCGGTATTCATTCGGCATTTTCATACACTCCCGACCCTCTGCTCTCATCAACTCTCGCAAAGCCAGTGCACAGACCCGGATCTGCCTTCGCTATTGTTGCACGGCCTGATGCGTTTTTACCGGGAAGTGAGGGGAAAGACGGAGTTTAATCGGTCTTCGGCAAGCTGGTGAGAAGCCGCCTCTCAGAACACGCCACACCTGCTTGTCGGTGGAACTTTTCAATCGGTTCACTTCGCTCGTCACGCGACACTCGAGTCATGAGGCCACCCGATGCTTCGTTTCGGCTTCGCGGAGGGGGATGTCCGTACATTCCGTCGAACTCGCTTTCTGCTTGGCTAGTTCATGTCGCGTAGACGAGCTGACCAACGAGAAAAGAGTAGGGCAAGCGTTTGCGTCTACCGCTGCGTTGAAATGCAGTGGAATCAGGAGCGCAGTCGAGATAATGTTGGGCGATAGCGGATACCGACGGATGGGCAGAACACTTTTTTAATACAAGTCGGCGTTTTCAAGCCGAAGGGGGGTTCTTTTACCATGAGAAGTCGAAGAAGGCGCTTCGGGACGGGCCTGGACTCTGCGGAGCATTGGACGAACTTCATTCGCCTTGGCGCGTGATTGGTTGTGAATGAACTTCACAACTCGTGGCTACTCTGGTGAGTCTTTGGATCTACTCATCTACGGGTCAGTGCGGAACCCTATGCATGGGTGAACGCCGAGTCCTATCTACATCCTGACAATTTCCGTGGAACCAGGTGTGTACAAGTAGACACTGGGCTAGTAATATATGCACGCGAAATTTTGCATTTCTAGGACACAATAACGCAGGGATGATTGACTAGTACGCCCGATCTTGCGGCTTGGCTAGAAAGAGATTGCACTGTGTTATAAGGTAAACTTCTCCGATGTCTGCTGTCTTCGGTACGAGAACACTTGGTTTGGGACCTGCGAGCGAGAGATTCAGCGCAGTCTATTTAGAAGAGCCCTTTGAAGTCGCCAAATCTTCCTTCGCCATCGTCGCTAGACAACAAGCCTCGCTGCCAGTGGTATTCTATTCAACTACGTCCATTAGAAATCGGGGACTATCTTGATGCCCGACTTTCGAAAATTCTGAACTAGTATGGAAATAGCAGCCTCCTCTTGTGAGGCCAAGCAATTCAATTAAAGGCGCAGTTTTCGTGAACATCTCCAACATCTGGGCCAGAGGACATCCCGCGCGGGCGCCAGCGAGCGTTATGCCATACGCCAAAGCGTCAACACGGTGAAAAGACGGGGACCGCCCCCTTGGGGATTTGAATAACTTGAAGACGACTGTCTCGAGGCCGAGGGCGGAGATTATCTCTGAAAGTCGTCGCTGGTACAAGATGTCAGAAAGAAGGCTGTCGGTGAGAGCATGACTCTGACTAGCCAGCGCGAGGCCGACTCGGCGAGACGCTGGACCGAGTCTCGACTGAGTCTCGCACAGGCGGTCGATAATTCGATTCGAAAGGAAGTACCTCGTTTCGCCATTGATACGATCCTGTGATGGCTCATTTTGTGAAGGAGGCAGTGGCGATATCAGTACTAGTACTCCACGTTGTCCGAAACGAGACTGCGGAAAACCCCCGTAGTCTCGTGGATGGCTAAGGTAGCACCACCGGCCGCCAACTCTGCGCGAATAGTGGATGGCGTGGAAAGGGAAATCAGAACTTTGTCGCGCAAGGCCTCGAGGTTTCTTTCGAAAAGGGTAAGTCCCGGAGATAGTTGTACTGTAGGCACTCGATCGAGTACTCGGGACCTTCGGATTGCCCTGGGCGCTGGAAACAAAGGAGAACGGTATGTATGAGGTAAAAGAACATCCGAATGACTATTTACGTAAAGTTTTTTTGTCTTTCCTACTGCTAAGGGTCACGGTGTTGCGGAAGAACGACCGCTCTTGTGGGGATTAGAACGGATTTGTCTTGCATCTCGACCAGGAACTGTCGGCGTCTCAGTCATATTTTTGAAAGAGCGAGATCTAGAAAGCCGGGCACTCGAGATATAATCGAGGCGTTCGGGGGAAACGGTGCTAGGGCACAGCAGCCCATGCTAGCTCGTTATCGGGAAAAAGAGAAGACGCAGGAGACGGGATAGTTGGGCATAAGAGTGATCAATCAGATTGATTATTTACGCGCGCCCGAGTGGTCGTCTACACGGCTAAGACCATACTGGGAGACGCGTATTCTAACTTGAACGCCCTTACATAGAGTTGGTGCAGCGTGAGTAAAGACTTCCAGCCTGAGGGACTACCTTTCTCGGTAGCCACCACCGCCCTTCGACTCGGAGTCTGCCGCATCACTGCGCCTTAGGGTGAAGTCGCGTGTACTTCCCAGATGTTCCTTCCCATTATTATCAGAGAGGCAAGCTTATTTATTCAGGGTTTTTTCCAATACGAAAGTCAACGGGTTTGTTAAGAAAAAAAAACCATTCATGCCGACAACGCTTTCCAGTACGCACATGAGACCTCCGAACTTGAGAGTCGTTACATCTCAGGGGATATCATACACTGAGGTCTTTCTATACGGACGAGTGCCGCACCATATCAAAGAAAGAAGTTCGTGCCCAGGCCGAGCAGGTAAGGGATAAAGGAAGGCAGAAGAAGGGTCGCACGATGTAGCATATTCAGTGACGAAGGGCGAGGAACCCACGGTGGCATGTTGACAGGGAGAGGTGCTCAAAACGGCGCGAGAATGTTTCGTGGCACGCAAGGTGGAATTTCTAGACTGCCGTCGCATGATGCATGATCGTTGTTGACCACCGTGCAGAAAAGTATGGTCTCACGTGACTGTTCTGCAGTGGGAACCCTGGGAAATTCACACCTTCCACAGGACCATACGACTCGCATTAGCCTCATCAATAATGCGTCAATGCGCAAACCGGTGAGGTAAAACAGAGGAAGGTTGTCTCCCCCCTGTGTTCTGGGTACCAGGACATCCTGTGAGGATGTGCAGTGGCAGCAGTACTCTAAACGCTACAGCGCCGGCCGCCTAGTGCGAAACAGGACTCCCATCAGTTTTTTGTCATAAGCAATGTCACGGTGTTTGAGGTATTCGCAACTCGATGGTCGTCTTCCAGGAGGACAGAAGAGGTGTCCGTTGAGAATAGCAACCGGCATGAGGCTCTTAGGGAACAGCGTAAGAGATAGAGTCGATATAAAATTGAGACCCCAGCTCCTCGGGTTCCCTCCCCGAGGACTGGAATCAAAAAGGAAAGAGGCACACCTGAAGGAACAAATGGAAGACCATAACCAAAGCTATACTCGATCCTGTCGAAGACGTCGTTATGGTTACTTCTGCGAGCCTGAGACCCATAAATAGGTCCATCCTAATGAATCCTCGATTCCTCATACATATGAAAAGCGCTGTAAGATCCGCTTATACCGACGTCTGGAACTTATGTTGAGATCAAGGTTGGGATGTCGGCATTGCGACAATGTCGTAATGATCTTCAAGTGAGGGCAATCGGAACCATCCTTGGAACCATCACAATGGCTGTGTAGAACCGTGTACGTACTTCACGTCATTACTCCACGACCGGCGATGGTCAAGATGGGCAGACAATATTCATGCGATCCTGTATGAATGTGGGTATAAATCAGCAACCTATGCTCACAATCTTGTTACCATCCCCTACACTTCTTCATCACCAGTTCAAGTTTATCCCATGGCGAACAGAATGGCGTTCATGAGATCCGTCGTTGTGCTTTTGCTTACTGTTTGTGCCCTTGCCGCTCCGCAACCCGAGAGGATCAAGGCCGTGGACTTGAAAGAATGCCCGAACGTGTGAGTCATGCTTGGGCCAATACGTACTTTTCACAACCTTGACTGATTTAACGTAGTGCCGCATGTCGCGGCATATGGTGATGGGCCTCACAATGGTGTGGATGTGGCCCTTGTCGCTTGTGATGGTATAGTCTACTCCTTGATACCGTGCGGTGACATGTCTGATCTCCTATGGCAGAGGCACCGAACCAACAGTCGCGAACATGTCAGCCATCCCCAAGCCATGTTCACGTACGACAAGCTTGGTAACAATGCCTGACAGAGTCTCCTGGATTGTTTTCTTGTGTCGTTCGTACCGTTGATAAGCGAAACAATGGAATCGTAATTTAGTTGTCAATCGCTTTGGTTCTGTGTCGAAAAGTTGTTGTCTTGAGGATCCGTCGAAAAAAAAGAAAGAAAATGGTCCTTCCTCAGGCTCAAAGGCAATGCGGAGATATCCTCCTCGTGGTAAGCCATGTTTCTGCACGTACAAGCAATCGGATATGGGCAAGGGAAAGGTTGGGGGGCTATATATATGATCACTATGATATCAGCACCGTGTAGGTTCAGAACGCCTTTGGACATTGGGAATGGCATACCTCTGTCTTAGCTGAGTACGCGCTAAGTCCTTGGTTCAAAGCTTGTTTTTTTGCGAATATACAGCGCCTCCGTATTCTCACTATGTACAGGGTTTGCGATAAGATCAGACCACTCACTGGACCACGTACCCAAGGAGTCCTGGCGACACCCAGCTACAACACTTATCCCCTTGGCCAGGAGAAGGTCAAGCGCTACGAGACTCGAGGTCTCTGTGCCTTGGTGAACGAGCGTCTCTGGGGCGACCATAACTTTGGAGACTAGATTTACGTACGTGGCCAAAAACCTTGATGCGTTCACGACATCCGTCTCGCTAGAACGTAGATGAAGCGTATCGCAGAAGGGTAAACGGACAGACCCGTTGGAGTATCTCAGGCTCAAAAGACAATGAAGGCTTCTCAAGCCTGAGAAGAAAGGGGATCCCTTATCTCCCGAACCGACGCGGAGGGGTTTTCATATTCCCACGCCCAGCATTTCTCTGCAAACACGCTCAAGGGAAAACGAACTGCCAGTGAGAGCAGTCTCTACTCGAAGAAATTCTAGGTGCCGTGTTTCCAGAATTTAATGGGCTTATTGGCCAGCCGTCGTCGAGACTACGGCTGAACATATTCCAGACCAGTCGCGAATTTGGCGGCACCTCACATCCTTTTTTCTATTCTCCTCTCCGAGTCCATGCAATTGCCCCGATTTCTCCGAATAGCGAACCTGCGTAGCACCTCTCGGATATTTACATCTCTTTATCCCAACCACTTCCTAATATTGTAATCACGAGCACCGGTCGTTGGATCGATTTTGTGCGCAATCTGATGCTGCCGAGACCCGGAGTGGGGAGAGGGGTCCCAGTCATACAGGCTGTAGATTCGGAGTAGGTAACTAACCTTATCTCAGGAGAAGCAACAACTGCCACGAAAGGATAACCAGGTTGTCCACCTTTGTTGTCATGGCTCATTATAGACTGGGAGGCCATTTGACACCGCATTTGAATTTATGGAGACGAATGTTTAGCCCTCACTACCAGAGTACAGCAGTACTGCGGCCCTCTCTAGCCTATTAACCGCAGCAGAATCCTCTCAGCTTGTCACGGTCACACTGCCGAGATCAATGACCTCTGCAAGCTCTGTACCAGTCTGTAGCCTGAAACAGTAACAGGTCTAGGGGTGCCCCCCGTCCGCCTTTTGTGTTCTCGGTGCGGTGGTATTACTTCGTCGTATGGCTATACTAAGCTGCAATACTTCTTGGGCTTTCATACTCTCCCACACGTCCTGCACTCATCGGATCTCATGTCATCAGTATGCAGATGCTAGAAATGCCTTCTTTTTCCCATTTTATCACGGCCAGACGTGTCTCTTCCTGAGAAAAGTCGTCCGGTCGCTCCATACGCGGAATTCCACACGGGGTGCGGTCTCGTTGCGGGAACGGCCTACCCTGTCAAGCTAGTCGAGAACCAGACATCGTCTGTTTGCCTACTTGGCATATCATACAGGAGAAGACTAGAGACAGGAACGCCATTCGATACTAGTATTGTACTGGGTTTGGGTTTGAGCTTCACGGAAATCATGACGTGTGCCTTAGGTTCCTCGACCGCGCACTCCCGAATTCGTTCCTGTGGGGTTTGCCTTTTTCTCGATTTGTCGCACGACTGGGCTGACCGACGGAAGCGTCACAGACGATGCGCTACAGCACAGTATACCTCGCCGCGGTGATGTCGTATTACAGCTCCAGAAGTGTGGCTGGATGATGTGATCCACGGCCTTGTCTGATACTTCTAACTTAAAAGTCGATTTATTTGGACAACGAGCAAACGGCGCTTCCGGGTGCTGTATACAGTACTGGAAGTTGCGAAAGAAATAGATAACGACCGAGCGGTGATTACTGTGGCAATTGGCGGCGTCGTCGTTCGCGATTGCTAGTATAAGATTCTAGATCGCTGCTTCTACATCACGTATTAGAGCAGATCAACGCATCCCTGGCAGCAATAGTAGCTATGCAAGTAGGTCATGCAGGCCATGGATTAACTTTTGAGGGATCGTCCGAACCCCCACGGGACTTCGAGAACCGTTCGACCTCTCGTCCGCTTTTCACGCATTTTCTACAGGTGCATCCACATTGGGACAACACTTATGTCTTTTGTTCGTGATGTGCAATAGTGAAGCTATAGTGACGAAACGGGCCTCGTGCTCTTGTCTGCTAATGGCATGGCAGGTTGAGGCACCCTGTCGTGGTCAGGCTCAGGCTCAGTAAGTAACTGGCAACGTCAATTGAATGTCATCGAGTAGTTGTCAACTACGAAAAGGGGATAGCCGCTTGGTTGCAGTCTTATGTAATGTATGGGGCATCACTCCGATAATGAACAACTTATAGTGCCCTCGGTCCCAACTCAATGAGCCACCGCCACCTTCGATAATATATGGATGCATCAAAATTGAATGCTAATGCTAATTGTAGCTGGAATAGCTTGTTGCGGTCGAATACAGCCCGCCGTACGCTCGGCTGGTATGGTGAAGGGTGTCATACCGTTCCTCGGCGCTTCGATACACTTAACTTACTCACTGGGAGCTGAACTTGATGGCAACGGGTCGGGAGGTCCCTTAAGACACCTAAATTGCACCCGATCCCGCCGTTTCACCTCGTCCGAGGCTTGCGTCCTCTCTTCTCCCTTCTTCCCACCACCGTGCCTTTTCTTGCAGCTAGTCTGCAGTCCACTCTTTTGTAAATCAGCCCGCACATTCAGTTTTTCTTTGCTGGCAGGTCCCAGCCTGGATATGTACTTTGACTGTCAGCTTCAACAGTGCTGATCCAGTTTTCCTGTCGGCATATGGCAGCTGTCTGCCTTTCACCCGTCCTCGGTCTTCGTTGCTTGGGACTCTCACACATTCAAGAGGCAATTACACTTGTTCCAATTGGTCTCGAGGTGGTCTTCTCTTTGGGGTTGATCTTCGCGGGACGCGATGCAGGCAGGTGCGTGTGTGACCCCTGGGAACATGTCGTGTTCCTCATCGGTACTTCACACAGAATTCGGTACCTTCTTGCCGCAGAGGGCCCAGCCTATCTTCTTCTGGTGGTTCTCTCCTTCCTTAGCCACGTTGTCCCCGTCTTCCAGAATAACTTCGCCCCTTTCAAAGCCTTGGACATTGTAATCGGTGCGTGCGTCGCACGAACCTCGTCGTCGTCCAGCTTACTCGGCATTCCTGTATTGTGCTCAGGCTCTACATCCTTTGTACCCATACTCCTCTACACAGCCTTTCTCTACCTCTTCAACCGGAGAGAATCCTTTCCGCGTCTTCCGAATCGCTTAGCGCTCGTTGCGAATGCCTTCTTGTTTGCAGTGATCCCAATTATCGTTGTGACCAATGAGATTGGGTCATTCATAGGAATCAAGTATCGTTAGTGTCGTTTATCTCCTATAATTTTACATCCCGAGTCGTGCTGATCTCTGGCACGTAGGTCATGATCCTGACCCTAACAACGCGAACGTGTTCTACCAACTTGGGGCAGGTTTGACCCCTTACGATTTCGCGCGCATACTCTTGAGCAGCACGTCGCTGGCTCTCTTGACTGTAACCCAGGCGCTGACCTTCCTGTTGTTCTTTGTGCGACTTGTTTCGGGTCTCGTGAAGCAGCGCAATATAGAGGACCGCGCTGCAACGGAGCGGGAAGGTGTGCTCTTCCGCGGCCTGGGCTGGCTAGCGGTTGGTATAAAGCTTTCCGCGATTGAATCTATCTTGGGGTGGATCACCCCGAGCTTTGGCCTTGTTTTCACGCGGCGCGGATTGCGGATGATCGGGCGTGCTTGTATCATAATCGGTGTCGTGAAAGGGTTCGTACGCGCCGTGCGCCATTTTGTCTGTCTGTCTGATATCATGGACTTCAGGCCCGAACTTCGAGAGGAGTTCATCATTCTTGACAACGAGAACGGTCGCGACTTCCCTTCTGGCACACGCAAGCTCCGCGTCTCTGGCCCGCGACTCCATATTTCGAGCCCAACACTCATGGAGACTTCGATGTCGCAGCGCCTCTCACGTATGACCTTTCTGCGGCCCTTCGCACAGTCCGGTTCCGACCCCGAACAGATCCCGTCCAATTCTCGGCGTACGAGTGTCGTCCCGTTGAGCCCGTCGACCCCCACGCCTACAACGGGCGCGAAAGCTCGTCCCCCTCCACTTATACTCAAACGTTCGTCCAGTCGCGTCACAGTTATCCATAGCCACGGACGTGCACCAACTCTCGTTCTGAACCTCTCTTCGACGGGCTTACCAAGTAGTGGTGCAATAGCAGCCATGAGCGAGAAGCTGCAGAGCGACCCTGTGATGGTGATGGTCCCTCCGCCACTCTCAGGCGCCGCGCCGCTTACTGCGCCCCTGCCGCGAACGCACCTCCACCTCCGGCCGCCGGAAAATCATGCAAGCACTTCCGGGAGTGACAGGGGGCGACAAAGCTCCGACGGCTCTGCGCTCCATCGGAGACCAGATACAAGCCCAGTGGACTTTGGAGCAATGCAGAGCCGGAGACCCTCCCGCAGTATGCCGTCATCGCCGCGCGCGCCCTTTACCTTTCTCCCTGCACCCGCCGCGATCCCCCCCAGTGCACCACAACGCGCACGTGCCTCCGAAGACCGAGCACAAGCTCCCCGGTCGTCAATGCCTGACCGTCACACAAGGGACAACAGCACCGCGAGCGGCATGTCGACAGGGTGGATCACGTCGGAAGACGAGAGCAGGGACTCATACATCAAGACCGTTGGCACTGTGCAGCCACGCATGACCCCGAACCCGACGCGCGACTTGGCAGTGCGCACCAGCATCGTCCTCGAGCGGCTCGGCGACATCGTTGAGCCTCCGGCGCCGCCACCCTCGCCGGAGCAGGGGCTTCTGGTGCGCAAGGATTCGGGTGTGTTGGGCAAGGATGATCTGGTGCGCGTGCGACGGGTGAAGAGCGTGTACTGACCGAGTCGATGGTTTTGCCTTCTTTTCTTGTTTTCTTTTAACTTTCGTTTCCTACATCCTTCTTCCCCCCTCCCAATCGGTTCCACCTACCGTGGAGCCACATTATGTCGAATTAGAGACCACGATCAACTTGTAAATATTATCGCTAGCCTTGGGAGGTATCCATACCCTTTACAGGCTTTTTTTACAGGCTTTTTTAAGGCGGCTGCCTGTCCGTCAGACTTTCACGGACTACATGATGTTTTTGGCTATTCAAGTTGTCGTTGCGTGCTTGCTTGTAGTCCTATCCTCACTTTCCTGGTTTTTGGGGCTGCGTCATCCAGATTGGACAGCCTCTCTTGGGTGCTGAAATGTACACATGTATACACTGGCATGTTCATTCGTTGCTAGCCTACTACCAAGTCTACCAAGCCACCAGGGTGCTCTGTCTTATGGTTAATCTAGAGAAGGAAATTTGTGATTATGATTGTGTTGTTATCTGAGACAACGCTTTCAACAGTAAGATAGCAACTTGAAGGGTGGTACTAGATGGGACACCCGGCATTCGGCGGCCCGGGGTCGGGTCAGAGGCGAGTCTGAGTCTTACTCAATCTGCTCAGCAGTCCAAGCCGTCAACCCCACTCAGTGTCATACCTCTGCTGTCTTCATATATTTCGTTCCTTAAGCCTCAGGAAAGTCTCGCTTTATACGTACCTAGTCTCCCTCCCAAGCTCGTCCTAACACCAACGCGTAAAGCAGCAACAGCCCAGAGCGTCAGAGGCTTTGTTCCCCGAAACCGCAGCATGGCCGCGTTCTTCTTCTCGTCCTCGATTGATATTGACATCAAGCTCGAAGGCGAGGAACTCCGGAAGCAGGTAGACTCCAAGGCAGAGAAGGATCGTCCGATTTCGTGCCCCGTTTACTATGACGGCGAGTCGGTCTCTGGCCAGGTACGCCACATATTCTCCTCCGGCCATCTCGACCGTGCTGAGGGCGAACGCAGGTCACGGTTCGTGTTCGAGAGGGCAAGCGCACAACGCACGACGGAATCAAAGTCGAGTTTGTGGGAAACATCGGCGCGTATACGTTGTCTTCGCCCTGCACCCCCGAGCCCACTGAGTCTGCCATTATAGAGCTGTTTTACGACCGCGGTCACCACCAAGAATTCCTTTCCCTCTCGCAAGAGGTCGCTGCCCCCGGAGACCTGCGACAGGCACAGACGTTCGACTTTATGTTCAAAAATGTTGAGAAGCAGTACGAGAGCTACCTAGGCATCAACGTCAAGCTGCGGTCCGTAGCCCTTAATGTTGTTCTTGGTCCCGCCTTTTCTCACGTATCCGCGCTAGGTACTTCATCCGCGTAACGATATCGCGGCGCATGGCAGATGTGGTGAAGGAAAGGGATATCTGGGTGCACTCTTTCCGCATGCCACCAGACAGCAACAACTCGATCAAGATGGAGGTCGGCATCGAGGATTGTCTGCACATCGAATTCGAGTACAACAAATCGAAGTAAGGGGATCAGCCTGCTTGCATCTTTACTGCGCGCGCACGGCGAACCTGACATGACCATTTGGCAGATATCATCTAAAGGATGTGATAGTCGGAAAGATCTATTTCTTGCTCGTGCGCATCAAAATCAAGCACATGGAGCTCTCAATCATCCGCCGCGAGACCACCGGTTCGCCGCCAAATCAATACAACGAGAGTGAGACGATTACAAAGTTCGAAATCATGGACGGCGCGCCAGTGCGAGGTATCCCATTCTCTTCCTCCCCCACACATTGGGTCTAGGTATTGATGAGCGGTCCTCCCCACCAAGGCGAAACAATCCCAATTCGACTATTCCTCGGCGGGTTTGACCTGACGCCGACTTTCCGCGACGTGAACAAAAAGTTCAGCACGCGCTACTACCTCAACCTCGTCCTCATTGACGAAGAGAACCGACGCTACTTCAAGCAGCAGGTACGT
>WNGR01023144.1_pt1 | contig 11721 bp, 9 predicted proteins | sample 5407581 | NCBI WGS metagenome assembly WNGR01 (sample SAMN13153383, study PRJNA577476) | soil metagenome | isolation source: 80 cm soil or saprolite under Garry oak tree replicate 2 | place: USA:California | collected 2016-06-15
GTCGTAGTCCTTTAGAAACACGACGCGCGGCTCTTCGCGGGCGAGGCCGACGATCCCCGCCACGATGTCCTTGCCCGGCTGATCCGCGGGATGCGACTTGCCCGCAAAGAGAATCTGCACCGGTCGCTTGGTGTTGCGGAGCAGCTTCGTCAGGCGCGGCCGGTCCCGCAGCAGCAAGTTCGCGCGCTTGTAGGGAGCGAACCTGCGGCCGAATCCGATCGTCAACGCGTTCATATCGATCTCATGCGGCGTCTCGGCGCGCTCCTTCGAAAGCTCGAGCAGCCGTCGCTTGAGGTCGCCATGGATCGTCCACAGCTCCGCCGCGGGTATCTCGTACACGGCGTGCCATCTGCCATCTGCCGGATCGAGATCCCACCAGTCGGAGCCGACGTACCGGCTCAGCAGCGAAGCGATCTCCGGCGCGACCCAGGTCGGCATGTGGACCCCGTTGGTCACGGATCCAATCGGCACCTGCGCGTCCGGCAGTCCGCGCCACGCGTCCTTCCATAGCCGGCGCGAGACGGCCCCATGCAGCCGGCTGACCCCGACCGACTGGTCGGCGAGGCGGAGGGCGGCGTACGTCGTGCAGAGCCTCTCGCGCGGATCGCCCGGGCGCTGCCGGCCGAGGTCCATGAAGCGATCGAAGGAGATGCCCACCTGCGCCAGGTATGGGCCGAGGAGGTCCCACACCAGGCCGGCGTCGAAGTAGTCGCTGCCCGCCGCGATCGGCGTGTGAGTGGTGAAGACGATGCCCGCGCGGGCGACGAGCCGCGCCTCTTCGAGGGTCATCTGACGCGAAGCCCTGAGCTCGCGGATCCGCTCGATTGCGCAGAGGAAGCTGTGTCCCTCGTTGAGATGAAACACGCCCGAGTCGAAACCGAGCGCGCGCAGGATACGAACGCCGCCGATGCCGAGCACGATCTCCTGGCGCAGGCGACGGTCCGGTTCGGGCACGTAGAGGCGGTCGGTGATGTTGCGCAGGTCGTTGGGGTTGGACTCGAGATCTGTGTCGAGCAGGAAGAGCGGCACACGGCCGACCTGGGCGCGCCAGACCGCGATGCGCACGTTGCGCTGGCCGATCGGAGCTTCCACCTCGACGCCTTCGACCTTGTTCACCGGCAGGTCGGAGCCACGATTCTCGGCGTAGACCTCGAACTGGCGGCCGGCGGCGTCGATGTCCTGCCTGCCGAATCCCTGCTTGTAGAGGAGGCCGACCGCGACGAGAGGAAGGCCGAGGTCGCTCGTTGCCTTCAGGTGATCCCCGGCGAGCACGCCGAGGCCGCCCGAGTAAATCGGCAGGCATTCGGAGAGTCCGAACTCGAGCGAGAAGTACGCGATGCCGAGCGGCGCCTGCGCGTCCATGAACCGCGGCTTGCGCTCGTAGTACTCGTGGTAGGCGGTCCGTGCATCGTCGAAGGTGCGCTTGACCTCCTCGCGTTCGGACGCCCGCCGGACGCCTTCCTCGCCGAGCTGCGCGAGGAGGAGGACGGGATTTTCACGCGTCGACTTCCAGAGCTGGGGATCAAGAGCGCGAAACAAAGCCTCGATGCGGGGCTGCCAGGTCCAGAGCAGGTCGTAAGCGAATTGATTTAGTTCCTCGACCACGGACTTAAGATCCTATTGGGTTGGGGAAATGAAGGCGGTCGTCATGGCCGGCGGCGAGGGATCGCGTCTGCGACCGCTCACCAGCAACATGCCCAAGCCCCTGGTCCCCGTCGCCGGGCGCCCGATCATGGAGCACATCCTTCTCCACCTGCGCCGCCACCAGCTGCGCGACGTGGTGGCGACGGTGCAGTACCTGGGCGCTTCGATCCGCAACTACTTCGGCGACGGCTCCGAGCAGGGAGTCGCGCTCAGCTACTCGGTCGAAGACTCGCCGCTGGGAACGGCCGGCTCGGTGATGCTGGCTCGGCAACAGCTGAACGAGCCGTTTGTCGTCATCTCGGGCGACTCGCTGACGGACATCGACCTCGGCGCCGCCGCCCGCTTTCACCGCGAACGCAAGGCCCTCGCGACCATCGTCTTGAAGCCGGTGCCGAACCCGCTCGAGTACGGCGTCGTCGTTGTCGACGAGGGCGGCGCGGTGCAGCGGTTCATCGAAAAGCCAAGCTGGGGCGAGGTCATCAGCGACCTGGCCAACACGGGCATCTACATCCTCGACCCGTCGGTGTTCGAGTTCTTCCGGCCCGGCGAGGTCACCGACTGGTCGGGCGACGTATTTCCGAAGCTGCTGAAAGAAGGCGAGCACGTCTTTGGCTGGATCGCCGACGGCTACTGGGAGGATGTGGGCAGCCACTCCGCGTACATGAAGGCCAACTTCGACTGCCTCGAGGGCCGCGTCAAGGTGCAGCTTCCAGGCGAACGTGTTGGTGAGTCGACGTGGATCCATCCGGACGCCGAGGTCTTCCCCGGCGCGAGAGTCGACGGCCCGGCGCTGATCGGCGCCGGCGCCAAAGTGCGAAACGGGGCTTGGGTGAACGGGCCGGCAATCATCGGCGCGTACACCACGGTCGATTCCGGCGTGAAGATCTCGAACTCGATCGTCTGGGACCACAGCTACATCGGCCTGAACTCACGCCTGCGGGGGGCGGTCGTGTGCCGGTCGGTCACGGTCAAGAACGGCTGCCTCCTCGAAGAGGGAACCGTCATCGGCAGCGACGTGACGATTGGCTCGGGCTCGACGGTCAATGCCAACGTGCGGATCTGGCCGAACAAGGAAGTCGAGCCCGGCGCCGTGGTCCGCGAGTCGATCATCTGGGCCGGGTCCTGGAAGAGAGGCCTCTTCAGCTCCTACGGCCTGAACGGTTTGATCAACATCGAGATCACGCCCGAATTTGCCTCGCGTCTGGGCGCGGCGATCGGGGCGCTCACGCCGAAGGGGACGGAGATCGCGTTCTCGCGCGATTACACGCGCTCCGCACGCATGATCGGGCGGGCGTTGATGTCAGGGATCATCTCGTCAGGCAGCAACGTGATCGATCTGTCCGTGCTACCCGCGCCAGTGTCGCGCTACTGGTCGCGTCGCAACCACGTGTCCGCGGTGCACGTGCAGACGTCGCCAGTCGACCCGCGCGCGGCGGACGTCCGCATCTTCGATGACCACGGCCTTGACGTCGACAAGCGGAGTGAGCGAAAGCTCGAGGGCCTTTTCTTTCGTGAGGACATCCGCCGCGTCTCGCACTACGAGATGGGGCGGATCACCCGGCGCGACCAGCAGACCGAGCGCTACATGGAGGACATGCTCGCCGCGCTCGACCTCGAGGCAGTGCGAGGCGCTGCATTCAAGGTCGTCATCGACTACAACAACGGCGCGTCGGCGATGGTGCTGCCGCAGGTGTTACGCGAGCTGAACTGCGCGGTGATCCCCCTGAACGCGGCTCCCGCGGAAATTCTGGTCGAGTCGGACGACGCGACGTTTCAGGCCCACCTCCAGGAGATGGGTGTCATCACCGCAGCTGTCAAAGCCAAGCTCGGCGTCTTCATCGACGCTCCGGGCGAGAGGTGCTTCATCGTCGACGAGACGGGGACGCTCCTCAGTCATGACGAGGCGTTCGAGGTCCTGACGCAGCTGGCGCTGACGACCAAGCCGGGGATGGTGCTGGGGCCCGCATCTTCCTCGCTCGCGTTTTCGATGATCGCCGAACGGTTCAACAGCCGGTTCGTGCCGACCAAGATCACGCCCGGTGCAGTGCTGCGGGCCGCTCAACACGCCGAGGCGGTGCTGGCGTCGGACGGGGGCGGGGGGTTTTGCTGGCCGGACTTTGCGATCTCGTTCGACGCCATCTTCACCGTGGCGCGGGTGCTCGAGATGCTCGCCAAGACGGGGACATCGCTCGGGGCGCTCCGCTCGCACATCCCGCAGGTCACCCACCGGACCGCGGTCGAGTTTTGCCCGTGGGAGGTCAAGGGGCGAGTGATGCGGACGATGATGGAGCGCCATCTGCGGGACCGTGTCGACCTGACCGACGGGGTGAAGGTGTTCGTGGACGACGGGTGGGTCCTGGTGGCGCCTGACGCCGACCGGCCCGAGTACTACATCATCGGATCGACGACCGACCCGGGCCACGCCGGTCGGCTGGTCGAGGAGTACTCGCAGCTGGTGCGGTCGGTGGTCGCCGAGGCGGCGCCCCAGGCGGAGGCGGTCGTCGAGACCTAGAATCGATTTTCTGCCGAGCGGGCGTAGCTCACCTGGTAGAGCGCAACCTTCCCAAGGTTGAGGTAGCCGGTTCGAGGCCGGTCGCCCGCTCCAACTCGGCCTCGCTGCGCGGGGAGCCCGTAGGGCGCTGCAACCTACGGTTATCGTTTGCCTCGATGCTGATTCTGCCGGTTGCCCTCGCGGTCGGCGCCCTCGGTTTGCTTGCCCGCGGCCGCCGGCGCGTCGTCCTGACCCTTGCGGTAGCTGCCCCGATCCTCTCCGTGCTGGCCCTCGCCGCTCAGTACCTCCCCAGCGGACTCGAATCCTGCACTGCTTCGACGTCCGGGCCCATGGTCTGCCGTTCGCTGCCGGCCGTCTACGCGTGGGCCGGGCCCGTGCCCTACCTGATCGCCATCGGGCTGATCGTGCTTTCGCTGGCGCCGCTGGCCAGCGCGCGCGTCGGGAAGTGGTGGCCGGCCGCGGCATCAGCCTTGCTGCAGGCCATTCCTCAGGTGATCAGCTTCGGCGGCTTCATCGATTGGGCCCCCGCACTGGCAGTGACGATCGCGGTTGCCTTCGCCCTGATCGGACCTCGCACCGCCGGCCAGCCGACACCGGCCGCTTCGCCCAACCGCTGATGGCCAATAACCGCTGATGGCCAACAACATCTCGAATCTCATGTTTCGGGCCATGTATCGGTTCGGCTTCAAGCCCTGGGACTCCGGCATCCCGCCGCCCGAGCTGAAGGAGCTGATCGAGGGACCACAAGCCCGAACTCCCGGCAAAGCCCTCGACCTCGGCTGCGGCACGGGCACGAACACGATGTACATGGCGCAGCACGGTTGGGACGTGACCGGTATCGATTTCGTCGCGACGGCCATTGCAGCGGCCCGCAAGAAAATGCAAGCCGCGAACGTGGCGCCGCGGCTCATCCAGGGCGACGTCACCCGCTTGAAGGAGCTCGGCCTCGGCGCCGGCTACAGCCTGGTCTTCGACCTGGGATGCCTGCATTCAATCCCTGAGGTACGTCGTGACGCGTACGCGGCTGGTGTCAACGAGGTGACAGTGCCAGGCGCCGACTTTCTTGTTTGGGGTTTCTACGCCAAGCCCAATTTCTTCGTGAACGCCAAGCTCGCACAGGACGAGCTCGAACAGCTTTTCGGCAAGTCGTGGGACATGGTGCGAGCGTGGGGAGGTGAGCAACCCGACCGCTTTCCGGGTCGCTGGTACCACCTGCGTCGCAAAAGCTGATGGCGGGAACTGTTTTCGACTTCTACACCGGGTGGGAGCAGCACAACGCGCTGCTCATCAAGTCGATCGCCCCACTCCAAGTGGAGCAGCTGATGTGGTCGCCGGCGGAAGGCCTGTGGTCGATCCGCATGCTGGCCTGCCACATCGTCGCGGCCAGAGCGAGGTGGTTCCACGGATGGATGGGCGAAGGCGACGATGACCTCCGCGGCCTGATCAGGATGGATGACGACTCCGACTTGACCAGGCCGGACGCGTCGACGATCTGCGCCGCGCTCGAGAAATCCTGGTCCGACGTGCATGCGTGCCTGTCCAGGTGGACGGAAGCCGACCTGTCTGCGAGCTTTCAGCGTCCTCGGCCCAACGCCCAGGGCGAACGCCCGTGGCGAGACCGCCGCTACATCATCTGGCACGTCGCCGAGCACGACGTACACCACGGTGGTGAGATCTCGCTGACGCTGGGCGTTGCACGGGCTCCGCGGGCTGGACATGTAGCAAGAAAGAGAGGATCGGGCGCGGCGGCCCGATCCTCTCCTCGAACGCCTTGTTATCTACGGGTGCGAGGTCGGCGGTCCAGTCGGGTGGTCCGTCGAGTTGGGATGGCTCGTCGGCTTCCCGCCGGGGTGATCGGTGGCGGACGGGTGATTGGTGGCCGACGGGTGGTTGGTGGGCGCCCCGCTGGATCGATGCTCGGAGCTCACCTGCTTTCCATGCTGGTTGGCGAAGGTGCTGACGCACTCGCCGATGCCGTGCGATCCGGGCGCTAGCGCGTCCCTGCACGTTTGAACCTGCTTGACGACCTGCTGCCCCCAGTTGCTGGGATTGGCGCTGCCGGTCACCACCGTCTCCGTCCGGGCTGGGACCTCCGCGTCCGGCGGTCTCTTGCTGCAGCGTTTGCTCCAGCCACTGGTCGAAGCCTCCGCCATTTACCACGTCATTCCTCCAGAGGGACTGGTTCGGGCATCGAAGTACCCATTTCGGTATTCATCCGCTCCCCGAGCCGGCTGCGGAGACGACCTTTGGCCGCCGCGAGTCGGGAGGCGACAGTCCGTTCGGGCACGTTCAGGACCGCTGCGATCTCCCGATTGGTGAACCCGTGCAGATGGCGCAACACGATCGCGCTCGCCTGCTTTGGCGGCAGTGCGCGAAGCTCGCGAACAAGATCGGACTGCACAGAGTCGGTCGGATCCGGATCAGCGGGACGCCCTAGGCGTCGCAGGATTGCCCCTATCTCGAACAGACGCTCCCGCCGGCGCTGTGTGAAAGCCACGTTGAGAGCGATCCGAACGAGCCACGCTTCGGCGGGCGCGTCCTTCTTCCACGTTCGCCAGGCCCGGAACGCCCGTAGGTAAGCCTCCTGGGTCGCATCCTCAGCGGCCGCGGGGCTTTTGAGAATGATCACCAGCGTCGCGAATATGCGTTGGTAGGTTGACCGGTACAACCGGTCGAAATCGTCCTTGCTCCCTGGGCGGTAGGACTGGGCTGGCTGGTCGATCACGTAAGTTTGAGGCGCCGATCGATTTCTTAAACCCTCTTCAAGTAGTGTCCTGAAGGTTTGCTTGGTGCACGTTAGGGGAACGTCGACCCATGACCAGCACCAGGTGGTCGCCGCGGTCACGATTTCGTGAGCCGCTAGACGGCATTTTGGAACTGGGCCTCCCATAAACTGGGAGCCCCGCTTTTTTGGAAGGAGGATGTGTCGATGGCCCGTAGCCCGCTGCTGAGCAGGTTCCAGACGCTTTTCGCCGACTTCGAAGAAGCGGAGCGCTCCGGCCGCTCGGTCGCCGAGATCCGCGAGGAGCGCAGGTCGATGCGCTTCACGCGCCGAGATTTTCTGAAGGTCGCCGGGGCTGCTGTGGGCGCCGCGGCGCTAAGCGGGCCCGCCGCCGCACTTGCCGCCACCGCGACGCGAGGGAGCGTGACCCAGGGCGCGATCGCGATCATCGGCGGTGGCATAGCCGGCTTGAACGCCGCCCTGACCCTCCAGGACGCCGGCATCGCCTCCACCGTTTACGAAGCGTCGAGTCGGGTCGGCGGCCGGATGCACTCCGACACAACCTCGTGGCTCAACGGTCAGACCAGCGAGCACTGCGGTGAGCTCATCGACAGCGGCCACAAGACGATCCTCGGTTTGGCGAGCCGGTTCAAGCTCCCCACCGTCGACCTGCTCGGCGCGGAGCCGATCCACTCCACAGACACCGACTATTTCTTCGGGCACTACTACACCGACGCCCAGGCCCAGGCCGACTTCAACGCGGTCTGGAACAACGTGAAGAAGGACGTCAACGCCGCCGGCTACCCGACCACCTATACGCAGTCGACGCAGGCTGGTCGAGACCTCGACCAGATGAACATCTACAACTGGATCGAGAGCCGGGTCCCGGGCGGACACACCAGTCCCATGGGTCAGCTGCTGGATGTCGCCTACAACATCGAATACGGAAACATCACCAAGGAGCAGAGCTCGCTGAACCTGATCTACCTGCTGGGCTTCTCGTCGAATCCCGGCAACTTCCAGATCTTCGGCGCCTCCGACGAGCGCTACCACATCGCCGGCGGCAACGAGCGGCTCCCGCAGGCGATCGCGGCGGCGCTGACGCTCGGAACCGTGCAGTTGAACACTGCGCTAACCGGGATCTTGCGCAAGTCAGACGGCACGTACAAGCTGAGCTTGAAGAGTGGGAACACCACCACATCAACGGTCGTCGACCGAGTGATCATGGCGATACCGTTCTCCATCCTGCGCACCATCCTCACGTCGGATCTGGACTATCAAACGGCTGGGTTTACGCCTCTGAAGCAAACCGCCATCTCGCAGCTGGGCTACGGCAAGAACGCCAAGCTCCACCTGCAGTTCAACACGCGGTACTGGAACTCGCCAGGGCCGTGGGGGATCGGGAACGGCAGCACTTACTCGGACACGGGCTACCAGAACACGTGGGACGTCACGCGCGCGCAGGATGGGACCACCGGACTCCTCGTCGACTACACGGGCGGGGGAGTGCCGCTTGCTTCGTTCGGAGGCGATCCAACGAATAAGGCGCTGTTGAACAAGTTTGCCAAGACATTTCTGAGCCAGATCGAGCTCGTGTTCCCAGGCATCACTCGGCAGTGGAACGGACGTGCGACGCTGGACGTGCCACTGACCGACCCATTCTTGCTGGGCTCGTACTCCTATTGGAAGGTCGGGCAGTACACGCAGTTCGCCGGCTACGAGAAGGTCCGCCAGCCCGATCCGGTCACGGGCAAGTGCCACTTTGCCGGCGAGCACTGCTCGCAGGACTTCCAGGGGTATATGGAGGGCGGCGCGTCGGAGGGCTTGCGCGCGGCGAACGAGATCATCGATGACTACAAAGTTGGACTGACGCCCTAACCCCTCAGGCGGCGGTGCGTTCCAGGGGGGTGCGCCGGGAACCGGCTACGCCGGGCCCGGCGCAGCAGGGGGGACTTCCCCCCTTGACGGAATGCGAAGCGCCATCGCACCCCAGGCCATCGCCGCCGCAGCACCAATACCGGGCACGAAAGCCAACAGCGCCAGACCGGTCGCGTCCCACAATGCCCCGGCGATCAGAGGGATGACGAACGCGGTCGCGTACTGAAGCGTGAAGATCGCCGCGCTCATCCGGGCCACGCCGCCCGGCGGAGCGAGGCGCGGCGGAAGGCTCAGCACCACGACGAACGCAAGCGCGGTCGCGAACCCCAGCACGAACGCCCAGGCGACGATACCTACGCCGGGCGTGAGCACCAGGCCGACCTGCGCCGTCCCCATCAGAACCGCGGACCCGATGAACCCGATACGGCCGGTCAGCAGCTTCTGCCAGAGGGCAACTGCGGGAGCCGTCAACAGTTGCGATCCGTTGAGCACGGCCAGCGTGGGGGAGATGAGGTCATGGCGCCCCGTCTGCTCGAGAAAGTCAGGGATGTAGGCGTTGGCCCCGAAGTACGTGGCGGATGCCATTCCCATCACCAGGCCGATTCGAATCGTCTGGTTCTGCCGCCAGTCCGGCCACCAGCGGTTCATGGTTCCGGAAGGAAGCGAGGCCCTTGCCGGCGCGGCGACACCGATCGCGATCGCGCTGAGCAGCACCAGCGCCGACCAGGAAGCGAGTGCCCACCGCCAATCGCCATGCGCAAGAGGAAGCACGCCGACCGGTGTGGTCAGCGCCGTCGGCAGCGTCTCGCCGATCAGGATGCCGTTGCTGTAGACGGCGGTCGCGATCGCGATTCGCCGAGGGAACCATTCCCGGACCAACGCGGGAAAGGCCGGCTGCGTGACGGCCACACCGATGCCCATCAGGAATGTCGAAGTGAAGAGGACGGGAACGCTTGGTCCATACCCGCGCAACCCGCCGAAAACCGCCACCGCCCCGAGCCCCGCCAGCAACGCGCCGCGGGCGCCAAGCCGCGCGATGAGCAGCGAACCGGGGATCGACCCGATGGCAAGGATCAGCACTGGCCCGGATACGACCGCTCCGATCGCCTTCTCGTCGAGGTGCAGGTCGCGGTGGATCAGTGGGATCAGAGGCGGGACCGCGAGCATCGTCAGGCGGATGTCGATCCCGCCCAGCCAGAGCAGCAGCAGCCTCACCCAATCGGCGCGCGTCAGCCTCAAGCGTTCAAGCCATACTGTTTGCCGTGGCCGGTCTTCTCATCGTCGCCGCAACCGGACCGACTGACCCAACGCGTGCCAGCGTGCCATTCCACATCGCGGTGAACGGAGCCAGGCCGGCCGGCACGGAGGTCGCCATCGCCCTCGCGGGCGACGCGGCCGAGCTGATCAAACCCGATGTCATCGCCAACGTAGTGGGGCTCGGCGTGCCGCCTCTTCGTGACCTGCTCGACAAGTGCATCGACCAGGAGGTGCCGATCTACGTTTGAAAGGGGTGTGCTGAGGCCCGTGGGGTCTTGCCGGAGATGCTCACCCCGAACGCCAAGTACATCACGCCTCCCGACCTGGTGCAGCTGACCATGGATGCGGATAAAGTCCTGAGCTTCTAGGCGCGGGTCGCGCCGATGGCGGCGAGTGCGCTCGGGTTCTCCAGCGACGAAAGATCGCCCGGGTCGGTGCCCGTGTAGACCGACCTGACCACGCGGCGGAGGATCTTCGCGTTGCGCGTGCGCGGCAGGTCGCCGACGAAGTGAACCGCCTTCGGCTTCAGCGGCTTGCCCAACGCCGCGGAGACGATCTCCTGCAGCTCCGAGGCGAGCGCATCGCTGGGCTCATGGTTGGGGCGCAGGACGACAAAGCAGACCAGAGCCTCGCCTTTCATCTCGTCGGGCACACCGATGGCGGCTGCTTCGGCGATCGCCGGGTGGCCGACCAGGATGGATTCCACCTCTGCCGGACCCAGGCGTTTGCCCGCGATCTTGATCGTGTCGTCGGAGCGCCCGAGCACGTACCAGAGGCCATCCTCCGGATCGACGTAGGCCCAGTCTCCATGGACCCAGACGTTCTCGAATCGGCTCCAGTACGTCTCGAGGTACCGCTGGCGATCTCCCCAGAAGCCTCGCGTCATCCCCGGCCACGGGTTCCGTATCACCAGCTCGCCTACCTCGCCGCGGATCGACTCGCCGTCGGCGTCGAGCACATCGACGGCCATCCCCGGCACTGGGCCGGCGAACGAGGTCGGGCGCAGATGCGTGATCACGTTGCCGCACAGGATGCCGCCTGAGATCTCGGTCCCGCCCGTGTAGTTGATCACGGGCACACGGCCTCCTCCGATGTGCTTGAAGTACCACTGAAACGGTTCAGGGTTCCAGGGCTCTCCTGTCCCGCCGAGGATGCGCAGGCTCGACAGGTCGTGATGAGACGGGACTTCGTCGCCGTGCGTCATCAGGCTACGCACGAGCGTGGGCGAGACGCCGAGCACGGTGACGCGGTGCTTGTCGACCATCCGCCACAGGCGGTCTGCCGCGGGGTGATCAGGTGTGCCCTCGTAGAGCACCATCGTGGCGCCCAGCAGCAGGGTGCCGAAGATGAGCCAGGGGCCCATCATCCAGCCGATGTCGGTGTACCAGAAGACGACATCGTCGGGGCCGACGTCGAAGCAGTGCGCCATGTCCTGCGCGGACTTGATGGGAAACCCGCCGTGAACGTGCAGTGTCCCTTTCGGCTTGCCCGTCGTGCCCGAGGTGTAGATGATCATCAGCGGGTCTTCGGGATCGAGCTCTTGCGTGCTCGCGCGGTCGGGGTGATCCTCGAGCAGGACTTCCCAAACCTCGTCCCGGCCATGCGTCCAGGGGATCTCGCGGACGACGCGCCGATGGACGATCACTTTCTTGACGGTCGGGCAGCTCACGAGCGCGCGGTCGGCGGTCTCCTTCATGGCGACGACCTG
>WNGR01037173.1_pt1 | contig 11721 bp, 12 predicted proteins | sample 5407581 | NCBI WGS metagenome assembly WNGR01 (sample SAMN13153383, study PRJNA577476) | soil metagenome | isolation source: 80 cm soil or saprolite under Garry oak tree replicate 2 | place: USA:California | collected 2016-06-15
CGACCAGGGTGGTGCCGATCGCCAAGATATATAGCCGACAAGTCACGCCCTAGTTAGGCCGTGAGAATTACTGCCGTGGCCGAGAGCATCGTAGCGAGGGGCAAGCCGCCTTACGGCGGCCAACCAGGCGCTCGGCCAGAACCTGGCCACCGTCCAAGTCGGCAAATACGATAACGCTGGAGACTGCACCGATAGTGAAGATGCAACGATCAATCCAGCGCGGTCGACCTCTTCTTCAGGCGCCGGTTCCAATAGGAGATGCCACAACGGCAGCAAGGGTCCGCGAAGCTGCTTCATTCCACGTGGCCGAGGATAGAACCACACGTGAAAGTGAGCATGACGGTCACCACTCTTAATCATATGAACGCGCTCAACGCCGTCCACTGCTCTCACTGATCTTTCGATTCGGCCAGCCAGCGGGCCAAAACTCGCCGCGACATCACTGGGCAGGTCTGCGAGGTTGTCGTAATGCCCGCGTGTGTGGAGCTTTACAAGCCCTGGCAGCGAGGTGGGCCGCTCCAAGCGCAGCCGCCACCACTGATCCACCCACAGATAATCACTGTCGGGCGCTTCACACTCATCGCACGGCCCCAATGCATCTCCCGGCCGTGTCAACTCGCCCTCGAGGCTGCGCAGAGATCGCAGCTGAACAGGGAATTCAAATGGGAATGTCTCGAATGGGAATGTCTGGTCCAATTCCAAATGGCCTGCATCCGCCAACAGACGTACCTCGTACACAACAGACACAGTAGCAGATCTATGCCCTTCCGAGGCCTGGGTTGTGGCTCACAGCGTGGCGGGCGCATGCGGGCACGGGTCGTGTCAGCTTACGCGAGGTGTGCGGACTGCCGAGAGCCCCCTTAATGATCGCGCTCCGCCACGGGTTCCCGTGGGAACCAGTCGTAGACGGCCCGAGTGGCGGCCAGATTGATCTGCCGCAGTTGCTGGACGGTCCCCGGGGCCCAACTTCCAGTTGAGAAGCTTGTAGGTCACGATCGTGCTGGCTGTTACCGCTATATCATGGTCGATAACGGCGGCCACTAAGTGGCAATCTGGTTGCGGTGGGCTGAAGTGGGCAACGCGACGCGGTGTCGTCCATATATCCTTTGTCCGCCCCAGAGTTGAAGCGGCGATGCCGGTAATTGTCTGCAACTCGCGCGGCTTACGCATGTGCCCGCTGTCCGGTTGGCAAACCTTGAATAGCTCCATCGCTATGCGATGTACCGTGACTGCGCGTCCCGACTGTTGCAGTCGATGGAATATTCGTCTTGAGCATGGCGACCTCCGCAGGAAGTCCATAGCACGGACGTCCTCGACGAGTATGCGGGTCCAATATCTCGCCGCCGACCATTCCCTTGCGCAAAGTCTGAAGAGCGTCCGATATCAAGCCTCGCTTTCAGGCTTTCGCTATATGTGGAACGTCCATGAAGTGGAACGTCCATGATAAACCGCCTCAAATCCGCCCCGAATACGCCGCGTCCATTCAACACCAGGCCTAACATTCTCGCGATAATTGATACGCTTGATATGTGAGACAGCGATCGCCGACGGGCCCGTGAACGGCATGTACCTTCAAATCCTGTCCGCCATCTCTTACGAATACCTATTCGGCCATCTCGACTTCGACGCCCTTCAGCCATGAGCAGCTCATCGCCGCCTGCTGCCGATCTGGAGCAATGATCAGCAGATCTGCAAAGCGCAAACTGCGTCCGCTGCCGCTGCCAAAGCCGGAGACATTAGCACCGTCGTCGTTAGTGACAAGGATCAAATTCTTCAAATTTACCTCCGCAATTGCTAACCTCGGCCATCGCCCACCAAACGCTCTAGCAGGTCTTCGCGCACTATGGTAGGATCAACGACTCGGTTGTTTCTCTGGACCGCTAACGTCGCGTCATTCCTCGGGCAGTGCCTGTCAAGCTAGTCGGAGACACCATCCTAATTCCGTCGAGCTCCACTCGGCGCGCGTTTTCCGTCGCAGAGCGTTGCGAAAATTCGGGTATCTCGTGGTCACACTACCTCTCGATCTCCTTCGCTCGTGCGGCTACGAACACAAATACGTCCGCCTCAGCTGCACCATAACAATCCCACAAATCCTGCGGGTGGTCACTAACCCACCGGCGCCAAGGGCATCGGCAGTGCTCAACAGCCAACCCACTGTCCTTGGTACCACCTCGTATCGAGCTTGTCACTAGCAGCAACAACGCCGATCATATATACTCGGGCCGACTTCCTGAAAGGGTCTGGATCGTGACTGAACAGCTCCCGGCTTCGCCTGGGCTGGCCCAACCCACTCCTGCGTTGAAACATCTAGGCACCGAACTTGCTGCCCTGCTGGATAGCCAGCGCCGTGAAATCGATCTCTCGCGGGGCGACTCCCGCATACGCCGCACGATCGCCTGGCTCGCTACGACCCAGAACGCGGACGGCAGCTGGGGGCCAGGGGGAATCGCATCAACAGCTCTCATCGTTGTCGCACTCGACCGGGTATCTCGTTTCATCGCAGACGTCGCTCCCGACAATCCACCGGACATCGATCTTGCTTGCCAGTATCTGATAAGCAGTTATCAGTCCCAGCTCTTTGACAATGCAGCTTGGGATGTCGCGGTGTGCGGACGTGCGCTCCTAACACATCTAACCCAGACTACGCAACCTGTCATTGATTCTATCCGCTCTAAGCTCATCGGAACTATCGGCCACCTCGCCAATGCCGGTCCCCATCACGCTGCGCAGCGCACGATCTTCCTTGCCGAAGCCGCATCAGTTCGCGACATACTTACTAGCTCCGCCGAGGATCTCTTCGCAGCCACCGCCCGCTCGCTAGACTCACTGACACCCTACAGCAAGGCTCAGACGCTAATCGCCGCCTCAAAGGTTTACGACACTGTACCCGACCGACATGCTCCACTGGTCAATAGAATTGCCTCGGATCTAAAGTCCTTTCTGACGTCCACATCCCTCGACTCCGCCAACTTTATCAACATCTGCTCGAGCATTCACGCACTTTCCGATTATGTCGAGTTCAGCCACCGCGAGACTCTCAAGACCTCCACGGCTTCGCTTTTCGGGGAGACTTGCTTTCGCGAGAACGGTACTTGGTACTACGATCATCTATCCACTGCGTGGGCGCTTCTTGCCCTAACATCTTATTCGGTAGAAGTCGTGGTAGTAGCTCCCTACGCCGAATTGCGCAGCCGCGCATCAACTTTGACCGCGGAGGCAATTGATTCAGTCAATAGGGAGCGCAGGGCTCTCGCAGTGCGGGTATCGCTTGCAACCTTCTCGATTGGCGTGGCGGGTGTGCTACTCAGCATCTATATAACCTGGAGCACTCTCGCGTCGATTAATTGGGATTGGGCTGCTTGGGCTTTGCCGTCGGCCACAGCGGTCTTGTTTGTCACCGGCACGACCCGCCTGACGCTTATTTCCCGGAGCCTCGGCATTCCGGCGTTCCGTGGTCGTCACTGAAGGTATCTTGCGGCTCGCCTTCATGTGGCATTTTACTCTACTGAACGCGTGAAAGGTCCACTCTTGACGGTAGCACTTCTTGGAGCGAGCGGATTCGTCGGCACTACCCTTCTCTCTCTGCTCGCGCAGAGTGGAGAAGACCGTGTAGTTGTCCTTGATCCTAAACCGCTCCCCGACGTACATATGCGCGCGATGCGTCATTCCCAATGCGCTGTGGAGTCCATTCAGTCCTCATCGCCTGAGGATCTAGTTCCGCGTGTAAGTGCGGCTCGTGCCGTTATCTGCGTCGCAGGCGCCACCAGTGTCGATGCCGGACTTGCTGACCCAGGTGATGTGTGCCGACAGAACATAGCCCTTGCAATCGGTCTTGGAGAGCTTCTCCGCATGACTGGCCGACCTGCCATATATCTCTCGAGTGACGAGGTTCTCGGTGCCTCCCGTAAGCCTCTGGCCGAGGCGAGCGAACTTCGCCCGACGCAGCCATACGCGGCGTCAAAGGCGTGCTCGGAGATAATATTGCACAACTATCGCGATGTCTATGGCCTAAGAATCTCCACGCTTCGATCATGTAATTTGGTAGGACCATATCAGAGTTCGCCGAAGTTTCTCCCAGTTCTCGTCCAGGCTCTGCTCAACGGCTGGCCAGTTCCTATACACGGCTCAGGTCGCCAGCGACGGCAATGGATGCATGTCGAGGACATATGCAGCGCAGTTCTTTGCCTGCTCAGCCACGACTGCCCAGTCGGAGTGTTTCAGGGCACGACCGGCGAATCGCTTTCCTTGCTACAAGTCGTGCAAGTGGCTGCCGATTGTCTGCAGCTCAGCGCTGTTCTCGAGCATGTCCCGGACCGGTTAGTTCAGGATTTCTCATATGGAATGAGCAGCTCAGCTCTGAATCTGCTCGGCTGGACTCCTACGATGTCTGCTACTGAAGCGATAGAGAGAGCAGCCAGCGAATTGGCTGCGAACCAACGGAAGAGCGCTATGAAGAACTCGGCGCTCGAGTAGGTCGGCCGCCTTTCGTTAAGGCTGGGCTGTGGAAGTTCGCGATGTGAGTGCGGGCATCTCGCGGTCGCGGGCCTCGTGCCTATCCTGGCGGCATGTTCCGCTCTACCAAGATCCCAGGACGCAATAATTGGCCACGCGGCGGGCTCGCTTGCCCGCGCAGGTAACCTAGGATCACGTCGCTTTGGCGGCAACTCCGGCAATGCATCCAATCCCGAACCGATCAGATTTACTTGGCGAGCTTGAAACCACACGATGGCCCTGGACCAGTCTGCCCTGCTCGAGTTGCTCGATGCGCTCAAGGCCGCTGACGCTGACGGTGTGGTGCGCCATGCCGTGGAGGCGGTGTTCCAGGCGCTGATCGAGGCGGAGGCGACCGCTCAGATAGGCGCCGGGCCGTACCAGCGCACCCCCGGGCGGGTAGCCCGGCGCAACGGGTACCGGGACCGGACGCTGACCACGGCGGCCGGGGATCTGGAGTTGCGGATCCCCAAGCTGCGCTCCGGGTCGTCCTTCCCGTCCCTGCTGGAGCGGCGGCGGCGGATCGATCAGGCGCTGTTCGCGGTGGTGATGGAGGCCTACGTCACCGGCACCTCCACGCGCAAGGTCGACGACCTGGTGGCCGCCCTCGGCGCGGACAGCGGCATCAGCAAGAGCGAGGTGAGCCGGATCTGCAGCGACCTCGACGTCGAGGTCACGGCGTTCCGGGACCGGTCCCTGGCCGGCGCCGCGTTCCCATACGTGTTCCTGGATGCCACGTTCTGCAAAGCCCGGACCGGCGGGGACCGCCGCGGCCGGGGCAGCCGGGTGACCGCGCAGGCAGTGGTGATCGCCACCGGGATCAGCACCGGCGGCTGCCGCGAGGTCCTCGGGTTCGACGTCGGCGACAGCGAGTCCGGCACGTTCTGGACCGCGTTCCTGCGCTCGCTGCGGGCCCGCGGCCTGACAGGAGTTCAGCTGGTCACCTCCGACGCGCACACCGGCCTGAAAGCCGCGATCGAGTCGGTGCTGCTCGGCGCCACCTGGCAGCGCTGCCGCATCCACGCCACCCGGAACCTGCTCACCGCCGTCCCCAAGGGCCACGCCGACATGGTCGCCGCCGCGGTGCGCACCATCTTCGCCCAGCCCGACACCGCCGCCGTGCGCAGCCAGCTCGACGTGATCGCCGGCATGCTCGGCCGCCAGTTCCCCAAGGTCGAGGCCATGCTGCGCGACGCCCGTGACGACCGTTCGCGGACTTCCCCGCCGAGCATTGGAAAAAGGTCTGGTCCACCAATGGCCTGGAACGAGTCAACAAGGAGATCAAGCGCCGCACCGACGTCGTCGGCGTGTTCCCCAACCCGGCATCGCTGCTCCGCCTCGCCGGAGCTGTCCTCGCCGAGATCCATGCCGAATGGCAAGTCAGCGACCGGCGCATCCTGTCCGAGGCATCCATGGCCAAGCTCCTCGAACCGCCAGCAGATCCGGCCAGCGAACACGCCGCAGTTGCCATCCCCGCCGCCATCGCGTCATAGTGATCGCGGCACCCGCCATCCCGCGAAAACTCACACGCGGCGAATTACACCACCAGGCGGGACGCGACCCGGGCTCCACGCTGACCGCCGCTTACGGGACTCCGCGGCTGGCTTGCGAGGGCCAGCGACTCCGCTGCCGAGTGGTCATTCGCCGGCCAGAGCCGCCATGTCGTCGCCCCGCGGCGGAACTGCGCGCCCACGGCGTGAAGTTCGTCATCGCTGCGCTGGCTTATGCAGCCGACCCGACCTCGTACTAGATACTGACAGCTCCCAGTGATCTCGCTCGTCCTGACTTCGGCCACGATTTTGGGTTCGCGCCCCGCTCGGGGCGCTGACCTGCGAGTGCTCGCGTTCCGATAAGCGGAATTGCGCACTAATCCGGGGCCGTAGAGTGGCTGGGTGCCGTATGTGCCGACTGTAGGACCGCGTCGGGTACCACCGCGGTGCACCGACTGCTCGTGCCGAACGCGCATACGACGCTCCATAGCGTCCCGCGCCTGCGGACCACTCCTGTATCAACCTGGCTCTGGGAGTGCTGTCAGTGCCGAGTTGCTCGTAACCTAATCACCTCGCCGAGAAGCACCCAGGCGTTGTATGCAGCGATGGAAATTGCTAGGACGAAGGCTGCAGGGAGCCAGTACAGCCCACCGCCTTGACCTACGAGCAGAGTCACGCCGGCGCCCAAGAGGAAGAGGGCAAAGACAACGGCCATTGCCACCCCCCGCATGGTGCAGACACCCAACGCTGGCCAGCGCACCTGGCGGATGTCGAAGGCCAGCCAATCATCGGCTGGCCTTCACTGCCAGCGACCACCTCGCGACGACCGTTCGCCACCGGACTGACGGCGCCGACCGGCCCGAGTCCATGCTGACTGCGAAAGAATAAAGCTCGATATCCAAATAGTTCTCGTGCCTCGCCAGCTCGATATCTGCATCTCTGACCTGCCTGCGAGTCGCCCTCGGATCAACCCAAGCAGGAGCCGCATTAGCTCTATATATCTTCTGCGGCATCGGAAGCTCAATGCCACGCGCCAAAGATCGGACAAACTCATCCATCTGCTCTGTTAGCCCGAAGGTAACATCCTCACGCCTCAGCCGCTCCTTCGCTCGCTCCAAGGTCTCCACGTCTGCCTCCGCCGCCAGGGCGTCGTGATAGTGCCTTCTGCATTCCAGCGCCGACAAGCGCCCCGCCTCATAGTCAACCACAAGCCTCCGCAAATCCGCCGCCGAACCGAGCATCCGCACTTGCATGTTGACGGAGTGGAATCTAAACTCTCGGTCCACGATGAAATCCGTCAAGCTAGAAATACGAGCGTCGAAGTCGCCTCGAAGGACATGCTCATTCTTACGCTCTATGTATCGAAAGGCAGACAGCACCCTCGAAACCGGTTCCCGTAGCACCACCAACGTATTGGGCCGCCCGCCGATCACATCTCGGAACGGATAGAACTGGTGCCCGCATATCACACGCCCGTCGAGCCATCCCGCATTGCCAATTATGTCCTCATTCGTGGGAATCTCCACCACGGCTCCGTCGTACCACTGATCAAGGTGACGAATCACGGTTCGGCCGCCAGTCTTCGGTATATGCATAAAGAAAAGGCCACCTTTTGCCGGTGCGGTTTCCAGCATTTACTGTCTTCCTGAAGATATCCATGACTTAACGTCGTCGGTATCTGGCAGAATATAGAACTTCATTCCGCCGACGACAGCATATGCAGGCTCGAAAGGCGGAAAGAAGAAAGCCAGACTCTTCCGCTTTACTTCCTCTACATCCTCCAAAGATTCGATGAGCCTATGCCGCCCTAGCTCCCGTCGGCTATATACTCTTGTCTCCTCAACTGCCTCAGCCGCTACTGGGCTGCGTCGCCAAAACTCTTCGCTGTCAATCAACTCCATGGCGACCGCCGTCCCAACCTCTACCGTGAGTCGGTGCAGAGTGCGTGCCGTTACGCGTCCATTGATTCTAAACTCTCGCCCCATTGATTCTAAACTCTCGCCTAAGGATCTGGGGCCCTGCGTCCACTACGTCGGTCATCCAGTGAAGCGTGACGCCGTATTGCGTCGCTCCATTTAGGATCGCATGCGATATGCCGTTAAAACCGCCATAGGCCGGCAGCGGAGCTGTGTGCAAGTTTACCGCCCGGCCGTGAACCAGCTCCAATATCTCCGGTCCCAGAATCCATGGATGTTGGATTGACAACAGCCAATCTGGCGCGGTATGAATCACGGCTGCCATCAGCCGATCCTCGTTTGGAGCATCATTTGCAACAAAAGCCAGCTGAGTTTCATTGCAAATCTCCGAGATGCGGGCGCTCCCCCACCATGCATCCGCGTACACGTTCGACGACGCGCCTACAACTGTCACATTAGACTGCCCCGCCGACATGCAGTATCCAAATATCTTCTCGGCAATTGGGCCTTGGCCCAGAAAGAATAGCTTCACGTCCAGACCTTGTCCCAACTAATACTTCGCATAACCCCCGAACGGCATCTACTACGGTTCTCGCGATATCCTCTCGCTCAATCTCCGATATCCACCAGCCACAAGGTACGCACAGCATTGTGCCCGCATAGATGTCAACCCCAGGAAGTTGACGCTTCGATTTACTGAACATCTTATAACTGTCGTTCCGGCGATGGACAATCGAGTTCTGGATGCCAGCAGCCGTGAGACTATCGGACACATGCTGGCGCAGCTCTGGCGAACTAAAGCGCAGCGGCAGAACCCAAAAGCTCGGCTCTATGCCAATGTCTATCCGGGGCGTGCTAATGCCCCGGGTCTCGACGAAGGCGTCGATCAGCCAATTAGCATTGCGCCTATGCTGCTCGATGGTGGTGTCGAGATCCTTAATCTGCTCAATCCCTATCGTAGCCAATACATCATTCATGTGCATCTTGTAGCCGGCTTCAGATGCATCGCCCCCCCACCATAGAGCGGTCCGGGGAGCGTGTCGATCCAGGCCGTACCAGCGCAGCCACCTAGCACGTTCGTAAGAAGCCACGTCAGCACACGCGATGGCGCCTCCATCGACTGTCGTGAGATGTTTAATAGCCTGGAACGAGAAGCATACGTAGTCGCACAGATTGCCAATTTTGCGACCCTTGTACCTAGCACCTATCGAGTGCGCCGCATCCTCGATTAGCTTGACGCCATAGTCGAGAGCAATAGACGCCAGGCCATCAAGATTCGCCGGTATGCCAGCCCAGTCCACGAACATTATGGCCTTTGTTTTAGCTGTTATCATTGACCTCGCGGACTCGACATCGATGCATCCGGTTCCTGGATCAATATCAGCCCATATGATTCTAGCCCCCATTGCGGCAGCGGCTGTATTGGCTGCCATGCAAGTCATAGGGGTCGATATGATCTCCGTGTCTAATCCAGCACCACACATTCGAAGCGCGAGGGTCAAGGCAGATGTACCTGAGTTGACGATGGCAGTGTTCCTATTTCCGAGCCAGCCCTGAAATATCTTCTCGAAAAGCGCCGCTTTGGGCCCTTCCGTGACGAGTCCGGAGTACAATGTGTCCAAGACGGCCGCACCAACGGAACTAGGCATGCGTACCTTGAAAAGCGGAATCATAGAGCGAACTCCTGTCCGTCCTTCGGTATGAACGCTGAAGGGAAGATTCCGCGGGCACCTGCCGTCATCGAGTCGACTCGTTTCTCATCGTATTCCGGGCTTATATGGACGAGTCCAAGTCCACCAACTGCCGCCTCCGCCCCAAGTCTCGCAACGCCCATGTCATAGCCGTGGTCGAGCTTAGCTGACACGTTTTCCGTTTGCTGCCGGTATGTATGTTGGTCGTACATCGCGTCAACAAATGCCAGGTCGACGCCGCGGATGAATTCGACGTGTGCGGCGCTATCCGTCGTATCAACGTCCGTAACGTAGGCGAAAGTCGTTCCGACGCGATAGGCGACCGAGCCGCCGCTATGTGCTTGAGGCATAGCGTCGATATGTAGCCCGTCTATTGTGAATGTCTTAGTTCTCAATTCCTGAATAGTCACGCTTCCCGGGTACTCGTCGAGAGGTAGCGCGAAGAGTGGTGGTGAACTGAGGCGGGACAGCGCATCAGCCGCTTCGGCTGAAACCAAAGGCGCCTGGGGCGCAATTATGTTGAACGGCTTGGGCCAGATCTTGAGCATCCATGTCAGGCCGATCGAATGGTCGAGGTGGTAATGGGAGAGCACAACATGGAGCTTTTCAATCTGAGTGAGATGTAGCGATAGCGGTGGCTCGAGGAGTCTTTTCGCTCCAGTTCCGATGTCGAATAGAACAGCCGTCGGCCCATCTATTAGCAGATATGAGGCTGTCTCACGACGCCCGTTCGGAATGTAGCCGCCACAGCCGAGGCTCACCAGTCGCATGATTCGTTCCAGCTTTCTCGCGACGCGCTTGATTAAGTTCTGATAGAAATGGTTAAGCTATCGCAGCAGGCTGTTCCCAGTATAGGCATTAACCGACCGGGTCTGCCAGTATAGATCTTTGTGATCTTGATCGGGTGATGTCAACGGGGTATCCGGCTCAGATTCAGATGCTTCTGTCGTTGCGCGATGCTGCCGGCTGTCATGCGTGGAACAGGATGGCGCGCCTCGGGCGGAGCGCATAGTCACCACGATGCCTGGCCGCACAACGAGGAGGCCGGCCTCGACTCATCGCTGGGAGGCGACCGGACAACTCCGAAGTCCGAGTGCCCGGAGCCAGTGATAGCTGAAGGCCGCCACGGCCGAGAGTACCTCGAAGCGATCCCTGGGGAACGGGCGGCCAAACATCGGCCGCATGCGCGCCATGCCGTGGTACATCGGCTCCTGGTACTCGAACTGCTGGAAAGCGGTCCTGACAAGGAAGCTCTCGACAGCGCGAGGCGTCAGAGTCTCGGTTATCAACGGATCCTCAAGAGCGATGGCAAGTGAGCCGAGATGACGCAGCTCACCGTCAGTAACCGCGCGCCGCGTTGGCGAACGCGGGCGTGACCTGCTGAGAGCCGTCGCCCGCGCACCGCTCAGACCTGCAAGCCGGAGACGGCCGGAGGCGGCGGAGCACGCCGACCGACAGTCGGTCTCCGGCGCCGAGCGCTACACCGCCACCGCTGCCGCGGCCGGTTCCGGTTCACCGTGTCCGCAGAGCCGGCGCAGGTAGTCGACGACGTGGTGGGTGTCTTTCGCGGATCCGCGAGCGGCGAGGATTCCGTCCGGCCGGACGAGCGCGAAGCCGCTGCCGAGATCTCCGCCGACGACGTCGACGAGCTCGGCGTAGCACGCGACGCCGGCCGTCTCGAGCGCGCTGCGGACGCCCGCGCCGGAGACGATCAGGACATGGCGTCCGCTGCCGAGCAGGTGATGCAGCCTGGCAGGTCCGCGCTCGCTCCGGACGTCCACGTCGGGGAACCGGTCGCCGGGCTTCGGCCCGCGGCCATGACCGTCGGGCTGGACGAGCGGGCTCCGCGGGTAGGCGACCGAAAGCTGGGACAGTTTGCGGGCCGCACCGCGCTGGATCGCCGGAACGCGGCTGACGACGGGAATGACGGTATCCCGCACGGCCCGCTTGGCCCGGCTCCGCATGGTCAGCAGCCCGGTCAGCTTGTCGGTGAACCCGAGCACGCTGGTTGCGGCAGGCACGCGCTCCTGGCCATAGGTGTCGAGGAGCGAGTCCGGGGCACGGCCGTCCACGACCAGGGCCAGCTTCCAGGCGAGGTTGTGCGCGTCCATCATCCCGGTGTTCATGCCCTGG
>WNGR01009832.1_pt1 | contig 11720 bp, 11 predicted proteins | sample 5407581 | NCBI WGS metagenome assembly WNGR01 (sample SAMN13153383, study PRJNA577476) | soil metagenome | isolation source: 80 cm soil or saprolite under Garry oak tree replicate 2 | place: USA:California | collected 2016-06-15
GTCGCTTCGTTGGCCGCTTCCGACGGGAGATCCGCTTCCGCGTTTTGATGAGTATCCGCCGTTCATTCTTCTTCACCCATTTGCGCGCGGCGATGGAAAATCGCTCTCTAACGCGGTAATCGAAGAATTCTGCGGCGCTCTTGCGCCCACGCGAGTCGTGGTCGTCGGGCAATCGCGACGCAAGATCGACACGCCGGGAAATTGCATTGATCTCACCAACCAAACTTCACTGCTTCAATTGATCCGGCTCATTCGCGTCGCACGATTCGTCGTGAGCGTGGACAGCGGCCCGATGCACATTGCCGCCGCCGTGACCGATAACTTATTGTCGATCCACACCTGGACCGATCCACGCCGCGTCGGTCCCTATAATCAGAACGCCTGGATTTGGAAACATGGACAACTTCTTCGCGCTGGCGAACTCGAAACCGCCAAGCTTCGAAGGCGCGGCCGTCGTTTCAGGTGCAAAGATGTCCCTGCCACAGCCGAGTTGATTCGGCCACTCGTGCCGGTCGACCCAATGCTGGCTTAAAATTTTAGCTGCCCTTGCGTTTCGATCTCAGGCATCGCGCGTCCGTTGGCTCAGGATGAACTCCGCCTGTGGCAAATCGCGTGGGTAAGTGATTTTGAAGTTGAAGTCATCGGTGAGTACGAGAATCACTTTGCCACCGAGCCGCTCAACCGCGGAAACTTCGTCTGTCACCGAAACTCTTTCCGTGTAGACGGCGCGATAAGCTTCTTCGATCAACTCACGCTTGAAAATCTGGGGCGTTTGCATGGCATAAAGTTGATGTCGATCCACGGAACCGGCGACGACAAGAACTTGTCCTGAGCGTGAGCCGAATGGATCGACATCGACGCGTTTGATCGTGTCGTTAATTGGCTCAGCCAAGGCAGCGGCACCGTGTGTCTGGCATTGCACGAAGACGCGCTCGATTTGTTCTGCAGTGATCAACGGACGCGCGGCGTCATGCACTGCGACATATTTCGCGTCGACGTTCAGGTGATCCAAACCGGCACTGACAGAATCTTGTCGATGTTCGCCGCCACCGATGATCGATTGGACTTTCTTGAAGCTTTCATTGGCGGCGATCTTTTTAATTTCGTCATGTCGCTCTTCGCACGCGACGACGATAATTTCGGTAACAGAACTGGCGCGCTCGAACGCGCGAATGGTGTGCGCAATCACCGGTTTGCCCGCGATTGCCGCAAACAATTTGTTGAACCGCATGCGTCGGCTGCTGCCCGCCGCGACGATGATGGCACTGAGCATGGTTAAAGTGTTGAAGCGTTAAACGGTTAAAGCGTTCAAATGTTGAAACGTTGAATCGCCAAATCGCTTCATCGCTTCAACCCTTCGTATCCTCAACGCGTCACGACAGCTGTCGTGACACTTCCTGGCTCAGCGTCTTGCCGTCAACGCTACCGGCGAATTTCGTCTGCAACGCTTTCATGACCGCACCCATCTGCGTCTTTGATGTCGCGCCGACTTCGCTAATTGTTTCGCGCACGACTTTTGCGAGCTCATCGGCGCTCATCCCTTGTGGCAAATACGCATTCAAGATCGACAATTCCTCTTTTTCTTTTTTTGCCAATTCGGCGCGACCGCCTTTTTCAAAACTCTCGATCGAATCCTGCCGTTGTTTGGCTTGCTTGCGAATGACCTGGGCGGCCTCGGCCTCACTCAGCTCGGCTTCTGCGTCAGATTTTGCGATCGCAGCGTATTTCAAGGCTGATTTGAGCATGCGCAGGACGCCCAGTTTCGTCGTGTCCTTGGCCCGCATTGCATCCTTCAGATCAGAATCGATGCGCTCTTGCATGCTCATCCGGACAAACTATGGCAGGGCCGCCAAGACCGGCAACCTTGTTGTGGTGCGGTTCACCACGTCTGGCGTCGGGCGTTCCCAAAGAACGCCGAGAGCGCGCGTGTGCCGAGCGCTTTCCAGATTTTGATCACCTCGTAGACGATCACGGTTGTGAAGCTCACCGCCATCCAGACGCAAGGCGCTTCGATAGGTAAGTCGGACCACGCACCGATCTTCAGGCCGATCATCGCCTCGTTGCGATATCGCCACCAGCCGTAGGGCAGAGCAAGCGTCACTTCCCAGAGCAGGCTGATCAGGAGCAGGAGGAAGAAGGTGAAACTGAATGCGCGCTAATTGATGAGGCTCTGAGCGGTTTTGAAAAATCCGGCCGAGGGAATAAGCGAAGCACAAGTAAGGTCGGCCAGAGATAATGAAATCGCAGAATGCGTTAGCTGTTACGTCTTGCATTCCAATGAGAGCAAGTGAGGTAAGCATTTACGAGGAACTTGACGGCTCGTGGCTGCACGCATAGGAGAGCACGATGCGTTCGATGATCGGTCCCATCATCGTCCCCACGAGACGCAGTCGCGCACCATGGTTCGTGTTGGCGCTACTCTTTGCGGCGGTTTCCGCGCGCGCAGAGGCGGAAATCCGTTCGCTTACTGGTGTTATTAACGGCCACAGCACCGGTGGTGTAACGACCGATCTCGTCGGCGACATCTATGTCGCAGACTTTGGCGATTTCGTCTGGAAGATCACGCCGGAAGGCGAGCGTCACGTCTTTGCGTCGGGCCTCTACGGCGCATCCGGAAACGCGATCGACAACGAAGGCAACCTCCTGCAATCGAATTTCTACGGCAATTCAATCACCAGGATCGATCGAAAAGGTCAAACGACGCCATTCGTCACCAGCGGCCTGAGCGGCCCTGTTGGCGTAGCGGTCAACAGGCAAACGGGCGATATCTACGTCGCAAACTGCAGCGGCAATTCGATCGCCAGGATTGCGCGCGATGGCACCGTTTCGCCATTCGCCAAAAGCGATCTTCTCCGTTGTCCAAATGGCATCGCCTTCGATCGCGAGGGAAACCTCTATGTCGTCAACTACAGAGACAACAAGATGCTGAAGATCGATCCAAGGGGTGTTGTCGCGCCCTTCGCGACAGTATCCGAAAAGGGGTTGGGGCACTTATGCTTCAAGGAGGATCGATTCTATGTCACCGCGCATGAATCGCACGCCATTTACGAAGTAAGGTTAGATGGAACCGTCAAGCGTATCCTTGGTAATGGCGAACGCGGGATTGTGGATGGAGCGGGCGCAAAGGCGCGGCTCTCTTTCCCCAACGGAATTGCGTCTTCTCCATATGGGCATCGGCTCTATATCAACGAGTATGTCAACGAATCAACGTCTTCCCTGCCGCGTCGTACGATCATCCGCGAGATAGTTCTTCAGGCAGACAAGTAGAGGCCGAAGCACTCCTCGAAACGATTCACCGTGACCTGTCTCCCCGGCCGTTCCGGACAGTGAAATTTTGATCGGAAGATTTCCTCCGCTAGCCGCCGCGCAGTTTCTCAGCACACGCTTGCACAGATGCGAAATCGCTGACGCCCATCACGTCCCCGTCCTTGCGTGTTCGTCTCAATAAGCCAGCAAGCACGCCGCCCGGTCCCAACTCAATAAAAAAATCGCAGCCAAGCTCGACCAGTCGCTCCATGCAATCGAGCCAGCGCACGGTGCCCGTGACCTGATCCTGCAACGTGCGTCGAATTTCAATCGGGGTTGTCGCTTCAGCGCCGGTCACGTTGCTAATCACAGGAAAACGCGGCGGTTGCACCGGGACGTGGGACAGCACCGCGCCCAGCTTTTGGTAGGCGCCTTCCATCAAACGCGAATGATACGCGCCCGCCACGTTGAGTAGGGTCGCGCGCCGAATCCCATGTTCCTTGGCCAGGCCGACCGCGATCTCCACTTTTGCTTTCTCACCGGAGATCACGATCTGTCCCGGCGCATTGATGTTTGCAACATCGACATCTGCGTCCGCGGCCAGCGCGCGCACCGCGCTTTCATCCCCGCCGATCATTGCTGCCATCGCTCCGTTGGTCGCGGCGCAGGCTTCATCCATCAATTCGCCCCGCCTTTGCACCAGCTTGAGTCCGATGGCGAAGTCAAACGTACCGGCAGCGGCGTGCGCAGTCATTTCGCCTAACGACAGACCGGCGCTACCTCCAATCGGAAAACTGCCAGCCAGCTCGCGCAAGATCGACAAGCAGGCGAGTCCGTGAACATAAAGCGCCGGCTGACAGTTCGAAGTCTTGGTCAATTCTTCAATAGGACCGCTCCACGCAATATCGCTCAACTTCCGTCCGAGAATTTCATCCGCTTGCCGAAACAAATCCGCTGCGACAGGGAATTGCTCCGCTAAATCGCGTCCCATCCCAACGGTCTGCGCGCCCTGGCCGGCAAAGAGCAGCGCAATCTTTTTTTGTGCCATACGCGCAGAGTAGTTAACGCGCTTCACATGCTGACGCGAGCGCATTGTGTTTCGGGGGAGCACAGGCCGCTGGCCTGTAACAGTCGGCCGCTGCGCCGACTGCAGCTGCGGGGCGCAAGTCGTTTCGTTAGCTGTTCGCGGCAAGCTGCCGCAAACTACAGGGTAGCAGCCTGTGCTCCCAGAAGACGTGAATGGGAAATTACGCTTGCGCGCTTATCCTCTGCCGCGAGCGTAGTCAAACTTGTTATGCCCTTCACGACACGCGAGATTGAATCACCGGATCCGGTGACGCGAGTAGTCGCGGCGGACGCAAAATTGCGGCATCCCGATGACGACATCGGTGAGAAGATGGTGCTGAACATGGGGCCGTCACATCCGGCGACGCACGGAGTTTTACGCCTCGTACTCGAGCTTGACGGCGAAATCATCACAAAAGCGACGCCAGACATCGGCTTTCTGCATCGCGGCGACGAAAAAATCGCCGAGAACATGCAATACAACCAGTTCGTGCCCTACACGGACCGACTCGATTATCTCGCGCCGCTTTCAAACAACGTCGCTTACGCGCTTGCGGTCGAAAAATTGATGGGCTGGGAAATCCCGGCGCGCGGAAAAGCCATTCGGACGATTTGCTGCGAAACATCGCGCATCTCGTCACACTTGCTTGGTCTCGGCGCGATGGCTCTCGACTTGGGCGCGATGACGGTTTTTCTTTACACGTTCACCGAGCGCGAAAAACTCTATGATCTTTTCGAGCTGTTGACCGGCGCGCGCTTCACCACGTCCTACACCCGCGTGGGCGGACAGATTCGTGATCTTCCCGAAAGTTTCATCCCGCAGCTCAAAAAGTTCCTCGATGAATTTATTCCGAGCCTCGATGAGTGTGATAAATTGCTCACGCGCAATCGCATTTTTGTCGATCGAACAAGGGATGTTGGCATCATTCCGAAGGATCGCGCGATTGCCTATGCGCTCTCCGGGCCGAATTTGCGCGGTAGCGGGATCGAACATGATTTGCGGCGCAAACATCCATACCTCGACTACGAGAATTACGATTTCGATGTCGTGATCGGGAGCGCGGGAGATTGTTACGATCGCTATCTGGTGCGAATCGAAGAAATGCGGCAAAGCGTGCGCATCTTGCGCCAGGCGATCGATAAACTCCCAAGCGGACCGATCAACGTTGCGGATTGGAAAAACATGACGCCGCCAAAATCGCAGGTCATGACGAAGATGGAAGAGTTGATCCATCATTTCATCGTCGTGACGGAAGGACTCGACGCGCCGCCGGGCGAAGTTTATTTCGCGGCAGAAAATCCAAAAGGCGAGCTCGGCTTTTACATCAATAGCAAGGGCGGCGGCGTGCCGTACCGGCTGAAAATTCGCGCACCATCGTTTGTGAACCTAAGCATCCTGCCCGAGCTTTTGCCAGGCTGCATGGTGAGCGACGTGCCCGCTGTGCTGGGCAGTCTGGACTTCGTCATGGGCGAATGCGACAGATGAATATGTCGATCTTTAGATCAATGCGGCGAATCTCGATCACAGCGCTCCTCGCTTTGAGTTTGGTTGGTTTGAGTGCATGCACTCCAGGCAAGCGAATCACGAAAGCGAACGTCGATGAGGTGGCCGAGGGAATGTCGAAAAAGCAGGTGGAATCGATCCTTGGCCCCGCCACTTCCATCAACAACGAGGATTTCGTTATCATGAAAAAAACGACCTACGTTTACCGCCAGGGCAAAGACACGGTGACGATCGTTTTTAAAGACGATAAAGTGCAGTCAAAAGACAGCACGTTGTCCGACTAGTCTTCCGCTTTCGTGGACTCGACGAGCACACGCGTTCCCGCCGAGTTGGAGCGCAAAACGGATGCGGCGATCGCGCGTTATCCGAAGGATCACCGGCGAAGCGCGGCGATGCCACTGCTGCATTTGTGGCAGGAACACTTCGGCTTTATCAGCGATGAAGGGGTGCAATGGATCGCCGCGAAACTCCAATTGCAGCCGATCAATATTTTCGAACTGGTCACATTCTATCCGATGTTTCGCCCGGAGCCTGCCGGCAAAACCCATATCCGTGTTTGTCGTACGCTCAGTTGCGCGATGGCAGGTAGTTATCAGCTGATGGAAAACTTATGCGGGGCGGCTGGAATTGAGCGACACCGTCAGAGCGATGGAATGCACAATCCCATTTCGGTGAGCCCTGATGGAAATTACAGCATCGAGTTTGTCGAATGCCTGGCAAGTTGCGGCACTGCGCCCGTGTGCATGATCGGCGAAAACCTACGCGAGAATGTACGCGCCGAGTCCGTGCTGGAGCTTCTCCGAAGTCAAACATCAAACATCAAACGTCAAACATCTCCTCATCCGCTCGAACGTCGCCTGATTTTTAAAAATATCGAACGCGACGACTGGAAGATCGACATCGATACCTACCTGCGTGATGGCGGTTACGAACAATTGCGGAAGGCAATTACGATGTCGCGTGTCGAGATCGTCAATGAGGTCAAGACCTCCGGGTTGCGCGGGCGTGGCGGCGCAGGATTTCCGTGCGGCGTGAAGTGGAGCTTCATCAAGCCCGATGAGAAGAAGCCGGTCTATTTGATCTGCAATGCGGATGAGTCCGAGCCGGGCACGTTCAAAGACCGATATATCATCCACGAAGATCCGCACCAACTGCTCGAAGGAATTCTGATCTCCTGTTTCGCGCTGAACGCCCGGACGGCGTACATATATATAAGAGGCGAGTTCCCCGAAGGCGCGAAAATCCTTGAACGCGCCATCGAAGAAGCGCGGGAGCGCAAATTCCTCGGCAAGAACATTCTCGGCTCCGAGTTCGATGTCGAGGTTTACATTCATCGCGGCGGCGGCGCTTACATTTGCGGCGAAGAAACTGGCTTGATCGAATCACTCGAGGGCAAACGCGGTTATCCGCGCATTAAGCCGCCTTATTTTCCTGCCGTGCTTGGTCTCTACATGTGCCCGACAATCGTGAACAACGTCGAAACACTTTGCCACGTGAAACACATTATCGCGATGGGTGGCGCACAGTATGCGCGGCTGGGACGGCAGAATAACACCGGAACGCGCATCGTTTGTGTAAGCGGCGATGTGCAGCGAGCCGGTTATTTTGAAATCGAAGTTGGCGCAGTGACCATGGGTCAGTTGATCCACGAAATGGCTGGCGGATTAAAACCCGGGCGAAAACTGAAGGCGGTGATCCCCGGTGGGAGCTCAGCCAAAGTCTTGCGAGCGGACGAGCGATTCAAACTCAAGCAAAAGCAACCCGATGGATCGACCATCGAACGCGAGATGTCGATCGATGACATACCTATGGATTTCGATTCGCTCACCGCAGCAGGTTCGATGGCCGGTTCCGGCGGTATGATCGTGCTCGACGATTCCCGCGACATGGTTTGGACGCTCAATAACATCAACGAATTCTATGCGCACGAGAGCTGTGGCCAATGCACGCCCTGCCGGGAAGGCTCGCTTTGGATGAAAAAAATAACCGACCGCATGTTGCTTGGCGGGGGCGTAACGGAAGATCCAAAGACACTCAAAACCATTGGCGACAACATCGCCGGCCGTACGATTTGCGCGTTTGGCGAAGCATGCGCGTGGCCGACGCAAAGTTTTGTCGAGAAATTCCGGGAAGAATTTGCCGAGCGCGCCAAAAAACCAATGCCACCGCCGCTTCCCCCTGAATACACGCCCAGCGAACTGATTGACGAGGAAAAGATTGCCATTGCTCCCCTCGCCCACGATCCGGGCTGGGAAAAAGCCGGCGCCGCGGGGACAATCTGAAGATGAAACCTCTTGCTCGTGCTCATACTCGTGATCGTGATCGATATTTTTCGATTACGATCAAGAGCATGGGCGCGATGACGAAAAGATAATGGCCGATCCAGCGTCATCGCCGCAGATGTTCAACGTCCAGATCGACGGCGTGTGGCATCAATTCCCGAAGGGCACGCGCGTAATCGAGGCGTGCGAACAGGCAGGCAGTTACGTGCCACGTTATTGCTATCACAAGAAGCTCAGTTCACCGGGCAATTGCCGAATGTGCTTGATCGAGATGGGAATGCCCAGGCTCGGTCCTGACCGCAAACCTGAGCTGGGCCCCGACGGCAAACCCGTGATCAACTGGATGCCGCGTCCGCAAATTTCCTGTGCACAGGATGTCGCCGAAGGCATGGGCGTGCGTACGAATTCGCCGTTGGTGAAGGAGTGTCAGCGCGGCGTAATGGAATTTCTGCTCATCAATCATCCGCTGGATTGTCCGATATGCGATCAGGCTGGCGAATGCCGCTTGCAAGAATTCAGTGTGGACTATGGCACAAGTGAGTCGCGGTTTCTCGAGAACAAAGTAAAGAAACCGAAAAACGTGGTACTCGGGCCACGCGTTACTCTCGATGATGAGCGCTGCATTCTCTGCTCGCGCTGCATTCGGTTTTGCCAGGAAATTGCGAAGGATGACGTGCTCGGATTTGTCGATCGCGGCAGTTACACCGTGCTGACCGCGCATCCCGGCAACCAGCTAGAGAACAATTATTCCCTTAACACCGTCGATATTTGTCCGGTCGGCGCGCTCACCTCGACCGATTTTCGTTTCAAGATGCGCGTCTGGTTTTTGAAGGAAACAAAAAGTATCTGCACGAGTTGTGCCACTGGCTGCAACACAATCATCGGCACGCGCGAAGATGTCATTTACCGGCAGACGCCGCGCGAGAACGATGCGGTGAACTCTTGCTGGATGTGCGATTACGGCCGGCTCAACTTCGATTATGTTCAATCGGAACGACGATTGCTCGAGCCGCAGATAGTCTCCGAAAAAAAACTTGTCGCCGCCGATTGGCAAATCGTGATCGCGCAAGCGGCGCTCCAGTTGAAACAGTTCTCAGGCCCGGAAATCGCGATCATCGCTTCGGGCCGGATGACCAATGAAGAACTTTGGCTGACGCGGCAACTCGCGAAGACGCTCGACGTTCAGTTGATCGACATCGTGCCGCGCACGGGTCCCGGCGATGACATTCTCCTGAGCGAAGATCGCAACCCGAACACGAACGGCGCTCAATTGCTCGGCGTAACCTCGCAGCCGGGCGCGAAATTACCCACCATCGCGGAGGCCGTGAGTTCTGGGCGCGTCAAAGTATTGATCACCCTCGGCGAAAACCCGATGCGATTGGGAATTTCGGCCGGAGACCTCGAAAATCTCCCGGCCTTCATCGTGATGGACATTCTGTCAAACGCTGCGACGGAATATGCGACGGTGGTGTTCCCTTCGTTTACCTTCGCGGAAAAGCGTGGCTCGATGATCAACGGCGAAGGCCGTCTGCAACGGCTCAATCGCGCCGTGCGCGCACCGGGCCAAGCGCGGGACGATTGGGAAATCTTGCGCGACTTGATCCAGGCGTGTTCCGGTCATAACAGCATCTATTTGATCGAAGATGTTTTTCGGCAGATGGCAGAAGCCGTTCCACAATTCGCCGGATTGAGCTTGAGCAAAATCGGCGACCTCGGCGTGCAAATCGAGCAAGCGCACGAATCCCCTGCTCCGCCCGTCGATCCTGCGGCGAAAGATATCGAAAAAGCGGAATCGGAAAGACCGCCAGGGCGTTAGGCTCTGCCATCCAACCTGCAGCCCTCAGTGGTGTCGTGTGCGCTGCTTCAGCGCACTTGATGTGGACCCTGGTGACACGCCGCGTGTTATCCGCTGGCGAAAGCAGGCGCTGCCTGATCATCACCTCGCTGCTCAAGATCGTCGGAATCCTTTTCCTCGTGATCCTGCCGATGGTCTCCTACAGCGTTTACGCAGAACGGCGCGTCAGCGCATTTATTCAGGATCGGAGGGGTCCAAATCGGGTCGGTCCTGCAGGTCTTTTTCAACCGATTGCCGACATTTTCAAATTGCTGCTGAAAGAAGATTTCAGTCCGCGCCACGTAAACACGTTTTATTACTGGCTCGCTCCATGTCTTGCGATGATGCCGGCAATCATCACGATCGCGGTCGTTCCATTTGGCAGCACGCTTTTCGGCGTTCCAATGGTGATCGCGGACATCAACGTCGGAATTTTATATGTGTTCGCCATCGCTTCATTGGGGGTTTACGGGATTGTTCTCGCCGGCTGGGCGTCCAATTCCAAATATCCATTCCTCGGCGGTGTGCGTTCCAGTTCGCAAATGATTTCCTATGAGCTGTCGCTTGGACTGGCGGTCATTCCAATTTTTTTGCTCGTCGGAAATTTGCGCCTGACCAGCGTTGTCCGCTATCAAATTGAGCACGGCTGGATGATCGCACCTTTCATCGGCGACTGGATGAATCCTTGGAAGTGGTTGCTCGCAATTCCCATGCTCATTTCATTCCTCGTTTTTGCGATCGCTATTTTCGCCGAGACGAATCGATTGCCTTTCGATCTTCCCGAAGCCGAGCAGGAGCTCGCCGGTGGTTACCACACAGAATATTCGTCAATGAAGTTCGCGCTCTTTTTTCTCGGCGAATACGCAGCCATGATCACAGGCTCGGCTATCATCGTAACTTTGTTTTTTGGCGGCTGGCATCTGCCGCTTCCATCTTTGTATGGCGGATTTCACTGGGTCCTTATCGATGGATCCGCACCGGGCTGGCGTGGCGTGATGGGAGGTTTATTTAACATCGTCACCTTTTTCGCGAAGGTAACTGCGCTACTCTTTTTCTTTATCTGGGTTCGCTGGACGCTGCCGCGTTTTCGTTACGATCAACTCATGCGGCTCGGCTGGCTTTTCTTTTTTGAGATCGCGCTTGTTAATATCTTCATCGCCGCCGGAATTTTGGCTTTCATCCGACCCTAATCTTCCTCTTCCTCTCCCTCTTAATCTTAAACCAAACCTTAATCTTCCTTCCTATGCCATTCCATCACGAGAAGCTGACCGTTTACAAACGAGCATTAGAATTCGCAACCTGGTCGCAAGATTTAATTGAATCGCTAACCAAACGAACATCTACTCGCGATCATCTGGAGCGTGCCAGCGACAGCATTGCTCTGAATATCGCTGAAGGAAATGGCAAGTTCTCGCAGAAAGACCGCGTCCGTTTTTTCCAAATCGCGCACGGTTCTGCCTTGGAGTCCGCGGCTTGTCTCGATCTCTTAGTCGCGCGGCGCTGCTGTGCTGCTAGTGCGATCACAAAGGGGAAATCGATTTTGGAAGAGATTGTAAAGATGCTTTTCACAATGCTGGCCCAATTGGGCTGCAGGATCGCGGAAGATTCAACTGGATATGGGGAGAGAGCAGACGAAGAGGTAGAGGTAGATTAATATGGCTACCATCACCGTTCGACGTCCGGAACTGAACTGGCGCGAGCGCATGTATTTACCTGCAATCGTGGCTGGCCTAGCCATCACGATCAAACATTTCAGAAACATGCTGTTCGGGCGAACCAGGGTCACAAT
>WNGR01014295.1_pt1 | contig 11720 bp, 10 predicted proteins | sample 5407581 | NCBI WGS metagenome assembly WNGR01 (sample SAMN13153383, study PRJNA577476) | soil metagenome | isolation source: 80 cm soil or saprolite under Garry oak tree replicate 2 | place: USA:California | collected 2016-06-15
GCTCTGATGGCTACCGGCGGCGATTTTCGTCCGCCGCGCCCCTTATCCTTCCAAATCTACTCGGCCGCGACGACGGTCGGACGTTCGGCGTGCTCCGGCACCTCTCGCAGCTGCGGCTCGAGCCGGTACTTGAGCATGCGGTCGATACGGTCGAGATAGACATAGACGACCGGCGTGATGAAAAGCGTCAGCAGCTGCGACAGAACGAGTCCGCCGACCACGGCGACGCCGAGCGGCTGACGCAGCTCGGCGCCGGCGCCGGTGCCGAGTGCGATCGGCAGCGTGCCGAAGATCGCCGCAAACGTCGTCATCATGATCGGCCGGAAGCGCACAAGCGCCGCCTCGCGGATCGCAGCCTGCGCGCCCATGCCCACGCGCCGCCGCTCGATCGCGAAGTCGATCATCATGATGGCGTTCTTCTTCACGATGCCGACCAGCATGACGATGCCGATCATAGCGATGACCGACAGATCCATGTTGAACATCATGAGGACCAGCAGCGCGCCGACGCCGGCGGAGGGCAAGCCGGAAATGATGGTGATCGGATGAATGAAGCTCTCGTAGAGAACTCCGAGCACCACATAGGCGGCGAACACCGCGGCCAGGACCAGCACGCCCTGCCCTTTGAGCGAATCCTGGAACACCTGCGCCGAGCCTTGGAAGCCGGTGCTGACGGTGATCGGTAGGCGGGATTCGCGCTCGATCTCCTTGATGGCGTCGACCGCCTGCCCGAGCGAATAGCCGGGCGCGAGGTTGAACGAGATGGTCACCGCGGGCTGATTGCCCTGGTGATTGACCTGCAATGGGCCGACCGCGGACACCACCCGGGTGACCGTGGAGAGCGGGATCGACGTCCCGGACGGGATGCCATTTCCGCTCACGCCGGCGCCGGGCCCGGTGCCGGTGCCGCCCGCGCCGGACACGTTGGTCTTGACGAATATGTTCTGCAGCTGCGAGGAGTCGGCTTGAAACCGGGGTTGGCTCTCGAGAATGACCTGATAGTCGTTGGTCGGCGTGTAGATGGTCGCCACTTGGCGCGCGCCGAAGGCGTTGAACAGTTCCTGGCGGATCTGGTCGATGGTGACGCCGTAGAAGGCCGCCTTTTCGCGGTCGATCTCGACCGTCATCTGCGGGGTCTTGATATAGAGATCGGTGGTGACGTCGCGCAGCCCCTCGATCTCCGCAATCTTGTCGCGCAATTTCGGCGCGATATCGTACAAGAGCTGGGTGTCGCTGGACTGCAGCGTGTACTGGTACTCGCTCTTGGAAATGCGGCCGGTGATGTTGATGTTCTGGACATTCTGGAAATACACGGCCATGCCGGGAACGACATTGGCGGTGCGGCGCAGGCGCTGGATCACGGCGGTGGAATTTTCCTCGCGCTCCTTCCTCGGCTTGAGCGCGATGAACATGCGACCGATATTGGCCGTCGGGTTCGGCCCGCCGGCGCCCACCGTGGAATTGACGTAATCAACCGCGGGATCGGAACGGACGATTTCCGCCACCTGCCGCTGCAGAGCGACCATCCCCTGGAACGAAATATCCGACGAGCCTTCGGTCGAGGCGGAAATAAAGCCGGTGTCCTCGGTGGGGAAGAAGCCCTTTGGGATGATGATGTAGAGCCAAACCGAAAGAGCGAGCGTCGCGATCGTCACAACTAGCGTCACGGCTTTGTATCGCAGCACCCGATCGAGCGACCATTCGTAGGCGCGCAGCCCTGCCTTGAACATCGTCTCGAAGACGCGCAACACGACGTTCTGTTTGTCGCCTTCGTGATGCGTGCGCAAGACGCGTGCGCACAGCATCGGCGTGAGCGTCAGCGATACGAAGCCCGACACCACGATAGCGACCGCGACCGACACCGCGAATTCGCGAAACACCCGGCCAACCATGCCGCCCATCAGCAGCACCGGGATGAACACGGCGATCAGCGAGAACGTGATCGAAATGATGGTGAAGCCGATCTCGCGCGCGCCCTTGAGCGCCGCCTCGAACGGCCGCATCCCGCCCTCGACGTGGCGCACGATATTTTCCAGCATGACGATGGCGTCGTCGACCACGAAACCGACCGACAGCGTCAGCGCCAGCAGCGTCATGTTGTTGATCGAAAACCCGAACACATACATCGCCGCGCACGTGCCGATCAGCGACACCGGGACCGCGAGCGAGGGAATGAGGGTGGCGGAGACCGAGCGCAGGAACAGAAAGATCACCAGAATGACTAGGATGATCGCGATGACGAGCGTCTCCTGCACATTGAGCACCGAGGCCCGGATCGAGACCGAGCGGTCCATCAGCACTTGCATGCGGATCGACGGCGGTATCGACGCCTGGTATTGCGGCAAGCGCGCGCGCACCGCATCGACCACCGCCACGGTATTGGCGTCCGGCTGGCGCTGGATCGCCAGCACGATGGCGCGGTCGTTGTTGAACCAGCTCGCGATCTTGTCGTTCTCGACGCTGTCGATGACGCGCGCGACCTGATCGAGGTAAACCGGAGCTCCGTTGCGGTAGGCGACGACGACCTTGCGGTACTCCTCCGCCTTGGTCATCGCGGACGACGCCGTCAGCGTCACGCTCTGCTTGGGACCGTTGAGCGTTCCGACTGGAGTGTTGGAATTGGTCTTTGCGACCACGCTGCGGATGTCGTCGAGCGAAATGTTGCGCGCCGCGGCAGCCACGGGATCGACCTGAACCCGCACGGCAAATTTCTGCGCACCGAAAACCAGCACCTGGGCAACGCCTGGAATCTGCGAAATCTGCTGTGCGAGCGTGATCTCGCCGAATTCGTCGACAACCGACAACGGCAAGGTTGCCGAGACCAAGCTGATATACATGACCGGGAAATCGCCCGGATTGACCTTCCGAAAGCTCGGCGGGATGGTCATCTCCACCGGCAACTTTCGGGCGGCAACGGTCAGCGCCGTCTGCACGTCGAGCGCGGCGCCGTCGATGTTGCGGTTGAGCTCGAACTGGATCGTGATCGAGGTGATGCCGAGCGACGACGAAGAGGTGAGCGAGGTGATGCCGGCGATGGTGGACAGCTGGCGCTCGATGGGCGCCGCCACCGATGCCGCCATGGTTTCCGCGCTTGCGCCCGGCAGTTGTCCCTGGATGCTGATGGTCGGAAAGTCGACGGCCGGAAGCGCCGCGACTGCAAGCAGCCGGTAGGCGAAAATCCCCAACACGATGATCGACGCGGTGACCAGCGTGGTCAGCACCGGACGGCGGATGCAGGTCTCCGAGAGCGTCATGGGTTATGATCCGACCTTCGACGCGCGCACGGCAACCTTTGTCCCGTCGGAAAGCAAGAGCTGGCCGTTGCCGACGACCGTCTCACCGCCCTCAAGTCCGCTGGCGAGGACCGATTCGCTGCCCAGGACGCGCGCGACTTGGACCGGCTGGACGATCGCAACCTCGCCCTTGACGACGAACACATAGGACCCGCTCTGGCTGAGCTGGATTGCGGTCGAGGGCACCGTGACCGCCGTTTCCTCACGGAACGTCAACTGCACCGTCACCAACGTGCCCGGCCACAGCAACTCGTCGGTATTCGGCATGGTGGCACGAACGGGTACGGTGCCCGTCGGCGCGTCCACGCTGTTCTCGATCATCGTGACCTGGCCGCTTGCTCGGCGCGGCTCGCCCGGGATGATTGCCTCGACGGTGGAGCTCTCGTTGGCGAGCGCTTGACGCAGATCCGGCAGAAAGCCCTGGGACAGCGCAAATGTCACGTAGACCGGCGCGGTCTGGATGATGGTTGCGAGCGTGGCGTCCCCGGCGCGCACAAAGTTGCCGACCTTGACCATCGCCATGCTGGCGCGCCCGGTAATCGGCGCCCGGATGTTGCAGTAGCTGAGCTGGACGTTGAGGTTCTCGAGTTGCGCGGTATTCGAATCGACTGAAGCCCGATAGATATTTGTTTGCGTCCGCGCGTTCTGCAGCGTCACCAGCGTGGTCGCGTTCTTGGCGATGAGCTCAGTATATCGCGCGACATCGCGTTCAGCCTGCTCGAGATTGGCCTTGGCGCCGGCGAGCAAGCCTTCCACCTGCCTGACCTGAGCTTCGATCGTGCGGCTATCGAGCGTGAACAGGAGGTCGCCTTCGCGCACCAGCGCACCATCGCGGAAGTGCACGCTGGTGATCTCGCTGTCCACCCGCGACTTGACCGCGACGCTGGCAATCGGGGTGACGGATCCCAGCGCTTCGAGGCGGACGGGAACGACCTTCTTGATCGCGGTCACGACTTCGACCGGGACCGCGCGCGGCCCATTCTGGCGGGTCGCCTGCGCAACCGCGCCGTCCGACCACAGACCGCCGCGTGTCGCTACGACGATCGAGCCCGCCGCGACAAGCACCACCACCGCCCCCGCCACCAACGTCCGCTTCTTCATTACCGTGCCGCGCAGGCCCTCGAGCGGCCCACCCGGGACCTCCCTCTCTTTCCTGGTGCCCTGCTCATAACGATTCTTTTTGTTATGCGGGAAAGACCTTCTAACATATCCCTAGCGACTTACCGTCGTAAAAACGGCGTAACCTTCGCAACAGCCCATTATCCCAGCGCCGCGTCCCGTTTGTCACGCTGAGTTGAAGTTGCACCGCGCCACACCCATCTTGGCCCGTCATGCGCATCGCCACCTGGAACATCAATTCCATCAAGCAAAGGATCGACAACCTGACCGCATGGCTCGCCGAGCGGCGGCCCGACATCGTCTGCCTGCAGGAGACCAAATGCGTGGATGATGCCTTCCCGCGCGAGCCCTTCGAAGCGCTCGGCTACAATGTCGCAGTGCACGGGCAGAAGACCTTCAACGGCGTCGCGCTACTGTCGAAATTTCCCCTCGAGGACGTGACCGCGCGGCTTCCCGGCGACGAGGCCGACAGCCATGCCCGGTTCATGGAAGCGACGGTGTCGACCGGCCAAGGCGCACTACGCGTCGCATCCGTTTACCTGCCCAATGGCAACCCGCCGGACACAGATAAATATTCTTATAAAATCAGCTGGATGGATCGACTTATTCACTATGCACGCGAACGGCTGCAGCTGGAAGAGCCGCTGGTCCTGGGCGGCGACTTCAATGTCATTCCCACCGAGCTCGATGCCCGTCACCCGGATCGCTGGGTGACGGACGCGCTGTTCCTGCCGCGCACGCGGCAGAAATTCCGTGTTCTCTACCATCTCGGATTGACCGACGCGGTCCGGGCCGGAAGCGATGGGCCCGGCCCTTACACGTTCTGGGACTACCAGGCCGGCGCCTGGCAGAAGAACGACGGCATTCGCATCGACCATCTGCTGCTATCGCCGCAGGCGGCCGACCGGCTGATCGCCGCCGGGGTCGACAAGCACGTGCGCGGCTGGGAGAAGCCGTCGGACCACGTTCCGGTCTGGGCGGATCTCGAACTCAGCGCTTGAAGAAGCTGTCCAAGACATTCCACGGCAGCTTGTAGTTCACCCCGACGCGAACGATGTGGTCGTCGAGGTGGAGGCGCTGATTGCCGGGAAACGCCGGACTCGGCGTCGGGGTGAAATAGGATTTGTCCTGCAATCCGACGTAGAGATATTCAACCTTCGCCGACCAATCCTGGCTGAGCTTGACCTCGATGCCGCCGCCCGCGGTCCAGCCCCAATGCCACTGCTGATCCGAGATGGTGCCGGCAGGAGCGACGATGCTGTTTGCGACGTTGGCGAGCGCGCCGCCGGCGGTGGCGTAAATGAGCCAGTTATCCCGCGCGTAGCCGACGCGGCCGCGGAAGGTCGAAAGCCACTGCTCCTTCACCTCGTTGCTGAAGGCGGCGTTGGGCGGAAATTCGAACGTGCTGCGCTTCTTGTTCGCAGCCGATATGTCGCCCTCAAAGCCCAGCACTCCATTGCCGTTCTGGATATTGAAGCCCGAGGTGATGCCGATGATGCCGCCGCTGAGATTGGTGCGCGGCGTCTGGTCGGCGCCGGTCGCGTTGTCGCGCAACACGGCACTTCCCCACGCGCCACCGCCCGCGACTCCCACATAAGAGCCCGCCCAGGTCGCAACGGCCGGTGGCGCGTTGTAGATCGGTGCAATGCTGAGGTCGGCAGCGAATGCCGGCGCCAGCATCGCCGACGCCGGAACCAATGCTAACGCCGCCGTGCTTGCGCACAGCGATTTTTTCATTCTTAGCCTCAACTAGACGCTTCCCGCATTGGCACGAACACATACGCGCGCCCCGAACGGGGGTCCATGAACTTAGCCGGGTTCCAAAGCAGATTTCCGGGAAGTGTGGCGCGAGTGCCACAGATTCTCACTCCCGGCGGTTTTTCAGCCAATCTTCCAAATACTTATGCGCCATTGCCCGCTCGGTCTCATCGGCCTGAGCGAGCGCACTCGTGTACATGTCGGTAATCCAGGCTTCATCCGGCCCGGCGGCGTCTTTGGCAACGATGAGCCAGAACAGCCCGAGCGCGGCTTGGCGCGAAACCTGGTCGCCCTTGAACAACATGCTGCCGAGGAGCGCCTGCGCGCGGTGATCACCCTTGTTGGCAGAGAGCCGCAGCCAGCGCGCCGCCTGGATGGAATCCTTCGGCGCGCCTTTGCCAAGGAGGTAGAGCCGGCCGAGATGGTACTGGGCCTCGGGATCGGCGAAATACGAGGCAGCGTAGCGGAACATTTCGCGCGCGAGATTGGAGTCGGCCTTGAGCGTTCCGGGAATGCCGTCGAGATAGTAGAGCCCCAACGTCACGAAGGCGTTGGCCACGAACCGCGCGTTGGGGGCGCCGACGCTGTCGTCGCCATGCATGGTGGTGAGGCGGCGGAAATATTCGTAGGCGCGCGCCTTGTTCGCCGTGACGCCATCGCCGTCCGCGTACATGCGGCCGAGCTTCCAGATGGCGCCGGGAACGCGCTGCTCGGCGGCGTATTCGAGCTCCATGATTGCCTGCTCAGTCTTGCCTTGGCGCAGCAACTGCGTGCCCGAGCGGAACGCCTCCTGCGGCGTCGGCGGCATGACCGTGCGCGGCGGCAGCGTGAGCGGCGCGATTGGCGGCGCCTCTGGCGCTGCGGCGAGCGGCGTTGCGCTGCCGAGCGAAGGGCTCCCCGCCGCCGGGCTCGGGGTCGTATCCGGCAGCGGCACCGTGGTCCCTTCGGGAGCGCGGGTGCCGTCGAAGCTTATGGCCGGCGATAGGCCGACGGCGATGCCGAGCAAGGCCGCGCCGAGCAAAGCAGTGCTAGCGATGACGCTAGATGTCCGCATAGCACGCCCTCTCGGCCGCCGCGCCGGGATGGGTCACCGCGCCATCGCGCGCCGATCCCACCTGCTGGGCGTATTTCCACAAATATCCTGAGGTGAATACGGGTCGTCGCGGCTTCCACGCCTTGGCCCGCGCCTCGAGCTCGGCCTTGCTGAGCTTGACCTCGAGCGTGCCCTTCACCGCGTCCATTGCGATGATGTCGCCGTCGCGCACGAGCGCGATCGGGCCGCCGACGGCGGCTTCTGGACCCACATGGCCGATGCAGAAACCGCGGGTCGCTCCGGAGAAGCGCCCGTCGGTGATGAGCGCGACCTTCCCACCCATGCCCTGTCCATAAAGGGCCGCGGTGGTCGCCAGCATTTCTCGCATCCCGGGGCCACCTTTGGGCCCTTCGTATCGGATCACGAGCACGTCGCCTTCCCTATACTTCTTCTTCTTGACGGCCTCGAAGCACGCTTCCTCCCCGTCAAAGCAGCGCGCCGGGCCGGTAAACTTCAAGCCCGCCATCCCAGCAACCTTGGCAATGGCGCCTTCCGGCGCGAGGTTGCCTCTGAGCCCGACGACGCCGCCGGTGGCGGAGAGCGGCTTGTCGGCGGGGTGGACCACGTGCTGGTCCTTGTTCCACTTCACCCGCTTGAGGTTCTCGGCGACCGTGCGCCCAGTCACGGTTAAGCATTCGCCGTGAAGATACCCGTGGTCGAGCAGCGTCCTCATCAAGAGCGGAACGCCGCCTGCTTCGAACATATCTTTGGCAACATAACGGCCACTCGGTTTCAAATCCGCGATATATGGTGTCCTTTTGAAGACATCGGCGACGTCGAACAGGTCGAACTTCAAGCCGCATTCGTGGGCAATCGCGGGCAGGTGTAACGCAGCATTGGTCGAACCGCCGGACGCCGACACCACCGCCGCGGCGTTCTCCAGCGCCTTTCTGGTCACGATGTCGCGCGGCCTCAGACCGGATTTGATCGCCATGGTGTTGGCGGTGAACTGCGCCCCGCAGGCGCCCGCCGACGGGCAGGCGTGCTGCTCGAGCGTCTGGAGATCGGCGTCCGACATCTCCCCGACCGAATACTTGCCGACCGCCTCGAACACGTCTTGGATGGTGACCGGCTGGCCTTTGAAGGTGCCGGGCAGGATCGATCCGCCGTAAATAAAGATCGACGGCACGTTCAGCCGGCACATCACCATCATCATGCCAGGCAGCGACTTGTCGCAGCCGGCGAGACCGACGAGCGCATCGTAGGCGTGCCCGCGCATGGTCAGCTCGACCGAGTCGGCGATCACTTCGCGCGAGGGGAGCGACGATTTCATGCCCTCGTGCCCCATGGCGATGCCGTCCGTCACGGTGATGGTGCAGAACTCGCGCGGCGTGCCGCCGGCAGCGGCGACGCCCTTCTTCACGGCCTGGGCCTGACGCATGAGCGAGATGTTGCAGGGGGCGGCCTCGTTCCAGCAGGTCGCGACGCCGACGAAGGGCTGATGGATCTGCTCGCGCGTGAGCCCCATTGCGTAATAGTAGGAGCGCTGCGGGGCGCGCTCGGGACCCTCGGTCACGTGCCGGCTGGGCAGCTTCGCTTTGAGGTTTGCCTTCGCGTCCATCACGCTTTCCGTCCCGCTCTTCTCGAGCGCGCCCCGAATGGACGCGGCCCGGAAGTTGTTGGATCAACGTCTCAGCGCCGCGTATGGCCAAATCGCGGCGCGGCCGAGCCGGATTCCCATTCGGAAGTCAATGTTTTAGCCGTGTTGCGCGCGCGCAACACGATTAATGATTGGTTAATAAAAAATGTCACACCTTGGCCACACGAGGGACTCGCTTTCGCAAAAGACCGCAGGCGAGTACCCGCGAGTCACGGCGCGCGAAATCGCGGATCGAAGCCAAGCTCGGCGCGCGCCTTGGCGATCGAGACCGCGCCGTCGTCGTCTGCGATGTTGTAGACGCCGGCCGCGCCATGGGTGATCGCGAGCAGCGCGGCGTGTGCGGCAGCGTCGACGTGCAGCCCCGGCTTATGGCCGGATGCCGCGTGCCAGGTGCCTGGTCCGTACAGCAGGCCATAGCGCAGCACAATGGCATCGAGGTCGGACGCCGCGAGCACCTGCTGTTCCATGTCGGTCGCGCCCTTCACCGTAACCGAGCGGACGGGGTCGGCAAGGTTGAGCGGATCGGTCTCGGGATGCGGCTCGCCGCCAGGCGCGTAGGCAAAGGCGATGCTTTGCACGATGAAACGCCGCGCCCCGGCGGCCTGCGCCGCGGCAATCAGGTTGCGCGTGCCTTCGGTGCGGATGCGGGCATTCTTCGCATAGGACGAACCACGAGGGCCTGGTCGAATTGGCGCGGCAGATCGGTGAGTTGATGGATGACCACGGCGGGCTTTGCGGCGCCGATCGCCGCGGTTACTGATTGCGCGTCGAAAACATCGAGCACCGCGGGCACCACCCCTGCCCGCGCAAGCTCGCTTGCGGTCTCGGCCGAGCGCGTCGTGCCGGTGACGTCGTGCCCGGCGCGAAGGAGAAGCGGCACCAACCGCCGGCCGATGGCGCCGGCGGCGCCCGCGAGGAATACTCTCATTGCCCTATGCTAGGCCGCCACGCCGCTTCCGGTCGAGACGGTGAGATACGGCCGACTGCGCAGCAAACTCCGCTCATGCCTGCGAAAGCGGGAATCCAGTCTCTCGTCCGGAACTGGGTCCCCGCTTACGGGGTCCCCGCGACGCGAGCGTCGCGGGGTGCCCCTCGCGGGGACGAGCGGAAGAGAGTGTCTTGAGATACGACCGAGCAAACCGAGACACTACTCGATGCCAAGGTCCAAGCTGCTCCGCCGAGCTTTCTTCGCCCGCAGCGTGCACGCGGTCGCCCCCGATCTCATCGGTGCGACGCTGCTGTTCAAGGGCGTCGGCGGCGTCATCGTCGAGGTCGAGGCCTACCATCACACCGATCCTGCCGCGCATTCCTTTGGCGGGCAGACCGAGCGCAACAGCGTGATGTTCGGTCCGCCGGGCTACGCCTACGTCTACCGCTCGTACGGCGTGCACTGGTGCCTCAACTTCGTATGCGAGCCGCAGGGCAGCGCCAGCGCGGTGCTGATCCGCGCGCTCGCGCCCACGCAGGGCCTAGCCGCGATGCGGCGCCGCCGCGGCGTCGCGGACGAGCGCTTGTTGTGCGCGGGGCCGGGACGGCTATGCGAGGCGCTCGGCATCACCGACGCGCAGTACGGGCTTGCGCTCGATGCGCCGCCATTCGAGATTCGCGCGCGCACGCAGGACGCCGACGTCGCCATCGGTCCGCGCATCGGGCTCACCAAGGCGGTGGATCATCCGTGGCGCTACGGCCTCAAAGGCTCGCCCTTCGTCAGCATGCCGTTCAAAAGGTGACGCGTGGCGCGCCGCCATCACTGGTACGCGATGATGAATTCACAGCCCGACCCGGTCGCAAAGGTGCGCGACACGCGACCGGAGGATAGTTCGAGCTCGAACACCACCGCATCGTCGTGGCAGCACAGATAGGCGTGCGTGCCGTCGGGACCGAAGCCGAAGCCCATGGGGGACCTTGCGGTCTTGAGCGAGGCGATCTGCTTGAGGCTCTCCGCCTCGAAGATCGCGGCGTGGCGGTCGTAGGTCGACGACACCAGCAGGTAACGGCCGTCGGGCGACACCCGCACCCGGCGCAACTGATTGACCGTGCCCGGCGCGCCTTCGACCGTCACCGTGGCGCGCAGGCGATGGCTGCGCGCATCGATGACGTGAAACTCGGCCTTCTGATGCGCCACCACGTAGAGCGTCTCACCGTCCGGCGCGAGCGCGAGGCCTTCGGCCCAATGCGGGATATGGATCCGGTCCAGCGGCTTGCGTCGATCGCGATCGACGACGGCGACGGAATCGGTCGCCTTCAGCGAGGCGAAAACTTTTCCGGATGCGTGGCTCACCGCGAGCCAGTGCGGGCTGCCGCCGAGATCGATGCGCTCGACCTCCTCCGAATCCGGATCGATGGCGAGCAACGCGTTGCCGAGTTCGCCCGTCGCCCACAACGTTCCGCCCTCGTCCATCATCACGCCGTGCGGCGCCACATTGGCGCCGACGTCGATCAGGCGTTCGAGCGACTTCGACGCGAGATCGATGACGCCGATGCGCCGGTCGGGAGCGGTGTTCTTGCCGAAAATGCCGCCGCCATAGACCGAGGCGAAAACCTTCTTGCCGTCGGGCGAGAGGATCATCTCATGGGTCGAGGCCGGCATGTCGATCTCGCCGGTCTTGGCGAGCGTCGCGGCGTCGAAGAATTGCACCTTGTTGGCGGTCTTCGCGGTGACGATCAGGTGCGGACCGCCGAGAGGGTTGTTGAGATCAGGCATCGCGATCATTCTACACCGGCGGCAAAGAGTTCGTCTGCGCTCACCACCCGCGGGGAGAGGCCCTGCTCGTGGAAGCGGCCGATCGCCTCGAAGGCCGGCCGGTTCGGCTCAAGACCATAGGCCCAGAAGTCCTCGCCGAACTCGCGCCGGGCT
>WNGR01016145.1_pt1 | contig 11720 bp, 12 predicted proteins | sample 5407581 | NCBI WGS metagenome assembly WNGR01 (sample SAMN13153383, study PRJNA577476) | soil metagenome | isolation source: 80 cm soil or saprolite under Garry oak tree replicate 2 | place: USA:California | collected 2016-06-15
GGAATGCACCTGAGCGTATTGGAGAGAGTGGCCAGAAGCGCTTCTTACTGGGGTTTCGCCTTGTTGTCGGGCTGCGCAAGAAAGCCGTGACGCACTCCATCGGCAGCGAAGTGGTTGCCAACGATTTGTCCTGCGGAATTGATACCCCAGGCAAGCGTATTCGTGGCCGCCGGAAAATCAAGGCTAGTGAAATTAGCCCCAACCGCGAGAAATCCATGTAATGCGCCGCCCGCATCAGCGTAGGCACCTACGATTTGGCCATTCGCATTGATGTCGTCCGCTTGCGTCAGCGTGGCTCCTGCGAAGGGAACGTCGAAGCTAAAGCACTGCCCCTCGGAACAGGCAAAGCCGTGCTCGGTGAATTAAGCCCGGAATCCCATCCTCCAACGAGATCACCGCGGGCGTTGATTCCAAATACACCAGTATCCACAGCACCAGGAAAGTCGAATTGCGTTAACGCGCCCGCCTTCCACGTGAAGCCCGTGTTGTACGAGACATTGCTGTTTGCGTCGACTAGGTCTATTGTCGGTAATCGGAAATTGGCCATAGTTGGTGATAAATCTCTAGTGCCGTATCGACAGTGCTCCGAAATCGCCAACTCCCTCATCGAGCCGTTTTGACTTCAGGGTTATCGCATATGCGAAGATGACTCCGAACATGGCTTTGGTCGAAGTCGATGCAGCATGATCCGCCGTGTCAGAAGATCTCAACCGGCACGATGGGGTTCACGAGCAGGATCAACCTTCGAGGCAAGCGGTTCCAACGTAATCAGTTGTCGCGTAACGCAATCATTGGATCAACACGCGTTGCTCTCCGCGCAGGCAAGACACATGCCATAGTGGAAGCGAAGAGGAACACAATCGAAATAATGCTCAGGACCGAGATATCGCGCATGCTGCTCTCCGTCCACCGCTGCACGGAATTGCTGAGGCCCACGCTCAGTAGGATTCCCAGGATCACACCGACTCCGGTCGTGCGCGCCGTCGAGGCCACGGTGAGCAGCAGAACGTTCCATTGCGGAGCCCCAAGCGCCATGCGGATGCCAAATTCGCGGGTGCGCTGCTCAACCGAGTAGGCCACGACGCTCGAGATTCCGATGGCGGCCAAGCCGAGTGCAACGAAGGAGAACACGCCGAACAACGCCGCGATGAAGCGTTCGTGCGACCAGATGAACATCGAGAAAAACTCATCGAAGCTGGTGGCCCTGTAAACTGCCTGGTTCTGATTGAAGGCGCGGATATTCACGTTGATGGCATGAACGAGCGAAGCCGGATTGCCAGAGGTACGAACGAAAATCGTATCTCCCGGCGCGGTAATGATTGACGTCGGAAGATAGACTTCGGGAAGAACGGGACGGTGCAGGCCATCGTTGCGGACGTCGCCAACAACGGCGATGATCTGGAACGGCTCCTTCAGATTTGGAGCCGTAATAAGATCGCTGGGCAGATCAGACAGGCGGGTGGGCAGAATCATTCTTCCAATGGGATTGGCACCGGCGAAGTAGCGATCGGCAAAGGTCTTGCTGACACATGCGAAGTGAGCTCCGCGATTGAGCTCTTCCCGCGAGAGGTTGCGTCCTTCGAGCACCGGGATGCGGAGAACGGAAAAATAGTCTGCGCTGATCAAAGCGATGTTGCTCTGCAGGCCTTGATCGGGACCGCCGCCCACTATTTCGACTGGCTGCAGCCAGCGGCCCCTTGGCGGAGTTGCGGTGAGGGAACTCGCGACGGACATGACGCCTGGCGTTGCTTTGATGGTTTCGAGCAGGGCATCGTGATACTTCACGCCGGCCTGCCAGGTGGCGAAGGACTTTTCGGGAAAGGCCAGATCGAGCATCAGGATATTGTGGGTGTCAAAGCCAAGCCGGGAGGTGTAGGCCTGTACGAAATTGCGCATGGCGGCTCCTGCGCCGGCCAGCATCAGCACCGTGAGAGCAATTTGTCCCATAATGAGCGCCGTCCGGGTGCGCGCACCTTGAGACGTCGTGCTGCGCGTGCCGGAGGATTGCACCATCTGGCTGATATGAGGGTTTGAGAACTGTAGCGCGGGCGAAAGTCCTGCGAGAATCCCGATCGAAACCGAGACAGCGGTGCTGAAGAGAAGCACAGGAACGTTGAGGTGAATAACCACTTCGTGCGGGATGGAGTATTCGGGCAGCAGGCCAACAATAAAATGGATCGCAGCATAGGCCAGAGCCATACCGAGCGCGCCGCCTGTGACGGCCAGAATCACTGCTTCAGTCAGCAGTTGCCGAATGATGCGCAGGCGGGAAGCGCCGACAGCAAGACGTGTTGCCAGCTCCTGCAACCGCGCAGTACCGCGAGCCAGCATGAGAATGGATACATTGCCGCAACCGATGAGGAGCAAAAGCGCCACAGCCGCGAAGAGGACAAACAGTGTGCCTTTGAACTGGCCGAGCAGCCAGTCATTCAGCGTCTCGACCCTGATTGTGTAGCCCTCCTTCGGCAGCAGCAAAGGTTCCGCGTGGCGAATTTGCTCGATGATACTGGTCAACTCTCCGGCCGCGGCGGCGGTGGAGACTCCGGGCTTCAGCCGCACAAGCGTCTCGAAGCGCCGCTTGGGATCCATGCCTGTCGGCATCGGCAAATAGACCTCGGAATCATGCCAGGTAAACCGGGGACCCACGACGCCGATCACCGTGTACTTGTGCTGGTTGAGTTCCAGCACCTTATTGATCACATGGGAATCGGACGCAAAGTGTGACCTCCAAAACAGGTAGCTGATCACGGCGACCGGAGGAGGTGCTACACCCTCTCGGGCTTCGGAGGCGGTGAAAACCCGGCCCATGAGCGGCGGGGCGCCGAGCAATTGAAAACCGCTAGCTGAGATTTCGAGCACCTTAACCGACTGCGGAATCTCGCCATCTGTGGCCACCATGCTCTCATCGTTCTGGGCAAGGGCATCCTCGACGGACTTGGTTCGGCGGAGCTGGTCGAATTCGGAGAGGGTGAACGGAATTTCACCGCGACCCTGCTTAGTCTGGAAAGTGATAAAGGCAAGTCGATCGGCATCGCGATAGGGATATGGGTCAATCAGGACGCCGTAGAGGACGCTGTAGACTGCAGCGGTGGCGCCGATACCAAGCGCCATCGAAATGATCGCCGTCAGCGCGTAGACACGGTGCCTGTGGAGTTGTCGGAGAGCAAAGGAGAAATCCTGAAAGAGCGTCACGGGGAAAGCCTCCAGTCAGGGAGACGACATCACTCGGTACAGCAATCATAGTTCCCATCCTTCTTCTGGCTGGATGGTTCAGAATCAGCGACTTATCCGAGCGGCTGCCCGAGGAAGTGTACGGAAATCGGGTTCAGGCGTTCAAAAGTGGACAGTCTGCAGAATCATGCCCGCAGAAAACTCGCCCGCTCGGAAACGAGGCATCCATAGGACGCACAGTATCCCAAGTGTCCTAGACTCATTGCGTACTACGGTTGTTCCGGCCGTGAGCCCATCGGACGCACCCGGAGTCTTGAGAAGCACGAACATGCCAGGTAGATACTTGTCAGTCATTGTCGCGGTAGAAGACGATCGAGTTCCAGGGAATGCCGGGTTGAATATTCTCCGGCGAGCGGCGCTCAAAGTTTGCCAGCGATTGGGGATCGCGCACCGGGATCGATTGAAGCGCGATGAGGTTGTAGAGGCTGAAGGCCAGTGCGTTTACGCTGCGCAACGGCTATTCCGCCCTCAACGCCTGGGCAGGGTCGATGGACGCAGCTCGCCGTGCCGGAATGATTCCGGCGACACACACCGCCACTGCCAACGTGATAATGGCTCCCGTCATCACTTGTGCGTCCGCACTCGTGATTTCATAGAGTTGTGCCTTCACGAACCGCACGCAGAGCAGGGCAGCTGGAATTCCGATGGCCAGCCCGAGCGCGGCTTGAACCAGCGCCCCACGCATCACCATCGCAACCACTCCAGTGCGCTCCGCTCCGAGCGCCATCCGGATACCGATCTCTGGAGTCCGCTGCTCGACGGAATAGGCGGTGACGCCGTAGAGACCAATGGTGGCCAGCAGCAGCGCCAATGCGCCAAACAGCATGGTCAATCGCGCAACCATCCGCTCTTCTGTGAACCGATCCGCAATCTGCTCGTCAAATGCCTGAAACTTCACCACCGTCAGATTCGGATTGATGCTTGCAAGCGTTTTCTGTGCGATTTTCTCCATGTCGTTCATCGGCCGCCCCGTCTCAAGGACCATGGCTCCCGCATAGAGCGACATATCCTGCTCAATCGGACCTTTGTCACCAGCAGAGCGCTGCATGATCGGTACGAAATACATGCTGTGATTCTTGACCCTTGGGGCGCCATTCTGGTTCGATATGTTGAAACCAGTTCATAGTGGTGCGCTCAAGTATCAAGCCACGAGAAAAGAGCCAAGTAGAGAAGTCGAAGGATGGCCCAAAGAAATAACCATCTGCCCGCTCGGAAATCCAAAAGGGGTAGTGCCCGGACAGGCTCGAACTTTCGACCTACTGATAGTGTGTCAGCGTATCGTAGCTGGTCACTGATCGATTGCGCCGCTTTCTGAATTTACTTTTCCTACGACTTTATTCCGATTTGCCTATGTTCTTCGTCATTGACTCGAAGATTACTGACGGCAAGCCGGGGGCTTCACCTTGATTGCTTAGAATTCCCGAGTCGCCGAATTCTGTCACAGACTCAACTAGCTTGCTTAACACCATGTCCTTCTGGTCGTTCGTTCTGACTGCCGCGACAAATGCCTCGATGCTATTTGTCACGCGCAGCTTATGCTCGTTGTGCTCGATCATGTGAAGATAGGCCCTACTCATCCGCAGACTGAACGCAAGTCCGACACTGAGAATTGCAATGATTGCAAGTCGGACACTCGTGAAGTATGCACTAGCCACAACAAGAAGCGGTATAGATATTGGGAGGGCGACTGCACTCGATCCAGGCTTTAAGGCATCGACAATCTGGCGAATGAGCATCGGCGGGTTCAGTAAGAGCCATCCGAGGAGGCTAAAGAGGCCCAAGAACAGCAGAACCGTTATTGAAGTCCAGATTTTTGCCTTGAATCTCAGGGTTCTAGCTGCATCGATGAATTGCTTTTGAGCACTCTCTACAGAGATCCGACTCGCCTGTGTCTTGATACGTTCAAGATCCTTTTCAGCATCTTCGACAGTCTTGCGAATATTACCGCGCGCATCTTCAACTGCCGCTTTGAAATCGTTGTTCGCTATCAGTGCAGCATTTTGGAATTCAGTGCTTGCTGCCGTCCGCGCAACGTCGATCTCCTGAAGTGCGGCATCTCTTTTTTGGGGGAAATTTTCATCTGAAAGTCCAGCAATCCCGGAACGGTCAAGAATTTCGTAAATCAACGCGGGCGCGGATAGCCTGAAGTCTGACATCATTCTTCTTATTTGGTTTGTGATTGCGTCGTTTGCCCCAGTTACCTGACCGGCGGCCACGCGCACCAGACTCTCAATGAATACAGCCAATGGTTGCAGCGATTCGTCGTCAAGTTTAAGGAGAACAGGCTTAGCCCTCTCAAGCCATTTGACTGCCAGGGATCTCGCTTCAGAAAAAACAGCCATTGATGTGCTGTCACTACGTATGTTCTGGAAATTTCGGTCGCTTTCAGCGATCTTTAAGTCCCTCTGAGCGTTATCTAGTCTTATTTGCAGATTTTCGGAAATCATGGGCGGTCTCCATTTCGCTGGGTGGTTCTTGCGTCGGTGATCGAAGAATAAAGACTCTTGAATCAGATCACTTATACAAAAGCTTGCACTCTTCCAGCTTGCTTTGCTTCTGACGTTCGATCTCACGTAGTGCTTGTGTCTCGACGCTGTAAGAGCCTCTTCCGTTCTTCGTACCGTTACTTCTGACCGCTTGCATGAAGTCGTCGTCGGCCGCATGCACACAATCTCTGAAATCTGCTTGGTTCTGAGAGACCGAATCGGATTTTTCCTTCTGCATCCCTTCAAGCGTTTTTACCTTCGATTCGAGATCGGCGACACGCTTTTCGAGCGTCGGCAGACGTTGGTCCTGGCAGGCACACAGCCCAAGTGTCAATGCCGCAAACAAAACGCTATAAGGTTTCATGCCAGCATCATAGCCACTTCAGGGAGAAACGAGAAGCTCTGCCCAACTGAGAACCGGAGGCGAGCTTCAGGGCGCTGGTCGGCCCAGGGACTAAAATACGTTGACACAGTGTTGACACGGTCTGTCGTAGAGAGAGTGAGAAGATGGCTTGGAAATTGATAATTATATGATTGATTAGGTTTAAATGGTGCGCCCGGAGAGATTCGAACTCCCGGCCTACTGATTCGTAGTCAGTCGCTCTATCCAGCTGAGCTACGGGCGCACACAGGGCTCCTCTAGGAACCAAAGACAGATTATCAGGGTTTCTGCGGCGATGCAATTGATGCGGCGGGTTCCGGTTCAGGTGCGGGAGGCGGAATGAGCGGCAGCTCTTCGGCAATGTCAAGCCCGGCGCGACGGACCAGTTGCGTTACCATCGCGGCGTTGAGCCGGGTGGCATCGTACTCCACGCGCAGGGTCTTCGCTTCACGATCGAAACTGAGCCGGCGGATGCCGTAAACGTCCCGGGTATTGGCCAATGCGAACGTCACAGCCTCATTAGGCGGTGTGGCGTAGCGAAAAAGTATCTCCACCGTGGTCATAGGGGAATGATAGCAAGATGTCGCCCCGGGTCCTGATGGAGCGCTTACGGACTGCGTTAGAGGGTACGTAGAAAGGCCCGAATCTCGGGGTTGGACCAGTCGGGATCGCCTACGACCTTGCGGCGAATGATGCCCTTGCGGTCAATGATGTACGTCTCAGGCCAACCGTCGGTGTGGTAGAGCTTTGCGGCGGTCTGAGCAGGGTCGCGAACCGTGATCAGGTCGACGTGGTGGCGGAACAGGAATCGCGAGTATGCGGCCGGATCCGCATCGATGCTGACCCCGACAATCGCCAGATCGGGCCGGTCGTGGTGCAGGTCCTCGAGCCCCGGCGTCTCCTGGATGCACGGCGCGCACCAACTGGCCCAGAAATTGAGCAGCACCACCTTTCCGCGATAACTGGCCAGATGCACGGAGTTGGTCCCGTCGCTGACGGTGAAATCGGGGGCAACCTTGCCGACCTGTGCGGGATGAGCTCCGCGGTTGCAGCCGGACAAAACCGCCACCGACAGCAGTGCAAGGGAAAACAGCCGGGGAATCAAGAACAAACGGGAACGGGACACATCCTTATAATACGGAGCGGAAGGGCAGGAGTGAAGGGGCGAACCTCCATGGGGAAAGACAAGAGCGATAGTACCGAAGCACCGACGTCGGCGGGATGGAAGCCGGTACTTGGGCTCTCGGACGAGCCGGGTGAGCGGGTGGAACTGCCGGTAAAGGCGGGAACGCTCTTTGACCAGCCCGAGCCCGAAACGCTGATGGAGTTGACAGTCATCGTGCCGGCGCGCAATGAGGAAGACTGCATCGGCGCCTGTCTCGAATCCCTGGTCAGCCAATCCGAAGAATTATTCGAATTGGGCAGGGATTGGGAGCTGATTGTGGTCGATGACGACTCTACTGACCGTACTGCAGAGGTTGCGAGGGGCTGCGGCGGTGTCACAGTGCTCAAGGCCGGCAAGCTTCCCCCGGGCTGGACCGGCAAGGCCAACGCCATCTGGACTGCCGCACGAAAGGCGCGGGGACGCTGGCTGCTGTTTACCGATGCCGACACGGTTCACGAGCCGGGCGACCTGCACCGGGCCATGCATGAGGCTGTGCGGCACAAAGTGGGTGTGCTGAGCTACTCGCCGCGGCAGATTGTTACCGGAATCGCGCAGCGCTCGCTCATGCCCCTGGTTTTTTGCGAACTGGCCGTGGCCTATCCTCCGGGCAAGGTTTCGGACCCCAACCAGCGCATCGCCGCCGCCAACGGGCAGTTTCTGCTGGTCGAACGCGAAGCTTACCGGCGGCTGGGCGGACATGCGGCCGTGAACGACCGGGTGTTGGAGGACGTGGAGTTGGCCTTTCTGGCCAAGCGGCGGAAGCTGGGTCTGCGGTTTCGGTACGCCGATGACGCGGTGGCCACCCGCATGTACCGGTCGACGGGGGCCATGATCGAGGGCTGGACCAGAAATCTTGCACTGCTGTTCGATAATGCGCTGGCGCTTGCGGTGTGGCGGGCATTGGACATTGTGCTGCTGGCGGGGCTGCCGGTGGTGGCAATCGAGCTTTGGAATGCTCACTTTGCAGCCCGCTCGCTCACCTGGCTGGGTGCGGGTTGGATCCTGGCGCTTTTGTGGGTGCGGACCGTGGTGCGGTTCTACGCGCGGGTGGCCAAATCGAACTTTCCATTCGCCGATTGCGTCCTGGCGCCTCTGGGCCTGCCTCTTTTCGTGGTGCTGCTCTATCGAAGCTGGTTTCAGCACCGGATTCTGAAGCAGGTAAGCTGGAAGGGCAGGACCTACCCCGGGTAACGGCCCCCGGGTGACGGGTGCACCAGGTATGGACACCCGTCACCCGGGGTAAATGAAGCCCTTTCGGTGTAGCAGGCATCTCTCCTAGAGAGGATTCAATGATTTTTCTAACGCGGCGGGCTACTTTTTCGGCTTCGCACTACTACTGGAACGACGCGTGGACCGCGGAGAAGAATGAGCAGGTGTTTGGCCGCTGCGCCAATCGCAACGGCCACGGCCATAACTACACCCTTGAGGTGACGGTTGCCGGTGAACCCGATCCAGTTACGGGATTTGTCGTCGATTTGAAGTGGCTGAAGGATGTCATCGAGCGCGAGGTGCTGACGGCATACGATCATCGCCACCTGAACCTCGAGGTTCCAGAGTTCGCGGCGACAATTCCCACCACTGAGAACATCGCCATCGCCGCGTGGGGCCGGTTGGAACCGGCAGTCACGGCCGCCGGTGGGGCAGGCTTGAGTCGCGTGCGCGTTTACGAGACGCCCGAGATATTCGCAGAGTACCGGGGGGCGTACAAGCAAGTCTCCCTTCGTGGGCTACGAGATCGGAGCGAAGCATGAATGCGTTCTTTGGGCGCCGCTACACGTTGAGCGCCGCTCACCGGCTTCACAGCGACGCGCTTTCGCTGGAAGAGAATCGTGCGACATATGGCAAGTGCAACAATCCTCACGGCCACGGTCACAACTACGTAATTGAAGTGCTGGCGGCCGGGGAAGTGGATCCTGAAACGGGCATGGTGCTCAACATGGCGATGCTGGATGATGTGGTGCGCACACGCGTGCTCGAGCGATTCGACCACACCAACTTGAATCAGGATGGGTTGTTTACGTCCCGAGTGCCCACTACCGAGAATCTATGTAAGGCAGTATTCGAACTGCTCGACGGCTCTCTCTCCCCCGCTACGCTGCATCACGTGCGCGTAGAAGAGACAGAAAATAACTTCTTCGAGTACAGCGGAGAGTGACGTCAGCGCGATTGTTTTGATGTCGCCCCACGGATGATGGAAGGATTAAAAGAATGGCAATGACAAAATCGGGATTGCACTCGATGATTGACCTAGGAAATTTGAAGGACTTCAGCACGCAGGATCTTTATCGCGAGCTTTTGCTGAGGATTGGGGAGGACCCGACGCGCGACGGCCTGACGGCGACGCCCGGCCGTGTCGAAAAATCGATGGCCTTCTTGACCAAGGGATACCAGGAAGATCCAAACCAGATTTTGCGTGGCGCATTATTTGAGGTCGACTACGACGAGATGGTCATCGTGAAAGACGTGGAGATGTTTTCGCTCTGCGAACATCACATGTTGCCCTTCTTCGGCAAGGTACACGTAGCCTATATCCCGAAAGGAAAAGTGATCGGCCTCAGCAAAATCGCGCGGCTTGTAGAGATTTTTGCGCGGCGGCTGCAGGTGCAGGAACGTATGACGCGTCAGATTGCCGACGCGATACAGGAAGCTATTTCACCCCAAGGCGTGGGTGTTGTGATTGAAGCACGCCACTTGTGCATGATGATGCGCGGCATCGAAAAGCAGAACTCTTCCACCGTAACTTCAGCGATGCTTGGCTGCTTCCACCAGAAAGAGACGCGTTCGGAGTTCCTCTCCCTGGTGAGGCATCAAGGCGGCATCTGAGCGTCAGCACAGCCATTGCCGCCGTGGTCGCCTAGACTGTTTAGATGAATGGTTTGCTGGTCATTGACAAGCCGGGTGGCATGACAAGCCACGATGTGGTCAGCCGCCTGCGCAAAATCACCGGCGAGAAATCCATCGGACACCTCGGTACGCTCGATCCGATGGCGACTGGCGTATTGCCGCTTGTTCTCGGCAAATTCACGCGCCTTGCACAATACTTTTCTGCAGCCGAAAAATCCTATACGGGAAACATTCGTTTTGGCTTTGCAACGGATACCTATGACGTTGAGGGCGAACCGGCATCACCGGATTCGATGCCCTCGCTGACTCTGACGCAGGTGCGTGCAGCGGCTTCTCGCTTTCAGGGTGAAATGGAGCAGATGCCTCCGCCCTTCTCCGCAAAAAAGATTGCGGGCACGCCGGCCTACAAGCTGGCCCGCGCCGGTCTGCCGGTCGAGCTCAAGACCGTATCGGTCAACATCGCGAAGTTCGAAATCGTAGCTGTTGATGGCCGCGATGCCAGCTTTGCAATGAGCATCAGCGCTGGTGGGTACGTCCGTTCCGTGGCGCATGAACTCGGCCAGGATGTGGGCTGCGGAGCGCATCTCACCAGCCTGCGACGTACCCAGGCTGGAGTATTTACCCTGGCGGATTCACATACACTGAATGAACTTCAGCCGTTCACCGGCAACGCGGAAGCGTTGGAAGAATTCTTTCTTCATCCGCGCGGCCTGTTGCCCGACATGCCCTCAGTCACAGGAGACCAGCAGAGTCTTGGCCGATTGCGTAACGGGGGCCAGGCGAATCTTCCGGAGTTCACATCGGCGCCAATGGTCAAGGTCTTTGCTGGCCAGCGCGATCTCGTGGGAATCGCGAAGCGCGTGGCCGGCACCCTGTTTCAGCCGGTTGTCGTAATGGGATAGCTTCCGCCAAGGGCCTCTTCGCCTACTGGCCAGCCTTCGCCTCGGGGACGCGATTGACCGGTTGGATGTCTGGAATATGGAGATTTTACGGAGACGATAGAACGTTGCGTTCCTATCTGTGAATGAACAACAACTGCCTGTGCGCGCTGTCACAATGAGCGTCAGAATAGAAACGCCACGCACGGTCAGCAACGAGTCGTATCAGGGGAAAGACTTCTACGGAGGCTCTCCGCCGTCTGCGCGGCTACCTCTTCAGCATGGGCTTGAGGGAAGGAAATAGTGTGTCGGCGATAATGCCGGAGCCTTTGGCTGTGGGATGAATGCCATCGGCCTGAATTGTGCCCGGCACCTTTGCCAGATCCTTGTAGATCATGGGAACAAAAGCCGAGTGATGCTTGGCTGCCAACTCGCGAAACGTCGCCTCGAATGCCTGAATATAATCCGGCCCGTAGTTGGGCGGCAGAGTAATGCCTGCAAGCAGCACCTTGATATGGGCGTTCTCGAGCCCGGTGAGCACCGTGTCAAGGTTGCGTCGCGTCTGGTCCGGAGGAAGTCCGCGCAGGCCGTCATTGCCGCCAAACTCCACGATCACGATCTCGGGATGCAACTGCAGGATGGTTCGCAGATTGGCTACCGAATCTTTGGTCGTGGCCCCGCTGGTACCTTGATTTTCAACCTTATAGTGGTAGCCGAGGGTGTCCAGCTTCTTT
>WNGR01009608.1_pt1 | contig 11718 bp, 13 predicted proteins | sample 5407581 | NCBI WGS metagenome assembly WNGR01 (sample SAMN13153383, study PRJNA577476) | soil metagenome | isolation source: 80 cm soil or saprolite under Garry oak tree replicate 2 | place: USA:California | collected 2016-06-15
AAAAGAGGTTTCAATGACGGGAGTGGCAACGTTAAAGTCGGACTTGTGTCATCTTCTTCCACACTCGCAGAGCGCCCACATCAGTTCAACCAGACTCGATCGCGTGACTCCGTGACGGTGACATCATACCATATCCTCTACCCCAACCCAATATACGAGCAGTCAACATTTCGCGTGTCTGAGTCATTTCAGTTCAGAAGTAAGTCCTTCGAATAGACCGCATGCCTTCATGACAATGCCGCTCAGGCGTATACATGTGGGTTACTAGATGAATGGGTTTAGTCGGGGTGCCTGCACACACCGGCAGTCCGAAATCGCTACGGATGGACAGATTTTCTCTGATGGGAGATCTTGGTGCTTGATCGACCTTGACGTCCGTGTGAAAGTGATTCAAGCTGTCGAGACTCACGGCACAGGGCTAGCGCGTTCCTAACCCAATAAATTACCGGCAGAGTGTTATGAACAGGACAGGGGACGCCTTTTTTTTGAATCTATTTATATTCCGGGACACGTTACAATGACCAAGACCGGACGTCAAAGACGTTGAGACAGGGGACGCCTTTGGAGCCTAGGTATTGAGCGGGATCGACAAGCACCAAGTAAAGCACTGAATTAGTACTGCCTGAGCTTGATCTCTTAGCAATGACTTTCTTTCGGAAACGTGGGTCCGTTGTTGGGACTAGGTTCCACCGAAGTACATAACTGCGCACAAGTTCCTCTCGCCTAGCCAAGCAACAGCAGCATGATTTGTGATTCGTGTTGGTGCTCTCAAAAATTGTATTGTGTACTTTTTGGCGCGGAAATTTCAACCCAGACTTATCCCAAGGTGGCGGGTCTCGGTGATGCAGATATCTTGGCAACCAGACCCAAGTACAACAGGATCACGATATATCGGTATGTTATGGCCGAATAGACTTGTTGCCGCCCTCCCAACCACGCAAGACCACTCGTTTGCAAACCAGAGGTGTGTGTGATTCGCCGATCGTCGGGTGCTTCTTACTAGGAAGTAACACCAAATCGTACTACCCGCCACTGCCCGTCCCACATCCCGGCCTGTCGGCGGGATCTAACCTGGACACCGTCATGCGTCTCCGGTAAGCGGCTTGGTTTTTCCATGAGGTTTCTGCTTGTACAGTACTGGTCACGAACAGATTGGTGGACCAATACTTCTGAAAGCATGCATTACAAAGCGGACATACAGGTACTAGTACAAACCAAGTGCACCCAAATGCCCCCGGAATCATCTCGAGACGTAGAGGGAAGATAAGATGTCGTATACAAGAAGGTGGTTCTCACATCACCCCAGTCTGGACAGAACCATCGTTTGACTGGGTTGCCTGGAATGGGGCGCCGAGACCGTGCGGCGCGTGGTCGTCAGTGGGAACAGCATGCCGTGGACTTTCCATAGGGTTAGAGTAACCTGTATAGTGACATTGGCCTCAAGGTTTGACTAGAAAACATCGACCTTGACAAACTTACCAGGAACGAGCACGTTGTCCCAAAATCCGCCACTCAGGAGGCTGTCCATAGATAACAATCCCAGGCTGTCATCGGGATGAGTGGCGGCCATTGTGGGAGGGAAAGTGGACATATCGGCCACGGGTCCCATTTCACTAGCAAATTGGAACTCGGACAGCAGATGATGTTGATAGGATTCCGCTGTGCCGACATGCCGTTGGTCTGGGTTACCATTCACATGTGGCACCGCGTCATTGTCGCCTGACTCGCTGGCTGCTTCGCTGGGTGGCTCAGTCTTTGCCGCCAACAGTGCACGTAAGAATGCGCTGTACAACGAAGGTGTATGGCTGGGCCCCGCGGAAATCTGGTCGAAAGTATCAGCGACGTCTTTGACCAACTGAAGTGTCTCATGTTCGTGATCTTGTGACGCGGGGAATTCGGGACGGAGCATCTAATTCGCGGTGAGAAACAAGAACAGCGTTGATGATGACATAATGATAGTCCAGGGCTCACCTTCAGTAAACTCAATACTGCATAGGAGGCAAATACAAAGTGCGAATCCGGAGCATACTTCAGAAAATCGAGCGGACCAAGCTCCTCCTTGGCAAGAACCGCACATGTCTTAGCAGAGGAGTGAACGCGAGCAAAGAAATGGGGAATGTCAACAGGGGACCGTTCCATTGCATTCTGAAGGCCAAAGGAGTTGATGACGAGCATAGCATAGTTTGCAAAAAATTCCGCCATAAGGCCATTGTATTTGGCGATCCTATCACCGGCCTCTTTACTCGACATGAGCGACGGTCATACTATCATGGAATAGCTATGGCTTACTGTCAACGTCGGCAACCTGTGCGTACCACGTCTGGATCTGGCGCTCAAAAGTCTTAATGACGAGTAAGTAATCCACATCAACGAGGAGGCCAGATGGTGAGTTTGTGTCCGAATACAACAGATCAAGTGTCCGTGAGATGATACGTTGCAGTTCCTACGAGAGTGTGAGAGGCGGCAACCGATCGGGAATAAAGTACGTACCACGTAAGCTACAAGCGAAAAGTCCCCTCGACGAGCAAGTGGAGACTGCACCCACTGCAGCGCATTACGGATGATGCAACTGAAGGGGATTCTAGAATCAGCACTATGACATTGGGTCACGTTCACTCACTCTTCCTTGATTGAATGCGGCTTTCCCATTTGGGCACTGATGCTGCGATCGAGGCTGTAACACACCAGCCATGTGCGTTCCCGATTGTGCACCTCCAGGTCCCGCGCCTTCCCTTCCGGCGTATCTGGACTTACTGTAGCGGACTTGCGATGTAAATTCAGGTCCGTGGCCATGCTGTACATTGCCAATCCCATGAGATCTGTGGGAAGATCGAACGAGTTGAATCTTACCGGATTGCCATACCAAGAAGCATCCAAGTTCTGTCTTGCTCGTATCGTTCAACAGGGCCCGTGCCCCAGAGGGAAAGTAAGAGATAGGCTTGAACAATCTCCAGGGATTTATACCCTTGGGCAGGAACAGTAAACGCTAACTTCTTAGATATTTCCGTAAGCTTTCCGTGAAGCTCTGGCCGAGCGGTGTAGAATCTCGCCGATATAGCGCATACTTGGAGAGGGTTCAGTGTATTCCTCAAAAGACGCGCTAGGACTCACTTGAGGTTAGCAGAATGGGTGACCGGGAGCATACTAAGGAAGGTGTGTGAAAATCACGGTCCAGCAGGTTACAGTGAATCTGGTTGCACGTCAGGGTATCCGAACGTTCGGACGATGGCGCCACGCACGTTAAGATGTTCAAAATAGCTGCAACAAAATTAGAACGGGAAAGGCGCTACTCAAACGGCACATACATATCAAATAGGGCAACAACCTCTTCGGTTGAAACGAAACTGAGCATCTCTGGATGAATTTGACGCTCAATGAAAAGTCGCCGCAAGGGTAGAATAGTCATAGGGCCTGCGAGAAGAGTGATAAGAAAGGATCTCGAAAGTAAGCATTCTCCCCACCAGGCTTGAAGTAGGCGTCACTAGCAACACCCATTGGTGCGGGAGGACGAGCCATTCCCGAGGTTTTTTTGCCTGAGCTTGCAGCGTGAGCGCGGCGATTAGCGAGGCTTGCTTCTGCAAGTAAACCAAGTGGGTTGAGGCTATTGTCCGGTAAAGAATGGAGCTTTGGTGAGGTCGGAGGATTAAGTCCTTGAGGTCTTGTGGATGAAGAGGGCGAGGGGGGTTGGTCAGCCTGTGAGAGAAGAGCTTGTGTGGCATTGTTGTTTGGATTCGGTGGTGACGGAGATCGCGAAATCATGCCCGATGCAATGCTAGGGTTGCCGATAGATTTGAGCACCGTATCTAAGGTACGCTCCATTTTTCTGAGAGATCTTGTCAGGAGCTCATGTTTTCTAGTACTAGAGCTGAGCGTTCGTATGGCTGATTCATTGAAGAGTAAACGGCATACTTGGATGTGCGCTTTCCACGATTAGATTCTTCGAATATGCATTCGTGATTCCCGGCGATGCAACGCTTGCATGGAGGTCCCTGCTCGGCACCTACGCATTTCATTTTAAGGCGTCGGCAAACCGTACAGGCTCTGTGGCTCAAATGTCAGGCGACTGCAATCGGAAGTGAGTTACAACTGACCGAGAACCCCGTGTTGGCTTGGCTTTGGGCTCGCTTCCATCGACAGAAGGGGCAGCACCATCATCCTCCCTGCGACGCTTGCTGCTATCATTATCATTGTCGAGCGTGCCAGAGTGTGGGCGCTTGTTAGGACCCGAGAATGACATTTGCTCAGTTGGGGGCGTGCTCATAGTGTCAGAAGCTTGGGAGGAGGGTGATGATAGACTAGGGACCAATGAAAGCTGCTGAGGCACTTGAGGATGCTGTTGTGTATGGTATGGGTAATACGAGGGTGAATAAAGCGAGAGGGCAGGATCGATTGGTATCGGCGAAGATGCTGGTCGCATAGAGTGGGAGAGGTGTTGCTGGTCTTGTGGATGTATGGGAACGGACTGATTGTTGTATTGATGCGACATGGGATAACGAGGCTCTGAAGGATAACACTGGGTGAGGACGATGGGATTATTCGACATCACGGTCATGCTTAGTGGAATGAAGGGGAACAGCAAAGCAGGGTCGACGAAGCAACGCCCGTTGGACCATGGAACGATAGGGGACTATGTATGAAATCATGCCCCGAAGAAAGAAAAAAAACCGAAAAAAGGTAAAAAGGGGAGAACTACAAACAAAGAAAAAAAGACATTGCGCGTGGAGAAAGGGATATAGCGACGAATAGAGTTGCAAGATTGTGTTACTCACGGGCAGAAGGCGAGAGATTGATAGCGAAGAGGTTGAGAACTTGGAGGACCAAAATAGTAAGAAAACAGTCTGGAAGGCTTAAGCGAACCAAAAAGGGGATGCCGAGAGGAGTGTGTATGGGAACAGTATCCCCGGGAGTGTGAGAGAGGGAGAGACACAGCGAGCTGGCTAACGAGTACCTGGCTTGATGGTGTATCGACGCATCAACCCCGACTTGGCGGTTCGGTCTGATGTTCGGTCCAGCTCCCTTCTCACGTTGTTGCTACACACGCTCAAATCCGACCTCATTGCTTCCTTAAATTACCCAAAACTCCGCAATGCCAGGTGTACCCCGGCAGCATTTTTCTTGGAGACGCAACACCTCCCACACCCACGGTCCGAACCTATTCTTGCAGTGCCCACTGTTTCGTACCCCCTAGGCCGTAAAATTTATTGACAATGGTTTAACCTAGTCTGGGTATCTCTTCGGGTTTCTACTGAGCCTCTGTGATGGTACCTTCTTGCCCTCCACTACAGCACCGCTCTAGATGATTCCAACTTATTGGTGCCCTCCTTCTGTTGCTCTTTCTCCACTGAGCTCACAGCACCGTGGCTCGGCCTGTCCCATTCCTGCTACACTGTTTGTGTGGAAACATACTTGTTTGTATGTCTATCTGTTTTTTTCAGGTATGTAGATTCATTATTGTCTCACCTACGGATGCTTTTCGTTGTGGTATCGTGATTGACGGACACTCATTAACACAACGTACACCTCGTGGAATCGAGCGCGCATATTTCTTCTCGTTGGCGGAAACTTACTTCGTGGGCCTTCTTTGTCACCGGAGCCGACGGGAGGCAGTAGAAGGTCTCCAGAAATGTTGATGGCTTACTTCATAGACAATGCGATACCTTCAGAGGTGACCTGCCTTCTTAGTTGGTCTCCTCCCTGATGGTTTCTGTCCCCTTTGGTTCTCTTTTGTCTTGGCCGAACTCTGGTGGACCTGCCTGAGACGCCCCTAGAGTATCATTTTTGTTGAGACTCGCTCGGTTTCTTGATTTGTGTTTTGGGACCGTAACTCGAGCCAACAAGACTGGTGGTTCCAAGTATGAATTTCCCGCCTCACACCCCTCGTGGCCATTTTACCATTCCTTCTCGCACCTCTAGCTTGTGATTAGGGCGTCTCTTCTACCCAGTCCCCCTTCCGATAACCATTGTCTTATTGTCCGTTAGCGTCGGTCTTCATTTCGCAACCTTCCAAAGACACTATAAACTCTTCCTTGCGACGCCGAACGAAGCTCAGTTTTGTTCCCGTGCGTGTTGCACGGGCATTACGTTGCACCGTTATCGAATAACAGTCCAAAATGTGCATGTTTGAGGCTCCATGTACATTCCTGCATTATTGGCTTCATCGTATGCCAGATTGTCAAGAGCCCGAGTCTTCAGCATTCCACATTGCGTGAGGGTGAATAAGCAATAGAGGGAGAACTCGCCTCTCCTTAATTATTATATCAACTACACCTTCGGCTCGCGTCTCGTCCTTGGGTAGCGTGTGTTGCAGAGGAAGCGTTATCAAGTCCTCTCAGATAGACGCTCGAATTCTCATTGAACGCCCTCATCCCATCCACATAGCAAAATTACGCCCTCTTGCGCCCATAGACAAGAAAATTTCCTTCATCGCCTGAGGTCTCATGACGACGCCGCTTCTTGCGGGGCCCGGACATGAAAGTCATCGTCATCCCACCCCTTTTCCACGCACCGGCTCTCGCCAGGCCTTAAATGCAGGTGTTGTAGCTTATGTTATTTTCTAGAATGGAGACCTCGAGATCCCGACTCTCAGAGAAAGGGGTGTTCTTCGGACAGCCCTTTGGTGTTGGTGTCACTCGACGGCGGCGCGGGTCCCGTCCCGTCCCACGCTTCTCGGCGCCAAAAGGAGACCGTGTTTTCCCTCGCGATATGTTGACTGACATATTGGCGCCACACCTTTCGTCACTAGCCTAGATTGGTGCAGCATTAGTGTGGATGAGGTTTTATGTGCTCACGGAAGGAAGTCCGTAAAGATCCGTAAATGTGCCTATTCTCGCCAGACTTACGCTAGCAGGAGGTTGTGCGATAACTTACGCGAGATGTTGACGCGAAGAGCGAGTCAGAAAGGCGAGGAGTGTGACAGCGACATCGTGACATTGTGACTGGGGGTGGTCTCTTTGGCCTGTCGCCCGTCGCCGTCTGGCCGTCAGTTTACTTTCCTCCGCGGGATCATCCGCTTCCGCCTTTAAATCATGTCCTCGAATCAAAGGCCAACACTTATTCTCGCACCGTCCGTGAATACAACGACGTAAGTTGGTCTTATGTTTTCATATTGCTCAGCTCACGCATCCTGACGCGCTTTCTCAGCGTTGTGACCACAACCACGACGACCACGACTTACGCACCTATCCCATTACCAACTCTCCCGAACCCTTCCATTCCTCATGACCCCCAGAAATACCCGCTCTTAAATGCTCAATTACCGTCCTCGTTCCACCAGTTTCCCCTGGTGTTTCCAAATGGATCTCGCGCAACTTTTCGCGAGAGTGATGATGGTGATGATCTCTTGCCGGAGGACGAGCTTATCGGGGGAAAGGGGTGGCATTTAGTCAAGTCGGACGACGGTGCGGGCCCGTCCAAGTCAGTTGGCCTCATCGAGGCCGTTGACCGCTTCGCAAGGAAGCGATCCTATGACAACGATGGCATGATGCAAGGCATCGAAACAATTGCAGAACCTGCAAGCCACACACCTCCACCGAGGAAGAAAGCCAAAGCTGCGCCCGTGCTTCCCAAGATTTCTACCGTGAATGCTGCTGCCCCTCCATCTCCTCTACCCTCACCACATGGATCTCCGCCACCACCAAATATCTGGCCCTCTGCTCCTCCCAGCGGTGCATCGTCTCCTCAACCCCAACTTCCTATTCAACCCGATGCCTCACTTTCCACCCTCATGTCCCTCCCTTCTCTTGTCACACACTTCTCTGGATTGCCAGCCCAACTGCAATCCCACCTCTTGATAACCCTTCTTCGACAATCCCCACTGCCAGTTCTCCGGTCAGTACATTCTGTTCTAACGCCTATTCTTGCTCGCGACTTCCTCACTCTCCTCCCTCCTGAACTCGTTTCTCACGTACTCAGTTTTCTTCCCTTTGACTGCATCGCCCGGGCCTCTCGGGTTTCCAAATCGTGGCGGAATATTATCGACTCTGATCCCGTTCTTTGGCGCGACTTGCTGAAGAGCGAGAAACTGTGGTTCGGTGGTGACTCCGAACATGCTTTTGCTGAGGCTTTGATACGACGTCGGCGGAGAGCAGGCTTACCACATCCCAATGACTTATCTCTCGCTAACCCATACAAGGTCCTATTCAAGTCGAGATACCTTACACGGACCAGGTGGATCAACAATCCTGAGCCTAAACACTTGGCGTTCCCTGCTCACGGCCGTTCTGTCGTAACCTGCTTGCTCTTATCCAGGGGCCGTATCATATCTGCCTCTGACGACCACTCGATTCACGTCTACTCACCAGTTACTGGCCTTCTTCTACGCTCCCTTTCCGGACACGAGGGAGGTGTCTGGGCCCTTGCATCGACCAAGGACACCCTCGTGAGCGGCTCTACCGATAGGACTGTCCGTATTTGGGACCTCTCGACCGGACGTTGCACGCACGTATTTGGTGGGCACACGAGCACTGTGCGCTGTCTGGCCATCGTCAAACCTGAATGGGTGGATATCGAGGATGAACATGGAAATGTCCGCAAGGAGAAATGGCCCAAGCGCCCCTTGATCGTGACCGGAAGTAGAGATCACTCCCTCAGGGTCTGGGATCTTCCCCGACCTGGTGAACCAGAGTACAGGTTCGACGGCGCTGACGAAGCTGATATTGACCCTGCGGATGTGAGTCATTCCGGATGGGGCGCAATTGACGCTCGTGATCTGACTGCCTTTGTTCCGTTTTCAGGAAGACGTCGATGAGAATCCTTATCATAAGCTACACCTTGAAGGCCACGAACACGCCGTCCGTGCACTTGCGGCAAGAGGACGCACTCTTGTTTCTGGGAGTTATGACTCCATGGTTCGAGTCTGGGACATCATTACTGGGACTTGCAAGTGGGTATTGGTTGGACATACCCAGAAAGGTCGGTACCGTCACAAGTGCCTCCATGATCACTGTTCTGAGAAGAAGTCACAGTTTACAGCGTGGTCCTCGATTCTACCCGCCGTCAAGCGTGTTCAGGATCCATGGACGGCACAGTACGGGTCTGGAACCTGAGAACAGGGGATTGCCAATACACTCTGACCGGCCACACATCTTTGGTTGGCCTCCTTGGCTTGTCACCATCACACCTGGTCTCTGCTGCGGCCGATTCTACGCTTCGCATCTGGGACCCCGATACGGGCGAGGTCCGCCACATGTTGGCCGCGCATACTGGCGCAATTACCTGCTTCCAGCATGACGAATTCAAAGTTCTCAGTGGATCGGATGGCACTCTCAAGATGTGGGATGTCCGCGAGGGCACGGTCGTCCGTGAATTCCTTTCAAATATTCATGGCGTTTGGCAAGTCGTCTTCGAGGGTCGTTGGTGCGTGGCGGCCAGCCATCGATCCGACGCAACGATCCTCGACGTGTGGGACTTTGGCAATGGCGAACCAGACGAGGATTGGATCGGGGAACCGGTCGGCGGCATTTATGACGAAGATATGACAGACGATGAAGACGAGGAGATGGAGCAGGCAGACGCTGATGCCATGGACCAGGACCTGGATATCTCACCGTCGGAGATAGATATGACTAACGAGCCCGCCGCGTTCGTCGATGATCCCCTCATCAAAGGCGATGCGGACTGTGCAGGCGACGATTGGGGTGGGGAAGATCTTCATAGCGAAGGAATCGCTGACTCTTCGCGTCAGATCCCGTCACAGGCTGGTCGTTACACGTCACGACAGGCGGGAGCGAGCCAATCCCAAGGTCGTGTCGCGATACCCTCATCTTCGACATTACCCCGTCTTCGACCACCCTTGTTGAACGACGAGACCCCAACCCGACCACGCCTGAAAAACGTGGTCGGGCGCCGTCGCTAGGCATCTTATCTTGGGTGGATTTGTCCCTGTTTTCTGTATCCAAGTTTCATGTACACTTTCGTAACTCCATTACCCACCCTCCATTACCCACCGCGTGTGAGAGCAAATAGATCTTGCTCTGATTCCCATTTCTCACAAAGAAATTTGCCGGGGAATGTCGTTTCGTCTCTTAACAATAGTTCATATGTATACGTCTTAGGAATATTCTCCAGTATGGCTTAGCTTACGCATTCTTTTCAGGTTAGGACATTCACGCTAACGATTCTTGGGTGCGAGTGATTGTATCCGAACACCTGACGATAGCGGGTTGGAACACTGAAATAGACCTAACTGTTGAACCCGTCTGCGTGATTCAGCAAACGTCTATTCAGATATTGCCTAAAGTGGGGCGTAACCGCTTTCTCCCATGCAGCGAGGCGCCCACACATTCACACACAGTCAAGTCATAAACGCCCGAGATCCCTCATTTCACGGAACTGAGCGGTGGCTTTTCGAGATTTTAGGGTACATAGCGGCAAGTTACGAAGCTGGCGCCACAAGTACAAGGAATGCTTTGCGGCGTCTTGTACGGCAACATCACCAGTAAATTCAGGTGTTGGCATACGATATAGGCTACTGTTCTGATGACCCTCGACGGCGCGCGTTGAAGTGACTCGACGCCGCCGCACTGTAGTCAAGTACGTTTCGGGCGAATTCTCCTGAGAGAGGGGAAGCGGCAACGAAGTCAGGGAAAGGACCAGGACTGACCGAAAACATCGGAACGAGAAGAAAGAAAAAAACAAAACAGAACAGAACTCAAATGCGTACGCCAAACGTTCGTTCCAGTCAAGTCCCCGTTTGAGCTTTGTGTATCTTGACCTCTTCACGTGGCCTGTTCGGTCGAGCGACATCGATCAACGATTTTTCGCATAGGTTGAAAAATGCTGTACAGACCGGTCCTGAGCGTCGACCGCCACTGCCCCCAGGCGCTGCAGCACGCGCATTCCCGAGCTTACACGGCCAAATATTGTATGCTTGTTGTCCAAAAATGGTGTCGGAGCTAACGTCATAAAGAACTGCGAACCTGGGTGGCGTTGAGTAACGGGGTCCCGCAGCGAAAAAGGGATGAGTGGCAAACCGTTGGTGTTCGGGCCCGCGTTGGCCATCGCGAGAATCCCAGCACCCGTGAACCGTAGCTCCGGGTGGATCTCGTCTTCACTAAAGCAGCCGATGGATTCGTTCGATGCCGGCAAAGAGCGACAACACGACGACGTACAACTTTTGGCCATATACGCTGGTGCCACCTCGGCCTGTGCCAGTTGGGTCACCGCCTTGAACCATAAAGTCCTTTCACACGGACGATGAGCATAGCCTGACGCCACCAGAACTAGGACAACGTACGGCAACAATGCGGTGGAATACCACGCCGTTGTAGTAACCACGCTTCGTCAACTGTGCGAAGTTTTCGCAGGTCTGGAAAAACCCCCCAATAGAGCTCCAGCTGGATGATACCCAGACTGGTTTCTAGGACTACTGATTCTGGCGCGGGCATAGCTTGTCTGTGTGAAGAAGTAGCACGGATTATTCCGAACGCTTTGATAGACTATTTCACGTGACATGCGATTGATCCTGCTCACAACACGACGATGAGAGCCGTGGTCCAGCGCGTCCTCTCAGCTTCTGTCACAGGTCTCTCACTATTATTTGATTTTATGCTAGGTATTTCTGACGCTATAATCTAAACTCAACAGTGGACGGCGAAATAGTTTCCGAAATTTCCCGAGGTTTGATGGTACTCGTGGGCATCGGCGTTGGTATATATCGCATCCAACCTATATCGTCAAGTCGGAGAGTTCGAACCGGCTGAGAACATCATCCCACAGATG
>WNGR01007303.1_pt1 | contig 11712 bp, 6 predicted proteins | sample 5407581 | NCBI WGS metagenome assembly WNGR01 (sample SAMN13153383, study PRJNA577476) | soil metagenome | isolation source: 80 cm soil or saprolite under Garry oak tree replicate 2 | place: USA:California | collected 2016-06-15
CACTTACAGCCCTCGACGAAGACAAGGAGATCGAAGCATTTGCCGCAGGCGTGCCAGGATTCTTTGACTCCAATGTTGTCCAGGATGCGACCTCGGCAATCCTTCCCCTTATGTCCGAAAAGCTGCCGGCTGATGCCAATCTCGGATCCCGTCTCTACGATCTCCTCAAGACTTGCATGCCAGGGACCTCGCCTCTCGGCGACACAGAGCGCAAGAGCCGTCTGCAAGTGTGTCTAAAGTGCCTGTGTTATTTTGGAAGAGCGTACAATCAGTCTGGTGCCGCTGAGCCATTGCCATCCTATTTCTTCCGCACCCTCGCCAGTCCGAAGATCATTCGTTGCATCCAGACTGAACAGGACCCCGTTATTCGTATGATGGGACGTTGTTTCGGTGCATTGGTCGTAACGGCGCTGGTGGCCGGCGTCAACTCAAGTGGCTCAAATGTTCAAATCAGCGATGAGCAGCTGGCATGCCTATCAGCTATCCTTGGCACCAAAAGCCATGACGTGAGGCTTTGGCTTACGCAGCCTGGCGCCGTCCACCTTGCGAGCATGGCATCCCTCGCGTTGGATGACGTTGCCTCCCCGGTCGCCAACATAGTGCCGCCGGATGTGCTTGATGTGGTCAAACAGACGCTCGAAATCCTTTTTCAGGCCCTTCTTGCTGAAGAGACCATCGAACCACCGCCAGATTGGTCAAACGCTCAAATCAAAGTTTCGGGTGGCAAATATGACCCCATCGTCGTATCTCGCCTCCGCGACCTCCTTCAGAAGTGCATATCAGGCTCATCTCTCACGGACGACGTGCGCGAGAGCTGTCTGCGGGTGTGTCTGAAGAGCCTGTGGTATTACGCAAAAGCGTACCATCAGCTTGATGCTTCCAAGCCTTTGCCATCCTATTTTCCCCGTGTCCTTGCCACACCAGAAGTTATCCGCTACATTCAGCGAGAAGGAGATCCCGCGTCCCGTGTGATAGGACGTTGTTTCGGGGCGTTGGTCGTGACCAAGCTTGCAGCCGACTTCAACTCGGGCATCGTTCGTGTCGGTGATCCGGAGCTGGCGTGCCTCTCCACTGTCCTCGGCGCCAGGAGCCATGACGTAAATGTTTGGCTTAGGCTGCCTGGCGCCATCGAACATATGGGCCTGTTTTTCCTCGCGCTCGGCGAAGTTGGTTCCATGACGGCCTCTTGGACCGACGACACAGAGCAGTCGGATGTGCGGGACGTGGTCCAACAGACATTTAGCGTCCTTTCTCAAATTCTTCCAGCTGGATTGAACGCTGAGCCGTGGCCAGATTGGACGGCCGATCGGGTCCGCAAGCATCGTGGCGAGTTTACATCCATCCTTCAATACCGGCTCAATGACCTCCTCGAGATGTGCACAATAGGGACCTCGCCTCTTATGAAGGAAGCGCGCATAATGTATCTAAGGAGCCTGTGGTATTATGGAATAGCGTGTCATCACCTTCGTGCTTCCGGGTTGTCGGCCCGGGACAATTCCCCCATTCACCCCATCACGCCAGAAATTGCCCGCCACATTCATGCTGAAGGGGACCTCGTTGCCCGTGTGATAGGACGCTGTTTCGGATCGTTGGTCGTAAACATGTACGCAGCCGGGCTCGACTCATGTACGGACCACGAGCTGGCGTGCATATCAGCCATTCTTGGTACCGAGAATCGTAAGGAGTTGCATTGGCTTAGCCAGCCTGGTGCCGTCCAACTTGTGAACATGGTTTCCCTCGCACTCGGCGAGGTCAGCTCCTTTGTCACCAATACGGTGCCGCCGGATGTCCTGCATATATTCGGACAAACAATCAGCATCCTCGCTGAGGACCTTCCGGCTGATTTGAAGGTCGAGCTGCAGCTACGTCAGGCAGACACTCTGATGAACGCTTCTGATGGCCCGACCAAATCCACCATCGTATCCTACCTCCTCGACCTCCTCAAGACGTGCACACTAAGGACCTTACCTCTCCCTGAAGAAATACGCACGAGCTGTCTGCAAATGTGTCTCAATGGCCTGTGGAATTGGGGGAAGGCACTCCATCAGCCTGGTGCTTCTCAACCGTTACCGCCTGATTTCCTCGACCTTGCGGGTCTAGAAATTACCCGCCATATTCAGACTGAAAAGGACCAAGCTTCCCGTGTGATGGGACGTTGTGTCGAGGCGTTGGTCGTAAGCAATCTGGCGGCTCGCATCAAATCAAGCACCGGCTCAACTGTTCAAATTAGCGACATGCTAGGATGCTTATCAGCTATCCTTGGCACAGAGCGCCGTGACGTCATGTTTTGGCTGAGCCAGCCTGGCGCCATCGAGCTTGTGAACATAGTTTTCCTCGCGTTTGGTGACATCGGCTCCTTAACCGCCGACACAGTGCCATCATATGTACTGGATGTGGTTCCGCAGACGTTCATCATCCTCTCTCAGGCCCTTCCAGCTGAAATAAACACCGACCTTGGGCTAGATCAGATACATGCACCAGCGGACATTCCCAATGGTCAGTGTGAACTCATTCTCCGATCCCGTCTACGGTCTGAAGATGCGCATTAGGGATAGCACCTATAACGGGCGAAATATACCAGAACCATTCAATCGGGTGTCTGAAGAACCTGTGGCGTTGTGTACAAGCGTACAATCAGCCCGGGAACTCAGTACCGTTGCCGTCCTACGTCCTCATTGCTTTCGCCAGCCCAGCTATGACTCGTCGCATGCGCACGGAACGGGACGTCGCTGCCCGTGTGGTGGGACGTTGTGTCGAGGCATTGGTCGTAAAGGAGTTTGTAGCTGGCGCCAAATCAAGCACCGACTCAAATGCTCAAATCAGTGATGAGGAGCTGGCATGCCTATCAGCTATCCTTGGCACCAAAAGCCATGACGTGAGGCTCTGGCTTACGCTGCCTGGCGCCGTCGAGCTTGCAAGCATGGTTTCCCTCGCATTGGGTGATGTCGAATCCTTGGCCGTCGACGCAGTGCCTTCGGACGTGCTTGATGTAGCCCAACAAACTCTCGCTATCCTTTCTCAGGCCCTTCCGGCTGAAGAGACAGCCGAACTACAGCTAGATCAGCCAATTGCTCAACTCGACATTTCGGATGGGAATTTTCATCGCATCATCACATCTCGCCTCCACAGCCTCCTCCAGATGTGCGTACTAGGTACCTCAAATCTCACGGCTGAGGTGCGCAAGAGTTGTCTGCGGATGTGTCTGAAGTGCCTGTGTTATTTTGGAAGAGCATACAATCAGCATCGGGCTTCTGAGCCGCTGCCATCCTATTTCCCCCGCACCCTTGCCAGTCCGGAGATCATTCGTCGCATCCAGGCCGAACAAGATCCCGTTTCTCGTGTGATGGGACGTTGTTTCGGTGCATTGGTCGTAATGAAGCTGGCGGCTGACGTCAGATCACGCACCGACACAGATGTTCAAATCAGCCATGAGGAGCTGGCATGCCTATCAGCTGTCCTTGGTGCCGAGAGTCATGACGTAAAGATTTGGCTTAGGCTACCTGGTACCGTCGCACTTGCGAACATGGCTTCCCTCACATTCAACGAGGTCGACTCCTTGATCTCTGACACCGTGTCATCGGATATGTGGGACATGATCCACGAGACTCTCGGCATTCTGTCTCAATCTCTTCCGGCTGAATTGAATACCGAACCGCGTCTAGATCAGACAAATGCTCTGATCACCGTTGCTCATAGCCGGTTTGAACGTATCGTTGTATCCCATCTGTACAACCTTTTTGAGACGTGCACACGACGGTTTCCGCGTCTCACAGAAGAAGAGCGCACGAGCTGTCTGCGTATGTGTCTGAAGAGCCTGTGGAATTACGGGAGAGTGTACCACCAACTTGGTGCTTCCAAGCCATTGCCATCTTATATCCCTCTCACCCTTGGCGGTCCAGAGATGACACATCGCATACACAGCGAACCGGACCACAGTGCCCGTGTGATAGGACGTTGTTTCGAGGCGTTAATCGTAAACAATCTGGCAGCCTGCGTCAAATCACGCACCGACTCAACTGTTCAAATCAGCGACAAGGCGATGGGGTGCTTATCAGCTATCTTTGGCACTGAGAGCCACGACTTGAGGCTTTGGCTTGGCCGGCCAGGCGCCGTCGAACTTGCAAACATGGTTTCCCTCATATTCAGTGAGATCGACTCCTTGCTCTCCGACATAGTACCGTCGGATGTGCTGGATATGATCCAACAGACGTACAGCATCCTCTCTCGGACACTGCCGGCTGAATTGAATGCCGAGCTAATGAACTCTACTGATGGTCAGTGTGAAGTCATCCCTTGATCCCGTCTCTGCGTCCTAAAGTTGCTTATCAGGGACGTCGCCTCCCACGGAACCAATATACGGGCACCGTTCGCGCATGTGTCTGAAGAACCTGTGGCACTGTGCAAGAGCATACAATCAACTTGGGATCTCGGTGCCCTTACCGTCCTTCGTCCTCATCACTCTCGCCAGTCCAGAGATCACTCGACGCATTCACACCGAAAGTGACCTCGCTGCTCGTGTGACAGGACGCTGCGTTTGGGCTCTGATCGTAAACAAGTCGATGGACGACTTCGGCGGTGGTGTCTACGACGATGCAGAACTGGGATGCATATCGTCTATCCTTGGCACCGGGCCAGGTGAATTTTTGCGTTGGCCTCGCCCTTCTGCCGTCATCAAACTCCTGAACGTCATTTCCCTCGTGTCGGGCGAAATCGAACCCTTGTTCACCTCGGGGCCAACGCCGGTAGATGTGCTGAACATAGTCCAACAGACTATCAATATCATCAGCCCAGAACTTGTTCTAGGTGGCGCGTTCGCCTGTGGGGACCTGCCTATGGACCAGGTGTTGTTGCTGCGCGGAACATGTTCGAAAATCGCGAACGCACAGCCCGCCAATCGGTTCAAGGACCAAATGCTGGAAATATTACACCAACTGCAGCAGATATCGAAACAATTACCTCCGGTGGAGTACTAGATACGGCGATGCACAAGCCCGATATTTGATACGCAATTTGTTATGGGACGAAGTGACTTAACAACTCGGCCAGAATACGAGGTGAGGAGGCGCTCGAAGTGGATGTAGAAGTCTCCGCTATATATTGTATACCACGTGTCACTAGAACGAGGCGCTTCGTGGCATGGGCACACTTAATTTGAGTTTTTGTACTGTCATGTGGTACGCGCGCGCGTTCAATTTTTTTGAATCGATTTCCATGTGCCTGAGGGCAGATGACCCTATACTCTACATAGCACTTCACCACAAGTATACTACGTAGCTATCGCTTTTTAATCAGCTTCTTCAATTATCATTCACACTCTAGTTTCTGTTCTAATCCGGGCATCTGCACATGTGCTTACCATTGTGTGAGAGGGGAGTTCGGGAGCGAGACGGAGGGAGCAGAAGCAGAAAAGACACAGGCGAAAGGTACAATACGACGGAAGCGGGATCCAGAACTATTTGCGGAATCATGACATGTATGACAGGCAAGAGTTACTGGTGCGGAAAATGTATCGTTCAAATGTGGAAGCGTAGCAAAAGCGATAGGAGGAAGGATACGATATATTCGAATTGGCTTGAATAGATCACGTGACATTCTTGGCTCGTGAATGTGACCTTTTGTCTCGTTTGGGGGGGGGGGAGCATTGGATCCGGATGCGGTCCTGCCTACCCTGACGCTCGAACCACATCACACGCCGCAGCTCACCCTAACCCCCCAAGGCATTCTTCTATCCAGTATGGCCGCTGCACAAGATGTGGAGCCCCGGCAAATGTTCTCGAATTCGTGCGTACATGTCCATTGACTCTTGACTTTCTTGATAGTGACCCACCACTCCAGCCTGGATCCCTCAACATCGCAAAATGCAGGAAGAGGGTGCGTCAATCGTTTTTTTGGCGTAACGATGGGTCAAGAACTGCCCTTGGATAGCACTCGAACCGCCGACTCGCAGGGAGGCCTATCCCAGCTACGTATTGAGGTGACCGGTATGTACCTAAATCATAACTCGTTGATGCCCCGATAAGCGTTTAATCTCTCTGTTAGTCCTCCGGGCGCACAACGTCCCCCATATCAAGAGACAGTTTGGCCGGAGGCGATTCTTTGTCACTGTAGTCAATCGTGCGACAATGAAAAAGACGGAAAGCGTTCAGATCGATGGACAGACGGTGCAATGGAACCAGAGGCTGGGTGCCTTGTAGGACTTTCCTCTTTCAATCTTATTTCTTTTTGGCTAAAAGTTCAGTTCAGTTCTACACAACAGTCTTCACATCTTACACTTTGTCTTTATGAGAATCGGTTCGCACAACGTGACGTCATTATCGGAACACACGAGACTCCTATACCTGTCGAATCACAAAGTGGTTCGTCCTTTATAGAATTCCCGTTCATATTACTGAACATTTTGCTTGTAGATGTCCCTTTTATTTTAAGTAATGACAACGGGGAAGCTGGACCGTCGATTCAGCCGGTCACGCTCTACTTAACGATCACTGTGTCGGCGAACATGGCCTTTCCGATCTCGCCCAACAACCCCCCCAAAATACCGACTGAAGGAAACGACTCTCCTGCTGAAGAAGCTACTGAGCCCTCTATAGCACCAGGCACCGAGGCACCTGTCCAATCCACTATCCCTGAATCTATATTACCCCTCCCTGATCACCTTGCTGTCGAGACTGACGCTTTCATGCCACGTGTTCAGGCAGAGACGTCGCCTATCGAGAATGCTCAGATTGATCTCCGTCGCGCCGATGAAGCCATGAAGTCGATCAACCGATTGAATATAAAGGAAAGGGTCCTCGGGAACGTCAAGGGGGTGATGGATACGTTAGGCCCAATTACAGAAGTGCGTGTGGTGTCCTTTTACTTATCCTTCACTGAACCGACTTGCACTCTCAGCGAGCAAAGATGGCAATCAGGCTACTTTCAGCGATTCCCGAGGTTAATGACGATGTCCTAACCCTACGTGTAGCCATCCAGGACGCGTTTGACTTCGCAAATCACGAAGACACTTTGAAATCCATCAAGCCCGGCTCCAAGCGGGCCCAAATCCTTACTCTTTTGCTGCAGGAGGTCTGTGCTTGCGGTGATTTTATCCAATGGTATACAAAGGACTCACAATTCCGTATGTTATTTTACCTACTTCATTGGCCAGTGTGAACGTGCGATTTCTAGGGAAGCGGATGTTGAATGTTGGTGGCGGAGCCTCAAGACATATTGAGGACTTATCTACCGCCCTTGTCATACTTCGAAGAGCATTCCTAGATCAAGCTATTATAGACTTGGCCGCGTCCCAAATTCAGGATGAGGGAATACTTTCGATACTTTCGGCCAAGGTCGACTCCGTATCTGCTCACCTTGAGTGGGTGTCAAGTCAAGCTTCAGACGCCGGTACGTGGTGCTGATGGCTTGTCGGTCATCGAACTGATAATCGTCATAGAACTAGATGCAAAAATCAGAGAAATCCCATATGGAACAGGCTCGCGATTCAGATCCGACAAAGGCTGTCTTGCGGGAACACGCACGGGCTTCCTGGACTTCGTTGCCAATTGGGTGAACGATCCCACTTCCGAGCGTAGTCTGGTTCTTTTCGGGCAAGCAGGCACTGGAAAGTCATCCATCGCGCATGAGATCGCACGTCGCTTCGATGAAATACACCGTCTTACATCATCGTTTATCTTTTTGCGGAGGGATCAACCCAAACCCTATCACCTCTTCACGACTCTGGCTCGCGATCTCTCCGACCGCTATCCTTCGTTTAAGACTGCGCTTGGAAGGGTCATAAAGGACAACTCCTCTCTTCGGATCGGAACCCGTGAATATCCTGCCCTGTTTGAATCCCTTATCCTGGAACCACTTCAGGATCTGCATATCGTCGGTCCAATTCTTGTCGTAATCGACGCCCTGGATGAGAGTGGGGATGCAACTGGTAGAACCGGATTACCCACATTTCTCGCTAAAAATCTTATCAGACTCCCATCGAACTTCCGCGTGCTCATCACCTCGAGACCAGAATACGACATCGAGTCTGTGCTCGATGGAGCGCCATCAGTCAGGATCAAACACATTAATGATCCCGAGCTGGCTGCTAATACTCGTGGCGATATTCTCGCATATCTTCGGGAGAACCTCCCTTCGGAGTTTAAAACATATGGCAATGCGCTGGCCGATAGGGCAGAGGGTTTGTTCCAGTGGGCAGTGGTTGCTTGTGAACTCATCTTAAACCCTCCCGAATTCTTTGGCTTTAGCCAGAAAAAATACATGGAGCATCTTCTAACACTCACTGAAGATCCCCGTGGCCAAGATCCCTTGGACGAGTTATACAAAGAAGTCTTGGAAGGATCCTTCACACAACCAAAATCACGGCTACTCTTTCGCTCTGTCGTAGGACGGCTCATTACTTCCATCGAACCGCTCACTACTCGCTCCCTGATCACTTTGCGACAACACGCCTCCGACGGCGGCGGCGGCAGCGACGAGCGTGAATCCGTTGTTATGGTGCTCCGTCGCCTTGGCTCGTTGTTGAGAAATGTCAATTCATCCGATACAAACCTTCCCATCTTTCCACTCCATACATCATTCCGCAATTTCCTCACAGATAAAGCGAAGAGTGGTGATTTTTACGTTAGCCTTCGTGATGCCCACCGTCAATTGGCTCATTCCTGTCTCGGTCTACTGCTCAACGACCTTAAATTCAACATCTGCAATCTTGAATCATCATATCTTGCCAACAAAGACGTCAAAGACGTCAACTCCCGTGTTGATTTATACATCTCACCTACCCTGTTGTATGCCTGTCGTTTCTGGGACGATCACTTGAAACATACTGATTTCGAAATCGACCTGTTTGGAAGACTTGGAACTTTCTTTAAGACAAAATTTCTTTTCTGGCTGGAGGCCCTTAGCTTGACGAACAACGTGGGTCTCGCTTCGCCAGCGTTCTCGGCTCTGGATGCGTGGTTAGACTCTGGACAAGGTGTGAGTATAATCATTGATTCGACGAGGAAAGCGAACAACTAATAGCTACGGTCGCAGCAGGTTTCTCAGACAGAGCTAGAAAATTTCAGGTCGTTCGTTAATGATGCCTCTGCGTTTGTGCGGTATTTCGGGATGGCCATGGCAAAGAGTGCTCCACACGTCTATCTTTCTGCTCTACCATTTGCGCCGACTCGTTCTCTTGTCTCTGCACATTATTCGAGCTCATTTCCCCGAACCCTGCGCGTGGAACGTGGGCAATTGTATCATTGGCCGTCGTCGGAGATGGTGATTTCAAACATTGGGGGTGGGGTCCTTTCCGTTGCACCCTCACCGGATGGCCGGCGCATCGCCTCAGGCTCGGATGATCAAACAATTCGTGTGTGGAACGCCACGACAGGAGAGACAGTGGCGGGCCCATTTACCGGACACACTGATTCGGTCAGATCTGTGGCATTCTCGCCAGATGGCAAGCGCATCGTCTCGGGTTCACACGATCGGACAATTCTCGTGTGGAACGCCACGACGGGAGAGACAGCGACACGCCCATTTACTGGTCACACGCATTCGATCTGGTCTGTGGCATTCTCGCCAGATGGCAAGCGCATCGTCTCAGGCTCGGACGACCGAACAATTCGTGTGTGGAACGCCACGACGGGAGAGACAGTGACGGGTCCATTTACTGGTCACATTCATTCAGTCTTGTCTGTGGCATTCTCGCCAGATGGCCAGCGCATCGTCTCAAGCTCTTTCGATCTAACAATTCGTGTGTGGAACGCCACGACGGGAGAGAAGGTGGTGGGCTCATTTACTGGTCACACGGATTCGGTCAGATCTGTGGCATTCTCGCCAGATGGCCAGCGCATCGTCTCAGGCTCGCACGATCAGACAATTCGTGTGTGGAACGCCGCGACGGGAGAGAAGGTGGCGGGCCCATTTACTGGTCACATAGATTGGGTCTTGTCTGTAGCATTCTCGCCAGATGGCCAGCACATCGTCTCGGGCTCTTCCGATAAAACAATTCGTGTGTGGAACGTCACGACGGGAGAGACAGTGACACGCCCATTTACTGGTCACAGACATTCGATCTGGTCTGTGGCATTCTCGCCAGATGGCCGGCGCGTCGTCTCAGGCTCGCACGATCGAACAATTCGTGTGTGGAACGTCATGACTAGAGAGACGGTGGCGGGCACATTTACTGGACATACGGATTTGGTCAGATCTGTGGCATTCTCGCCAGATGGCCAGCGCGTCGTCTCAGGCTCGCACGATCGAACAATTCGTGTGTGGAACGCCGCGACGGGAGAGAAGGTGGCGGGCCCATCTACTGGTCACATAGATTGGGTCTTGTTTGTGACATTCTCGCTTGATGGCCAGCGCATCGTCTCAGGCTCTTCCGATAAAACGATTCGTGTGTGGGACGCCATGACGGGAGAGACAGTAGCGGGCCCATTTACTGGGCACACGAATTCGGTCAGATCTGCGGCATTCTCGCCAGATGGCCGACGCATCGTCTCAGGCTCGGACGATGGAACAATTCGTGTGTGGAACGCCACGACGGGAGAGACAGTGGCAGGTCCATTTACTGGTCACACGCATTCGATCTGGTCTGTGGCATTCTCGCCAAATGGCAGGCGCATCGTCTCAGGCTCGCACGACCGAACAATTTGTGTGTGGAACGCCACGACTGGAGAGACAGTGGTGGGCCCACTTAATGGTCACGCGGATTCGGTCTTGTCTGTGGCATTCTCACCAGATGGCCAGCACATCGCCTCAAGCTCTTTCGATCGAACAATTTGTGTGTGGAACGCCACGACGGGAGAGAAGGTGGCGGGCCCATTTACTGGTCACACGGATTCGGTCAGATCTGTGGCATTCTCGCCGGATGGCCAGCGCATTGTCTCAGGCTCACACGACCGAACAATTCGTGTGTGGAACCCCACGACTGGAGAGAAGGTGGCGGGCCCATTTACCGGACACACGGATTCGGTCTTGTCTGTGGCATACTCGCCAGATGGCCAGCGCATCGTCTCATCAGGACAAGACTCAATTCGTATGTTAAATGCTACGACAGGAAAGACGGAAACTATAGGACAGGTCGGCTTCACTGACCACTCCGTGATCGACAACGAGGGATGGATTTGTGGTAGTAATGGTGAACTACTAATGTGGATTCCGCCAGTACATAGGGCACATCTTCACCGCCCGAGTAATATCTGGGTTGCTGGTGAATATGAAACCCGCATCGATCTTTCTACTTTCGTGCATGGACACCGTTGGACTACCTGTTTTAACACCTAGATAGAACTGCTACAGCAATCTGTGTTTTTTTAGGCTGTCTGAAGTGTGATGTGATATGCGAATTAAGAGCTCATTGGGGGAGTATGGCTGGACAGCTTGGACTTGAACTTGGCGGTTGGGACCCGTTTTTGGCAAGGTACCTCCGAAACGTCCCGCGTCCGCAAAGGGGTTGGGGCGTCGTCAGAGCGTCTTCTTCGTCTCGGAGCTTTGTGGTGATGACGTATGGGCTAGTTCCGCCTTTTGTAATTCGTTGACGAACCTGTATATCTCCCACATGTAATCTACAAAACCCCGATGACAGCACGCGACTCACCATTTGATGCTCACCCATAGAGCTAGTTCGATCAGAAGCAGCGCAATCGGGTGGACACTACCCCCGGAGACAACGATAAGTGAGACCAATGTCAACGCCAACAATGCCAGCACGCCATCGACGACGAGTAG
>WNGR01007304.1_pt1 | contig 11712 bp, 10 predicted proteins | sample 5407581 | NCBI WGS metagenome assembly WNGR01 (sample SAMN13153383, study PRJNA577476) | soil metagenome | isolation source: 80 cm soil or saprolite under Garry oak tree replicate 2 | place: USA:California | collected 2016-06-15
CGCTGTCCCGTAGGGAATGTTCCGCCCGCCGTAGCGTCGCACCCGGATGTTCGCCTGCTCGGCATGCCCTACGAACCCTTCGAGCATGCAAAGTCGCGAACAGTACTCGCCGATCAGCGCGGAAGCCGCGTCCGTGGTCACACGCTGATACGTGACCGTCTTGAGGAATTTTCCGACCCAAAGACCTCCAGTGTATCGGGCCGCCTTGAGTGTCGGCAGCGTGTGATTGGTGCCGATCACCTTGTCGCCGAACGCGACGTTCGTGCGCGGCCCGAGGAACAGCGCACCGTAGTTGGTCATATTGTTCAGGAAGTAGTCGGGATCGCGGGTCATGACTTGGACATGCTCCGATGCGATCCGGTCCGCTTCCTTGACCATCTCCTCTTCGCTTTCGCAGACGATCACTTCGCCGTACTCGTCCCATGCCTTGGCGGCGACTTCGGCTGTGGGGAGGATGCCAAGAATCCGCTGTATCTCGGACATCGTGTCCTGAGCCAGCTTCCTCGAATTGGTGAGAAGGATGGCAGGCGAATTCGGACCGTGCTCCGCCTGCCCCAATAGATCGGTCGCGCATATTTCACCGTCGACGCTCTCGTCAGCGATCACCAGAGTTTCGGTCGGGCCGGCAAACAGGTCGATCCCGACCCTGCCGAACATCTGCCGTTTGGCCTCCGCGACGAACGCGTTGCCGGGACCAACCAGCATATCGACCGCTCCGATTGACTGCGTTCCGATCGCCATCGCTCCAATGGCCTGGACTCCTCCAAGACAGTAGATCTCGTCGGCGCCGGCGAGATGCTGCGCGGCAACGATGGCGGGCGCGGGTTTGCCGCGATATGGGGGCGCGCAGGTCACAATACGGTCTACGCCGGCAACCTTCGCGGTTATGACTGACATGTGGGCCGAAGCGAGCAACGGATATTTCCCGCCCGGAACATAGCATCCCACCGAGTTCACCGGGATGTGCCTGTGTCCCAGTGTCACGCCGGGAAGCGTTTCCACCTCGATGTCCAGCATGGAATTGCGCTGATGTTGAGCGAAGTTGCGGACCTGCTCCTGCGCGAAGCGGATGTCCTCGATATCCCGCGAGGATAGCTGGCCGACACAGTCCTTGATTTCGGACGAGGTCAGCCGGTAGTCCTCACGGTCCCATCCGTCAAATTTCACTGACAATTCGCGTACCGCGACATCACCGCGCAGCTGGATATCGCTCAAAATTCCCTCGACCGTGGCCCTGACCTTCGCCTGATCCTCGGCACGCAACGCCGCGTCGCGCCCTCGCTTGAGATACTCGACCATCTTGTTTCTCCTGGTTCTACTTGATTGCCTGAGGGTTAATCGGCGATCCGGCGCCTCCGGGCAAATGGAGCGGAGGCGCGGTGAAGAAGAATTCGTAGACGCCGTCTTCGGCGCAGTCCTGCGCCAACTCCCTCAGGTAGAAAATCTCGCCCATCGAGATTCCGATGGCGGGGATGACTACCCAGTGCCACGGCTGATTGGCCTCGCTCGTTTCGTTGGGACGGACTTCACAGCCCCATGTGTCCGAGCAGATGGCAGCAACGTCTTTCTCGCGAAGCCAATAGCAGGTCTCGAAGGCGAAGCCGGGTGCATCGCCCCCCGCGTACCCGTTCCAATCCTTTTTAGCGAGACAGCGCTCCTGGTGGCCGGTACGCACAATTACGAAATCGCCCTTACGGACCTGCACCTTCTGCGCGGCGGCACAGGCGTTCAGATCATCGATTGTGATGCCGTATCCGTCGTCGAGCGAATCCACTCCCTTAGATCGAGCCACGTCAAGGAGAACGCCGCGTCCGACCATCTTGTCTCGGACTTGCTCGATGCCCAGCTTCTTTGCGCCGCGCGCGTCGACCAGCGACGCGTCGAAGCCGTTGTACATCTTGTCGTCCAGGAAGATGTGACAGAGCGCGTCCCATTGGGTCGATGCCTGGCAGGGCATATTGATCGCGTCGTCCGCGTAGCGCAGGTACGGCGCTGGCTCGTCCTGATTGCCAGACTTCGCGTCCGTGCCCGTTGCGAGCATCGTGTGGATCGGATTCCAGCGACCGCCGAAGAGACCAGACTGAATCGGCTCCTTCAGGGACAGCCCGAGCGCGAACACCCGCCCCTTCCGGATCAGCCGCCCGGCATCGACGATGTCTTCCGGCGTCACGTTGTTCAAGGTGCCGATCTGGTCGTCTGACCCCCATCGACCCCAGTTCGAGAGTTTCTTTGCGGCTTCATAAATAGCGGCGCGATCGACCTTCATGAGCTTCTTCCCTAACTTACGTTTGTTTATCGTTTGATAAATTACTTTGCTATATGCACCATATCAAGCAAAAAATTAGGCAATATTTTTCAAAATATCGTTTAGAACTCTGGTATCAACTGATCAATTCTATGAAACGTGCCTGCCGGGCCTCCGGCCGGAGGGGGGAGGGCGATCAACCTGACCGCCACCACAACCTCTGAGCCGCCGACTGGGGGATCGCTATTTGATCGTGGGACTAATCGGTCCGAGACGTTCGATCGAGCGCGACCGGGCGACCTTCGCCGGAACGCTCGCCCGAGAGCGGCCGGCTTCCATCCCGCGGTTTGTCCTTGCGTCGGCCTGCGTGATAAAGGCCATGTCTCGTCGGACTCGCGCGCGCCTGTTCCGCCCAGACCTTCCCAACTAAGGATGCCGTTTAATGCGACGGACGTTGAAGGAATCGAAGAAGGTATCGGAAGGAGGGCGCAATCCTTCGTCCGGCGGGAGGAGCGGCAGCGCCAAACCGAGCGCTCGGTCTGCTTCGCAGAAGACTAAGCGTCTTCCCTTCGAACAGCGCCGCAAGCTTATCGTGAAGAAAGCGGCCGAGTTCTTTGCAGAGTCGGGCTTCGCGGCAACGACGCGCGAACTCGCCGACCATCTGGGGACGACCCAACCGCTACTATACAAGTACTTCAAAACCAAGAAGGACCTGGTAGACGAGGTGTACAAAAGCGTCTTCCTCGACGTATGGGATGACTCCTGGGACGATCTGCTGATCGACCGTTCGCGTCCCGTGGAGGAAAGGCTTGTCGAGTTTTACGCTCGCTATACCGACGTAATCATGAACCGCGGCTGGATGCGGATATATCTTTTCGCAGGCTTGAGGGACGTCGGAATCACCAGTTCATACATCAGACTGTTGGAGGAGCGGATCATACGGAGGATCGCCGTCGAGATTTGTACTGCCTACGGCATCGAGTTCTCGACGGACAACGAAGCCCACTACATCGAGATCGCCTGGAGCCTTCAGGGCAGCATCTTCTACTACGGCGTTCGCAAGTACGCTTACGGACTGGCGCCACGCACGGACAAGGATTTCGTCATCCGCAACACGGTCAACATCTACGTGAAAGCGTGGCCTCACGAGATGGCGGCGACGCGCCCTTCGCGCTCCGCCTAGCTTCTTTAGCTTCGGCATCGTTGGAACCTGGCGCCTACTTCAGGACGTGATGGGAGTTGAAGCTCTCTTCTTTTCTAGCTGAGGGGACGACCAGGCGATCGCGGACCGCCTGATCGCTCCTTTGATTGGAGCCGACGCAGCCCGCATCAACTCGGCGGCACGGTGCGCTGCCTGATACGCGTGTGAGTTCCACAGCGACACTGGTGGGGCTCAAGCGTAGCTCGAATACTAGCGTCGGAGGCATTCGGATTCTTCTGCAGCAGCGCCTGCGCGCGCATCATCATGCCGGCGATACAATAACCACACTGCGCGGCCTGCTCTTCGATTAAAGCCTGCTGGATCGGCGCCGGCTGATCGACGGTGCCCAAACCTTTTAGCGTCGTGATTTTGCATCCCTCAAGCAGAAGGATCGGCATCACGCAGGAGAACACCGCTTTGTCATCGACCATAACTGTGCAGGCGCCGCAATGTCCGATGCCTTGAGCCAGATAGACACCTCTGTTCCACGCAGGGTCGTGAGCCGGGGTCGGGTCTAAACGGCCCTCCTCGCAGAAAGAGCAGTTTCCAACCAGCGAGAACAGGCCCCATGTTTAATAGAAATGGCAGATTGTAGACCCGAGCCGGCGCACGCATCGGCTGGCGCGTCATAAGAAATGCAAAAAGAGCCTTGTTTTCCTCGTCCGAAACGAGCGTGAAATGGTCATATGGAAAAGCCGGATAAAGATGACGCCCATCTCGGCTGACACCCTGGCGCATCGCGCGTTGGAAGGCAGCTTCCGACCAGCGCCCGATACCGGTCTCGGGATCTGGCGTGACGTTGGTTGAATAGATGGTGCCGAAGGGGGCGGCAATGGAAGTCCGCCGGCAAACGCCCTATAGCGCGGTGCTGTATGGCAGGTATTGCTGTCGCCCAATGCCGCGAGGTTAGCTCCCCGTTGGATCAGCGACGATTAGAAATTGATCCTTCTATCTGAATCGACGGGATCAATCACAGGCTCACGAACAAATCAAGACACTCCGACACATAGCACCGCAACGGTCGTGACTACGCCGATTGCGATGCGGGAAACTTTCGTCATGACGCATGACCACCCAGACCTTTGCAGGAGTCCATCACACATGCCGGCACCAACTGCCTTGCATTTGCGATTCAAATTCGAAGCCTTTCCATAAAACGCTCGCGATGTTGCAATTGAGGCAAAACGTTGCCCCGGATTCATGCATGAACTGGTCGCCGGTGCCCTTCAGCGACGTTCTAGAAGCGCTTCCGTCCGGATCGATTCATCCATGTACCGGGCCGCAGTACCCATCGTACGTCCCGCGCCCGCATATTTCGAGCGCAAACTTAACACCTCAGCCAGCCCATCCTGATCGATAGCCAGGTCGCGCTTGATTCCATGCCGCGGATCGGTCAGGCGCGCGTAGACGCGCTCGGCTAATTCCGGCGATACATCACGCATCCTTTCGCGCAGGATCGCGATGGCATCACCTTTGTTGGAAGAATCAGTTAGCCAAGCAACGGAGGCATGGAAACCGCGGACGAACGCCTTGGCGACTTCACGGTTTGCGGCAAACCAGGGCCCCCGTGCCATCCCACAAATACCCTGATAGGGTCCGATTAGTTCACGCATGTCGGCCAACCGCACAGCACCTGCGTTCTCCGCAATGATGTCCAGCGGAGCGTTGAGCAACGTTGCACTCTGCTTACCGTCGCGCAGAGCGGCGAGGCGCTGGGCGCCGCCGCCAACTGCAGTGAACTTGATTTCGTCAACGTTGAAGCCCGATTTCATCAAAGCGTCGCGAAGCACGAAGGCGAATCCAGTCGTCAAGGCATCCACAGATAGTTCCTTGCCTTTCAGATCGTCGATACGCGCGATTCCCGGCACGGCCATAAGCGAGAGCATGCCGTCGTCAACGCCCATGAAAGCCACGAAATCAGCTTTGCCAGGCAATTGCGCCTCACCCTGCCCCTCAACATAGGAAACGACATTATCAATCGATGTGAGCGCAATATCGTACTTGGCTCCGAAGACATCGGAGGCCATCTGACGGGAATTCGGGGTGATCTCAAGCGTTACGTCGAGGCCCTCCTTTGCAAAAAGGCCAATTTTCTGTCCGATCCAGACAGGCCAGTTCGACGCGCCCGCGAAAGCGACCAATCGCAACGGCCACACCTCGCGGGCACTCGCTCCCCTACTGACCAGAGCGGCGAAGGCGGCGATCATCAACCGACGCCTCATGCGCGAGTACGAACGATCCGGTTCGTCTTTCGCTGACAATCCAATCCCCATCATGTCGCGCTCCCCAAATCGTCGATTCGAATTTTGGCACCGACTTTTTCGGGTCAAATTTTAGAGCGCTCGTCTGCAATCGATTGCATCGAATATTTGACTAAGCTGTTGCTGTCAAGTTTGCCTTGGTTGGGCTCAATCACCCTATGCGACGACCGCGCCGCGAGAGCTTTCAATCGGCCGTTTTGATCAGGCGTCCGCCCATCGCCGCGCCGGGCGGGATAGGCATCGACAACTCGGTGTGTCGGCACAATCAGTGGAACAATATCCGACCATGAGCGGCGACGACCGATCACTCTATTGGTCGACATAGGACCAGCTACGACGCCGGCCTGACTCGCCGGGAAGGAAGCAAATTGCGGTGGTCGCGGCGGCTACGCCCTTGCTGTGTCCGAGGCATTTCCGCACCACTCAGGTCGTTTATCGTTGGCATCTCATGGAGAATGCCAGCCACGCCGTTGTCGATGGGTCTAGCAGATCCATGCGCCAAGTCCGCGGCGCCGTCGGCTTCGCTGCCATCCCGCCCGTGCCCACGCAATATTTTACGAGGACGACGAGCGAAGCCGCCTCTTCGGTCTACGCAAATCGTAGATCATGGTTCTTTAGCGGGAACGATCGAATACGTCGACCAGTCGCCGCAAAGATCGCGTTCAATACGGCCGGTGCGGCGACGAAAATGGTTGGCTCGCCCACGCCGCCCCAAAACCCGCCGGAGGGCACCAAAACACATTCGACTTTCGGCATGTTGGCGATACGCATCGAATCATAGCTATCGAAGTTCGTCTGTTCGATGCGGCCCTCCTTGACTGTACATTCCTGAAGGAACAGCGCCGAAAGACCATAGACGAACGATCCCGCAATTTGCCGTTCGATTTGCGCCGGATTGACCACGTAACCGGGATCGGTCGCGGCAACGATGCGATGAATCTTTACCGCTCCCTTATCGTCGACCGAGACTTCCGCGCACGCAGCGACGTAGCTGCCGAATCCCATGTGTTGCGCGATGCCACGGTGGACACCTTGCGGAGCAGGCTTGCCCCATTCCGCCCTTTCAGCGGCCGCGTTGAGGACGGCAAGGTGCTTGGGATGATTAGTCATCAACTTGCGCCGGAATTCCAGCGGATCCTGACCGACCGAGTGAGCCAGTTCGTCGATGAAACATTCGAGATATATGGCGTTCTGATTGTTGTTCACGCCGCGCCAGAAGTGCGGCGGAATGTGCGGGTTGCGCATCGCGTGATCAATCAGCAGATTCGGAATGCTGTAACCGAGCACACCTTCCGCACCGCCTGCATTAAGTCCCTGAAAAACAAAAGGGTCCCTCCCGTTTCGCAGGCCATTCGGATTTACGAAAGCCAAGATCGATTGGCCCGAAATCCGCATATGCAAACCGGTCAGGTTGTTATTTGCATCGAACGCGCCAACCATCTTGGCCTGGGTGATGGGATGATAACGGCCGTGCGTCATGTCCTCTTCCCGCGACCAGATCAGCTTTACGGGAACACCAGGGACCTGCTTGGCGATCGCGACCGCCTGCTTGACGAAGTCATTGGTCGTGCGCCTGCCGAAACCTCCTCCCAGCGAAATCTTGTGGACGTCGCATTTCGCAAGCGGCAGGCCCACCGCCTCGCTGACCGCCGCCAGTGTGGCTTCGCCGTCTTGCGTAGGCACCCATGCTTCACAGCGATCGCCGGTGTAGAGCGCGGTCGCGTTCATGGGCTCCATGGTCGCGTGATGCTGATAGGGAAAGGAGTACACCCCTTCCACTTTCGTCGCGGCCTCGGCGATCGCCCGCCTTGCATCACCGCTTTCGTTGCCGACCAGCGCCTGGTCCACTTCGAGGCCACCTTTGACGAACTCGGCGATAGACGCGCTCGACACCTTTGCATTCTCGCCCTCGTCCCAGACCACAGGCAGCGCATCGAGCGCAGTCTGTGCCTGCCACCAACGTTCAGCCAAGACCGCAACAGCGCTGACACCGACCTTCAATACGTGTTTGACGCCAGGCATCGACCGGGCTTTCGTGGCATCGAAACTGACGAGCGTGCCACCGAAGACTGGGCAATCCTTTATCGCCGCGCACAACATGCCGGGCAGCTTCAGATCAATTCCATAAACGTTCGCGCCGGTGATTTTTGGCAGGGTGTCCAGCTTCTTGAGTGGCTTCCCTGCGATCGTCCAATTCTTGGGATCCTTGAGCACGACGTCTTTCGGAGGCTCGATCCTGGCGGCCGCATCCGCAACCTTACCGAAAGTCGTCGTGCGACCCGACGGCCCGTGCCTGATAACGCTGTTCGAAGCGACACACTCTGCCGCGGGTACCTTCCATTCGTTGGCCGCGGCTTGGATCAACATCATCCTCGCGGTCGCTCCGCCTTTGCGAACGTATTCATTCGACTCGCGGATTCCTCGGCTTCCGGCGGTGAGAAAACTGCCCCATACGCGATTGCGAGCGAGGTTTTCTCCGGGGGTCGGAAATTCGGTCGAGACCTTGGACCAATCGCATTCCAATTCCTCGGCGACGAGCTGGGCAAGGCCGGTCATCGTGCCCTGCCCCATTTCCGAACGGGCTATGCGTATGACGACATTGTCGTCTGGCTTGATTACGACCCAAGCAGTGACTTCTCTAGGCTCCTCTGTCGCGTGAGCCATCATGGAACCGAACGGAAGACTCATGCCGAGCGCGAGCCCGCCACCAAGAGCGGCAGCACTCACGACGAACGCCCGGCGATTGATCTGCGCAACATTATTCATGATTGGCCTCGTTAGGCGCCGGCGGCGGCGTGGATGGCCGCACGCACCTGTTGGAAGGTTCCACAACGGCAGATGTTGGTGATTGCTTCGTCAATATCCGCATCAGTTGGTTTCGGCTTGTCCTTAAGCAGCGCCGCCACCGCCATGATCATTCCGCTCTGACAATAGCCGCACTGCGGCACGTCGTGCTCGAGCCATGCCTTCTGAACCGCGTGCAATTCGCCGTTCTGAGCAAGCCCCTCGATCGTAGTGATCTGCTTACCGTCGGCCATGCTGAGTGGTACGGAACAAGAGCGCATCGCCTCGCCGTCTATGTGAACGGTGCAAGCTCCGCATTGAGCGATACCGCAACCATACTTGGTGCCTGTGACTCCGACCCACTCCCGGAGCACCCACAGGAGGGGCGTATCAGGGCCGGCATCGACTTCGTGAGTTTTGCCGTTGATTTTGAGATTGATCACCACATTGCTCCAGGTTCGGTTCGATATGAAGGTAAGTTGATCCGGTCCGCGTTCGCGATTGCGCAAGTGCGAGACGGGGACTTTCAGCACTCTCCTGACCGACGAGAGGCTTTCGACAGCAAAAGACCTATGAACTCATGTCGAGAACAAAATTGAACATACCGGAAATACCACCCTCGGCAGGGACCACTGGGATCAACAAATCCTGCCGAAAGAACACGTCGCTGCGGTTCCGCGGTTCATCCGGAAAATAAAGCTGTGTCGAAAGCACCGGCTGTCCAGGCGCCTGAACCTTAAAGTGAATATGTCGCGTGCGATCCTCGTACGGCCCGGGCACGATAGTACGAAATCGGAAATGGCCATTCTCGTCGCTATACATGTGACCACGTAGTTTGAACCCTCTATTGTCATACTCGCCGCGGTCGTTCGCTTGCCAGATGTCGAGAAGCACTCGGGCGATCGGTTTGCAGTTGCGCGTAAGGACGAAACCGGCGAGATCGAGCACCTTTCCGGGCATCCCGGTCTCGAAGAGATTGGCGCGCTCCGGGGAGCTTGGTTTGAAATAGGGTCCCTCCGGTTGACGCAATGTCGGTTGGTCGTCTTCATGACAGCTCGGCGTTGGCGCGAGGGACGTCTGGGACAATGCTTCGTGCGAAGACACAGCAACTAAATCAAGGACCGCAACTGCACTTGCGGTTCTTGTTAAAAAACGTCGACGATTCATCCTGTCAGTGCCAACCATAGCTACCTCCATGTGAACACAAGCCGGTATTCTTTCGATATCTCAAACCCTCGGAGATTTCTTGACCGTGGCGATTTCGTTCAATTGAGCAACAGTCTCTGACGGAAGCTGTAACGTCGCCGCCTTGAGGTTTTCATGGAGATGCTCGACGGAAGACGTGCCGGCGATAGTAAGAATATTCGGTGACCGCTGCAGCAGCCAAGCGAGAGCCACTTGTCTAGTCGATGCGCCAAGGGAAGCCGCGGCCGCATCTAGGATGGGCGACTGCAGCGACCTGAAACCGCCCAGCGGAAAGAACGGAACGAAAGCGATCCCGAGGCTTGAAAGCTCATCTATCAGTCGGTCATCATGACGGAACGCCAGATTGTAGTGGTTCTGTACGCACACGATCTCCGCGATCGCTCGCCCATCAACGAACTGACGATAAGAAATGTTGCTCAGCCCAATGTGCTTGACGAGACCTTGAGCCTGGAGATCTGTCAGAACAGTGAGCGGCTCCGCGAGCGATCCATCGGTCAGTCCGGAGTCGTCAACCCGAAGATTGACTACGTCCAGAACATCGAGCCCAAGATGGCGAAGATTGTCGTGAACTGCGCCGACGATTTCCTTTTTCGACAACGCCGCTGGCCATGATTTGTCGGGAGCCCGTCGAGCACCTACTTTTGTGACGATCGCCAATTCCTTCGGATACGGGTGCAACGCCTCACGAATGATCTCATTCGCGATGTGCGGTCCATAGTAGTCGCTTGTGTCGATGTGATTGACCCCAAGACGGACGGCCTCTCGGAGGACCTTGATCGCGCCTTCGCGGTCCCTGGGGGGGCCCCAGACCATGCTCCCCGTGAGCTGCATGGCACCATATCCGACCCGTTTTAGCGCGAGTGATGTGCCTGTAGGCGTGAAGATGCCTCCCAGGTTGACGGATTGGGACACAGTTACCTCCAGGTTTTTAGACATGCAGTCGTGGACGCGGTGGAGTTGGCCCCTCACTTGACATAGTTGGCTACTCTATCGAGGCCGGTCTGCACACACGCTTCGTCGACGCCTGGCGATCCCGATGCACCCGCTCCTCCGATGACTTCGTCACCCATCTTGATCGGGAGGCCCCCGCCGATTGCGATAACGTTCGGCAACGTGACCTGCTGCCGCACGACGGGATCGTTGTCCGCAAACCGTTTTGCATAAGCGGTCGTGGCCACTCGGAAGGTCATCGCGGTGTATGCCTTGCGCCTAGCGTTTTCCATGGTGTGCGGACTCGCGTTGTCGGCCCGGAGCGCGATGACGGTCTGTCCCGCACGGTCGACGACGACGACCGATATCGCGTAGCCGCGGTTAGCGCAGCTCGCGAGAGTTTCCTCGGCGATAGCCTTCCCGACCTGGTATATGAGATCCTTATGCGTCGTCAGTTGCGCATTCGAGGCCCCCGAGGCACAACTGGCGACAAGAGAGACGGCGATCCGTATCGCGAGGTAACGCATCGCTATCATCGGCTGTTTCTCCTCAGCACGGAATGGCATATCGACGACAGCTGCGATGGTATTCGCCACCGCTTGGGGATCGGCATCTTTCGGCTCCAGCGCGGCCAGCCCTTTCATCGCTATGGTCGGAATGTCTTTCGTCGGACCTTCCGCATATTCCTCCACACGGGCCTCGTCTGCCGGAGCCTCGGCATGCGCGAAACGGTTGGTGCCTTTGGTGAAGGCGCCGGGCACCACGATGGTCGTCTCGATGCCCCAACGAGCGAGCTCTCCGGCGTAACTCGCCGTGATCTCCGACACCTGCGATGCGTTTCGGCCGGCCGTATCGCGCATCGAAACGTACACCGTGTGCCTCGAATGGGCGAGTGCGGTCATGCAGCCGAGGCCGCTTGACGCGCCCGTGACGACGACGACGAATTTCATCTCTCCATTCCCTTTGCGGGATGCGAAAGAAGGGGTTCCTCAGACGGAAGCCGCGGCCGGGCGCTTGAACGGAATCATCGCGTCGATGCTCCACGGGCCCGCCCCGGCTGTGACGAAGAGGAGGAATACGAAGCA
>WNGR01024157.1_pt1 | contig 11712 bp, 6 predicted proteins | sample 5407581 | NCBI WGS metagenome assembly WNGR01 (sample SAMN13153383, study PRJNA577476) | soil metagenome | isolation source: 80 cm soil or saprolite under Garry oak tree replicate 2 | place: USA:California | collected 2016-06-15
TGACGCCCGGCGTCTGATTGATCCCTTGGTAGTCGGCGTAGACCTGCTTCTGCTCCTCCTCGGGCAGCGCGGCCTGTCGCTCAAGCGCGGTGCCCTGATAGATCAGCATGACGTACTTCATCGCTTCCTCCTCGTCACTGCCAGATAGTCACGCAGTAAGACGAACGACGAGCCAGGAAATCGACAGCTCGACACCGGAAATCTTGACATCCCCCGTACTTGAGCTTGTCCAGACCTCGTTTCTCCTGGTGAGCCGGGGTTGACAAGACGGACGCCGGTCTCCCATCGCTGATCACCCGACTGATCAACTTTGGTGGCACGAAGCTCCACCGTCATCCGGGAGGGTCGCGCGCCTGGGTGTATCTAGTTACTTAGTGTTAACATCCGAATGCGATCCGCGAATTGCATGAGTGACGTGGATCGCATGGAACCGGCAATGGCGGGTGCCTAACCCCCTGCTGGGCTGCGCGCTGCCGGGTAACGCTGATCCAGCCAGGCGCCGATGCGCTCGATCGCCTGATCCGCCTCGGGCAGCAGCCCGGCAAACGCCGGAAACACGTGCGGCATCTCATCCCAGATCTCGAGCGACACCTCAACGCCGGCTTCGCTGGCCCTGGCGGCGAGCCGGGTGGAATCGTCGAGTATCACCTCGGCGCCGCCGACGTGAATCAGCAGGGGTGGCAGCCCGCGCAGATCGGCGTACAGCGGTGAGGCGTAGGGATGCCGCGGATCCGCGCCGGCCAGATACAGCGCGGCGGTCTCGGGCATCCCTTCCGGCTTGATCATCACGTCGACCGCGGCGCGAGTGCGCAGCGACTCGCCGGTGAGCGCGAGGTCGGTCCACGGCGACAGCAGCACCGCCGCAGCGGGCATCGGCTCCCCCGCGTCACGCAGCGCCACGAGCGCACCGAGCGCGAGCCCGCCGCCCGCCGAATCACCGACGACGGCTATCACTGCCGGATCGATGCCGCTGGCCAGCAGCCAGCGGTACGCCGCCAGCGCGTCCTCGATGGCAGCCGGGAACGGGTGCTCTGGCGCGAGCCGGTAATCGACGCTGAGCGCACGTGCCCGGGCGGCGCCCGACAGCAGCGCAACCAGATGCCGAAGTGTGGCGGGCGAGCCAATCTGGTACGCACCGCCGTGGAAGTACAGCAGCACGCGGCCCGGGCTAACGCCCGGCGCGGCAACCCATTCGGCCGGAACCCCGCCCGCGTCGACCGGATCGACAGCCGTGCCCGCAGGGGGCGAGGCGGCAACGGACGCCGTCGCCCGCCGTCGCTCGGCGATCGTCAGGCTGCCAAGGTCGGTACCGCGGAGCAGCTCTCGCACCACCTGGAGTTCCTCGCTCGCCATGAACTGGATCATGCTGGGACCGGTGCGGAGGAGGCAACGGGTTTAGCTGGCCTTGGCCTGGCCCACTGCTACGAAAACTGCTACGAGGCGCACATGAACGCCGATCTTCGGTCCAGCGTTTCCGCTGGTCAAGGTCAGAGCCGCCTGTCGGAATCGAACCGACGACCTATTCATTACGAGTGAATCGCTCTGCCGACTGAGCTAAGGCGGCGCGCCGCCAGCAACCCGGCGGCTCAAGGAGTCTACCGGCCCGCGACCCGTCACTGCCCAGGACCGTACCTCGCCCCGCGCGCCTGGCCGCAAGGCGGCGAGCCGGTCACGGCCCGGGGGCGTACTTTGCCTCGTAGGCCTGTCGCGATCCGCACACGCTGGCCTTCGGGCAGGCACAACGCCTGCCGTCCTCGGCCAGCTTCACCACCACCCGGTCACCAGGCACGTTATGGCCGACCACCGTCCCGGGACCCTCCGGCGACTCCACGGTCGACCCGATCCGCGGCGCCTCCTCGCGGAATTTCTGGTACAGCGGATGCTCGTACTTCAGGCAGCACATCAGCCGCCCGCACGCGCCCGCGATCCGCAGCGGGTTCACCGGCAGGTCCTGGTCCTTGGCCATCCGCACCGACACGGGCTCGAAGTCCTTCAGGAACGTGGCGCAGCACAGATCCCGCCCGCACGGCCCGATCCCGCCCTGCAGCCGGGCCTCATCCCGCGGCCCGATCTGGCGCAGCTCCACCCGCGCGTGCAGCCTCCCGGCCAGGTCGCGCACCAGCGCACGGAAGTCGACCCGGCGCGGCGCGCTGAAGTAGATGGTGAACACGTCCGGCGAATCCACGTAGTCCACCGCGACCACCTTCATCGGCAGGTCGTGCTCGCGCACCAGCCGCCGCGCGGCCACCCGCCCCTCGGCCCGCCGGGCCCGGTTCGCCTCGTCCCGGCTCAGGTGGTTCTCGGTGGCCAGCCCGGCGCACACCGGCAGGCCGCCGATCTCGTCATCCACATACTGCGGCGCCCAGATGCACTCGGCCACCTCGGGCCCCGCGTCGGTGGGCACCAGCACCTTGTCCCCCACGGTCGGCGAATACGGCCCGGGGTCGAGGTAATACAGCCGCCCGCTCCGCTCGAAGCTGACTGCCATCATCATGCCCATCGCCCCAGGCTACGGGACGATCACAAAACTGACTCCCCCCGGGCCCGTCCCCTTTCATCCGTTACGCAACGTCCTCTTCCACCCGCCGCCCCCAAGGCCAGTCCCTCGCCGGTCCACCCAACGGGGCCTCACCACGCCTCATCGGCCATCCTCCCGTCGCTGGGCTGCAGCGGAACGAGCCGCCCGTTGTCGATCCAGCCGTTGAACCCGCCGGTGCAGTGGCCACTGCAAATGCCGCCGTTGAGCATCCAGTTCTGCCCGCTGGCGTCGGGATAGAGCGCCAGGAAGTCGGGTACGCCGTTGATCTCGTCGGTCGGGCCCAGGTGCCGACGGTAGAGCACGCTGAGACGTTGTCCGGTGGTGACGGAGATCTGCTCCACGGACAGGTTGTCGGGGACCGAACCGCTGATCTGGGTCGTGCCCACGACCGTGCCCCTGAGCACCACGGCGGTGATGAATGAGCCATCGGAGCAGATCACAGCCTGCGCGATGAACGGGTACCGGGCGGACTCACCGAGCAGCAGCTGCCCCTGTTCCAGCTGGCCGTCGCTGGATGTCGGGTACACCGCCCAGACCTCAGCCGTCCGCTGCTTCCTGCCCCCGCAGGTCTGGCCGTCCCCCCCGTTCTTGCACCACTGCCCCAGGACCACCAGCTCGAGTCCGTCCGCGGTCCAGGACAGGCTGCCGACGCTGAACGCCGGGCCGAGCTTGCTCATCCTGCTCCGCCACACAGTCTTCGCCCCGGTCGCCGTGCTGACGACGTCGATATAGTCCCGGTACGCGGTGAGCGGCGGGCACTTCGGCAGGCTCCCCTGGCCACACCCCTTCGGGGGCCCCGTGAAGCTGAACGAGACGGCCACCCGCGACCCGTCGGGCGAGGCGGCGATGGCGTCGGCCTCCCAGTTGCGTCCGCCGAGCAGCCCTCCCGGCACCGCGGAGAACCCCCTGACCTGGCCCGAACTCGTGACCTGGAACCGGTACAGCCGCTGGCCCTTCAGCCCTGGCACGAAGGCGATCACGAAGAAGGTCCCGTTGTTCGCGGAGGCGATCATGTTGTATCCGGGAGCCTGCGGCGCGCGCGGGACCGGAACTACAGCGGTCACCGCTCCCGTGGTGGTGGACCGCACCACCGGGCGGTCCTGGTTCAGGTCATCCTGCACGTAGTAGCTGTGCGGCGCGGCCGGCACGCCGGCCAGCTGACCGCCGCGGCGGCCGGATCCGGGCGTTTGCCTGGCCAGGGCCACCCCGAGCCCGATCACCAGGAGCAGGGCAGCCGCGGCGGCCACCGGCGCGAGCCACGCCGGGCGATGCGGCCGACGCTCCGGCATGACGAGCGGGCGCAGCGTGTCCTCGCGCAGCCCGCGCGCCGCCGCATCGAGGGCGTCGGCCAGCCTCTCCTCGGTCCTGGTCATCGCTCATCCCCCATCCTGGTCAGGGACATCTCCCCGGCCCCGGCCCCGACGTCTCCCCGACCTGTCATGACGTCTCCCCGATCTTGCGGGCCAGCGCGGCCAGCCCCCGCGCAGCGTTGGACTTGACGGTGCCCGGGCTGATCCCGAGGACCGACGCGATCTCGGCCTCGGACAGGCCGAGCCAGTAGCGGAGCACGAGGACCTCGCGGCGCCGGACCGGCAGCGAAGCCAGCGCCGCCAGCACCTGCCTGCGGTCCTCGGCCAGGATCACCTCGTTCTCGGCCGAGTCCTCCATGGTGTCCCGGCCCAGGGCGTCGCGCGCGCCCCCGAAACGGCGCGCGAGGGCCCGGCGGCGCAGCACGCTGCGGCAGCCGTTGAGCACCGCGGCGCGCACATAGGCCAGGGAGCCGTCACGGCCGGGCAGCAGGTCCTTGGCGCAGAGCCGCGCGAAGACGTCCTGCACAACGTCCTCGGCTGTCGGCCTGTCCCCGACGACAAGCACCGCCAGCCGCACCAGTTCGGCGTGCCGCTCCCGGAACAGCCCAGCCACCCCGTGCGCGGTCCCGGCCTCCGGCGCCGCCTGCCCGGTCTCCGGATACAGGTTGCTCACACCTGTTGCACGCACGAACCCCAGTTTGGTTGCCTGCCCACCCGGACTGTCATACGGGCGCGTCAAAATGCGCCACATGACGCAACAGCTGCCAGACCGCTGCCAAGGCCTGTTACGGCTCCAGCGCGGCATAATCGCCAGCTGGCAAGCCGCCTCCACAGGACTGAGCTCACGCCGGGTGGAATCCCTAGTCCAAGGTGGTCGCTGGCAGCGGCTCCACTACGGCGTCTACGCGTCATTCACTGGCGAGCCACCGCGCCTCGCTGTGTTGTGGGCAGCTGTGCTGCGAGCTGGGCCGCAATCGATCCTCAGCCATGAGACAGCCGCCGAGCTTGCTGGGCTGGCCGACAAGCCCAGCAAGCTGCTGCACGTCACCATCCCAGAGTCTCAGCGCATTCGGCCGATCAACGGTTTTGTCATACACCGATCGGGACGGATCCTCGAAGCCCGCCACCCAGGGCTGCTGCCGCCCCGCACGATGATTGAGGAGACGGTCCTCGACCTGGTCCAGGATGCAACCAGGCTCGATGACGTCGTCTCACTGCTGGCCAGAGCTTGCCAGCGCCGACTTACCTTTCCCTGGATGCTGCGCGAGAAAGTGGAGTTACGCGCCAAGCTCCGCTGGCGGGCGGAGATCCTGCAAGCACTCGATGACGTCGAGGCTGGCGTGCACTCTCCGCTGGAGTACAGGTACCTGAGGGACGTGGAGCGCGCCCATGGCTTGCCGGCCGCGGACCGCCAGGCCCGCGCCGTGCAAAGTGGCCGGACCGTCCACCGTGATGTCCTCTATCGGGAGTACGGCGTTGTCGTGGAGTTAGACGGCAAAGCCAGCCACGCAGACCGCCGCCTGCAGGATAATCGGCGCGACAACGCCGCGGCAGCGCGAGGCGTAATCACACTCCGATACGGCTGGGCTGACGTCACCGAGTGCCCCTGCCAGACGGCATCTGAGGTAGCCCAGACACTCACCAGGCGAGGCTGGCCCGGCCCCATCAAGCGATGCCGCCGCTGCCGGACGAGCTCATCATGATCCCGGACTCAAAACCACGAAAGACGCGGGTTTGGGTCCGGGATCATGAAACACAGCCTGCCGCGTGGGTAAGCGTGAGGCGGGTGTGATGTGAGCTGTGGGGCGCGGGGTGCGCGGGCACGCTCCCAGGTGAGGGTGCGTGGATGCGGGCGCAGGATCGCCTCAGTCGCGGGCTGCCGGGCGCACGGAGCGGTGACGATTACTGGTGCCGTCGCCGCGGGTTCAGCGGGCGGCGAGGGCTAGGGTCATCTCCTCGACGGCGAGCAGCGGGGCGACGCTGGCGGCCAGCCGCTCCCGGCACTTCATGATCGCCTCGATGCGGCGCACGGTCGCCTCGGGCGGCGAGGCGGCCGCGAGCTGCTCCAGCTCGTAGCGCTGCGCCTCGTTGGCCAGCTCGACGTCCGCGCCAAGCTGGACCGCGAGCACGTCGCGGTAGAACCCGGCCAGGTCGAGCAGCGCCCGGTCCAGGGAATCCCGCTTCACCCTGGTCGCCCGCGACTTCTGCCGGTCCTCGAGTTCCTTCAGCGCTCCGGCCGCGCCGCGGATGGCGGCCGCCACCCCCTTGCCGGTCGAGCCCTCGCCGAACGCTTTGCGGAGGGCTTCGCGTTCTGGCAGGTCGAGCTCTTCCGTCACCGCGGCGGCCTCTGCCTCGGCCGCCCGGACCAGCGCAGCGGCCGCCGCGAACGCCTGGCCCAGGCCGCCGCCGGGCCTGGGCACCCCGATCTGCAGCGGCACCTGGAGCACCTCGGCCCGCCGCCGAGCCGCCTCCGGGTCGGTGGCCAGCCTGCGGGCCCGGCCGATGTGCCCCTGGGCTGCCCGCGCGGCGGCCAGCGCCGGCTCCGCGCCGATTCCGTCCCGGGCGAGGACCTCGGCCACAGCGGCGGTCGCCGGGGTGCGCAGAGTCACCACGCGGCACCGGGACCTGATCGTCGTGGGCAGGTCGTCCGCAGACGGCGCGCAGAGCAGCCAGACGGTGCGCGGCGCGGGTTCCTCGATGGCCTTGAGCAGCGCGTTCGCCGCCTGCTCGGTAGCTCGGTCAGCGTCCTCGAACAGGACCACCCGCCACCGCCCGTTGACCGGCGCGGCCGCGGCGCGCAGCACCAGGTCCCTGGTCTGCTTCACTCCGTACGAGAGCCCGTCCGGCCGGACCAGCAGCAGGTCGGCGTGGGTGCCCGCAGCCACCTGGCGGCAGGACGGGCACTCGCCGCAGCCCTGGTCGGCGCACAGCAGCGCGGCGGCGAAGGCCCGCGCTGCCACCGACCGGCCGGAGCCGGGCGGGCCAGTGAACAGCCAGGCGTGCGTCATCGCGAGCATCGTCGCGGCAGGGCTGGCCGAGGACGCCGCGGCGGCAGCGGCGAGGCGCAGCTGCTCGACGACGGACTCCTGCCCGGCCAGCTCGCCGAACATGGCCGCAGCGGCCCCAGAAGCCCGGGCGGTCCCGGCGGTCATTCCCGCACCACGGGGATGCCGCCCGTGTTCGCCTCGGCCACGAACGGCACCGGGTCGGGCAGCAGGTCCCTGATCCGGTCCTGGATCTCGCGGCTGAGCTCGGCCGGCGGCCGGATGGCGTCCAGCACCAGGTAGCGCTCGGGCTCGGCGTCGGCCAGGGCCAGGAACCCCGCGCGCACCCGCTGGTGGAACTCGGCAGGCTCAGCCTCGAGCCGGTCCGCTGACCGCTCTCGCCGGCCCAGTCCCGCCGCGGGCGACAGGTCAAGCAGGATCGTGAGATCAGGCACCAGCCCGCCGGTCGCCCACCGGTTCAGGCTGGCCACCTCGCCGACCGCGAGCTGCCGCCCGGCGCCCTGGTAGGCGAGGGTGGAGTCCACGTACCTGTCGGTGACCACGATCGCGCCGCGCTCGAGCGCGGGCCGGATCACGGACGACACGTGCTCGGCCCGGTCCGCCGCGTACATGAGGGTCTCCGCCCGCGCCGACAGGCCAGTGTGCGCGGTATCGAGCAGCAGCGCGCGCAGCCGCATCCCCACCTTGGTCGCGCCGGGCTCATGGGTCGCCACCACGTCGTAGCCCTGCTCGCGAAGCCAGATGGCGAGCAGCCTGGCCTGGGTGGACTTGCCCGCGCCCTCGCCGCCCTCCAGCGCGAGCAGCAGCCCGCGGGGCGGCCCGTAAGAACCGGCAGCATCAGGCTCTTGGCCGTTGACGTGCGACGGCACCGGATTGAACTGCTCGCCGCGGAACACCGACGACAGGTCGGCGAGCAGCGGCACCCCCGCGCGGTCATCCATATGCCGGTAGGAGATGACGCCGAGCACGACGGCCACCGCGGCGGCCAGCAGCAGCACGATGTTGTCGCCGACCCCGCCGTAGACGATGTTGCCGACCTGCACTGTGCTGGAGCCGCTCATGCCGCGCACCGCGGCGGTGAACGCCGCCGCGACGAACGGGGCCACGGCGATCACGGCGAACAGGACGACCCGCATGGCCGACTGCAGGAACGCGAACGTCCGGCCCCTGGTCTGATCGTCAACCTCGCTGCCGACGATCGTGTACCCGGTGACGTACGCCACGCCGGCGCACGCGCCGAGCACGACCACCAGGACCGTGACCACCACCAGGTTCGGGATCAGGGCGATCAGCGCCAGCGGGATCGCCGCGAACGCGATCGACAGGCCGAACAGCCGGCGCCTGCTGAACCCCCGCAGGATGCGCAGGCCGAGGAACATGCCCGCGGCCAGGCCGACGAAGATCGCGGCGAAGACCACGCCCCAGCCCGCCTGGCCGCCGGCCAGCGTGTCGGTGATGTAGACCTGCCCGAGGCCGACCACCACGCCCGCAGCCGCGAACGCGCCCACCATCCCGATCACAATCCCGCGGACCACCCGGGTCTTTCCGATGAACCGCCCGCCCTCCAGGATGGCCTTGGCCACGGATGGCGCCGAGATCTCGCCGCTGCGCTGGCGCCGCGGGATCTCCTTGAGCGCGAAGATCGTCAGCGCGGACACCACGAACGTCACCACGTTGAAGTACAGCGCCAGGTTGACCTGGTTGAAGTCCGTGGTGAAATAGCCGGAGACGGAGCCGAGCGCCCGGCTGATCAGCTCGAGCAGGCCGAAGACCAGCCCGGCGATGGGCGCGGTGCCGTAGGTGGTGAACAGGCTCAGCTGATTGGCCTGCTCCAGCTTCTCCGGCGGCACCAGGTTCGGCACCGTCGCGTCCTTGGCCGGCGTCCAGAACAACGAGGCGCAGGACGCGACGAACTGCACGATGTACATCCAGGTCAGCTCGTTGACCAGGTGCAGCTGCAGGTTCAGCGGGATGGACAGGTACAGCACAGCCCGCAGCACGTCGCCGACGATCATGTTCAGGCGCCGGTCGAACCGGTCGGCGACCGCCCCGGCCAGGGGCCCGAGGATCAGCGCGGGCAGCAGCGAGGTGAGCCAGACGCCGCCGACCGCCGCACTCTGGGCCGCCTGCCCGCCGCCGGCCAGCTTGTAGGCCAGCGCGGTGAGCGCCAGCAGGCTCAGCCAGTCCCCCAGGCTGGACAGCGACAGCGCGATCCAGAGCCGCCGGAAGGGCCTGATAGACAGCACGCCTGGCCGGCCGCCGCGCAAAGGGGATGTAACGTTCACGGCGCAAGGCTATCGGCAGTTAGGTCTGCGGTCCCGCCACCGGCCCAGATGGTCCGCAAGGCCGCCGCCGAGACCGTTCCCCAGGTTACCGTCGCGCTCACGTCTTCCTGACGTTGGCTCCGGTCGCTTTCGGGCCATTACGCGACTTCCGCGCCGACCCGGACTTGCCAGCGGACCCGCCCGACCCGCCGGACTTGGACCGCGACCTGGCCGGCTGCCGCCGCGGCGACGGCGGTGCCGCCCGGCGTTCGGCCAGCAGCTCGACCGCGCGCTGCGGTGTGATCGACTCGGGAGCGTCGCCCTTGCGCAGCGACGCGTTGGTCTCCCCGTCGGTCACGTAGGGGCCGAACCTGCCCTCCCTGAGCACGATCGGCTTGCCGCTGGCGGGATCCTCGCCGAGCTCGCGCAGCGGCGGCGCGGCGGCCGCGCGCGCCGCCCGGCCGCGGAGCTTGGGCTGCGCGAACAGCTCCCTGGCCTGGTCCAGGGTGACCGTGAACATCTGCTCTTCGCTGTCCAGCGAACGGCTGTCCGTGCCCTTCTTCACATAGGGCCCATAGCGTCCGTTCTGGGCGGTGACGGGCTCGCCGTCGAGCTCGCCGAGGGTCCGCGGCAGTGTCAGCAGCCGCAGTGCGTCGTCCAGCGTCACGCTGTCGGTGTCCATGGACTTCAGCAGCGAGGCCGTGCGCGGCTTCGCCGAGGCGGGCGCGTCCTCGCCCAGCTGCTCGGTCACGTACGGTCCGAACCGGCCCGCCTTGGCGACGATCGTGCGGCCGGTCGACGGGTCGGTGCCGAGTATCTTGTCGCCGCTCGGCCGCGACAGCAGCTCGGTGGCGAATTCCGGGGTCAGCTCGTCCGGTGCGGTGCCTTCTGGGATGTTGGCCCGCTGTCCGTCCTGCTCCAGGTAAGGACCGTACCGGCCGACCCGGACCACGATGTCGGTGCCGGCCAGCGGGAACGAGCTGACGGCCCGGGCGTCGATATCGCTCAGGTCGCTGACCAGCTCCTTGAGGCCCTCCTCGCCATCCGAGCCGAAGTAGAACCGGCGCAGCCACGGGACCCGCGCCGCCTCGCCCCTGGCGATCTCGTCGAGCGCCTCCTCCATCTGCGCGGTGAAGTCGTAGTCGATCAAGTGCGCGAAGTGCTGCTCCAGCAGCGTGACCACGGCGAAGGCCAGGAACGAGGGCACCAGCGCGGTGCCCTTCTTGAACACGTAACCGCGGTCCAGGATGGTCCCCATGATCGAGGCGTAGGTGGACGGGCGGCCGATCGCGCGGTCCTCGAGCTCCTTGATCAGCGATGCCTCGGTGTAGCGGGCCGGCGGGCGGGTGGCGTGCTCGGCCGGGGCGAGGCTCTCCGCGACCAGGGGCTCGGCCTCGGTGAGCGCCGGCAGGCGGCGCTGGTTGTCGTCCAGCTCGGCATTAGGGTCGTCCGACCCCTCCACGTAGGCCTTCAGGAACCCGTAGAAGTTGATGATCTTGCCAGACGCGCCGAACTCGACGTCCTCGCCGGAGCTGGAGCGGCCCGCGACCCGGACCGAGACCGACTCCCCGGTGGCGTCCTTCATCTGCGAGGCCACGGTGCGCTTCCACACCAGCTCATACAGGCGCAGTTCGTCGCCGGACAGGCCGGTCCGCGCTGGGGTCCGGAAGCTGTCGCCGGCCGGCCGGATCGCCTCGTGCGCCTCCTGCGCGCTCTTCACCTTGCTGGTATAGACGCGCGGGGCGTCCGGGACGTACTCGGCGCCGTACAGCTCGCGTGCCTGCGCCCTGGCAGCGGTAATTGCGGTCTGGGACAGCGTCACCGAGTCGGTCCGCATATAGGTAATGTGGCCGTTCTCGTACAGCCGCTGGGCGACCTGCATCGCGTACTTGGCCGAGAAGCCCAGCTTGCGGGATGCCTCCTGCTGCAGTGTCGTGGTGCGAAACGGCGCGTACGGCGCCCTGCGGTACGGCTTGCGCTCGACCGAGCCGACGCTGAACACAGCGCCGTCGAGCTCGCTGGCCAGCGCCGCCGCCCGCTCCCCGCCCAGGTGCAGGACGTCGGCGGACTTCAGCTCGCCGGTGGAGCTGAAGTCGCGGCCCTGCGCCACCCGCTTGCCGTCGACGGCGACCAGCGCGGCGGGGAACACGGAGCGGTCCTCCCCCTGCGCCGGGGCGAACTCGGCCTCGAGGTCCCAGTACTGGGACCCGCGGAACGCGATCCGCTCGCGCTCCCTGTCGACCACGAGCCGGATCGCCACCGACTGCACCCGGCCGGCGGACAGCCGTGGCATGACCTTCTTCCACAGCACCGGCGAGACCTCGTACCCGTACAGCCGGTCCAGCACCCGGCGGGTCTGGTAGGCGTCCACCAGGCCGTTGTCCATCTCCCGCGGGCTGGCCACCGCCTGGGCGATCGCCTCCGGGGTGATCTCGTGGAAGACCATCCGCCGGGCCGGGACCTTCGGCTTCAGCTCCTCGAGCAGGTGCCAGGCGATGGCCTCGCCCTCGCGGTCCTCATCAGTGGCCAGCAGCAGTTCGTCGGCGTTCTTGAGCAGCGACTTGAGCTTCGCGACCTGCTGCTTCTTGTCGGCA
>WNGR01007307.1_pt1 | contig 11709 bp, 6 predicted proteins | sample 5407581 | NCBI WGS metagenome assembly WNGR01 (sample SAMN13153383, study PRJNA577476) | soil metagenome | isolation source: 80 cm soil or saprolite under Garry oak tree replicate 2 | place: USA:California | collected 2016-06-15
TCCCGGGAGGACGGTACGGTCGCCCAGATCGATGATTCGCGCGCCCGCCGGCACAGGTCCGCGCGGGGCGATGCGCACGATGCGACTTCCCACGACTACGATGTCGACGTTGTGCTGGGTGCCGCCTCGGCCGTCCAAAACGTTCGCGGCGCGGATGACGAGAGTATCCTGAGCTGAGAGCGGCGCGCCGATGGTGATGAGACCGAGTAAGAGCGCTCGTCGAGTTCGTTTCCCGTGTCCTGAAGGACCGGCTCGGCAAGGGCGTGCGCCCTTCAAGGGCGCGCGTAGTGGCCGAGCCCGGGCTTCAGCCCAGGGGTACCAAGCGAGAGACAGCCCGTTCAATTGGATGTTCGGGAGCCGCACTACGGTACGGCCTTGACGGTATCCTGCGCGCGACGCCGCTCCTCGGCATCGCGCTCGGCTTGCTTGCGCTCGCGGAGCTCGCGCACGTAGCGGCGGAATTGCTGGAGCGTCTGCGCGCGGTCGGCCGCGCGCAGCAGGTCGGCGCGCATGTCGTTGAGCTGGCGGGCGCGCATGTCTTCGTCGAAGTTGCCCTGCGGGAGGAGATTCCCGAGCAACGCCAACGCCATGGTGGGAATCTTGATGCCGGCGACGTGGATGTAAGCGGAGTCGATGCCCCACTCGGGCTTGTTCGGCGTGCCGCCGATCGTCCACTTGGGCCGCTGGCGCTCGCGCTGCATCTGGTCGAGCACCTGATTCAACGAGTCCACCATCACCTTCAGCCGGTCGATGGCCGCCGAGCGCCGTGCGGCCGTATCGCCGTAGATGGCGTCCGCGACGGGCGCCGGCAGTCCCGGCCGTGGGCTGACCCACAGCTTGCCGTCGCCGACCTGCGGCGCGGGCGCGACCCGGCTGGCGTTCGGGTCATACGCTGGAAGCGTGACGCCGGTATCAGGCGGCGATGGCGCGGCGGGCGGCGGGGGGGCGGGGGCGGGGGCGGCAGGAGGTGGCGGTGGTTCGGGATGTGTCGTCTGGATCGTTGGACCCTTCGCACGGATCTCGCGAGTGCCCGGCACGTAGACGATCGAATCACCGGCTGGCTCCGGCTCCATGACGACGTACGTCGTCTTTCGCCACGGCGCCTGCCAGTCCACCGTGAAGATCAACACCACGGCGATCACGTGAATCGCCGCGGTGATCAGCCACCCTCGGCCGATCGGTAAGCGCGCTACTTCGCGATCAAACAGTGGCGAGCACCTTTCCCAGCCGCTCCGTCGCTTCGATGAGCCGCGGCGTTGGCACCGTCAGCGCGATGCGGAAAAATCCTTCCGCGCCCGCGCCAAACGCGCTCCCCGGCAGCGTTACCACACCGACGTCCTCGAGCGCGCGCTTCTGGAAGGCAGCCGATGCGAGTCCGTCCGGCAACGGTATCCACACGTACAGCGTCGCCCGCGGGGTCTCGACCTCGAATCCATTGGCGCGCAGCGCCGGCAGTATCGCATCGCGCCGTTCCTTGAACTGTGCCGCATAGCCGGAGGCGATGCGCTCGGCCTGCTTCAACACTTCGGCGCCGGCCGCCTGCACCGCCAGGAACGCGCCGGTGTCTACGTAATTCTTGACGCGCGCGAGCGCGGCGATCCGGTCGGCGCGCCCCACCGCCCAACCGAGCCGCCAGCCGGTCATGCAGAAACTCTTGGAGAGCGAATGAAACTCGACCGCGACATCCATCGCTCCGGGGATCTCGAAAATCGACGGCGCGACGTAACCGTCGAACGTGACCTCGCAGTACGGATTGTCATACGCGAGCACGAGATCGTGTTTGCGACACGCGGCGATGACACGTTCCAGATACTCCCGCGGCGCAACCGCGGCGGTGGGATTGTTCGGATAGTTGAGATAGACAAGCTTCGTGCGCTTCAATACATCCCTGGGAATCTCGTCCAGCTCGAGCAGGAAATCAGTGCGGGGCGTCAGGTTGTAGAGATACGGCTCAGCGTCGGCGAGTACGGTTCCGCCATGATAGACGGCGTACCCTGGCACGGGCACGATCGCGACGTCGCCTGGATTCAGCACCGCAGTCGCAAGGTGCGCGATGCCTTCCTTCGAGCCGAGCAACGGATGCAGCTCCTTGAACGGATCGACCGAGACGCCGAAACGCCGTTGCATGTACGCGGCGGCGGACTCGCGGAACGCCGGCAGCCCGAGCTGGAACCCGTAACGGCTCATCGCCGGATCCTGGAGCGCGCGTGTTAGCGCCTTGACCGCGACCTCGGGCGGCGGAAAATCGGCGTCCCCCGCTCCGACATCGATGACGTCCACGCCCTGCTCGATCAGCCGGCGCTTGATCGCCGGCAGCTCGGCCATCGGATAGGTCGGCAGGAGAGCAACGCGCTTGCTGAAACTCATTTGCTAAAGCTATGCATGGCGAAGAATTCCTCTAGCTCGCGCCGTACGTCCGGCCAGTTGCCGATCGCCTTCGAGGCGGGAGGCAGTCCCTCGAGCATCGTCGCCCCGTAACGTTTGGTGACGACTCGCCGGTCCAGCAAGACGACGGCGCCGACGTCCGACTTGGTGCGAATTAACCGTCCGAAGCCCTGTTTCAACTTGAGGGCCGCCAGTGGAACCAGATAGTGGGTGAACCCGTCCACGCCCGCCTCCGTGAGACGCTCCAGCCGCGCGGCGGTTAGCGGCTCACTTGGCACCTTGAAGGGAAGCTTGGCAAGGATCAGCACCCGCAGCGCCCGTCCCGGGACATCAACCCCTTCCCAGAACGAGTCGGTTCCCAGCAGAATCGCCGACCCGGCATCGCGAAAGCGGCGCAGCAGCTGGTCGCGTTGCCCCTCGCCCTGCACCAGCAGCGGCCAGCGCGCAGCCACCGAGCCACGGATGGCGTCGGCCGTGCGCCGCAGTTGGCCATGGCTCGTGAACAGCGCGAAGATGCCGCCGTCGGACGCGTGGGCCAGCTCGAGCAGCACGCGCGCGACGGCCGCGCCATGACCCGACTCGTCGTCGCGCGGCTCGGGGATGTCGGTCGGGATTCCAAACACGCATTGCGCGCCAAAATCGAACGGCGAGGGCAGGATCTCCCGCACCGTCACGCGCGAGGGGGGGAGCGACAGGCCAAGCCGCTCCTCGAGGAACGTGAACTCGCCACCGGCCGCCAGTGTGGCGCTCGTCAGGATGACCGTCTCGACGCGATCGAACAAGGCTTCCTTCAGTACGGGCGCGAGATCGAGCGGCACCGCGGACAGCGTGAGATTCGGGGTGCGTCGCCCACGACGTTCCATCCAGCGAACGGCCGGGCCAACGGGCGGCCGGTAGCCGACCGGCTGCAACGTCGCCTTCAGTCCCTCCGCCGCGCTGTCGAGCCGTCGCACGACCCCGCGCAGCTCGCCGATGAGCCGCGTGCGCATTTCGGCGGGATCGTCGATCGAGAGCCGGTCGGCGATCGTCTCGACGCCGTCGCGCAGCTTGCTGAACGCGATGAGGAGGTTGTCGAGCGCGACGTCCAGTCCTTCGCGCCACACGTCGTCACCCGCAAACGCATCGGTGAGTCGCAGGACAGGCGCGGCGCCTTGCTCGGCGTCCAGCCGGCGCGCGAGTCGCCCGAACAGCTCGTCGGCCCAGCGGCGGGCAGCGCCGAGCGCGTCGAGGACGGTGCGCCCGAGCAGATCGCGGCTCGCCGCGCCGAGCAGGTCGTCATGACTGCTGAGCTCCGCGGCCAGCGTCGGAAGCAGCCCGCGACCGTTGCGCTCGAGGCGGCCGAGCAGCCGTTGCACGCCGATCATGCTCACTTGCATGCCGAGGTGCTGGGCCGCGACGTCCTCGAGATGGTGCGCTTCGTCGAGTACCAGTCGGCGATACGGCGGCAGCACGGCCGCTTCCTGCCAGTTGTCGGAGGCGATGCGCACCGCCAAGTCCGAAGCGAGCAGGTGGTGATTTACGACCACGACGTCGGCTTCCGCCGCGCGACGCCGCGCCGCGAAAACAAAGCAGCGATCGAAATGCGGGCACTTGAGCCGGGTGCACAGATCCGACTCGGCCGCCACCGCGTCCCACACATCGCTCGAAGGCTCTGCGACGAGGTCCGACAGACTGCCATCCGCCGTCCGCGACGCCCAGCCCGCGATCGCCTCGAGCTCGGCGCCGCGCGCGCCGTCAAACAGCGAGTCCTGCCCCGCGCGCGCCTGCTCCAGCCGCGAGAGGCAGAGATAGTTCCGCCACCCCTTCAGCAGCGCGAATGTGACTGTCCGATCGCCCGTCGAAAACGCGTGGGATAGAATCGGCAGGTCTTTGCCGACGAGCTGCTCCTGCAGATTGATCGTGTTGGTTGAAACGACGGTGCGCTCGCCGTTGAGACGCGCCCATTCGATCGCGGGCACGAGATAGGCGAACGACTTGCCGACGCCGGTTCCGGCTTCGAGCAGCGCGATGCCGCCATCGTTGTAGACGTCGGCGATGAAGGCGGCCATGTCCCGCTGGCCCGGGCGATCCTCGAACGCCGCCGCGCCCAACACACGAGCCACCGGTCCGGACTCGGTGAGCAGGTTCGCGATGTCGAGGGAATCGAGGCGTTGCAACGTGCGCGCACGGGGACATTCGACGACGACGTACAGCGTCGAGACGTCGTTGTTGACGATCCCGAAGCCGACGCCGGCGTCGTGCAGTCGCGCCGCGACATGGAGGTCGGCACCCGAGGGCTCGAGAAAGCCGCTCGGATGATTATGGAGCAGCATCTCGCCCTTCTGCGCCACGCCGGGCAGGGCGAGCACCGCGTCGATCGTGCCGCGCGCCACGACGCGCGCATCCGCCAATGTGCCGTTGGGATCGGCACGCACGACGAACGACACTTCACGCCCGAGCGCCGCGGCGATCTCTTCCTGCAGCAGACCGCGCGCGGCCGCCGTCAGGCGCTCGACGCTCACGTCTTGAGTTCTTTCTTCTTCGCAGCGGGAAACAGCACGTTGTTCAGAATCAGACGATAGCCCGGCGAATGCGGATGCAGCGAAAGATCGGTCGGCGGGTCGCCGATCTGGTGTTGCGGATCTTCGGGATCATGACCGCCAAAGAAGGTCCAGGTCCCCTTCCCCAGGTCTCCATGGACGTACTTCACCCAGGGCGCGCCCTCTTCGTCGGCGAGAATCGTGGCGCCGGGCTTCAGGTGGGTTCGCGTAAACGACGTCGTGAGACCGTAGAAGTCGGGAATCACCTGGCGGTGGTTCTGCACCAGCATCGTGGGCACCGGGTCGATCTTCGCGCTGAAGTTGAACAGCTTGAACGCGCCGAGCGGCTGGCGCCGCGCGCCGCTGTTCACCTGGTGGCCGTCGATGTCCGAAAAACTGGCAATCAGCGGATTGTTCTCGAGATGCGCGCCCGTAAACGCGAAGCTCTTTGCCCAATCGAGCTTGGCATCGGCATCGGGATCGATCGGCGTGCCGTCCGCGAACGTCGCCGCGATGTCCACCTTCTCCGCCGCGAGCGCGAGATCGATCGTCTCGGTCGCCGTGCACATCGCGAACAGGAACCCGCCATTCTCCACGTACCCGTGAATCCCGCGCGCCACGGCCTTCTTGAGATCGGGAACGGTCGCGAACCCGAGCCGCCGCGCCATGTCCGTGTTGCGCTGGACCATCTCGGCGAGCCAGGACATGCCAGAATAGATGAGGAAGAACTTCGAGTACTGGCCCGTGAAATCTTCGTGGTGCAGATGCAGCCAATCGAAGTCCTTCAGCGAGCCGTTCACGACCTCCGAATCCCAGATCTTCGTGAACGAGATGCCGGCGTACTGCAGCGCCATCGTCACCGCGTCGTCCCACGGAGCCGCGTTGGGCGGCGCGTACACGGCGACCTTCGACGCCTTCTCGAGCGGCACCGCGTCCATGTTGTTGGCTTCGATTTCGCCGCGCACCGCCGTCATCGCGCTGTCGACCGGCTCGGTCCGAATGCCGTTCAGGGCGGCGTCGCGTCGCAGCGCGTCGAGGTCGGGAATCAAAAACGATCCGCCGCGATAGTTCAGCAGCCACTCCGCCTTGAGACCGGCTTGGATGGCTCGGTACGTCAGGCCGTAGGCCTTGAGGTGATCGGTTTGCACATCATCCATCGGGATGAGCAATGACGGCACGGCGGTTAAGCGGTTCGGCGGTTGGAAATCCAACCAGCGCGCGCTAACCGCCAAACCGCTCAACCGCCCAACCGCCTTTACAAATTCTCTCCTCTTCATGACTTCGGAATCGCCCCCTTCGCGCGCTCGAGCACTCGGCGCGCTTCGGGAACAAAGGCGCTGTTCGGATACGTCAGGATCAAATGCTCGAGATGTGGAATCGCTTCGGCGTTCTGGCCCCGGCGCACGAGTAACCGCGCCCATTCGAGCTCCGCGGCCGCTGGTGCGGCGCCTTCGCCGCCGGCGCGGACGACTTCATCGAACAGTGCCGTGGCCGTCTGGTCGTGTTCGCCGCCCTTCTGCGCCGCGAGCTGGCCCGCGAGCAGCAGGACTTCGAGCCGCCCGCCCTGCTCCGGCAGCTTCGCGGCGGCACGACGCAGCGCGTTGATCGCCGCCACCGAGTCGCCACGTGCCAGCGTAAGCAGCGCCGCACCCAGGTCGGGACTCGACTGCTGCGGAATGCGCTGCAGCATCGCCATCATTGCCGTGCGTTCGGTGGCGGCGGCGCGGTCGGTCGCATACGGGCCCGCGAGACGAAAGTCGTCCATCGCCGCTTTCAGATTGCCGCGATACAGGGCAATCCAGCCGCGCTGCGCAACCACGGCAACACTGGAGTCCTCGCCCAGGACGGTCTCCGCGCGGTCCAGCTCGCCGCGCGCCACGCGCGCCTGCGACAGCGCCAGCCGCAATGCCGCCAGGTCGTCAGCGGTGATAGCCGTGGCCCTAGTGAGGCGCTCCTGCGCGACATCGAGCTGTCCATCGGCGACCAGTACCTGGAGGAGCGCGGCCTCCGCGATGGCGTGGGCTTCGGTGGGGGCGGCGGAATCGGTCGTCAGACCCTCGAGCACACGACGTGCCGCAACCTTGTCGCCGGCCTCGAGGAGCTCGCGGACGGCCTCCGCGCGCGCCCGCGACGCTTGCTGCCAGGGAACCAGGTCGGCCCAGCGCGTCAGCGCCAGCCCGCGCACCCGATGGCCTTCGGTCGTCGTCAACGCTCCCGCGAGATCGGCGAACCGCCGCAGCGCATCCGGCGTCTCGCTGTCGCCAAGCGTGGACTGCATCGCCGCCCAGGCCTCAGTCGGTTGTCCCCACGTCAGCAAGACCTCCGCGCCCAGCCGTCGCGCTCGCGCGGAAGCACCGGGCGCGGTGAGCACGCGGGCTACCTGATCGTGTACGGCGGCTGGGGCATCGACGAGCTGGCTCGCCGCGGTGGGCCCGACGTCGGGGGACCGCGTCACCGCGCGGCCCCACTCCGCCGCGGATGCTTCCCAATTCCCGGCGCGCTGCTCGAGCTGTGCCAGCTCGATCGCCAGGGTCTCCCCCCCGTTGCCGCCGAGGGCGCGGCGACCGATGAGCAAGGCGCGTCGCGCTTCGTCCCACATGCGGTGATCAGCGAGCGCCTGTCCCCACTCGCGATAGGGTTGCTCGCTTTGCGGGGCGGCCGCCGCCCAGCGGCGCGCAATCGTCTCCAGGGAGTCGAGCTGATTCAGCCCCGCGTACACGCGCAGCTCGAGACTGCGAAGCGCCACACTCTCGGGCAGTCGCGCACGCGCGTTCTGCACGAGCGGCAACAACTCGGGCAGCCGATTGAGGACGAACAACGTGCGCTCGAGTCCGAGGAGGGCCGGCAGGTTGGTCGGATCGCCGCGGACGGTGGTGAAATACACGGACGCAGCATCGGCGTAGCGGCCGGCACGCTCGAGCTCAAAGCCGGGACCGATGGCTTGACCCTGGGCGACGCCTGCGGCGTCAGCCGACAGCACGAGCACCAGGCTCGTGACGATCGTCCAGTTAAGGCTTCTGCTCATTCAGCCGGCGGAAGTACTCGAGGACCATGCGCCGCTGCTCGGGCGTGAGTCCTGTCAGCTCGTCCCACGTCGGGTAACGGACTTTCGGACCGGTGCCGGTCCCGCCTGGCAGCAGGGCCGCGGGAATGTGGATGCTGTCGGCAGCGGTGGCCGAACGGCTCGTCCGTTCTTTCTGCTCGTCCGGCTCCTCGCCCTGGAGACTACGACCGGCGTCGAGCAGCTTGCGATACAACCGCTCCTGGCGCTCGATCGTCCGGCGGTCAAGCCGGCCCGCTTCGAGCTGGCGGGCGAGCTCCCGGGCTTCCTCCGCAAGCGCACCGGCGGCACTGGCGTCACCGCCCGCTTGCAGCCGTTCCAGCTGTTCGGCGAGCGCGCGCTGGCGACCGGCGAGCTCGCGCAAGCGCTGCATCACGGCATCGCCGCCGGGTCCCATCATCGGCAACAGGCCCTGCGCATCGCCATTCATCCCCTGCTGCTCTTGCGCCATGCGTGCGAGCTGTTCGAGCGCTTCCTGGAATCCCGATCCCGACTGCGCGCCGGCAACCCGTTGCGCTGTGCGCACGAGCGCGTGCGCGGTCGCGTTGAGCGCGTCGAGCGCCTGCTCGGCGAAGGGGGCGGCGGCGGCGGGATTGGGATCGCCCTGCTCGAGCTGCTCGCGCGCCTGCTTCATCTGATTCTGCGCGTAGCCGAGGGCGGCCTCGAGCTGCGGCGAGACGAGCGCGTGACGACCCGCCGCGGCACCGATCTCCTGTTCGATCGCGTGTGTGCCTTCCTCGATGGCCGCCTGCCGGGCGCGCGTACCGGCACCCGTTTCGCCGTCACGCAGCGCAGCGGCCACGTCCTCCTGACGACGCGCGAGCGCCGCCGTTTCGGCCAGCGCCCGATTCAGCGCGTCGAGCGTTTCCTGTCGCCAGGCGGCGGTCAACGAGTCGCGGCGCTGGCGGAGCTCGTCAGGCAGCTGCGCGAGCGAGTCGGCGGCCTCCTGTCCTGAGCGCCGCGCGCCGCGCGTGTCGCGCTGGCTGGCGGCGTCGGCGGCTTCCTGCATCGCCCGCTGGGCGCGCCGCGCCGCCGCCTGCGACTGCGCGAGCGGCAGCGTCTGTCCCGCGCGCTCCACGCCACGGGCGAGCGAATCGGTGGCCGCGGCCAGGTCGCGCTCGGCGGCGGCGGCCGCGGAGTCGGGGTGCGGCGCGGCCTCTTTGGTCCATTCCGCCTGGCGGCGCTGCAGGTCTTCGGCGTCTTTGGCGAGCGACGCGAGCTCACCCTCGAGCGCCGCGCGCTTGAACAGCTCCTCGCTGCGCTCGAGCTCGCGGCGCAGCTGCTGCTGCGCTTCGGCGAGACGTTGCAGCGCCTGCCGCGTTGCTTCAGGATCGAGACGCGCGAGCGCCTCCTGCAACTCGCGCAGCCGCTGCTCGAGCTCCGGCGTGAGGGCGCGCTGCAGTAGCTCCTGCACTTCGCGCAACCGATTCTGGAACGCGCTGTCATCCAGGCCGGCCGCCTTCGCGGCACGCGCGATCTCCTCCACCGCCTGCGCCAGCTCCTGGACGCGCTGCGACATTGCGGCTTGATCGCGCGCGATCTCCTCGGCGCGCTGCGTGGATTGGAACGACATCGCCCCTTGCTGCTGCTGGTTGCTCCCCCCCGGCCGCATGCCTGCACGCCCGTCCGTATCGCGGCTCCGTTCCTCGGCGAGATCCCGCGTCCGGTCGCTCAATTCTCGCTGGGCGGTGGAGACCGACTCAGCCGCACCCGTCGCTGCCTGCGCGGCGGCCCGCGCCTGAGCACGCAGCTCTTCCATGCTGGGAAGTCGCAGCGCGATCTCGGCACTGCGCCCGACGTGGGGGGCTGGGGCATTGTCGAGCGCTTCGACGTAGAGCCGAAGCGTATCGCCCGGCAACAGGCCGCGGTTCTCGGCGTCGAGCCGTGCCTGCACGATCGCGCGATCACCCACCCCCGTGACATCGAGCGATTCGCGCACCGCTTCACCGATGCGGCCGGTACGACTCACACGCCAGCTCACGACCGACACGCGCGCGATTCCATGGTCATCGCGCACGTCGGCGACGAGCTGCTGATGCAGAGAGATCGGCAACGTCGTGTCGCGTCCCGGCACAGGGACCGTGACCACGGGCGCAGAATCGGGCACAATCAAGAGGTGCAGCTCAGGCGCGGCGCCCTCGAACGGCGCGCCATCGCTGCTCCGCGCCTCAAGTCGCCACGTGCCGCTGACCGTCGGGGTAAAGCGCCCCTCGATGCGGGTTCCGGTTACGCGCATGGACGCGACGTGTGATGCGACCGTCCAGGCGGCGCTCGCGAGCGGCACACTCGCGGTGCCGCTGGTGAGCACCGTCGTCCCCGCAGGCAGCGAAATCGCGTCCCCCCCACCCCCCCCACCGACGAGGAGCGGCTCGTCGGATCGGCCCAGATACGAAGGAAAGCGCGCCGTCAGACCGAGATCCGCCAGGAAGGCGGGCAGCGCCACGTCGATCTTGATTTCCCTGCTGGAGCGTCCGCCGCTCGCGGCCTTGAGGTACAGATCGGATTCGATCGGCCCAACGTGCTGGATGACCTGACCGTCCGTATCGAGCGACAGCAGCTTGGCTTTCCACGGCTCACCCGGACCGCGCGTCCAGAGCGTCACGCGTGTCGCGCCAGGCACCGTGATGGTGGCGGTCACACTGCCACCGCGCCGGACGTTTCGCCGATCGACGACCAGGCGCACAGGCGCCCGCGCGTCGCGCCACGTGCGCAGCGGGTGCCAGAACGCGGCGGCGCGACCCGACGCCGGTGAAGCCGCAAGAAAGAGCAGCACGCCCACGAGTGCGGCACCTGCGCCGGCCGCCACATGCCGGTAGGTCGTCCGCCGCAGCACGCCGCGTACGCTCGGCGCGGCGGACGTAACGACGGCGGCGGCGCGCGTATCGGCGGCGCGCAGCAGCGCCGCGCTCGAGCCAATACCCTGGCCCGCGGTGGCGCCTACGACTCCGACGATGCTTCCCGCCCGCCCCTCCCGCCCCTCCCGGTCCCCCCGCCCCCGGGCGGCATTTTCGATCAGCCTCGCCAACACGGGCGCCGCCGCGGCACGCCGCGCCCGCCGCAGCCCCCAGATTGCGCCGACGCCGCTCGTGGCGATCAGCATCCACGCGACTGTCACCCCCGAGACAGCGGGTGACAGCGCGAGACCGAGCGCGGCTGCCGCCAGCGCCGCGCCGAGCCCGCCCAGCATCATGGCGAACGCGCGCGCGCGTGCGTGGGGAGCCCCCAGGCGACGCAGCCGGCGCGCCGTTTCGGTCATTTGGTCCCGCTTACCGCGTAGGTGAAGAGGTTCACGCCCATGCGTAACGCCGCCTCGTGCAGCGCAGGGGGGTCATGATGCACCGTCGAATCTTCCCATCCGTCCCCAAGGTCGGATTGGTAGGAATAGTATACGACGAGGCGGTCTCCCCAAAAAATCCCGAATCCTTGGGCAGGCAGGCCGTCGTGCTCGTGGATCTTGGGAATGCCCTTGGGGAACGCGTAGACCAGGTTGTAAATGGGATGTGTCAACGGCACTTCCACCATCGGGTGGTCCGGAAAAACGCGCGCGATCTCCCGGCGGAAGGACTTATCCATTCCATAATTGTCGTCGGCGTGCAGAAAGCCGCCCTGCTCCAGATAGCGACGCAGGTTGCGCATTTCGACGTCGGAGAAGTGCACGTTGCCGTGACCGGTCATATAGATGTAAGGGACGTCCCACAGCTCCGGCCCGGTCAGTGTCACGACGCGCTCGCGGTCCGCGACGGG
>WNGR01008085.1_pt1 | contig 11709 bp, 10 predicted proteins | sample 5407581 | NCBI WGS metagenome assembly WNGR01 (sample SAMN13153383, study PRJNA577476) | soil metagenome | isolation source: 80 cm soil or saprolite under Garry oak tree replicate 2 | place: USA:California | collected 2016-06-15
CTACATACACACTACAAGCCGATTCGAAAAGCCAAGGAAGTAGATTTCGCATCAATTCCCCGACCCGCGCGACACTCACTCACAAGCAAAACAACAAATGGTCAACTTACCGAAAAGCGCAACGGGGCCACCAGTATATTAGAGTGGTGAGACCTGTTGGGATCCAGCCTGGAACGGACAACCCGAGGGCAGACCAAATAATTAGATAATCACTAAGTTACCGTGGAGTAGCTGAATAATATTGAGAGACCGAGGAGATAGGAGCAGACGCTCCTAAGTTACTCCGGACCACCACCACTCACGCGTGCCCAATATGTGACTGTCCTGCTGCGCCATATCGCTACAGGTTATGGGCCCTGTCCTTTGAATAAAGGACAGGATACTATTTGGACACGCGAGTCATTCTACACAACATACGAAAATCGCTGGCTTGTCACATTCCTAGCCCCCTATCTCAGACCACAGGTCTATAGCTCATATGAGCGACGATATACCTTCCGAGCGTTCCGAGCGTGGACCCAATGACACGGACATCCAGTACAACTGGATGACACGGGCATTCCGAGGGTCCGAGGCGCGAAAAAGTACGACTAACTTACGCGCAAGAAAGTTTGACCTTATAGAAGCCGCTTAGCTGAAGATGGAACGAATATCATATCATTACATCAGTCAAGACTTCTGGCATTCACTGGAAGCTATACTCTAGTTTGCAGACGGTGTCCCCCTATTCCTGCAAACGACCGTGACGCGTGACAAGTCGGACTTGGAGATGACACATGCGTCCGATGACACCTGCATATCTGAAGTCCACGACGGGTGTCCAAAGGACCCCTAGGAGACAGACGGCCATGAGCTGGCGTCGCGTTGTGCAGTACATGAGCTCTAGCATCGATGGCGAGACGAGCGTTGCATCGGTCGAGAATGCGGTGATCAACTTGAATTGGCAAGTCCAATATATAGACGTATTCTTGGGACGACTGAGCACGCAGAGCCACCGAAAAAATCTCCTATTTCCTTCTCCAGCCCACACCGGTCTTCGAACGCCGTGCGCCCATATAACATCCGCCGATTGTAGAATACAACTGCGGTGATGGGATGACGCGAGACGTACAAAGTCGGCAGGCGGAGCTTGCAGCGAATGTGTCGACAAAGAGCGATGCGTCGCACAATCGAAGTATCTGTGTGCGCAATCAAAGACACTGAACGACACCGTGAACATCACGGGCGAATCGGACTGCAAAGGAGTACACACGCCAGCACGAGCCAGATGTCCATAAATTGGCACAGTGCTACTCGAAATAGGCTACGAGCTCAAGAGTCAAGAGCGCTGCGATCAACTTGAACAGCAAGTCGTAGAGCGGATTCTCGCGTGCATAGCCCCAGAGTACGCCAGGAGGCCGGCAACGAGGGCGACTTGAGACGCGAATGCGGTAATGCGCGAGCAACTTGAGGCAATGGGCGAAACGCCCGACGCCGAGTACGCATCGATCCTAAAGGGATCCCTGCCGCCGCCGGTGCCACAGGTGCCGAGATGAACAATATAATACCTACTCCTGCCATAGTTAATAAGTTTGTCACAGACGAGCATGACGAACGCACCTTAAATGGTGACGTGCCCCAAGACGAAACCTTTGCCGCATATGCCTGAAAGAGAGGCAAGAAGCGACAAGGAAGATCATGGGGTCGAAAAAAGGAATGGCGACACGCACGAAAGTAAACGTCACGAAGAGTGACGATGCCGCAGGCGCCGAGCAGGCAGGAGAGCGTGGGCCGCGATTGTAGAAGCTAAGGGGGAGCAGGAAGAAGAAATTCTTCACATCCCAGCGAAGGCGGCCGATGTAACTGATATCTCGTCACAGTCTTCATTTCCTTCATTTCCCAACAATCGCGTCCGAATCTTCTATGAAGCCGGCGTGGGTGACCTTCAAATCGAAGTGCCGAATGGCACCTCGGACGTCATTACATGACATCTCGCACGCGGCAGACATACGCGGCAGACATAAGCCTCATAGTTGCGTCGATTGGCCGTATTGTCGAAGCTGGTCGAATCTTGTTGTGCACAGATATCTGGGGGCCATCGCCGATCCGAGTCGAAGGCATAAAACGAGACTGAAAAGTAACGCCCGAAGCCTGAGGGGCAATATAATAACTATGGCGCGCAGTACATCGAGAACTGCGTACCGTGACTATACGTTCCCCATAGGGGAAGCGGGATACCCGCACGGGCTATGAAGCCCGATGGAAGGATAGAATCCCCACAGGGGAAATGTTCTCCCATAGGGAGACAACGATGATACCCGCACGGGCTATGAAGCCCGATGGCAGGATAGAATCCACACAGGGGAAATGTTCTCTCATAGGGAGACAACGATGTACCCGAAAATCGTCCGGAGCATGTTAAAGACATTGCTACACTGGCGTGGTACGAGAAGAGTTCTCCCAAAGGGAGATGTACCCGAATCCGGGTAGCGCGTCGGTCCACGATAACGACGCGCGGGCTCATGAAGCCCGATGGCATGATATACATCCATAGTATTCCCACAAGGGAGGTATTCTCCTATAGGGAGATGTTAAAGTACCCGAAGGTCGTCGGAAGCACATCAAAGACATGCTACACCATGCGTTCGGGAATACCGGCCCTGTTCAAAGAACAGAAATGTAAAAGTACCGGTTATGTCTGCAAAAACGGACCAAAGGCCGTGAACGCAGAGAAATAAAAATACTTACCTCCCAATAATAGCGTTTTCTAACCCATGCATCCCTCCAGAGGACATCGTGGTTGCACCCGATTTGCCGCGCGAGGGGGAGTTGAAGGGGAGCGCGCTGCCAATGGGCGCAAGGTCAAAGACCAAAAATAAAGGCGACACCATGGCAATGCGATAGCTCAAAACAAAACAAAACATTCCTACGCCGTAAATCCCTAAGGCGATACGTCACCGTGTGCACACGCGGTGGACGTCGTAAACTTCGTCGTAAAGGGAGCATCTGACGAGATGCGCGATACGAGCCCGACGAGACACACCCGAAAGGGGTAGTAAATAATCTAAAGGATTCAGTGTCTATGGCGAAAAGGAGAGAAAGAGTGAACATATTCCATTCGGCAAAGCGTGAAGGGGAGCATGAGCCCAGCTAACCGAAGCATGCTGAAAATGGAAATACGCTTACCAAAATGGCAAAGCGAATGTGAATACGAGAAATTCGCGCGACGGTCAGGCTAGACGGTCCGCATACCCCTTGGTTGAAAGTGTTCACAGAGACACAGTACAAGCACAGAGCAATGCGACGAGGACCAGATAGAGATAATCGGGCAGATGATCAAGATCAGTTGCCGTATTAGGGGGTATCCGGCGCGTCTTTCAGAAAAATCTTGACAGCTGATCACAACAATACCCCTCCGCTATACCAATCAGAGAATCGAGGATCCTCCAGTCGCTTGCGACCCCTCCTCCTCATTCGAACGACTGGTTACGAGTCTAGGATATCGGGTTGAACCACTGGACCAACCAGGTTCCGTACCGACATATGCCGGACTCTGGCCGTCGCACATTCGCAGTGTTGCAACCGATCTGTCATTCGAACCATCCTCAGGATGCACCAGTCATGTCCTCAGGGTAATTTCCTCCCTGCCCGGCGCTGTCTGTACTTGGATACAAGGTGTCAGTCAAAAACTACCGAGGTTTCCCCCTCAGACAGTCCTGAAACGAACAACTCAGCGGGCCGGGGCTTAGTACAATAGCAACCATCCTATGAGTGTGACTGTCAATGCCTTGGGTCTCACGTCGCTTATGTCCACTGCCTCAAGTGAAATCCTTCTGTCGGTTCCAGTACAGGGGACTGTGCGTGAGCATCATCCCAGGATTTGGCCTACTGATCGGTTGACCTCAGGCTAAGTTGACGTTGAACCGGGCAAGTGGTCCTGTGAAGTCTGTAAAGACGCCATCCCACGTTTCAAGCGACACCTAAATAGACACCTCTCCACCGCATCCCACAAGAGGGCCGCTGAATATTCCACATACGCTTATCGGCCCACATCCGAGCAGCCTGACGACGATGACGACGATCAAAGTGACCATGTAGTATTGAACTTCACCAAGTTTGGCCCGCTTACTGGTATCGCTCAAGAGCCGCGGGTCGCGACTGGTTGGTACCATAGAGGGTCCTGCGATTCTCCATCTACCTCCATAGAGGGTCCTGCGATTCTCCTTCTACCTCCATAAAGGCTCTGCTTCCGATCTGCCAACAGGCTCTGGGCGTTCCAGTATATATATTTGGAATCAGCGTTCCAGTATATATATTTGGAATCAGCGTTCCAGTATTTAGGGCGTTCAGGACCCCTAGCCATTTTACTGTAACTGTCGGGGACCCCCTGTAATCATGCGTTACAACTGGTTCTCTGTCCTCTCTGTCCTTTCCTCAGTGCCTCTCGCGGACCTCGCGAAGCCTCCTGCACCACTTTGGGGTGACATACGTGTCATGCACATGTGGAACTCCGTCCCGGCCAACTGGGAGAGTCTTGGACCCCCTCCCACCGGCACCACCATCGACCTCCACATTGCGCTCCAGCCCCACCGCGAGAACGCCTTGATTGAGGCACTGTACGAAGTCAGTAATCCAGGGCATGAAAAGCACGTCCTCCTCACCACTCCTCCACTCGTGCTTATACTCACCTGTGCCGCTGCTCCGTTTCAGATATGGCGCACATTTATCCAAGGAGCAGGTCGCCGAGCTCGTTGCACCGCACCAAGACACACTCGACTTCGTCCACTCATGGCTTGAACACCATGGTGTACCGTCATCGTCCATTTCAACATCACACGGCGGCGGCTGGCTGACGATCACCGGCGTGCCTGTGTCCCAAGCTGACGAGCTCCTCTGCGCGTCGTACCAGCTCTACAGGCACACCGGAATGAACGAGACCGAGACCATTCTCCGGACTGTCAGCTATGCGCTCCCTGCAGCGCTACACGGGCACGTGCAAACAGTTGCGCCGACGACGTACTTCGCTTCCCCGCGCACGCTACTGCAGACACCGCGCAATCTCTCAAGCGAAGAAGTAGCAGCGATGGTGAATACGACGTCGGGGGAGCCCGTGAGAGTAATGTCGAGGCGCGATGACCTGCCAGTCACGCCACCAGTCACGCCGTCGTTCCTGCGCTGGCTGTACAGGACGCAAGGCTATTTGCCTCTCGCGATTGGCCCGGGTCAGAACGCGCTCGGTATCTTGGGCCTCCGGAATGAGTACCCGAGGCAGGCAGATCTTACGCAGTTCATGACAACCCATCGTGCGGACGCAGTACTCGCGACCTTCGGCGTCGAGCTGGTCAACGGTGGCGGGTTCGACCCGACCCACCCCGGCACGGAGGCGAGCGTAGACATCCAGTACACCTCGGCCATGTCCTACCCGACTCCGCACACCTTCTACAGCACGGGCGGCGTTTTTCGTTGGGAGGCCGGCGGCCTGCCAGGCCCCGGCGACGCATACCTCGAGTGGTTCGATTTCCTCCTTAGCCAGCCGATCATCCCACCGACGATCACCATATCGTATGCTAATCCCGAGCCGTCATTCCCGCCTGCATATGCAACGGCCTTGTGCTTCCTGTTCGCACACCTCGGGTTGCGTGGCGTCAGTGTCCTTGTCTCGAGCGGCGACAATGGCGTCGGTTCTGGAGACTGCAAGGACAGCTCTGGAAATGTCCAGTTCATCCCTATGTTCCCTGCATCCTGTACGTGTAGTGATTTATTTCTCCTTTCACGCAGTACACAAGCGCAGGAAGTCGCTCACCAGACCGCCACTGTTTCGCAGGTCCCTTTATTACTAGTGTCGGCGGCACCGTGAGCCACGACCCCGAGGTCGCGTTGTACCTCTCTGGGGGCGGCTTCTCACGCTACTTTCGGCGCCCGGACTACCAGAACGGCGCAGTGTTCACTTTCCTCGAACAGCTCGGTAACCAGTATGCCGGCTTCTACAAGTGCGTTTGCTGTCGTGATTCGACCTGACCTATCCATACATTGTGATCTGTACAGCCCTTGGGGCCGCGGCATCCCCGACATCTCTGCGCAAGCGCACCGGTTCAGTTTCGTTCAAGACGCTGAATGGTATTTCGTGAGCGGCACGAGCGCGTCGACGCCCGTGCGTCCTTTCCTCCTCCCTGCCCCCCTACGCTCCGCGTCGTCTATCCTCAAGTACGCAGCTGACGACCAATGTATAGACCGTGGCGGGAATAGTCTCGCTGCTTAATGACTACCGGATTTCAACCGGCAGGCGGCCGCTCGGCTTCCTCAATTACTGGCTGTATGGCCACGGTCTCCCGGGCCTCAATGACATCACGGACGGCACTAACCCGGGCTGCAACACCGATGGATTCACTGCCATTGCCGGATGGGATCCTGTTTGTTCTTCGAAACCTTTTTCTCTACATTTCTACGTTGATTGATTATGGGTTCCATACACAGGTCACGGGTTTAGGGACTCCTGATTTTATTAGACTTGCAATATATACTTGGTACTTGATGTAATGTGTGCATAACAAAGGAATAATACCTACCGTCTCGGAACTGCGGAACAATAGTGATATGGCAGTCTCACTCACAGACCACATGCACGCTATAAGCCGATTCGAGACGCCAAGGAGATAGGTTTCGTATTAATTCCTCGACCCGCGCGACACTCACTCACAAGCACAACAATAAATAGTCGTTTAAACTCGTCAACTTTCCTGCCAGAGCAATGGGCCCACTCTAGACATAAAAGGGGCACCTGGGCGATGTAGGCAAGTTTGGGATGGGCTACGTGCTGGCACAATGAACTAGGTTCTCATCTGCCAGTGCTGGAAAACATAGTGCGCGTTGACCTGCTCAACCCGATCCCCCCCTCGCCCTGGCGCACAACGCACCCCGGAATCCCCAGCATTTGATAAGTCACGATGTCACTCCCACGTCAGGGGCGGAGCGGTATCAGGATGAATGTGGGCTCCATTCGGGTACACGCGCGAAAGGGCTGAAAGCAATTATTATTTCAGGCCCGGTTTACTGTACGCAGGAGCCTTTGTATTACTGTTACAAGTACGCCACAGTAATCAAACAGAGGGACATACAATAGACCTGTTCTTCTACTGTAATCCAATACTTTTGGCTGTGATACAGTCTGCCTAGAGTGATTTTGATTTCGGCAAGCAACTTATTTTTTGCTGATAATCATCGTGCCGTCGCATCTCGCAAGTAGTCTCCCCTTTCCCCAACCACCCTCGAACGCCGAGCGCCGAGATGGGGATCCTCATATTTGGGTCTGGGGCAAGCGACCTATCCGACGCCACTATTCCAAGGGGGAAACGCGGGAAACAACAGTTGATACGGCTGTGCCTATTGCATATTACAGTTAAACGGCAACACGCGAGCAGCGAATGGGTATGACAAGTCCATTGTAGCATTTTCAATACCGTTCCAACATATTACGAACAGGCGGCGGGTAGGACAATAACAAAAAAGAATAAAGACAAGGCACGCGTATCCACACCCCGACCTATTTTCAAAAGTACAACAGGTCTGGTCGTTGCGAGGCAGGAAACGCGCGTAGCTGGTAAGAGTTCTTTCAAGCGGTCTTGGAAGCGTGTTTACCGAGGGGGATGGTGAACAGATCGTCTTCGGTCAAAAGCTCGGCGAGGCCGCAGTAGTACGCAATAAGCGCGGTCACAATACCGAATCCACCACCCGCCTTGCCGAAGCTTTTATTACGCTGGAAATCGGCTGTTCACGCGCAAGACATGGTCATTAGCATCGACTCCATTGCAATCGCAGCACAAACCGTGCGTATTGGACTTACCGATGGCAAGGAGCACGAACGTGATGGTGAGAGAGCAAAAGAGCACACTCAGGCCGATTGACTTGCGGAGCGAGGCAATGCTAGGGAGGGAAAGAGAATAAGTTTGAACATCGATATGCGGTCTTGCGTATAGGAACGTACAAAAAGAGGAAGGTGACGATTGCCCAGGAAGTGAGGTAGATGGCGATGGCATCAGCCTCCTTGGCGGGATCGGGAGAGGCAGCATAGGCCGCGCCGATGCCAGAACTGGGGATCAAGAGGGCTGCAAAGGAGAGCCAGAACGCGCCGTAGGACGTAAATGCTGTTTAATTTTTCCAAACAAAACAAAACAGAGTAAGCACAGGTCAAAAAAGCTAATATCGCCTAAAGGGGATAAACTTGCCGGTAGCCCCAAAAGTGTTGCCCGTGGCGAACTCCCACATACCCGCAAGGAGCTGTGCGAGACCACCGCAGAAGAGTGCCATGCCCACGACGACATTGGGAGTGTTAATCCCGCGAGCGTGCACATTGTACAACGACAGAATGAGCGTCGTGGATGCGAAGGAGAAGAGGCCACTGTCGCACAACGCCAAGGGTTAGCCCAGCTGCCAAGATAAAAGACTAAAAAAATAAAGATTTACAGTGGGCCGGGGTTGCCAAGCTTGGTACGACGGGGAGCGATGGGGTGGACGTAAGAAGCCTCGACGTCAGACATTTTGGAAGACATTTTTTGGGGATGTGTTGTGTGGATACAACGAAGGAATTGACGCTAACAGCAGTGAAAAGAGAGGAAGTGGGAAAGAGTGACGGGGACTAAGAGCCGCAGGAGCAAGAGAGACAGGGAACACTGGAGAAAATGTTGAGAACAAGCGTTTGGAATAAATACTGTACGTCGTTGTAAATTGATTCGGGGCTAGTCCCCGATCGAGTCGCCCCTCATTACGCTTAGACTGCATATTAGAGATGTGTACGTAGTAGAGTCGGCGCTTCCCGTCATGACCCTGAGTTCGCTGGTAGCGAAGGGGATGTGAAGAGGGATTGCCTAGGCACTACGCACAGTGGTTCAACACAGCACTGTGTTGAGAATGTGTGCGAGATATGTGACCGAGCGTGCCAGTGTGCGGAAGTAGGAGACCAGAAGGACCACGTTCTGATTCGGGTGGTGAACAAGGCCTGACACGGCAACCGTCGCGTCGGTGTCACCGGCCATTTATTTATTTGTTGACAGCTCGCTAGTATGTTTATTTATAGCTCAGGGTTAGAACGGGGAAATTCCGCACTAATTCAATACAGTATGAGCGCCCGATCAGGAGGCATGGCACAAATCGACGCGATTCAACTAGCGAACCAAAAGAATGTGAAATGGGGGCGCGTTTCTACGTTTCTGCCTCCCACTCCCGGCAGATTGGTCTAGAGCACGTGTCCCAGATGCGCGCCGTGCCTCGTGACCCGCGAATTAATTCGCCTTAGTGGCACGTTTTGCTGGAAGGGAAGAGTTCATATCAGTGGAGTTGTGATGGCTTGGACTTGCGTTGAGATGTGGCGTTTTGATATCACAGCCAGCCATGGAAGTTCCACCCCACTCCGAATTCTGAACCATGGACTGCACCCGATCAATTTGTGGGTTTCGCACTCCACCACAGGCTGTCAGTTGAGTAGATCATTGCACGAGGCCGCTGTCCGCGCAGGACGGCATGACGACAAGCTAATGAATGCCGATGAAGTCATGTGGCCTCATTGGGGGTGAAATGTTCCTTCCGTCGTCGCCCATGTTAGCTTGCGCTAACTTAGTACAAGCGCCTCCAAAGAGATCGGGCATTCGCACTCCTCGGGTGCGAAGGATATCACAAACCCAAACCTGTGTCTTTCTAAAATAAAAAAAAGGGCGCCGAGAAGATCCATCCGACCGTATAAAAAACGCTGCGAAATCTCAGCCAACAGCCTAGCGTTTCCCTCTTACCATACCCCCTTCCCTCACTTTGTACCTATCTTGAGAGAAAACTCAGTTAGCCATGTCCGACGTTGAGAAGGCAGACAACGGTAACGTTCAGGTCCACCGGCCGCATCGCAGCCGTCTTGGGAACCCTGCCCCGCTGTAGGTCCCCATCCTTGCATGCGCCTATCGCCGACTCACTGTTGTCGTAATGACCATCAGTGGCCTGTTCTCATTTGCGTCGACGACGCTCGTGCTTTCGCTATACAACGTGCACGCACGGCACATCACCGTTCCCAATGTCATCGTGGGTATGGCGCTCTTCTTCGGCGGTCTCGGCCAGTTCCTCGCAGGCATGTGGGAGTTTGCCACCGGCAACACCTTTGGCGCAACTGGTGAGTGGTGGGATAGCTTTGTCGACGTGGCTTTCCCGCCACCCACGTGATCGGCCGCGGTTTAGGAATTGTGATTGCCCTGACCACCACCTGACCACGCTGTGATGTTGTGTCCTTGTTCGTTGGGAGCCGTGATTGATACGGCGAAATCAACGTTCCGATGCGGAGATGTGAACGCGTGTGGGGAAAGCACCTTTAATCGCGGCTCATGGCGGCCCGCCCGTTCCCGCTGTTCATCTGAATTCCCGTATCAAATCGAGTCTTTGCTAACAATGGTTAAAGCGTTTACGTCCTACGGCGCGTTCTGGCTCTCGTTCGCGACGTTGTTCATCCCCAATTCTGGCATTGGCGCCGCCTACGCAGACGCCCCAGTCGGCATGGAGGAGGATGCGATCGGGATTTACCTGCTTGCATGGATGATTGTCACCTTCTTGTTCTTGTGAGAAACCCCGATCGCCAAAAGTGATTTTGACACGGGCGCTGACTACGCGTCGCTTCTATGTGCGCGCATCCCACAGTATTGGCTCCCTCCGCAAGTCTCTCGGACTGACTTCCCTATTCTTCTTCCTCACATTAACGTTCATGGTATTGGCGATCGGTGAGTGTTACGCCCTTGCTTCTCTCTTTGACTCGTGCGACCGGCGTGACGCTCATGGAACAACGTGTAGGCTTCTTGTTGAAGAAAGATAACATCGACAAGGCTGGAGGATATCTCGGCATTATTACTGCGCTCATTGCGTACTACTGCGGTCTCTCTGAGCTGCTCACCTCTGACGACCTGTTCACTCTCCCTCTTGGGAAGTACCGCACTGACTGATGGATCACAACGAAGGACAGACCTTGCCTTTTCATGGAATTTTTTTTTCCCCTTCTAACATTGTCCCCTTTTCCTTTATGATACGAGCTCAGATGATACCTCTTCGCACCTTACGGGTTATTGTAATTCAGTGCGCTGAGCCAATGCCTAAAATATTTCAATTTAGCTCGGTGCTTTCCCATTGATTTGATATGCATGAGAAGGACCGTTGCCAACGCTTCGACCATGTGTGATGGTGCAGGCAGATGACAGTCTTCATATAGTAACGCCCTGATGGCGGTGAATGTTTAAATAGACGGGCAAGACTAAGCGCTTATGTAAGGATATATACGTAGCGGGCGGCAGTAAAGCGCGCAATTTACAAACACGGACTCTAAAAAGGCAAAAGACAAGGCCAGCTCGTGCTTCCAGTCTCCATGCACTGCGCCACCCATAAAACTAATGGTTCGGAGCTTCTAGTTGTGATGGTACAGGGTTGAGGGTGTAATTGAAAAAAGACGGATGTGGGTCAGCCAGGGACGGCGCATCGTGATTACCATTTGCTGATACTGCACGTCCAGACGTCCGCCCGTTCTACGGTATGATACAAACCGGAGAAGCACAGGCGCCATTCCATGTGGGAAAACAAGGGCTTGATGCACAAGACCTGTGACAAGCGGGTGAACAATGCACAGTTCTGTGCCATGTGTGAGTTATCCCTTCGAACCTGGGCCACCGAGCACTGGGGGCAAGACTGGGGGTACAGTCACGGTACAGATAGACCCCC
>WNGR01009324.1_pt1 | contig 11709 bp, 16 predicted proteins | sample 5407581 | NCBI WGS metagenome assembly WNGR01 (sample SAMN13153383, study PRJNA577476) | soil metagenome | isolation source: 80 cm soil or saprolite under Garry oak tree replicate 2 | place: USA:California | collected 2016-06-15
CGCGACAATCTGACACCTAAGTGGTTTTGCGTCAATTCACGGTAGCTTTTCTCCGCATAAGCAATGCATTTCCAAATAAGTTGCTGATTCTGAGGTATTTATCTATGAACATGTCCCCAAAGTTACGTTTGTGCGAACATGCTAGACTTCGTTCCTGAGCTGGGTGCCGTATGGAGCCATCGCGGCATACTTCCGTCGTGCGATTTGGGACCTACGAGATTGCTCTCCACTCGGGAGAACTTCGCAAGGCGGGTGTACGGATCAGGGTGCAGCAGCAACCGCTGAGGCTGTTGGAAATATTGCTAGAGCACCCTGGAGAGGTTGTTACCAGGGAAGAACTACGTAGCCGAATATGGCCGAATGAAGATTTTGGCGATTTTGATCAAGCTGTCAACGTCGCTATTGCAAAGCTACGGGGTGCGTTAGGAGACTCCGCCGACAATCCGCGATATATTGAGACTCTTCCCCGACGCGGCTACCGCTTCATTGCGGACGTAGCTGTCGTCAACCGACCTACCAACAAAATGGAGTTCGTGCATGCGGGTGTTTCTTCTGGGAAAGAAGATCGTGCTCCGCTCGAGGTCGCGGGAGCGGCACCCAAACGCCTGCCTTGGCAGCATGCTTGGAAGACGCTGGGCCTAGCCCTGGTGTTCTTAATTTTGATCGTTTGGATATTTCGCTGGAGAAGCCGACCGCCAGGGACTATTTTGTCTTCCAGCTCCGTTCGTTCTTTAGCAGTGCTTCCACTTGAAAATCTCTCCAGTAATTCCGAGGATTACTTTGCTGACGGCATGACCGACGAGTTAATTACGGATCTGGCGCAGATCAGCGCATTGCGCGTGATCTCCCGCACCTCCGTCATGCCGTACAAAGGCGTCCGCAAGCCCTTACCGCAGATCGCGCGGGAATTGAACGTCGACGCCGTGGTGGAGGGCACAGTGCTGCATTCCGGCAAACAGGTTCGAATCACGGCGCAGTTGATCCGGGCTCCTGCCGACAAGCACTTATGGGCCCAGAGCTATGAGGGCGATGTGAGCGATACCTTAGCGCTGCAGAAGAAGGTGGCTCGGGCCATCGTCGAGCAGATCCGGATCAAGCTGACTCCACAGGAAGATGCGGTGCTGGAGAACGTGAAGGTCGGGAATCCAGAAGCCTATGAGAACTACCTCAAGGGACGATACTTTTGGAATAAGCGAACCGCCGATGGATTGAAAAAGGCCACCTATTATTTCAACCGGGCAATCGAAGGCGATCCAAATTATTCTCTACCCTATACAGGCTTAGCGGACATTCACCAGTTGTCTGATCATCCGCAGCTTGCTCGGGAAGAAGTTCAGAAAGCACTCGACCTGGATGATCAATTACCCGAGGCACACAACTCTCTGGCCAGGCTCCTTTACCTGTTTAATCGGGATTGGGAAGGGGCGGACAGGGAGTTCAAGCGCGCCCTGGAGCTTGATCACAACTATGCCCCCGCCCACCACTGGTATTCCATGTACCTTGCGGTGGAGGGCCGCAAAGAACAGGCGCTGGCCGAAGCGGAGAAGGCATGTTGGATCCACTGTCACCTGTTGTGGGTGCCAACCTGGCAAAGATCCTCCAGGAGGCGGGTCAAAATGATAAGGCAATCGAGCAAGCTAAGAAGACGCTGGATTTGGAACCTGATTCTGCCGTGACGCACGCCGTACTCGGCGTTGTATACCAGGACAAACGGATGTACGCGGAGGCGATTACCGAATACAAGAGGGCATTGCAGCTAGGAGGCCCGCCGGGGGAAATACGCGGGCTTCTCGGATACGCCTATGCAGTTTCAGGGAACCGAACCGACGCGGAAAAGATAATTGCCGAATTAAAAGCACTCTGGCCCAGGCACACACATGCCGCCCTGGACCTGGCAGTGGTATTTTCCGGCCTGGGGGATAAAGAAAATGCACTGTACTGGCTGGAAAAGGCCCAGGAGATGCACGTGAGCGATCTGATCGGGATCAGGCAGGACTCACATTTTGTTGAGGTGCGAAGTGATCCACGCTTTCAAGCGTTGGTGCAGTGGGTGGACGCGCCCAAGTGAGAGCAGTGTCTGTTTTCCGAGCACCGATACTGTTCGCTTTTCGACAAGGCCGAACCTATCCCTTAGGCACGCCTGAGGATTTCATCGGGAAGACGTAAATCAGGCAGGCCGACGCGCAGGGATAGGTTCGGCCTAGACTAGCAAGGCTGGCGCGGAGCTCCTAGGCTTTGGAAACTCCGCGCTTTTCGAATGGCCGGACGTACAACCTGGGAGTCTCTAAAAAGGCGACACTCCAGGCGACCGGCTCACTGGATTCGACCCAAGGGTCCGTTTGCAATTGGAAAGTTGCTGGTGTTCAAGACTTGTATGCCCGCGTTGTGGTCGCCGTCGAAAGGCGTCACTGTGCCCGGACACCCAGCCGTGACCGCGTCGGCCGGGTCGGCAAACCACAAGCCGAGGTGGTGCGTCTCGACCGGAACGGCAGGCACGCCGGGGTTCAGGATGAAGGTCTCATCACTGAAGATCCCTGTCACATCTAGTACACCTCTGCCAATTGCATTGGTCTTCAGGTCGCCCTGATACCACGCAGGGACGAAGGGTGCGTTCGGGGTGTTGATGACAAACAGCGTAAACTCCGTGTTTGCCGGAAGTTTGAACACCTCAACGTGCATGTTCTGAACCGGTCCCAGGTCGCTTATCGTGACTCGTCCGCTAGCTGCGGCATCGAGGCAGGGCACGGCTCCGGAGGATTTGACCATGAAGAAGGTGGTGCTATCGCCTGCTGCCGCTTTAGCGAGCGGAACTATCCCGATCGAACCGATGGCGACCGCAAAGGCAAGGACTGCTGAGAGTAAGTTTCTTTTCATCGGAGTGACTCCTTAATTGGGTGATATTGGAAACGGTTTTGTTGGTAATTCTCTAGACTTGCAAAGGTCCGCTGAAATGGGCGGCACCTGATGCCATTCGTACACCGTAGAGACTGAACAGTAGGTGAGGTGACCGGTTACTACGTGAGAAACCTGGGACCCCACTCATGATTTCTCCTTATTGTTGATCTGTAGTTGCTGCTCCTCTGTCGATCTTCAAGCGTTCCCGTTCCATCGGTTTCAACCACCACACCCATGGAAACCTGAATCAGGCTCGCTCCAAAATGCCCTTGTTGTGCCTGTTCACTACCCAAAGACCGCGCGGCGTGTTCGTGAAGACTGTCTGTGCGTTTGAAACATTTGATTCGGCGGCAGTGGAACGGATGCGCGGACCATGTCACTTGTTTGTCAAAAGATGTTTGCAACTCGTGAGAATGTGTCCGGAGGAAGCCCGGATTTAGTCAGTACCTGCGTTTTTCTCCGCAATCACACCAGACCAGCATGTCCGCGAAGCGGCTTCACTGCGTACCCACGCCGCAACCTCATCGAATAATTTGGGGCGGTTGTTCCAGTAGTCGCTAGGATGTCGGTTCGGCTTCGCGAAATCAGTGTGGGCTATGAAGGCGGCAAGGTTCAAGCGTGCATTGTCCGTCTCCGTCGCAAGCCACTTTCCAAGATACGGTGACAATTGGGCTTCGGCCTGAGCAATACCGCAAAGCCAGTCCTCGATTTCCATGACATTAAATTCGGGCGGTTGCGGATCGACGAAGCTGTCTCCGTGCGCAACCTCCAATTCAAAGATGCGTGGAAGGAAATGTTTGAAATCGTCCACTTCGCCCCATACGAAAAGTGCATCACCGGCGTACTGTCGCAAGTCGTCTGCGTTGAGCTTACGAAACGGCTTCGTGTGGAGCCGTTGCTCATCGTAGGCACTATGGCAACACGCGCACGCGCTCGTGTCCGCGCGAAGCGGATATGTCGCAAAGATCTCATACAGGCTCTCGATTACGGTTCGTAGCTCGCTTGTCTCTTGCATCGAAAGTGTCCAATTGCAGTCAATTTTACGCGCTCAACTGTTTTAAACAGGCGATAGCGCTCAGAACCCGCTCAATGAGTGCTATGGCGATATTACGTCAACAAGCGTACCTCTGAAAAAAGCCGGGTCTCGGAAGCAGCATCCTCCCTACGCTCCGAGTCGGTATTTGTCGCCTTAACGTGGCATGTTTCAGGCTAGTCGCTTTGGCGTTCAAACGCACCGATGTCGCAGCCGCCTGTGTCCTCTGGGTCATTGCGCGGTTTGCCGCGTTGATCGGTCTTGAGCAGATTTCCATGACCGTCGGTGCAGCCACTCGGGTTTCCGGCATCAATGGCCGGACTACCCGTGAGCACAGGAATAGTTGGCGTTGGCCCGCCGTAGTATCCCAACGTGCCGAGCACGGCGTTGGTGTTGTTCCGGTCGCCGCTGTTGCTGAAAGCGCAGGAGCCATCGCTGCTCAGGTTATAGCCATGCGACGTGATGGTGCCGCCACAATTTGTGTCAGAATTGTTTGCGACAATGCTGTTCTGCAGCGTCGCTGTGCCGTCGTTAAAGATACCGCCAGCAGAATTTCCGCTAACGGTGCTGTTATTCATTCCCAAGTTCCCCAAACCATTGACGATGGCGCCACCCGTTCCGGTGCACACTCCGGAACAGCGATAAGCGCTATTCCCGGCGACGGTGCTGTTGTTCAGCGTCACTGCGCCGCCGAAGGTGTAGAAGGCGCCGCCAACACCCACCCGGCAGGAGATGCTCGTACTGCACGCGGTACCGGCGCTATTGCCGGTGAGAGTACTGTTTTTAATTATCATCAGCGTGCCTCGGTTGTAGATGCCGCCGCCAAAAGCCGAGCAGGGAGTTCCGTTGCAGTATGAGCCCGCGTGATTTCCGCTGATGATGCTGTTGCTGATGATCAGCGCGCCAGAATTGTAGATACCCCCACCTGACGCCGTGCCGGCCCTAAGTTCGCAGAACACAAAAGAGCGGATACATGGGATAGGTACCAAATTCCCACTGACGGTGCTGTTGGTTAGCGTCAGCGTGCCAGAGTTGTTGACACCTGCGCCGGAGGTGGCATTGCCATTGCGAATAGTGAGCTTTGAAAGGGTCACATGGGCGGTAGTATTGGAGATTTTGACCACAGTGCCAACCCCTCCACCATCAATAATTGTTGTGTTGGCACCCGAGCCGATCACCTTCACAATAATGTTGATGGTGAGATTCTCGGTGTAAGTCGCGGCGGCGACCGTGACTGTATCGCCCGATGCAGCCAGCGAAATCGCACGCCCGATAGTCTTGCAGGGGGTCGTCGGTGACGTGCAGTTGTTGCTGTTACTCCCGCTCACCCCATTCACGTACCAAGTGCTGGCTAGAGCGGCTGGCGTCAATACGAGAGACAGAACCATTATCATCAGCCTTGTATTGTTGGGTCTCATCACGTGCCTCCGACTTGAAGTTCGCCTGCTGGGGCCGCCGAGTTAATTCTGAGTCGATTCACGCGCCCCGATAGAGGAAGGTAAAAAGGGGCGACGACAAGGTCTTCTTCGACTGGGCGAAAGTTTGTTCCTAATCGGTCTCTTTGTCAAGGCAAACGAAGGCGCTGACGTGTCCCCTGTGCCGTTCCAGCAATGAACTGTCGTTAACAGGCGATTACGCTCACGACCCGGTCAATGAGTGCTATGGCGATTTCTCGCCAACTGAACGGATCGTATTGCAGCTACCAGCCCATCTGGCGCAAACTTAAACGCAATGGAGGACTCAAGATGGGACGTTCCTCAGAACCGTTTGTGATCGTCGCACTAATCCTTTTGGGCTTTTCCCTGATCTCACGGTTCATTAGCCGTTCCGGCTTGGGCATCTCCGTCACTTGGCGAGGTACTGGATACGTGCTTCCACCAGGTTCAATCAGCGTCGGACTAGCCACAGCGTTGTGCTTCTTCGCTACGATCTACTCGCTCTGGATGTTGCCGTTTAATCGGACTGCTACGTTGTGGCATTTTTGGCTAACAACTATCGGCATCGGTGTATTCTGGCTGGCATTCTATCGAGCGCCAAACTCACGAACGGCGGTATGGGCAGTCTTTGCAGCACCAGCAGCGGTTCTCCTCACTCAAGTGATTTTTGTTTCGAATCTCATCCAAGCAATCTTCAGAATGCCGCGACTGCATAGTTGATGTAAACGCATTATAAAAGGGCGCCCCTTTGAGAGTAGGTTGTCATCATTCGCATGACCACCTACAAAGGAGCACCCTCGTGAACAGTGAAAAGTATATTGGGCTGGATGTTCATCAAGCAACGATCTCAGTCGCAGTGATCGATTCTGCCGGCAAGTTGGTAATGGAATCCATCCTGGAGACGAAAGCGGGCGACCATTCTTCAGTTCTTCGCTGGACTGCGGGGAACGCTGTGGGTGACCTTCGAGGAAGGGACCTGCGCGGCCTGGTTATACGACCTGCTCAATCCGCATGTGGCCAAACTGGTGGTCTGTAATCCCCGCAAGAATGCTCTGCTGAAATACGGGAACAAGAGCGATCGGATCGATGCGCGAAAGCTCGCGGAGTTGTTACGCGCAACCATCTCAAGGCCGTCTACCATGGCGAGAACGGGGTGCGCACGCTGCGCGAACTGGCCCGGAGTTATCTGACCACGGTTAAGGATCTGACGCGGGTCATGAGCCGACTGAAAGCCCTATATCGCAGCTGGGCGATTTCTTGTGCGGGAAGAGACGTCTACTATGCTCGTCATCGCACGGAGTGGCTGGGAAAGATCCATCACGCAGGCGTTCGCCGGCGCGCCGAACAACTCTACCAGGATCTGGACGTGCTGCAACGGTTGCGTCAGCAAGTTCGACGAGAACTGTTAGGGGAAAGCCGAAAACATGCAGCCACCGCGAAGCTGCGACAGATCCCCTACTTGGGGCCGATTCGATCAGCGCTGCTGGTGGCCCTCATCCAGACGCCGCATCGTTTTCGCACCAAACGCCAACTATGGGCCTACAGCGGACTGGCACTGGAGACTCGTACAAGCGCTGAATACCGCTATGTCGAAGGCCAGCTGCGACGATCCAAGAAACTCGTTTCCATTCGAGGTCTGAACAAGGATCACAACCATGATCTTAAGGGTCTGTTCAAAGCTGCCGCCATCACGGCCAGCGTGCGCCCCGGACCGTTCCAGGACTTCTATCAAGCGCTGCTGGAAAAAGGCATGAAACCAACGATGGCACGTCTGACCCTGGCGCGCAAGATCGCAGCGATTACGCTAACTCTATGGAAGAAAGGAGAAGGTTTCGACGCAGAAAAACTAAAACCGCGCCGCTTGAGCGTCTCGGTGAAGAGCCCCTTCCATTTCCGCGGATCTTCTCTGGTGATGGCTGATCGGTTCTGGAGACGCTCGGGTTCGAGGGTGAGTATGCTAAACGCCTGTAGGCGCATGGTGCCTTGGCACCCAGCCTCTGTGTAAACGCTATGCCCCCCTCGGACAACCCGAAAAAGCACTAGGCCTTGAGCCTCACATAGAACCATGGTTGACACCGTACAACCGCAGCGCTTGCTCAGTCTCAGAGACCGCTCCGCGTTGTCTCACCCAATAAGATGACTCTGCTGATATGGAACAACGCAAACCAAAACCCCAAAGGCACCACACTAGACGAGCGTCTTCAATGGTGAGAGGGGCTGGATGTCGCGGAAAATATCCGCGCCTCCGGTGCGGGGAGAAAAATGTTCCTTGACATCCCCTTTTATAGAACAGGCGTTTGCACTCACAACCGGGGGCCAAGGAGTACTGGCGGTATTCGAGCATTTCGAACGGACGTTGCTCGCTAGACCTTCTCCGAGGTCCTATTTCATGAAGTGCTTCTCAAACAGGACCTGCGAGCGCTTCGCGCCCTTCTCAGTCAGCAAGACCGATTTTGCTTTCGTCGCCGGGTCCGAGATGTACCCCTTTGATGGAGGCGATCGAGGGAATCCCAGTTGTGACCTTTCCATGCCCTCCAATTTGGCTTGTCTTTAAATGTAGTCAGGTACAGCAGAGCCAGTACCATCTCGTCGACTCTTTCTTTGTCTATTTCCATGAAGCACCCCTGTGCCGAAATCCTAAACCGAACTCGGAAAGGAGAACATCCATGTCGTCTCCGACGCCATAACCGAACTCATGGCTCATGCTGCGCACACGATCTAGCCTGGCGAGGAGGCGACTCCGGACGTTGGCGGTCAACGTGGTTGTGGTTTTGAGGGCCTGCTCGAACATACGCACCAGTGCATCGAAATATGCAGCGTCATCATGGCTCACGTCTCTTGAAAATCCCGCAGCCCGCTCACAATAGAAGACCATTAGCTCGGCCAGGCCTTCAGCATCACCGAGCGCCCTCTTGTAGTCGGAGACCGCCTGCTTGGCTTTGGCCACAGAGGTCTCCTGCCTTCGCGAGACGTTCGGCCAGAGCCACCGATCCATGGTTTTCTTGTACGGCTCCAGAGCGTCCTCGCACAAACCAAACCGGGAATGAAGAAACCGCCTGATCGTCTTTATGCGCAGCGTAGAGATCCTGAACCAAGCTCAACAAGGCTGCGCGATCAAAACCCGCAAGATTTCTCTTAACATCCGCCCACGTGGGCCTTGATTTCGGCTGTAGTTTGGCCATCTGCGTTCTTGATTCTACCCATAAGAACCAGTTCATGCCCCATGTGGCGAGCCCGTACATGAGTTGCAAAGGTCCCCAGATGAGGCCTCGATTTCACCTCGAGAAAGATTGCGGTTCGGTGCCGGCATGCCTTAATCCCATGCTGCGGCAATGGAGGCCGCCAGCATGGGGAAGAAGAAAGCCAAACCCAACTATCGTCGCAGCGTGCTTCGGTTGCCGGATCTGGATCATTCCAAGTTGGCGGTCCTCAATAGCCTGACATCGCCCCGCTCCCGTCGGGTGTATCAGTACGCTATCGAGCAGTTCATCGCCTGGTATTGCTCGGAACCACGCTTGGCCTTCAGTCGTATCGTTGTGGTGCGCTACCGCATGCATCTCGAATCCCGTACGCTGGCCGCCAATACAATTAACCAGCACCTCGCAGTCGTGCGGCGGCTGGCCTACGAAGCAGCCGATGCCGGGCTCCTGAGCCCAGATCTTGCGGCAGGGATTGGGCGGGTCAAAGGGGTCAAGCAGTTGGGACAGCGCTCCGGCAATTGGCTGACGCTCGCGCAAAGTTCGGACGTACTAAGTCACGCCCGTGGCGATGGCCTACGCGCAAAACGAGACTATGCCATGTTGGCCATGCTGCTGGGATGCGGGCTACGGCGATCCGAACTCGCCGACCTGGAAATTGACGAGGTGCAAACCCGCCAGGGGCACTGGGCTATTGTCGACTTATTCGGCAAAGGCGGCCGCATTCGCACGGCTCCCATTCCGCAATGGGCGAAAGACGCCCTTGATCTGTGGATATCGGCCGCACGGATAACGCAGGGAAAGATATTCCGCGCTGTCAGTAAAACAGGAAAGGTATGGGGTGAAGGCCTTTTGCAAAACGTGGTGTGGTATGTGGTCCGAAGCTGTTGTCGACGAGCGGGATTGGACCATATCGCACCTCATGACCTGCGCAGGACGTGTGCGAAGTTGTGTCATGACAGCGGTGGCGAACTTGAGCAGATTCAGTTCCTGCTGGGCCATGCGTCGGTGCTGACAACCGAACGGGCCGCGTGTACACGCTCCAGCAGCTTCTTAGGGTCAAGTTCAAGGAGTGCGGCTTTATGCTCGCGCTGCCATGCCGGATAAGGAAGATCGGAAGACGACGAGCCTTGTTGTGCCATTGGATATATGCTGTTCCTGAATAAGTTTTCATTGAGATCGCCACTCGAGATGCCCTGAGAAAACTTCTTGCGGAAGGATGGCTGTTTCCTTTCAGTGTAGCACCTTTCAGCAACCTACAGTTTATTTCCCGAACTTCTAGTCAATGTTCGGTATCGAACGATACCCAAACAATCTTTAAAGTGGGGCTGAGAGTTGGAACGCATGGCGAGACATTAGAAGAACAAACATCAGTGCGGATTCTCCTGCCCATTGTCTTGTGTTCTGCACTTCCTAAGCCCCTGCACCCCACCTAGGTTCTTGTCCGCTCGATTATGAAACGCAATCGGCTGAAGCTCGTCGCTCAGGCCCCGGAAGCCGATGACCTCTCCTTTCCACCTCCTTTTGAGGAACAAGGTAAGTACCTGAGGCTCGCCAATGAATTTCTCGCGCGCACAAGCGTTGAGCAAGAACAGAGGAAGGGCAAGATCATATCCATCGGGGCGGGCAGGCGCGCCAAGAACAGGAAATCCAAGAGAGCCGCCTGAGCGCACTATGCGGCCTTCTGGTAGCCAAATATAAACACTTTTAAAGAGCGCCTTATGGACCTGAAATCACGATGGACTGAACTCGTGGAGACCATGGCCACTGAGAAAGATCCGGAGAAGTTGCGTTTGGTTTGTGAAGAGATCGACCGGATTTCTGAGTAGCAAGAGTCCGAATCCAAGAGAAGAATGCACCGCGAACAGCTTCCATCCTCTTGTAGTTTTTTGAGGGGCACCAGTGAGATGCAGTTGAAGGAGCTCGCGGAACTAGTCCCAGCATCGGCTCTGTGAGCTGGCGAATATTGTTGCGAACGGCATAGAGGACCCAACTCGCAGGGTAATCTAAGTAGTAAATCCGCTGTTGGCTGTATGGTGCCCGATCGGGAATCGTGTCATAAATCAAGCTACGCTCTGGTTATTTCCGGGCAGCGCCGCGGTCGCTCTTCGATCGAAGTCAATAAGCGCACGCGCAGCTCGTCGGCAATTTCTCCGCACATCTCTATGAAGCGGTACTTAATCCTACGTGTTTGTACGTGCTCTCTAATCATTTTCTTGCTCGCCAGAGGACAAGATCTTACTCCTGCCAATGCTTTTGCCGGTCTCACTTACAACCTGACCATTTCGCCCACCGAAACTTGGGTGGACACACGCATCGACCTGCATCCCGGTGATGCTCTGCAAATCAACGCCGTCACTAGCACGGGAGGCTGCAGCCCCAATGGAGCCAAGACTCCTTGAAACGACACTCTCCCGTTGAACACCGCCTTGCCCGGCGCCCTGATCGGCAAGCTCAGTGAAGGTGGCACACTCTTCTTTGTGGGTTCGAGGAAGGAATTGAAGGTCGTGCAGCTAGAGCACCTTTACCTCGGCCTGAACGCCAGCGGTCCGCTCTCATGCACAGGCGACATCCTGGTTAAGCTTCAGTTGATATCGGCACCGACGCAAGCAACGGCCACTGCGGAATCTAAACTCGCTGCAGCCGCCCAGACCTGGCTCTCCGGACAGTTCGGCACTGGTCCAGCAAAGCCAGCGACGACTTCTCAAGGTGCATCTGCTGCATCCGATGCACCGCCAGGGAGTGCTTCAGAGTCAGCGGTCGCCGCAACTGTTAGAAGTATACCGGCTTTGAAGGGCGCTAACGTCCCACTTGATACGGAGCTCTGCAAAAAAGTCGACGGTCTGCCCCGGCGCGTCAACGATCAATTTAATAATCTCGGCGACATGGTGAATTTTGTGATCGTGGGCTCTGAGCAGCAGGTGCAGAGCGCATTTGAAGCTGCGGGTTGGCGACTTGCAGATAAATCTGTCGAGGAAGCGGTTATCAATGTTGTCCTGGTGACATATGAGAAAAAGGATTACCTGCAAATGCCGATGAGCACGCTGTACTTATTCAACCGCGCCCAGGATTTTGGCTACGAGCAGGCCGAGGCCTACTCAGTAGTCGCCAGCCGCCACCACTTCCGCTTATGGAAAGCTCCCTTTAC
>WNGR01007309.1_pt1 | contig 11707 bp, 9 predicted proteins | sample 5407581 | NCBI WGS metagenome assembly WNGR01 (sample SAMN13153383, study PRJNA577476) | soil metagenome | isolation source: 80 cm soil or saprolite under Garry oak tree replicate 2 | place: USA:California | collected 2016-06-15
CAACCCGCGCACAATCAGCACATCCGCAGCCTTCGTCTCCAACTCGTCTGAAATCAACACATCCGAAAATGCTGAATCTGAAGCCGTTCAGAATGAACACTTACAGAAAAGTGGCCCGGGGGGCCACCGCCGCGAACGTCATCCTCGCCGCGAACGTCTACCAACAGGATGAGCTTCGCGGCGCTAAAGAAGTCATCAGGAGCTTCGCGGCGTCAACAAAGTCAGGAGAGGGGTGCCGTCGAAAAGTCCCTTCAGGGACGAAACAAATTAGCCCCGGGGCGGAACCGGGGTCCCCGACGCGCGCCGACTTTGCGCGCGTTGGGGTGGTCGAACCGGGGTCCCCAGCATGCACCGTTTCTGTGCATGCAGGGGTGGTGGAAGCCCTGGGGATGCCTACATCGCGTCTTGGCGTCAGCGCTATCCGCGCAGCAAGCTCGCGCCGGTGGCTCGCGTCCAGTGCCGTTCCAACTTGTGCCGTTCCAACTAGTACTCAAACAAGTTGGCTCAAACAAGTTGGAACGGCACTTGTTTGAGCAAATCGTCTTTCGTCTTGAACCGAACGAATAGACTTTTCGTCCCCTCAACGGCAGCCGGCCAGATGAATCGATTCGTTCGGCTCTTGATTACGGCGATCTCTCGGAAACGTTCGCTTGCGGGTTTGGCCAATCTAGTTGGAACGGCACCAGGTGCGGCCATTCCATAGTACGCAAGTACTATCGTCATTCGGCCGCAGGACTAAAACAAACGGTCTATTGAGCGGTGCGGCGCCGCGAAGTTACTCTAAGTCGAAAGATTTTCGTTGCGGAGGATACCGTGGTCTATTCGGAGCGTCGCTCAGCCCGGCGCTTTCAAATCAAACTACCCATGACGGTCCGATGGACCAGCGGGATGGCGGTAGGCGAGGCGCAAACCGAATCGAGAGACGTCAGCTCGCGAGGCGTCTACTTTTTTCTCCCGAAACAAGTCGACAGCGGCTCGCCGGTGGAAATTATCTTGACCCTGCCGCACGAGGTTACCCTGGCCGGCCCGGTGCGAGTGCGCTGCCTGGGACGCGTGCATCGCACCGAGGACGACGCTTCGGGACGCTCGGGGATCGTGGCGGAAATACACCGGTACGAATTTCTGCGCGGCAACGACGAAAACGCTGCATAACAAGCTTGCCTGCCCATGCGGAGGCAGGCAGGGGAAGGCGGGGCGTTCCGACCCTCAGCGGGATGCCCCGTTTCGTTTTTTTTTTTGCAGCCGCCCGGATTACTCGTAGCGGAGGGCCTCGACCGGGTCAAGGCGGGCGGCGCGGCTGGCGGGATAAAGTCCCGCGGCCAAGCTGACGGCGAGCGAGAAAACGATAGCGGAAGCGACCAGCCAGACCGGCACGGTCCAGATATTTTCAGGGGGAATCTGCTGCTGGCGCAGATAGTAGTTCGTGCCGAGCTGAATCAGGCGGCCAATAGCCCATCCCAGCGCGACTCCGCCTGCACCTCCCAAAAGTCCCATCACTCCGGCTTCGGCAAAAAATAGCTGGCGAACGTCTTTGTCGGAGGCGCCCAGAGCCTTGAGAACGCCAATTTCGCGGCGGCGTTCGAGAATGGCCATGACCAGCGTGTTGATAATTCCCAGGGACGCGACGGCAAGCGCGAGGCTGCCGAAGATTCCCAGCAGCAAATCCAGAATGGCGAAGAGGCGGCGGAGATTGCGCGTGAGATCGAGCAGCGAAAACGGCGCATAGCCCATCTGGCGCACGGAGTCTTCGACGGCAGGGACATCGGCGGGGCGTTCGACGCGCACCGTGAGGTTCGTGTAATGCTGGCCATTGCCGCCGAGTGCGGATTCGCGGACGACTTCACCCATGTCATTGCCCTGGACGACGCCGAGTTCTTCGGCGACGGCAAGCGGAACATAGGCCCCCGAGCGCCCAAAGGCATTGGCGCCGGAGGCCACGGTTTCGGCGTCTACGATGCCGACGACGCGCAGCGATATGCGGGACGAAATGATGGAAAAGCCAAAGGCGGCGTCGTCGGCGTTGGCGGCGCGATCGCGCGCGCGAGAGTTAGGCGACGTTGCAGGCAGGGGCTCGCGGCCAGCGTAGCGCAGGACCAAGTCTTTACCGAGCATATCCGCGGCCAGCAGACGCTGGGAATCGGCGAGATCGGCGGCAGCATCGGCTTGCAGAATGATCTCGTGCGCATCGGGCGCGGAGAAAAAGCGTCCCTGCATGCCCTCGAGGCCATCGCTGGCGGAAGCAGACATGGGCAGGCTGGTGACCTGCGTGAGATGGCCGGCCGGGCCGAAACGCAGATCACCGGTGAAGCGAAACTCGGGATAGACCTCGAGGACGTGGGGGAGTTGCGCGAGTTGCCGGCGCGCATCCCGGTCGAGAGGGCGCGAGACGATATCGGAATCGGCGGGATCACGGCGGGCGTTGTCCTGGTTGCGACCATCCTGCCCGCGGCCGTCCGTTCGGCCGTTCGTGCGTGCGTTGGTCCGGTCGGGGCCGAAGTCGCGATTGCGCCGAATCTGGCCGGTGGCATTGAAGGAAGTTCGAGGGCGCACCAGAACCGTATCGAAGAGGCCGTTGCGTTCCAGGCGGCGGTTGATCAGGTCCTGCAAGCCCACGCCGAGAGAAAGCATGGCCACGAGCGAGGCGACGCCGACGGCGATGCCGAGGGTCGTGAGCGAATTGCGGAGGAGCGCCTCGCGCAGGTTCTGAGTTGCGAGTTCAGTCAGATCGCCGATTTTCATATTTATATCTCAGCGTTGCTCGATTCGTTCGATGCGCCCGTCGGCGAGAGTGACGATGCGTCCCGCGTAATGCTCGGCGAGGGCGCGCTCGTGAGTGACCATGAGCACGGTGGTGGGCTCTACGCCGTCGGACGTTATAAGGGGCGGCCGATTGATGCCGGAGATCAGACGCAAAATGTCTTCGCCGGTATTGCTATCGAGATTTCCGGTGGGCTCGTCCGCGAGCAGAATGCGCGGACGATTGACCATGGCACGCGCGATGGCCACGCGCTGCTGTTCGCCGCCGGAGAGCTCCCCGGGACGATGCGCCAGGCGTTCGCCGAGGCCGACACGCTCGAGCGCTTCTTTCACGCGCGCGGGACGAGACAGGCGCGGCACTTCCGCGAGGCGCAGGGGCAGTTCCACATTTTCCATGACGGTCATGCGCGGAAGGAGATTGAAGGATTGAAAGACGATGCCGATGGTTTGGTTGCGGTGCCGCGACAGCTCGAGGGAAGTCATGCGGCCGAGCTCACGTCCGAGGACGAAGATGGCGCCTGAAGTCGGGTGATCGAGGCCGGCGAGCAAGTTGAGTAAGGACGATTTGCCGGACCCGGAGGCGCCCAGAAAGGCGAGGAATTCGCCCGCGTGCACATCGAGTGTGATGCCGTCCACGGCACGAATCACAGAATCGCCCAGGTGGTAATGGCGGGTGAGCTGTTCGGTGCGAATGGCTGCGCCATTGGCCGCGGGAATTCGCGTCGAACTGGTTTTGGACTCCGTGGTCGATGCGCTTTTCGATGCCGTACTCGGTTCCGTTTTCGGTTCTGTCATGTGGGCCCGGCGCGTGAGATGCTCCGCGCACTCGAAATGATACGCGAAGAAACGGCGGCCTGCTGGTTTTTTGCATGAGTCCAATCAATCTTTCAGCGGGTCGCGGCATAAACAATACGCAAAGACTTTTGGATGAGTTCTATCGAAAAATTGCGTTGGTGTTTTTTCGAAGCGCCGCGTAAATTCTCCGCCGAAGCGATGGAGCTTCATTGCTGTAGAAAAAGCAAAAGCTTTGAAAGGAGCATTACCTTGAAGAAGCAATGGGGTGGTCTTCTTATATACATATTGATGGTGGTCGTAAGCCTGACTGTAGCGGGGCAGCAGCAGGCATTTGCGCAGGCTCCCGCTGGAGGCGCGCCGGCGCAGGCACCGGCGGCAGCACCTTCCACGCCGCAACCGCTGCCGACTCCTTCCATGACGGCGCCGCTGTCAACGGCAGCGCCGCCGCACACGTTTAACGCGGGGCCGTTTGGAACTGTGGCCATTACGGGTATTTTGAGCGGCATTGGTCTGGTGCAATCGAATTACACACCGGGATTTGACAAGCCGACCGAGTGGGATGTCAGTAACGCGCAGATTTTTTTGCAAAAGACGAGCGGATGGTTCCAGTTCTACCTGCAAGCTGGCGCTTACTCACTACCGGATTTGGGGGTGCCCTACATTAGGTCAGTCGAGGCCCTATCGTCAGGACTACCGACCGCTGTAGGGGACTTTTACGGGCCGTTCCCTCAGGGCTACGTCAAGCTGGTCAAAGGCAATTTCTTCGCAGAAGTGGGCGCGCTGCCCACTCTGATTGGGGGTGAGTACACCTTCAGCTTCGAAAACATGAACGTCGAGCGCGGCATCTTGTGGAATCAGGAGAACGCTGTTAACCGCGGCGTGGAGGTCGGCGACACGTTCAAGAAGCTCACTTTAGCGTTCACCTGGAACGATGGCTTCTACTCCAATGTTTATAACTGGCTGTGGGGATCGGCGGCTTACGCGTTTAATTCGTCGAATACGCTCTCATTTGTGGCTGGCGGAAATGTCGCGCATACTGCACCCACCAACAATCCCTTCGTGACACCCACGGCGCTTAACAACGAGTCGATCTATAACGTGATCTACACGTATAGCCATGAGAGCTGGATGATCACTCCGTATTTTCAGTACACGCACGTGGGGGCGGCCCCGGCAATCGGAATCGGAGGCAGTGGGTCCACGACAGGCGGCGCAGTGCTGCTCAACTACAATTTCAAGCATGGACTATCGCTGGCCGCCCGTCCGGAATATATAACCAGCAGCAGCGGCCTTCCCGTCACGGATCCGGCAGCCCTGAACTTGATCTATGGGCCTGGGAGCAGCGCGTTCGCGTTTACGGCGACGCCCGCGTATCAGAAAGGAGGGTTTTTCCTGCGCGGCGACGTGTCCGTGGTTCACGCGCGTAATTTTACCCCGGGCTTCGCATTCGGACTGGGTGGTCTGAAGGCTAACCAAACTCGAGGCGTGGTTGAAGCCGGGTTCATGTTTTGAGTAGCGTGGTTCCGTTTGCTGGAATCCTTCGGAAAGGAGGTTGGAGTCAAGAGCCCTTCGTATCTAAACTTGTGCATTTATGATTTCGCTGCGCTTCCGGTTGCTCCTCATAAACAGCACCCGGCAGCGCTGCTTTGAGAAGAGTAAAATCGAGGTGGATGGCAACCGCCGCTATCTCCGCGTGCGATCTTATACGCCGCGCTCGACGCATACAGCTTCTTACGATCATATGGATGCTTGCTGAGGCCGTGATTGCCCTCGGGGCCGCCTGGCGGGCAAAGAGCCCTGCGCTCCTCGGCTTTGGCGGAGATAGCGCCGTTGAATTGCTTTCCGCGGCGGTTGTTTTCTGGCGATTCCATTCAAAATCGGAATCCGAATCGATGCCGGCTGAAAAGATCGCGAGCCGCATCGCGGGCGTTCTGCTCTTCGTAGTTGCCGGATTCGTTCTCGTTGTTTCGACCCTGGCGATGCTGGGTTACGAGGAACCTCGGCCCAGTCTGTTGGGCATCGTTCTGCTGACGGCATCGGCATTGGGCATGCCCTGGCTGGCAAGCCAAAAGCGGAAGTTGGCCGCGCAGCTCTCAAGTGCCGCCCTAAATGCCGACGCTGCGCAGTCATCGGTTTGCGGTTATTTATCGTGGATCGCGCTCGCAGGATTAGCTGCCAATTCCATCCTCCACAAATCCTGGACAGATCCAATCGCGGCATTGATTCTCGTTCCGTTCATCCTAAAGGAAGGTTGGGAAACCATGCGCTCTTCTCGACTTCACTGCGGTTGTCGTTCGTAAGCTGTCTATCCAATGTGTCAGGTTCAACGGAACTGGCCGAATTCTGACGAGCGGGGCAACGCACCAGCTAGCGGTGCCCAAACCAGGGACCCCGAGTCCGTTAACATTATTACTGAACCGTTAATATAACCATCGTGTTCCGGGACAGCGACCCGGATGTTGCCGTCACGGTTATCGTCGATGTGCCGGCCGGAGTTCCCGGAGCACCTGCGGCGTGGCCACCGCCAGTGCAGCCTGCCAAGGCCGCGAAGGTAAGTGTCGTGAGGATCAGCAAGGATGCCCCAACCAACCTCCCTTGTAGTACCCTGCGAGACTTCAGCAGGAGGGCGGTCAGCCCGAGCGCGAACCACGCAATGAGGTAGGGCGCCAAGGGTAGCTGTGGCCTGGAGCGGGGAGACGGCGGGAGGATGCTCGAGCTGGGAGTCGTGGCAATCGTCATGGTCGTGCTGGCGGAGGTGCTGCCGGCGGGAATCGACGGCGGGTTGAAGGTTACCGTGGTGGCCGCGGGGTTACCCGTTGCGGAGAATGTAGTGACGTTCAGCGTGGATGCGCCCAACGCGTTCAGACTGATGGTGAAGCTGGCGGACTGGCCGGCGACGACCGTCACCGCCGCAGCCGGCCCGGACACCGCGATGTCCGCACCGGAAGCAGTCAAGACGATGGTCTGCGGACTGCCGGTTGCGTCGTCCGCGACGCTCACGTTGGCATTGAGAGCGCCGCCGGCCGTGGGTTTGGCCTGGATGCCGAAGAAACAAGAATTCCCGGCAGTGATGCTGCTGGCGACAAACGCGCACGCCGGCGAGCCGCTGGTCGGCGCTACCAGTGCAAACTGACTGGCGTTTGTTCCGCTTAAGGTGATGGAGGCGACAGTCAACGTCGCGCTACCCGAACTGGTGAGCTGCACATTGGTCGTTGCCGATGTGCTGCCCACGTCCAGGTTGCCAAATGCCACGCTGGCCATCGACAGCGTCACCGCCGCAACACGGTTGGCAATCTGGATCAGCCAGGCCCCACGACCGTGGGTGGCCACACCGAGCAGGTGCGGCGTCTGGCTGCGGACCAACTCCAGATCCACCGCCTGCGCATGCGGAAGGCCGGCGCCGTAGGGAGTCCATGTTATGTAAGGGATACTTGAGGAGTAAACGCCGGTCTCGTTGGAAACGTAGACGGTATGACTGGTATCCGTGTCGACCTTCAGCGACCACGCCGGTATCTGCGGAAGATCACTGCTGATATTCGTCCAACTAGCTCCGCCATTGGTCGATTGGTAGACCACGCCATTCGGAGCGTTAAACCGATTGCTTACGGCGTAGACGGTCTGGCCCGTAGCGTCATTGGGATCAACGTCAAGTTCATTGACTCTGCTGCCGAAAAGGCTCAAGGGCAGGTTCCGCGCTGTCCACGATGAGCCATCGTCAGTGGTCACAAAAATCTGACTCGTGGGCGCGAACGTTCCGCCCGTGGCGACGTAAATCGTCTTGGTGCCGGGAACGACGGCAGCCGAATCCACCGGATTGCCAGTTGGATTAAACCCGCCTATGCCCGGCTGGCCGATCGCGTTCCACGTTGCACCCCCGCTTGTCGTCTCATAGACTTGATCTCCGCCCAGTATCACATGGTCCTCGTTTGTTGGATCGACGACAAAGGACACAACGAAATTCCAGTTGTTCGAATTGACGATCGTGGGGGGGATGGCAGTCCAATGATTGCCGCCATCATCGGAGCGACGGAAAAAGCGTGTGGCGCCAAAACTGCTAATCGGATGGCTGGCATACATGCGCATGGGGTTGGTTTGGCTGATCTGCGTAAACGCCCCATCGCCTCCATCCGTCTCGGACCAGAGCGCACTGCCCGAATAAAGCTCGGTTCCATTGTCTTGACTGCCACCGACAGCGATGTTCGTGCTGGTCGGATGCAAGCCTATCCCATAGAACTGAATCGTATTCAGATTGCCATTTAGGTTGGTCCAGCTTGGAACAGTGGGATCGAAACGCCAGACTCCGCCGTCGTTGCCGAGCAGCAGCCTGCTGCTGGAATCGAAAGCCATAGCGTGGCTATCCGTATGCGGCTCCACGCCGCCTACTATTGTGATATCGGTCCAGTGTGCTCCGCTGTCTATCGACCTGATCACGCCGAGTGTATCCGGATTGCCGTATGTCACCACGCCCGCGGCATAAACATTGGACGAATTGGAGGGATCGACGCCGATCACGATGTCGTACCAACCCTGCCCTGAACTGTTGCCGCCCCCGAGAAAATCCGGAGTGTTGCTAGTTAGGTCCGTGAACGTGGGCGCTGCAGCGTTGGCGTTGTCGGACCGCAGCATCAGGCGCAACCCGCCAGTGGTCGGGTTCGCGACAGCCACGTAGAGTATGTGGTTTCCCGCCACCGAAGCCGCGACAGCCAGCGCGATCCTCCCGAGTGTACTTCCGCTGGGCCAGCCGGCGAGCAGGCTCCAGAAGGTTCCACCATCGGTCGATCTGTAGACTGCATTGGCAAAAGAGCCGCTGCTTTCTCCATGGGCAGCGTAGATGATCGAAGGCGTATTCGGATCAACCACGACATCCGACCAAGACCCTGCCGAATCCCAGCCCCTCGGCGCCGTGACATTCGTCCAGGTAGTGCCGCCGTCCGCGGTTTTGTAGATACCCGTGTTGGCAAAACGGAGGCCGTTTTCCGCGAAGTCATTCACTGCCGCGTAGGCAGTGTTCGCGTTGGTCGGATCAACGGAGATATGCGCGATCGCCAGCCGGTCAAACGCCCCACTTGGCGCAGTCGAAAGCGTCCACGTCGCGCCGCCGTCGCTGGAAACCAAAATGCCTCGGCCGAAATTGCTGTCGGCCGAGTTATTCGCCTCGCCTGTCCCGGCGTAAATTTTGAGGTGATTGCTGGGAGCTATGGCGATCGCACCCATTGCCAGCGTACTCTGACTGTCCGTCAGAGGATTCCAGGTGCTGCCTCCGTCGGTTGATTGCCAGACCCCGCCGCCCGCGGCCGCCACATAAATATTGTTGGAATTCGTCGGGTCCACCGCGACTCCGGCGATGCGCCCGCTGGCACTCCCCGTTCCCCCGGGTCCGCCTAGCGAGGCAACGGCCGCCGGGCCGATGCCGGACCAGGTCGATGTGCTGAGAGGGCCTAAGGTAGGGAATCCCAGTGGCGCGGCCCCGTTTGCGACCCGTCCGGGGTTCGCCGATGGCGGCAGAACAGGGTTCATCGGCTGTGGCGATTGGGCAGCCGCAGCCCCTGCCAGGATGAGAACTAGTGCAACGCTAACGACAAGGGCAACGTCGAGACGCATAGAACAATCTGCCTTGTTGGCTGGGCTAAACCCGAGCCAGGTTTCCCTTGGTCCCTACTCCCTTGGATTACTTTCGTTGACGCTAAAAATGTTGGCGGAGGACTCGCCAGAAAAACGTGGCGGAAACCTATATTCGTATGCCATTAAATGTCAAGTAAATTCTTCCCCGATGATAAGATATCTGACTAAAAGGCAGGAGCATGACCATGAAACGCAAATACACATCAGTCTTCGTCCCGGCGGGCGCCGTATTGATGTTGATTGCAACCGCCGCGAGCGGGCAGTCAGCCTACCAGCCGGGCGTAAGTTTTCCGATGATCGGGATCGCAAATGGTGAGAGCATTCGGGTCAACGCGCTCGATATGGGAAGTAGTATGTCAACACCAAGCTCAAGCTGCAGCGTCACGCTCAGGTTGTTGGATGCACAGGGCCAGCTGTTGAAGCAGAATGTTGTTACCCTGCGGCCGGGGAAAGCAGCCTCTCTGGACCTCACGCGCAATGCGGTACCGTCGAATAATCATCGCGTTGAAATTCGCGCCGTTCTTCTTTTCGGTTACTCGGCGGGCGCGGCTCCCACGCGGGAGATCCTGCAGCAGTATGACTGCAATATTGTCCCCAGCTTGGAAATTTACAGTAACGATACGGGGAAAACGAATGCCGTTGTGACGGAAGCGAAGCCGTTGCCCCCATCGACGCCGCCGCCTCTGTAGGTACTGGAGCGGAACCGAGTTGGAATCTCCTAGCGACGTTGGATGGAGTTGATTGTTCGGATTCGCGTTAGAGCCATTCAAAATGCGTTTACGATTGCGCCTCGCCGTTGCGTTTCAGCACGGCTGTTTTCTGCTAGTTTGCTATGCGCCGGGTGCTGTGAGGAACGGCACCCGGGCCGCAGCGCCCGCCGGAATACGGTACTAACGGAACTGGCCGAATTCCTCGCTGTGGGTGACAAATTCGGGATAGGCGCCCCCGCCGAGTTCGTAGAGATCAAGACCCTGCCTTTCACCCTCCATGGGCACCCGCTGCGGCCAGATTCGATTCAAGGCGAAGTTCAGACCATAGGTGAGCGGCAAAATAAAACCGATCAGCGTGGCCACGGCTACGATTTGGGCGAGCCACTGAGCCGAATCGCGGGCGGCGGAAGCCCCCGGCAAATCTCCCGCTACATTCATGACGGGGGCGGGGAAGCGCGCAAAGATGCCTACGGCCAGCAAACCCCAGATACCGGCGACGGCGTGCACGGAAATGGCCCCGCCGGGATCGTCTACGCCGAAGTGCAATTCAAACCATTCCACCGAATAAGTGACCAGCGCGCCGGCAATGCCCCCGATCACAAGAGCTGCGACGGGGCTGACGAACGCACAAGACGCGCTGCTGGCTACCAATCCGCCCACCCAGCCGTTGGCGCTGATGGAGACATCGGGACGGCCGAAACGCAGGCCGGTGATGACGACAGCCGCGAGGATGGCGGCGCCGGCAGCGAGAGCGGTATTCATGGATATGAGAACCACGCGAACCGGGGCGGCGCCCGTAAACAACATGGCGCCAGCGGAATTCAGCCCGAGCCATCCGAACAGGGCCAGGAAACAGCCGAATAGAATCAGAACGGCGTTGTGCCCGGGGATCGCGGTGGGCATTCCTTCGAGCGAATACTTGCCGCGGCGCGGGCCGAGAATCCAGGCCAAGGCGAGCGCAGTCAAGCCGCCCACGGCCTGAATCGTGCCGCTGCCTCCGGCATCGATAACTCCGTGGCCCATGGCCGCGTTGATTCCGAGTTGCGCGAGCCAGCCACCTCCCCAGACCCAATGCGCGAAAAGGGGATAAGTGCATCCGGCCAGCAGAGCCGTGGAAGCGCAGGCGGCAGACAATTTCCAGCGATCCAGGCAGGCGCCCAATGGGATCAAGGCGGCCAATCCCACACTGAAGATTTGCAGGCAGGCGGCGAGCGACAGGGCAGAGGCATTGAAATCCATTCCCCGAAAAAAGAACGGCGCTCGCGCGAGCCAATTCCATTGCCGGCCCGCGGCCACGATCACGTGGGCGGGAGCTCCGATATATCCCTGCCAGGCGAAACCGCAAATAAGGTATGCGCCCGCGGCGACCGCGAAAATGCACAGCGAGGCGAGCATGGAGTGGGCGGCGCTGCGCGAACGGCCGAGTCCGGTATTGATCAGCGAGAGTCCGGCGATGGCTAAGGGAGCCAGAAGGATCAGAACGATGATCAGGGCAATTTCTGTTATCGAGATGGGTATGCGCACGAGGTTACTCTTTTTCGCGGCCGGCGAGAGGGTTCGAGCGGATGACCAGCGTCAGGCCGATGATTTCCACGCCCACTCCAGCAAGGACGAAAATGGCCCTCGCGTTCGCGGGTATGAGGAGAACGACAGCCGCAACAACGATGGCCCATCCGGCGAGCAGCAATAGAAAGCCGGCAAGCTTCATGCACGTTTCCTAAGCCTGGGAAGAAGAGCGTGCCCAAGCGTACCGGCAATATCACATAACTTAATTGTTTCGGCTATCAAAGTTTGCGAGTGATGGATGGTGCGAGGAGCAGCGA
>WNGR01007314.1_pt1 | contig 11703 bp, 9 predicted proteins | sample 5407581 | NCBI WGS metagenome assembly WNGR01 (sample SAMN13153383, study PRJNA577476) | soil metagenome | isolation source: 80 cm soil or saprolite under Garry oak tree replicate 2 | place: USA:California | collected 2016-06-15
TGCGACAAAGCTGTTCGCGCGCGAGGAGCTGGCGGCCGGCCGCCTCGTCGCACGCGAGGTGATCGAGCCGAAGCTGACCCGCACGCTCTATCTCTGCCGCCTGCGCAACCGCCCGATGACCTACGCCATGGAAGAGATGCGCCGGCTGATGCTCGCTCTGATCGCCGAGCAGGTCCGCAACGGCGGCTGGCAGGCGACGCTGGCGGGGTGAGGAGCGATTGACGCCTCCACGGCGGCGGTGCGCTCCCTCGCCCCGTTCTTACGGGGCCGCGACGAGCTTCGCTCGCGCTGAGAGGGTTGGGGTGAGGGGCTGCCTCCACGCAAACTGTGACAATTGGACTCGCGGAGACTCCCCCTCACCCAGATTGCATCTTCGACGCAATCCGACCTCTCCCCGCAAGCGGGGCGAGGTGAAGAGGGCCGCTGTCCTGCCTTGGGTTCGAAAATCTCGAACGCTCCCATCGATATGTTCTTCTGGATTTCTGGCTTCGACCCGCCAACATGGCGCGGTCCGGCAAGGCTTACGAAAAACCACAGAGATGAGCCGCCGGGAACCGCGTGCGATCCGCGCGCCAGGGGGAGGACATCATGAGCGTTGTCGGCATCGACACAGGCTTTGAGCTCGGCGCTGCGCCATCCGTACCGGATGAGATCTCGCGACGGCTCGAGGCCATGCCGGGGACAGCCTACGTCTGGCGCCTCGTCATCCTGCTCTCGCTCGGCGGCTGCTTCGAGATCTATGATCTGTTCCTCACCGGCTATATCGCGCCGGGCCTGAGCCGCAGCGGACTCCTGAGCACGACGACGCAGGCGTTTTTCGGCTTCTCCGGCATCGGCGCCTTCGTCGCCGCGACCTTCGCCGGCCTGTTCGTCGGTACCTTCTTCCTCGGCTTTCTCGCCGACCGCTTCGGCCGCCGCGCGATCTTCACCTACGCGCTGCTCGGCTACACCGCGGCGTCCGTGATCATGGCCTGCCAGACCTCCCCGGAAGGACTGCTGTTCTGGCGCTTCCTCGCCGGCATCGGCATCGGCGTCGAGGTCATCACCATCGACGCCTACATCACAGAACTGGTGCCGAGCCGGATGCGCGGACGCGCCTTTGCGGTGAACCAGTCGATCATGTTCGTTGCGGTGCCCGTCGTCGCCTTTCTCGCCTGGTGGCTGGTGCCGCTCGCACCTTACGGCGTCGAAGGCTGGCGCTGGGTGGTGCTGATCGGCGCCGCCGCCAGCATGATCGTCTGGGTGGTGCGGCTGTTCCTGCCCGAGAGCCCGCTCTGGCTCGCGCGCCATGGGCGCACCGACGAGGCGTTTCGGATCCTGGCGACGCTGGAGGCCGCCAGCGGAGCGGCAGGCTCGCGACCCCTGGTGCCGTCCGCACACCAGGCGGCAGGGTCGACTGAGCGCGTCGACTTCGCCGATCTCTTTCGTCCACCCTATCTCCCGCTCGTCATCCTCTTCATGGTGTTCAACCTCTGCCAGGCTTTCGGCTTCTACGGCTTCGCCAATTGGGTGCCGACGCTGCTGGTCGAGAAGGGCATCAATGTCACCAAGAGCCTGCAATATTCCTTCATCGTCGCCTTCGCCTATCCGATCGCGCCGCTGCTGGCTGCCACCTTTGCCGACAAATTCGAGCGCCGATGGATCATCGCCGGCGCCTGCATCGCCATCATCGTCTTCGGCATGGCATTCGCACAACTGACCGAGCCCAGTGTGCTGATCGTCTGCGGCGTGTTGCTGACGGCCTGCAACACCACGATGTCCTACGCCTATCATGCTTACCAGACCGAGGTGTTTCCGACCCAGATCCGGGCGCAGGCTTCCGGCCTCGTCTATTCGATGAGCCGGTTGAGCGCGACGTTCTCGGGCTTCATCGTCGCCTACATGCTGAAGGAGGCCGGCGTCACCGGCGTGTTCGGCCTGATCACCGCGGCGATGCTGATCGTGGTGATCGCGATGACGCTGTTCGGCCCGAACGTGCGCGGCAAGCCGCTGGACGCGGTGTGAGTGGCGCTCACCTCGCCCCGCTTGCGGGGAGAGGTCGGATTGCATCGGAGATGCAATCCGGGTGAGGGGGACTCTCCGCGAGTCCATCTGTCAGCATCTTTGCGGAAGCAGCCCCTCACCCCAACCCTCTCCCCGCGAAGGGCGGGGAGAGGGAGAGGAGAGAGCGTCTCCGTCTACGCCGCCAGCAAGTTCTGCAACGCCGCGCCGTTGGGGACGCCGAGGCCGGAGCAGGCGTCCCAGCCGGGGCCGGCCTTGTACATGCCGTGGAGAGAGCCGGTGATGTCGTTATTGCCGACCGTGATGTCGCGGAACACGCCTTGCGCGTGCGAGGCGTAGATCAGCGGGTTGATGAAGCCGACCGTCTTGCCGAATTTCTTGGTCGTGGCCTCGTTGATGCGAGCGATCAGCCCGGCCATCAAGGGTGCCACCGCGCTGGTGCCGCCGATCGTGGTGACGACGCCGTTGAGGAATATCTGGTAGCCGGTCGCAGGATCGGCGTCGCCGGCGACGTCGGGGACGCCACGGCCGATGTGATGCGTCGGCGATTTTGGCACATGAGCGTGGGCCTGGTATTTCGGCTGCGCGAACATGACGCTGACGCCGCCGCCCCCGGCGCCGCCCTGCAGCCCGCCATTCCAGACCACTTCGTTGATATGGCCGTTCGGCGCCTTCAGATTGGTGCCGCCGCAGGCCAGCGCGAACGGGCTGGACGCGGGGAAGTCGGCATGCGGCTTGCCGTCCCAGTTCTCGCCCATGTCGGCCGAGCCATTGTCGCCGGAGGCGACGCAGACGGTGACGCCCATCGCGGCGGCGTCACGGATCGCCTCGTTCAGGCCGTCGACGAATTGCTGCGAGCCCGCCGGATCTTCCGGTCCGCCCCAGCTGATCGAGATCACCGAGGGTTTTCGCGCGGTGTCGTGGACCGCGGCCTTCACCGCGTCGATGAAGCCGTTGGTGGTGTTGGGCGCGAAATAGACCACGATCTTGGCGCCGGGTGCGATCGCGCCGGCGACCTCGATGTCGAGCACGACTTCGCCGTCGGCGTCGGAATGGCCGGGCTTGTTGGCGCCGCCGTCGACGCTTGCGGGGGCGATCTGCGGCATCGGGATGCCCGCCTTCTTGAAGAAGGTCTTCAGGTCGGAGGTCTTGTAGCCGGCGCCCGTGGCATGGCCCTTCTGGTCGATGTCGTTGAGCTCGATGATGGCGATGCACTGGCCGGCGCCGGTCTCGCCGCCTGGGAAGTTGTAAAGCTGGGCGATCTGCTCGACCGAGAAGCTGCCGCCCTGCCCCGCGTGCGCGGTGGCGCCCTTCGTCGCTGTCCTGCGCCGGAAATGCGGCTGAGCAACGGGCCGGTTGTCCAGGCCATGCACGCCGACCACGATACCTTCGAGCTCGGCCGGGATCTGCACGTTGCCCTTGCGCATCCGATAGGTCGCGCCGTCATGCTTGACCTTGTTGAGCTTGACGCCGAAGGCCGCGCTCATCGCCTTCACCGTGCCGGTCAGCTTCACCGTGCGGGAGGCCAGGTGCACGCTCTTGACGTTGAGTTCGTGATGATGGGCGAAATCGTCGATCTTGGCGACATCGGCGGAATCGGCGCCCATCTCTTCGGCAAACTCGGCGCGAGAAAGATATTGCCGCTCGCGCGGCGGTTGCGCACCGAGCGCCATCACCTTCTCATCGTCGGCACGCTTCGCACGCAGGCGTACGCTGATCTCGATTTCCTGCTTGGGGTCGGCCGCACCGACGACCTTGGCCCCCTTCGGCAATTTCCGCGCGCTGTTCACCAACGCGACACGCTTGGTCGAGCTTGCCATGATTTCCTCCGTTTGTGATTGGAAGGTCGATTGCCGCATCTCAACTATAGGTGTAATCTCAGCGGCGAATTGGTTCAGATATTGAACGGCATTTTTTCAGAATATCTCATATTTGACAGGTGAAACCTTCCTCAAGCTCGAATCGGCACAGAATCGGTCAGTAGCCCCGACCATTCACTGCCAAAGAATTCGATTTAAGATTGCAACCGTTGGCTCACTTGGCCGACCAACAGAAGATGTTTGTCAAAATCAATCAGCGGAGACGATGCGATGCGTGCTGACCGCAAATGGGTTCAGAGAAATCTTGGCTTCGATCCGATCACGACGCCGCCGCCGCGCGAGACCTTTACGGTCAAGCGCATAGCGGACGCCGCCGTGAAGAAGACCACGAAGGTCACGGCCGAGGACTTTCAGCGCGAGATCATCGATTTCGATTCCGAATCGACCGAGGGCCGCGAGTTCCTTGCCTTCTCGACCGCGACCGGCCTGTCGCGCTTCACCGACATTCCCTGGCCCAAGGGGCTCGCGCCGCAGACCGGGCCGAAGCCGAAGGGCAATGGCAACAACCCGCTGCCGCGCGCGGACGTGCTGGTCGTGACCTGGACCGTCGACGAAGGCCACGCGCTCAGCCGCGTACTGACGCCGGGCAAGGATTCCCGCAACGACTACGTGCCCTACACGCACAATTACACGACCATTTCCAAGAAGATGCGCAACGGCTGTCCGGCCATCGAGCTGAAGCGGCTCGGCACTTACTGGACCACGACGATCGGCAAGAAGAAGGTCGTGATCTTCAAATCCGACTCGCACATGTCGCAGGACGGCCCGCAGCTGCCCAACATCGACGTCTGGCGCCAGATCATCACCGAGGTGCAGCCCACCCTCGTCATCACCACGGGAACAGCCGGCGGCATCGGCAAGCAGGTCGAGGTCGGCGACGTCATCGTCAGCCCGATCGTCCGCTTCGACTGCCTGTCGAAGTTCAAGAAGCAGCCTTTTGCCCAGGAGCATTTTTCCAGCAAGTCGGCCAAGACGACGAAATTCGTGCAGGCCAAGACGCTGTTCAAGGCCAATGCCGGGCAATTGCCGAAGGACAACACCAGGGCTCCGAAGATTTTCGTCGTCAAGCCGAGCGGCCTGTCGTCCTCCGTGGTCACCACCGACTTCTTCGGCTTCGATACCTCGGACGATCATTTCCATCTCCAGGGCCTCGGCGACGTCTCCGAGATGGGCGACGCGATTCTCGGCCTCGTGGCCCAGGAGATGGGCGACAAGGCGCCGCGCTGGCTCGCGATCCGCAACGTCTCCGATCCGCAGATCAAGGCCGAGGGCACGCTGAAGCAGCAGGAGCAGGTCGCCGCCCAGATCTACAAGGGATTTGGTCGCTGGAGCACGGTCTGTAGCGCCATCACCTGCTGGGCCAGCATTGCGGCTGAGCCTTAAGCCGCAGGCAGCAACAGGTCAGCCTCTCTTGCCGAAGCGATCTGGCATGTCTACCTCTCGCGAGTGGTTTCGTGAGAGGGTAGTTCCATGCTGGATGCCGCCGTGAAGGCGCTGTCGCAAATGATGTCACCGCCGATGCGCTCGATCCTGTGGCGATCGATCGGCGTCGCCCTGGTGCTGATCGTCGTGCTGGCGATCGGGTTGCAGCGGCTGCTGAGCTGGTTTGCGACCTATGGCGAAGTCTGGCTCGAGGGCCTGCTCGGGCCGAGCTGGCACTCCTCGCTCGAAGTTTTTGCCTGGATCATCTCGATCGCAGCGGGTCTTGGCGTCGTCTTCGGCAGTGTCTTCCTGATGCCGGCGATCACCTCGCTGGTGGCGAGCCTGTTCGTCGACGACGTCGCCGATATCGTCGAGCGCGAATATTATCCCGCCGAGCGGCCGGGCGTTGCGCTGCCCTTCAACCACGCGATCTATGAGGGGATCAAGACCGCGCTCCTCACGATCCTGGTCTATCTGATCGCGCTGCCCTTCGTGTTCCTGGCCGGCGCGGGTTTCCTGATCTTCTTCCTGGCCGCCGCCTGGCTGCTGGGCCGCGAATATTTCGAGCTCGCCGCGATGCGCTTCCGCTCGCCCGAGGAAGCCAAGGCGATGCGGCGCGACAATGCCGCGACGATCTTCACCGCCGGCCTGATCATCGCGGCTTTCGTCTCGATCCCGATCGTCAATCTGGCGACGCCGATTTTTGGCATGGCCTTCATGGTCCACATGCACAAGCGCCTGTCAGGCCCGCGGCCGGAGCTGATCGAGCCGGCACGGCAGATGCGGTGATCCCGCTCTACGCCACCGGCACCCCGCATTTGCGCAGCAGCATCTTGGCGAAGCCGAACGGCGCCGGCGTGAACGGGCCCGGCGGCGCGCGGGTGATCAGTGCGATGAAGCCGAGCGCGGCCATCGCCAGCCAGAAGCACAGCCAAAAACCGTCGATATAGGCGAGCACATTGGCCTCGCGCTGCACGAAGCTCGCGAGCGTGCCGACCGCGCGCGCCGATGCCGACCCGGCGCCATGGGCCGCGAAATGATCGGCGAGTTGCTTGAGTGCGCGCACCACGTTGACGTCGCCGACCTCCAGATTCTGGCCGATATAGAAGGAATGGATCTGTTCGCGGACACGCAGCCACGTTCCCATCAGCGCCACGCCAATCTCGGCGCCGCCGAGCCGCATGATCTGGATATAGGCGGCAAACGAGGTCGCGCGGCTTGGATCGGAGTTGGACAGCGCGATGATGATGAGCGGCAGGAGTGTGGTCGACTGGCCGACCGCTTGCAGCAGCACGATGCCGACAAAATCCTCGCGCGCCCATTCGTGCGTGAGCTGGGTGCCCCAGAGATTGGCGGCGGCGAAGCAGGCAAACCCCAGCACCGTCACCGTGCGTGCATCGAAGTGCCGGAGCAAATAGATCGAGATCGGCACCAGCACGAACATCGGCAGCGCGCCATAGGTGAGCAGCAGCAGCCCGCTCTGCTCCGGCCTGAGCAGGACGACATTGCCGAGGAAATTCGGCACCAGCGATGAGTTGGAGAGCGACGTCAGCGTGTAGAGCAGGATCACGACCAGCGACAGCCCGATATTGCGCGAGAACAGCACGTTCACATGCGCCCAGGGCTGGCGAGCCAAGACCTCGTTGATGAGGAAAGCCGCGAACAGCACGCCACCCCCGACAAGCAGCGCCATCACCGTGCCCGAGCCGAGCCAGTCCAGGCGATTGCCCTGGTCGAGACCGGCATAGATCATCGAGACCGAGGCACCGAGCAGCAGCATGCCGCCCCAGTCAGCCTCGCGCAGCAGCACCCGATTGACCGGCTCGTTCGGTGTACCGAGATAGACCATCAGGCCCATGAGCGGCGCAATCACGACGCTCTGCCAGTACAGCCATTGCCAGTCGAGATGGTCGACATAGAAACCGACCAGCGACGTCGAGCTGTCGAGCGCAAAGCCGACGCGGATCGAATAGAGCGCGATCGCCGGCAGCCACCAGCGGATCGGCAGATTGCGGAACACGATCATCAGCGTCGCCGGCACGAAGGTGCCGAGCAACAGGCCATGCACGACGCTGAGCGCGATCAGCGTCGGATAATCGCGAACGAAAGGGACGATCAGCGAGATGACGGCATAGACCAGACTCGGAATGCCGAGCACGCGCCGCAAGCCGAATACAGTCGCGAGCCAAGCCACCGCGGGCGCGATGAGGATCTGTGAGCCGATGCCGGCGGTAGAAAGCCAGGCGCCTTCGTCAAAGCTGAGCCCAAACGCGCCGCGCAGATCGGGCAGGCCGACGGTGGTCAGCCGGCTGTCGAAATTGGCGAGGAACGAGCCGAGCAGCACCGCCGCGACTGCAAATAGCGGCTGTGGCGCGATGCCGCCGCGCGAGATCGGCCCGTGGCCGGCATCGTCATTTGCCGCCATCCGCGCCCTTCGTGTCGATGCTGGTGACGACCGACATGCCCGGCACGAGCCGCGCCAGCAAAGACTGGTTGTCATCGAACTGGATGCGCACGGGAATGCGTTGCACCACCTTGGTGAAATTGCCGGTGGCGTTGTCGGGCGGCAGCAGCGCGACCTGCGCACCGGTCGCCGGCGCGATGCGCTCGACCTTGCCGCGGAGCTTTTCGCGCGGAAAACTGTCGACGGTGATCTCGACCGGCTGGCCCGGTGCTACGTGCGTGAGCTGGGTCTCCTTGTAATTCGCGATCACATAGACCTTTGGCAGCGGCACCACGTTGATGAGGTTGGTGCCGATGTTGACGTAGTCGCCGGGCTGCACCTGACGCTCGCCGACGACGCCATCGAACGGCGCCGTGATCTTCGTATAACCAAGCTTGAGCTTCACGCTCGCCAGCGTCGCCTTGGTGGCGTCGAGATCGGCGGCGCGCTGCTTCCTGGTGCCTTGCAGGACTTCGAGCTGATGCTGTTGGGCTGCGATCACGGCGCGGCTTGCGCGCACGTCGGCCTGCGCCTTGGCATAACCCGCGACCGCCTGCTCGAACCGTTGCCGCGTACCGGATTCGGTCTGCGTCAGCGATTGCTGGCGCTCCTGCTCCTGCTTGGCCTCGACCTCCAGGGCTTCCGCCGACAGTCGCGAAGCCTCGGCCTGCGCGATCGTCGCATATTGCAGCTCGATCTGGTTGGCCAGATTATCGAGCACGGCTTGCGCGGCGGCAACCGCGGCTTCGGACTGCGCCACCTGGGCCTCGTAATCGGCGGGATCGATCTGGATCAGGAGATCGCCGGCCTTGACGCGCTGGAAGTCGGTCACTGCGACGGTCAGCACTTCGCCGGAGACGCGGCTCGCAAGACGGGTGAGCTCCGAGCGGACGTAAGCATCGTTGGTGGTCTGGACCACCGCGTTGCCGACCCATTCGTCGAAGCGCAGCGTCGCCAGCGCGACGAAGGCGAGCGCCACGATCACGGCAAACAGCGGGATCGCGAGCCGGCCCCAGAGTGAGCTCGCTGGCGGCTGCGTCGGCTTGGGCGCCGCGGCTGGTGCGGCGGCGGGCGGGGGCGACGAGACTTGTTCCTGCTGACTCACGACATGACCTCAAAACCAACTTGCTTCGCGCATCGTCCCGGATGACGACGAATACTGACTCACACCGTCTTCTCCGGCCACCGGCAAAGATCGTTGATCAGGCATACCTCGCAGCGCGGCTTGCGCGCGAGGCAGGTGTAGCGGCCATGCAGGATCAGCCAGTGATGTGCATGCAGCATGAATTCGGACGGGATGATTTTTTCCAGCCCGAGCTCGACCTCGAGCGGTGTCTTGCCGGGCGCGAGCCCGGTGCGGTTGCCGACGCGGAAGACATGCGTGTCGACCGCCATGGTGTGCTCGCCAAAGGCCATGTTGAGCACGACATTGGCGGTCTTGCGCCCCGCGCCGGGCAATGACTCGATCTCCGCGCGCGTGCGCGGCACTTCGCCGCCGAACTCGGCGAGCAGTTTTGCCGACAGCCCGATCACGTTCTTCGCCTTGGTGCGGTAAAGGCCGATGGTCTTGATGTACTCGCGCAGCCACTCCTCGCCGAGATCGAGCATTTTTTGCGGGGTGTCGGCGACCTCAAACAATGCGCGTGTCGCCTTGTTGACCCCGGCGTCAGTTGCCTGCGCCGACAGCACCACGGCGACGAGGAGCGTGTAGGGATTGAGGTGCTCGAGCTCGCCCTTCGGCTCCGGGTTGGCTTTGCGGAAGCGGCTGAAGACCTCGTGGATTTCGGCCGGCGTCCAGGGTTTGAGGGCCTTGGTCTTCACCGCCTTCGCGGGCGCCTTCGGCTTCGCCGTGACCGTCTTTGCCGTTTTCTTCGTCACGGCCGCTTTGCGCGGGGCCGGCTTGCGGATGATTTTCGCCATGATCGGGATATACTGAGGGACGATGAGCACAGGCAACGAAATTGAGCGCGAGAGCGAGGTCCAAATCCTCTCCGCGCGGCTGACGCCGCACCGCTCGCTGAACCGTACCGGCTTCCTTGCCGTGATGCTGTTCCTGAGTGTGGTCAGCTTCGTCACCGGCATGGTCTTCCTGATGATAGGGGCGTGGCCGGTGCTCGGCTTCTTCGGCCTCGACGTGCTGGTGGTCTGGTGGGCCTTCAAGGTCAATTTCCGCACCGCGCGGGCGAGCGAAGAGATCGTGGTCACCCCGTCGGAGTTGCGCGTGCGGCGCGTCAGCCATCGCGGCCATGTCGCCGAATGGACCTTCAACCCGCTCTGGGTCCGCCTCGACCAGGAGGTCGACGAGGATTTCGGCATCGAGCACATTTATCTGATCTCGCGTGGCCGCCGGCTCCTGATCGCCGGGTTTTTGGGACCGGACGAAAAGGCAAGCTTTTACAAAGCCTTGATCGAAGCGCTGAACGCCGCAAGGCGCGGTCCGACCTACAACCCGATCGCCTGAGACCTCGTCAGAAATCGGGTGGTTTCGCGCCGCCCCCTCTCCTACATTTCCGGTCATGATGACACTCGCCATACATGACCAGCGCCTGGCCAAGCCGGGCTCCCAGAACGCCGCGCTGCGCGACTATGATTCGGTGCGCCGTGCCATCGCCTTCATCTCGGAGAAATGGCGCGCGCAGCCGACCATCGAAGCGATGGCGGATGCGGCCGGCGTCACGCCGGATGAGCTGCACCATCTGTTCCGCCGCTGGGCCTCGATCACACCGAAGGCTTTTATGCAGGCGCTCACCCTCGATCACGCCAAGGGGCTGCTCAGAGACTCCGCGAGCATCCTGGACGCGGCGCTGGACTCCGGCCTGTCGGGCCCGGGCCGGCTGCACGATCTCTTCGTCACCCATGAAGCGATGTCGCCGGGCGAATGGAAGAATGGCGGCGCTGGCCTCACCTTGCGCTACGGCTTCCATCCCTCGCCGTTCGGCACCGCGATCGTGATCGCGACTGATCGTGGATTGTCGGGGCTTGCTTTCGCCGATCCCGGCGAGGAAAAGGCAGCGCTTGCCGACATGACGCGGCGCTGGCGGAACGCAACTTACGTCGAAGATCACGAAGGCACCGCTCCGCTCGCTCAACGCATCTTCGACACAAAACTGTGGCGGCCGGATCAGCCGCTGCGCGTGGTGATGATCGGCACCGATTTCGAGGTGCGGGTGTGGGAGACGCTGTTGAAGATCCCGATGGGGCGCGCGGTGTCCTATTCCGACATCGCCTGCAACATCAACAACCCGAAGGCCTCGCGCGCCGTCGGTGCAGCGATCGGCAAGAATCCCGTGTCCTTCGTCGTGCCCTGCCACCGCGCGCTCGGCAAAAGCGGAACGCTCACCGGCTATCACTGGGGCATCACCCGCAAGCAGGCGATGCTGGGCTGGGAGGCGGGGCAGCTGGGAGTGCAGTAGGCCTTCTCCCTCGCCCCGCTCATGTCCGCCGAAGCCTTGGCGAAGGCGGATGCGGGGTCGCGACGAGCTTCGCTCGCGCTGAGAGGGTCGGGGTGAGGGGGAGTCTCCGCAGGGACGGTGACAGTCGGATTCGCGGAGAGTCCCCCTCACCCGGAATCCGCGCTACGCGCGAATTCCGGCCTCTCCCCGCACGCGGGGAGAGGCAAAGAGCTTACCCCGCCAGATCCAGCTTCGACGCCACCGTCGAATCCGTATTGAGCCGGTAGATGATCGGCACACCCGTCGCGAGCTCGCGCTTCAAGATGCCTTCCGGCGAGAGCTTTTCCAGCACCATGATCAGCGCGCGCAGCGAGTTGCCGTGGGCGGCGACCAGGGTGCGCTTGCCGTTGAGCACGCCGGGCAAAATCTCCTGCACGTAATAGGGCAGCGCGCGCGCCAGCGTGTCCTTCAGGCTTTCGCCGCCGGGCGGCGGCACGTCGTAGGAGCGGCGCCAGACCAGCACCTGGTCCTCGCCCCATTTCTTGCGGGCGTCGTCCTTGTTGAG